>OJGD01000017.1_pt1 | contig 218769 bp, 196 predicted proteins | sample 1594571 | NCBI WGS metagenome assembly OJGD01 (sample SAMN05416771, study PRJEB24817) | seawater metagenome | isolation source: Sea water | place: Canada:Atlantic | collected 2013-11
ACTGGATGCAGCTTAACCTCTACTTTTAACTTCGGTTATAAATGGGGGGATTACAGGGGGATTACAATGCCTTTCGATCCAGATTGATTTATTCTATCTCTGCTTTTGCAGCTCTAGAATAGAAATACGTCAAAATCTACCGTAACAAACAACGTCCATCATGTGATACAGCTCGACACTTTCTAATGAATTTTTTATCAGCTGTACCTCTATTTACATAAGAACACTTTTTATGCCCAAGAGAGTCAGCTGTAGTACATTGATAATCATCTAAGTTAACAGACGCTATCTCACTGGGTTGTTGTTCTCCAGTAGTTGGGACAACAGTACCGTTTAAATCACTTCCAGCTGTTGAATCATCGACAATCACAGTATCAGGTCTTGAGGTGCTATCAACCAAGCTTTGGTCAGACGCACTATCATCTACAGGAGTTGGCCCATGAGTTGGCTCAGGAGTTGGCTCAGGAGTTGGCTCAGGAGTTGGCTCAGTTGTTGGTTCAGTTATTGGTTCAGTTGTTGGCCGAGGATATACTACAACATTTGCCACAGCAGCATCAATAATCGAAGAAGATGTACGTTTTTCACAGGTATTTGAAGATACATCTATATTTTCGTTAGCATCTCTTTTAGCTACACAAGCAGCAGAAGAAGAAGAGGGTTGATCTATTCTATTATTTGTCACATTAAATTGATTACTTCCTTGTACTAGAACCCCTGAAGCATTACTCCCACCAAGCAAGACGTTATTGTTTGAAATAGTAACGTTTCTAGATTTTACTGCATCCTCCGATCTAACAGGTACATGTATACCTGCACTTAAAGAACCAGAGGGATCAATGATTGTATTCTGAGTAATTAACAGATCTACACATGATGCACAACCGATGGCCTTCCCACCGAGGTTCAAGATAGTATTGCTCTTAATAGTAATACCATTAAATTCCTCTTCTGATGAGTAGCCTGGATCAATAGATATTCCCCAGCAACCTAGCCCCGCAGTACCTTCATCTTCCATAATTATATTATTTTCTATGAGAACATTATTCATTAGTCCATGGCCAACTAACGACACGCCTTGACACTTGCCATTCACAACAGCCGATTTATATAATGAATTGCCTCGAACCACTACATCTGAGGTCACAAATGGTGCTTTACCTGAAAGATAAATATTATGGTTCAATATATTTCTAGCGAAACCGTTATTTTCAAAAATATTGTTTTCAATAAGCACATTAACTCCACCACCGAGCCAACCTTGAGCACTATTATTAATTATCGTAGAGTCTCTAAGAATTATTCTATCGTTTGTACCATTAGCATCAGACGTTGTACCATTAGCTCCCGCAGAATATACACCAATTTCAAACCCTTGAATGTGCAAGTTTTCAAGTGTCACATCATCAACGTCATTAAAGAATTTGACACCCGCAAAGGTTGTCCCATCCGACATTAAAACCAAATCTTTGACCAAGTAACCACTGCTTCTGGACGGTGCACCCCCATCTGTGAAATTTATTGCTGCAGGGCTACCTGTTGAAATGATTTCAGGTCTATTGCCGTTTCCGTACGCAGCAATAGTACACACTGAGTTTGCGCTACATTTTTGATTAAAGAGCGTGTTTCGATTCGGCGAAGGAAACTTGCCTCCTCTACAAAACAAAACACTATCACCACCGTTCATTTTATTGAATTCATTTAAAGCACGAGAGGCTGTTTTAAAAGGGGCCAGATGTGATGTACCTGAATTATTGTCATCGCCTGAATCACATGCATAATATATTTTTCCCCCAGCTGCGGTAGGGTTATTTTTAAAATCGGCATTAATTTCATTAACTATATTATGATTGGGTTTGATAGATGAGCAGCCATACATCAATACTGTGACAGATATCAGGGTTAATAATAACTTTTTTGTATTTCTTTTATTCATACTTTCCTGATCCTTTATAATGTTCAACATGAGTACTTTAATTCTTTAATGTTATTCATAAATCTCAATATTTAATTCAACTACCATCTTCACGCTCTTTAACGAACTATAGATCAGCTTTAAAGTTAAAACATGAGGCAGGTCACACTTTTAATGCTCGATGAATATTTAGAATGCTTAAATGGCATCAATTAGAGTTTAGGCGTTATAGACAATGTTGCTTATAACATGAATCAAAGTCATAAATCGTGGAGGGAATATAAATAGAGTATAAAAAGTTAAAACTGTTACTAGACTTATCATTAAGAAGTGGATAATAAAAAATCTATGCAAGAGTAATATTATACTTTTCCTTTAAGAGACTTTTAACACTATCTACGTATGGGTTTACTTTATTAGAGGGTTTTATAATACGTGATGAACTTTTATCTTTCATCATCCTTAAGATGGTATTTATTTTTATTGTTTTTTCATCATCAGCAAAAGCATAAACTAATGCAAAATCACACAAATTATTGATTCGTCTTGGCACCCCCTCGCTATAACAAAATATAGCAGCACAGGCTTCATGGGTAAAAATTAAATCTTTAGCACCAGCTGTTTTTAATCTGTGAGTAATATATTTCTCTGTTTGACGGTAATCTAAAGCTTGCAAATGAAATTCAACACCTATCCGCTGAGCAAACTGTTGGAGTGCAGGGTCATTCAGTTTATCCTTTAACTCAGGTTGACCAGTTAATATGAGCTGAAGGAATATATCAGCATCAATATTTACATTAGATAAGAGACGTAATTCTTCGAGTGCTTTTACACTTAGGTTTTGCGCCTCATCTATAATCAGAATAACACGCTTTCCTTGAGCATGTTTTTCAACAACAAAGTTAATATAATCCCTATAACGTCCAGCATTATCAGATGAGTCAGACTTTATATCTAAAGCATCGAGAACCCACTCCATAAGGTTACCGAAAGACTCATGAGTATTATTTATTAAACCTATAATACAATCATCATCTATCTTATTAAGAAGCACTCTTATAAGAGTTGTTTTACCCGCACCAATTTCACCTGTAACCACTGTAAATCCTGCATGGCTTACCACTCCATATTCAAGCATCGTTAATGCCTTTTTATGATTAGGGCTAAGATATAGAAATTTGGGATCAGGTACCTGATTAAATGGCTTATGAGTTAAGCCATAATGTTCAGTATACATATTACTAGTAACTTTGATGCATGGGAGGTTTTTCAGACTTATTAAGAACGCTACCAATTAGTTGCGTGTCTTTTAACAATTGTAATGATTTAATGATTTCTGCTTCTTTATTTTTGCCATCTTCTATGACCATCAGTGTAGATTCAATATAGTTTGAAGCTAGTAACACATCATCAGTTTGAAGTACCGGAGGCATATCAAAAATAATGAGTCTAGAGTCGTATTTTGCTTTTAAATCAGAGACTAAATTTTTCATTTTAGCACCAGATAGTAACTCAGCAGAGTCTTCCGCACGACCCTTGCCAGGCAATATAACTAACCCTTTAATCCCCGGATTTACAAGTATCTCAGAGAGTTTGATGTCAGTCTCCAAATAATCTTTTAGACCAATGGTGACATCAAGATTAAAATAGTTACTTAAACATGGGTTACGTAAATCCAAATCAACTAACAAAACAGTTTGATTTGTCTCCATTGCCATTGCAACAGCTAAATTTGAAGCGATGAGTGATTTACCCTCACCCGCTGTTGGTGAGGAAACAGCAATTGTTTGCAAATTATTTTCACGCATTTTTTGAAGAACTTGCGTACGCAACATTCTAAAAACTCCTGACTGGGTATTGCTATACTGTGAAGCAATAATCCCATTGCTTGCTAGCGCATTTTCAGAAACTTTAATTACTTTGGTGTTTTTATAACTAATATCGCTTAGATTAGTATTTATTTCACTAATATTTTCTTGAGTACTTTCAAATTCAGCTTGCTGTGAGTCCCCAGGTTTGATTTGATGTAACGCCTTTGCTTTCTCAAGTGCTTTTTGAATTCTATCCATTATTATATCTTCTTAAATTAAACCTGAATAATTACAACAAACTTATTTTACGTAGAAGCCTAAACCATAGCACCTCGAGGTCCATAACTAAATAATGAAACCCAACGATGACTAATGTAACAACCACAAAAAAACCAATGATCCAATAGAGTTTTACATTAAGACCAGTTGTATCGATAACATCATCTCCTTTAACAGAAAGAAGTGGAACAACAACCAAAGGAGATGAACCGGTAATTCGACTTACTTCATTGTAACCTCTTACACCACCGACTAACATTTCAAACAACAAAGCCAGGCCAATACCGACACCAACGGAGGCTACTGTTCCCATTATAAATATTTTGAAGCGGTTTGGTTTTTCAGGGTGACTAGGTACTAATGGCGGTTCAATCAGAGTAAAACTTTCTCCTTTATTTTCAGATTCCAAATTTTGCGCTAACTCAGCCTGTAATTCTTTTGCTCGCAACTCCTTATATTTTGCAAGATTGTTATCATAATCACGTATTAGGTCCTCGTATGCGCGTTTAACTTGATGAGTTTCAGCGACCCTTTTTTGAAATACTGATAGTTTATTATTAATTTCCTTTTTACGCGCATAAAGACGCTTTATTTCTCGTTCAGCTGACGCTATTTTTGAATTAATTTTAAGGAATAAAGGGCTTTTATAATGTTCATCAGGCTTTCCATTATTGATGTTTTTTTCCAACCTTAGTTCACTTTCAAGGCTCTCTATCTCTCTTTTCAATCGTTTAAGGTCAGGGTGGCTTTCAGAATACTTACCTTTAAGAGAAGCATGCTTGGCTTTTGCTTGAGCCAATTTTTGTGATGGTGTTAATGCTTGCACTGATCCTATGGCTGGTAATAGAGCATCAAGATTAGCCAATTCAATATTCATGGTTAAAATCTGATCATTTAAAATAATTATTTGGTTTTGATCTTTTGTTAACTCGTCTTGAAGTTTTTCAACCATAGATAAATTGTAAGGGAGCAGTTCAGGTAAGCTATCATTAAACTTTTCTTTAAAATCAGCTATCTTCTTTTCAAGTAATTGAATTTTACGTTGAAATTTATCACCCTCTTCTTTTAGAAATTCTCTGGTTTCATTAGCTCGTGCGGTTCGTGTTTTGACATTTTCTGTTAGAAATTCAGTTGTTAATTCATTAGCAACTTTTTGTGCTAATAAAGGTTTTTTATCAAGAAAAGAGACATTGAAAGCTATGCTTGCTCGTTTAGAGCGTCCACTATTGGGGTCAGTCACATTGGCCTGGACCATGTCAACAGACATATGCGAACGAAATAATTCAACAATAACAGATGCTGGAGAGTTTTTAGTATCCTCAGGATATAGATTATATTTATTAACGATTGCCATTATTCTTTCAGTGGTCATCAATTTTTGTTTGATAACTGCAATTCGTTGGTCAGCATAACTTGTGACTGTTGAACGTACTAAATCATTAGGTATTTCTTGAGATTCGATTAAAATCAAACTACTTGATTTGTAGGTTGCTGGTAATAATAAAGCTAAAGCTGATGAAACTAAAATGAGCATCACAGCGGGGTAAATTACAATTTTTTTATGGCGATTAAGTATCTCTAAATAATCTTTTAGTCCTTTAACCTCTTCCATTATTTGCTCTTTATTTTATCGAGAGACATGAAGTCCATCCCAATTATAGTTTAGTGTAAGCATTAGTGTATTACTATCAGCATTTGTCCCATCAAATGATTCTTTCTGATTACGGTATCTATACGATAATCCAAGGCTAGTGTTATGACGGAAATTCCAATTAAGAGAAGGAGTTACACTAAAATATTTTCGGTTATCAGATAGATTATCAAATGCTGACCTTGTTTCTTGATAAGAACTTGAAATACTGGCAGTTAATGTTTCACTCAGTTGTCTAGATAAACTCAAATCAATTGTATCATGTTCATTTATATCCCCAGTACTTGATGGAGATATTGAACGGGCAATCGAAAAATTAGCTGTGTCAACATCATGTGAATAACTAACACTAAAATCAAGTGAAGAACCTACATCCGAGCTCTTATCAATATCGCCCAAAGTGCCAGTTTTTTCACTATTAACTTGGCGGAGCCCAATCCTACCATTTATTGCCCATATTTCTGAAATGTTATACATTGAGGTAAAAGAAATATTATAGCTATCATCATCTGTATTACTTTTGTCCTCATTAAATTTAGTATTACCTGCTGAAATACTAATCCCTCCATTAAAACGTTCTGTAAATTGATGCTGCCAATTTGTAGTTATTATGAAAGATTCACTGTCACTAAAATCTATGGTTGAAAATTTCCTTTCATAATAACTTCCACTTATAAATATAGAATCACGCTCTGATAATTGATAACTAAAAGAAGGTGATACCATTTTAGTAGATGATGTAGAGTTAGTTTCAAAATCACCAGTATCCTCAACTGCTTCACTTCGACTTGAGCTTTCTATGTAACTTAAATCAAGCCCCCAACTGCTTCTTTCTGTCTGATAAATAGAGTTTAGTCTATAAAAAGGGTTTTCTTGGTCCAAGTAACGTGATTTATCATATCGATCTACTGTATATCCAGTGCTTAAAGTAATATCGACATTCTCTAATCCATACGACGTTTTTAAAGTCGGTGTTATTTGTGAATGAAAGTCACTAACTTTATTGGTATCACGCATAAAAATATTATCATCATATTCAAATGATGGATTTAATGAACCTGTTAACGACCATTGCGCAGCTTGTACGTTTATTATAGAGATAATAAATAATATTCCTGTTAATGCTAATTTGATCATTTTACGCTACTCTACGGAACTACAATTACGTCTCCACTTTGGAGTTTGATATTTGTTGATAAGTCCTTACCTTTTTTTATATCTGCATAATGTACAGAGATAGCTTTTTCTGACCCTCCACTTGTCCGAAGAACCGTAATGTTATTTTCTTCGGCATATGGAGACAGCCCACCCGCAAGACTTAATGCCTGCATAACTGTAAATTGTTGATTCATTATAAAACTACCGGGGTTTGAGACTTTACCTAAAATATGAATAGTATTACCACTTACTTTACTTACTACCACAGTTATATCGGGTTCATTTAAAAATTTAGAAAGTTTTTTCGTGAGTTCTGCTTCAAGCTCAGTTACGCTTTTTCCTTTTGCAGTTAAGTCACCTGCTAATGGAAATGAAATGCTTCCATCAGGTAACACAACCACTGACCTTTGCAGATTGCTCTCGTTCCATACAGAAATATCTAGAATATCTCCTGCATTTAATAAATATTTATCCGATGCATTGGTCACGCTACACATGAATACGGTGTATAAGAACAGCATACTCGCAAGTCTAATTGTATTCTTCATAATCAAAATCTCTTTTTCATAGTTATCATATTTATTTTAGCTTAATAAATAAAAAAGGGAGCCTTATAGGCTCCCTTTTTTAAAATATTATTATTGTACTATTACCCAATATTGGATTTACGACGTAGACCGAAGAATCCTAGTAGCGCTGGGGCCAATAAAAACAGTGCTGCAGGAATTGGAGTTTGAGCTGTTAATCCATATGACGCAGTATCGAAAGTTCCAGATATAATCAAATTAACTGTTTCCCCTGCTGCCAGTAGTAATGAGTTATAAACACCTACTGTGTAGGACGGAGCTGTTAAAACAGCTGTCTCAACACCATTAACTAATACACTAAAAGCTGAGATAAATGTAGATGAGGATGCTGTACCGTCAAGCCATAGCCTAAAAGTTTGAGAGCCTGTGTTAGTTGCACTGATATTGTGAATGAATGAAGTATTTAATGTACCTGAATTAACATGAACCGCATCTGATCCGTTATTTACAATACTACCTCCATCCGCAGTGAATGAGCCATCTAGATCAGTCAATGTAAGGGACGCAGCGTTTACGCTTACACTAAACATCAACCCTATTAATAAAAACATTACTTTTTTCATAATTTTTCCTTTAAATTAATTTATATTCTCAAGTAATGCAGCTCAGCCATCTTTAGATTCTCATGCATTAAAGATCTGTTGCTTTCCGTCCTCGACTCACATCAAGTTTGGCCTAAAATTACTTGCTAAAAATTAACAAGTAACCCCAATGTCTACATGAATAGTAGTTAACTATTCTATCCAGACAATATCACTATACACAAATTCTATACTACATCTATTGTACTTTAGTACAAAAATCAAAAAATTATATGTCTCGTCTAGATCTAACATGATTATACATTTATTTAGAATGGAACGTCACACCCTTTTATGTTAAGAGTTTAACTTTATTCCAATAAAGTTGCATCAAATCTTATTCGATGTTTATTTAATATGCATTTTTATTAATAAATCCTTTAAAAAACGTCAGGAATATAATTTTTAAATCTAAGAATATTGACCACTTTTGGATGTACTTAAGGTCGTAATATAAACGACTCTCCATTTTATCAAGTGTGTCTGTTTCTCCTCTAAAACCTTTGACTTGCGCTAGACCTGTAATACCCGGTTTAACTTTGTGCCTAAGCATATACCCAGGTATTTTTTCTCTATACTCCTCATTATGTGCTACCGCATGAGGTCGAGGCCCAACAATTGACATGCTTCCCCTTAAAACATTAAAAAACTGAGGCAGTTCATCTAAAGAAGTCCTTCTAAGAAACGCACCAAATGCGGTTGTTCTGGTATCATCTTTAGTGGCTTGTTTTATTACTAAACCATCATCTCTGACGGTCATTGAACGAAATTTCAATACTTTTATTTTCTGCCCATCAGCTCCATAACGTGTTTGCTTAAATAACACCGGTCCAGGTGAAGTTAATTTCAAAAGCACTGCAATTAAAATCATAGGTAAAGATACTATACATAAAATTATAATACTTAATACTACATCCTCTATACGTTTTATAGTACGGTCCAGACCAGCAAAAGGTGTATCATAAATACTAACAGCAGTAATACCTTGATAATCAACCCATCGTGAATGAAGTAAATTAAAGGTAAACAAATCAGGTACGAAGTAAACTGATGCTGTCGTATTTGCTAACAAATCAGTAATTTTTTTTATACGCCGCTCAGCTGACATCGAAAGTGTAATATATACTGCGTCTATTTTACCACATTTACAGTCCGCTATAAGTTGATTAATCCCTCCTACAACGACTGCTTCTTCACTTTTTAAACGACGTTTATTGCAAGTGGATGTTCGATCATCGTAATAGCCGCTAAAATTAAGGCCACTCCAATGCATTTCATGGAATGCCATTTTTAATTGATTACCTAACGGAGTCGCACCAACAATGGCTACATTACGTGAGTTGTGACCTCTGGACCTAAAATAACCTAGTATAATACGCACAGCTGCGTGCCATGCAAGCAATTGAATTGGAACGATTAAAACTGACAAAATCATATAAGTTGTATTATATGTATTGCTCCTGAACACCAATAAATCTGAAAGCACGAGTATACTTACTGTTATAAACCATGAAAAAATAATTGCACCAATTTCTTCACGAATTTTTGCGCCTCGCCAGGAACGATAAACTTCTTGTGATTCTGCAAAAAAATCAAAAAGTACGATTGATATCAAAATTGCTGGTAAATACAGCCTCCCCCAATCAATAGCCATTAAATCTGCGATCGACAAAAAAGTTAATAAAATAATAGCATTATCAATTAAACGCGCAATTGCATTTATTTTTGTATCATATTGCCTGATTTTCCCTTGACGTTTCATTCTTTGATCAACCTAAAAACTTTATCCATATTGCGCTTGATACAAGCAAGCTTAGTACAGTTTTAGATATTTATTGTTATTCTTGATATATTTACAAATAAAAAGCTAAAACAAGAAAGAGTGATCAATTTTGGTATTTTAAGATAAGCACCTTAACTACTCTTATCTATTAATATGATCTAATGTATAGGTCACTCAGCCATTAATTACGATGATAAGCATCTTCAAAACGTATAATGTCGTCTTCACCTAAATAAGACCCTGACTGTACCTCAATCATTTCAAGTAAAACTCGCCCTGGGTTATGTAGACGGTGCTTTGTACCAATTGGGATATAGGTAGACTCATTTTCTGAAACTAGCATGACTTTCTCATCACAAGTCACCTCGGCAGTTCCAGTCACTACCACCCAATGTTCTGCTCGATGGTGGTGCATCTGAAGTGACAATGAGGCACCAGGGTTAACAGCAATTCGTTTAACTTGAAACCGTTCACCAACATCAATAGCATCATAATACCCCCAAGGTCGATAACATAAACGATGGTTTTCAGCTTCTGCTCGTTGATCATGTGTCAATCGGTTAACAATATTTTTAACATTTTGTGCTGACTTTTTACTTGCAACCATCACAGCGTCTGCGGTTTCCACAACGACAACATCCTCTAACCCTATAACAGAAACCAAACGGTGCTCACTATGGATATAAGCATTTTGCACGTCCTCAACCATCACGTCGCCTTGTAAAACATTATTATCGCTGTCTTGTTGTGCACACTCCCATAAGGAGGACCATGAACCAACATCGCTCCAATCGGCATCTAACGGTACAACAACGGCTTTGCTAGTATGCTCCATCACGGCATAATCAATTGATTCTGAGTAACACGCTTCAAATGAAGTAATATCCAACCGAGTAAAATCGAGGTCTTTCACACTTTTAGATAAAGCCTCTCGGCAACTAGATAAAATGTCAGGGGAATATTTTTCTAATTCAGAAATGAGTGTAGATGCTTTGAACATAAACATCCCACTATTCCAATAGAAATTACCTGATTCGACATATTGTGTAGCAGTCTGTAAGTCTGGCTTTTCTACAAAAGCTTTTACGGGGCTGATGGTGTTTTTTTGATCAGCCTGAATATAGCCATAACCCGTATTTGGTGAGGTGGGAACGATGCCGAACGTAACCAACTTACCGTCTTCTGCTTGTGTTCTTGCTGCTTCAATGGCTTTATGAAACGCAGCAAGGTCTTCTATCACATGATCTGCAGCTAACACTAATAAAGTAGGGTCATCCCCATTTTTTTCAGCTACTAACGCTGAGATAGCCATGGCTGGAGCTGTATTACGACCAACGGGCTCTAAAATGATATTAGGTGAAGTAATATCTAGTTCATGTAATTGCTCTGCTACCATAAAGCGATGATCATTATTGCAAACAACAATGGGCGGCTGAAGAGACTCAAGGCCATTTAATCGATTAAGTGTCTCTTGAAACATGGTGTTTTCGCCAAATAACGCGATAAATTGTTTGGGCCTGTGTCTTCTAGATAATGGCCAAAGACGTGTGCCGCTGCCGCCGGACATAATAACTGGAATCATAAATTTCCTAATTTAATATATTTTAGTAACTGGGGGGTGTGTTTTTAAGATCGTTAGTTTATAGCAATCAACTCAACATCAAAAATTAGCGTTGAGCCGCCTTTTATGGCCCCCATGGATTGATTGCCATACGCTAATTTGCTGGGTATAAAAAAACGTGTTTTTTCACCTGTTACCATTAACTGCACACCTTCAGTCCAGCCTTTAATGACTTGGTTTAGGCCAAAGGCAATGGGCTCACCTCGATCTACAGAACTATCAAAGACCGTTCCATCTAACAAAGTACCATGGTAATGAACGGTCACTTTATCGGTCGAAGTTGGGTGCACTTCACCATCACCTGGTGAAAGAACTTTGTATTGTAAACCTGATGCGGTGGTTATAACGCCCTCTTGTTCAGCGTTTTTTGCTAAGAACTCTTCACCAGCTTGAATATTTTCTTTAGCGTTTAACGTTGCTTTACCATTTAAAAAATACTGAACCAGATAAAAAACGGCTGCAATGACAACAATAATAAGTAAAATTTTCATAGCAGCTCTATTATTGAATGACCGTCAATTTTGAAATCACTTTACTAACCCCTTTTACCGAGCTTGTAAGACTTATGGCTCGATTTAATTGAGCTGAGCTCTTAACATGTCCATATAAGGTAACCACGGAACGGTAGGTATCAACATTAATATCAAAAGCATCAATCTGCTTATCTTTGATTAATGTAGTTTTGACTCGAGTGGTTATAGAAATATCCTCTGATATAACACCAACAGGTCGCTCGTCAGTACCAACTGCATAACCGCCAGCACCAGCGCCACCAATTAACACGGTTGTGCAAGCACTTAGGAAAAGCAGAAGGGGTAAAATAAGCAGAGTAATAAATTTATTCATTGCTAAATCAAATAATGTGCCAGTTAATGAGTGTTAATAATACCTTTTAATATAGCGGAATATTTTATTTTTTTGCTTGTTGGTTAAGTTCTCTTAAGTATCGTAGTTTTTCAGCAATCTTTATTTCAAGTCCACGATCAACTGGTTCGTAATAAGTTGAACCAATAAGCGCCTCTGGTAAATAATTTTCTCCTGCAGCAAAGGCATTGGGCTCATTGTGTGCATAACGATAACCTTCATGATAGCCCTCTTGTTTCATTAAGGCTGTTGGCGCATTTCTAAGGTGATAAGGAACATCCAAACTACCTGTTTTTTTTATAACGCTGTCAACTGCATTGAAAGCGCTATATACGGCGTTACTTTTTGCTGCACAGGCCAAGTAAATTACTGCTTGCGCAAGTGCTAACTCACCTTCAGGGCTGCCTAATTTTTCTTGTGTTTCCCAGGCATTTAAAGCTATTTGTAACGCACGTGGGTCTGCATTACCGATATCCTCAGAGGCAATACGTACTATACGTCGTGCGACATATAACGGATCGCATCCGCCATCAAGCATGCGTTTTAACCAATATAACGAGGCATCTGGGTCACTACCACGAACGGATTTATGTAACGCCGATATTTGATTGTAGAAGTCTTCACCGTGGTTATCAAAACGCCGCACTCCGTCTTGAACAACCTCATTAATTATATTGGCTGTAATGGTTTTATGTTCGTTTGCAGAAGCCAGTTGAGCGCTTAATTCAATAAAATTTAATAACCGTCTGGCATCTTTATCTGAGGCATTCAGTAACAATTGAATGGCCTCATTGTCGATAGTAAACTGGCTATCGAGCCCTTTGTTTTTATCCGTTAAAGCATGATTAAGGATAGCGCGCAAATCGTCTTCTTCAAGTGATTTTAATGTGTAAACACGCGCTCTGGATAATAATGCATTATTGAGCGAAAAAGAAGGGTTTTCAGTGGTCGCGCCAATGAACGTAAAAACTCCGGCCTCTACATGTGGTAAAAAAGCATCTTGTTGTGATTTGTTAAAACGGTGTACTTCGTCAACAAAAAGAAGCGTGTTTTGTTGTTTATCTATACGATTTTTTTTTGCTTGCTCAACAGCGCCTCGAATATCTTTAACGCCGGCTAAAACAGCTGAAAGTGAAATAAAGTCGGCCTCGGCTTGTTGCGCAATGATTCTTGCTAAGGTTGTTTTACCAACACCTGGAGGGCCCCATAAAACGAGCGAGTGTAATTGCCCTGATTGAATTGCTTCATAAAGGGGTTTACCCTCAGATAAAAGATGTTTTTGACCTGAAAATTCCTGTAACGAGGTGGGACGAAGGCGATCGGCCAGCGGTTCAGTGGGTTTCATTAGTTCGGCGTTTCTTCAAAAACATCAGCGCCATCTGGCACAATAAACTCGAAGGTTTCGTCTACAATAGGCTCGTTAATGGTCACATCAGTAAATAATAAATCGGTGGTTTGGCCAAAACTATCATGCAGACGCATTTTGTTGAGTAGGCCATCTTTAAAACCCACCTTAATAAATTCAAAACCACTTGAGTCTTCTTTAGGCGTTAGCATTAACCATTCTAATTGCTCGCTGTTATCCAACTGAGTAATATTAAAAAGCGTATCAAGTTCAATAGAGCCAAGAATTACTGCTAAAGGCGATGAACCAACCGATTGCGACGCATCTTTGATGGTAACTTGCTCAAGGTCTTCGTCGTAGACCCAAAGCTTATCCCCGTTTGAGATAATTTTTTGCACATAAGGCGTTGTGTAGTGCCAACGAAATTGATTGGGCTTTTTTATCCAGAACTCACCGGTTGATGATTGAATAAAAGAGCTTTGTTCACTGCTAATCACCTGAGTAAATTGACCGCTAAGATTTACATAATGTTGCAAATGAAGCGCTAGATTATCTTCGCTGCTTTTTGCGACGCTTGGTAAAGTAAAAGCAAATAAGACAAAACAGCAAAAAACGCTACGAAGTGTATTCATAATTTATAACTCAGGTGGTGGTGGGGCCAATACTTCACGTGAACCATTCGATTGTAATGGACCGACAACGCCGCAGCGTTCCATTTCTTCAATCATTCGTGCGGCTCGATTATAACCAACCCTTAATTGGCGCTGTACACCAGAAATGGATGCTCTGCGTGTCTCTGTTACAATTTTTAAGGCTTGATCATACAGTTCATCGGAATCTTCCGAGCCACCACCAGACCCTCCCCCGTCAAACTCAGCCGGGTCAGAGGCGGTCAAAATGCCATCTATATAATTTGTTTTGCCTGATTTTTTAAGTTGTTTAACAACTTTATGCACTTCATGATCATCCACAAATGCTCCATGAACACGTTGTGGCAAACCAGAACCTGGGGGTAGATACAACATATCACCATTACCTAGTAAGGATTCTGCACCGGACTGATCGAGTATCGTACGCGAGTCAATTTTTGATGACACTTGAAAGGCTATTCTTGAAGGAATATTGGCTTTAATTAGGCCAGTTAACACATCAACCGATGGGCGTTGTGTTGCCAACACTAAATGTAAGCCAGAGGCCCGTGCTTTTTGCGCAAGCCGGGCAATCAACTCTTCAACTTTTTTACCAACCACCATCATCATGTCGGCAAGCTCATCTATTATGATGACTATTTGAGGTAACTCAGTCAGTGTGCCAGCCTCATCCTCATCAATAAAGGGTGTTGGCTCCCATAATGGGTCAGCTAAAGGGCTCCCCTCTTTTATTGCATCTCTTACTTTTTTGTTATAACCGCTTAAATTTCGCACACCCAATAAGGACATTAATTTATAACGCCTTTCCATTTCGGCAACAGACCAACGCAATGCATTGGAGGCCTCTTTCATATCAGTTACAACAGGGGTTAATAAATGTGGAATACCTTCGTAGACTGATAGCTCAAGCATTTTTGGATCAATCATGATCATTCGAACTTGTTCCGGTGTTGCTTTATATAGCAAGCTTAAAATCATCGCGTTAATGGCAACAGATTTACCCGAACCGGTTGTGCCAGCAACCAATAAGTGCGGCATTTTAGCCAAGTCAGCAACCGTAGGTTGACCGGAAATGTCTTTACCTAACACCAATGTTAAAGGAGAGTTTGATTTTTCATACGCTTGAGAAGAGAGTATTTCACTAAGCCTCACCATTTCACGTGCTTCATTGGGTATTTCTAAACCAATCACAGATTTGCCAGGAATAACTTCTACAACACGTACGCTATGTGTGGACATCGAGCGCGCCAAGTCTTGAGCAAGGCCGCTAATTCGACTGGCTTTTATGCCCGGCGCGGGTTGAATTTCAAACCGTGTAATAACAGGGCCCGGATTAACTGCGACTACATCGACCTCAACACCAAAATCTTGCAGTTTTAATTCAACCAATTTCGACAGTGCTTCAAGCGCTGCTTTAGAATACCCTTCAACCTGCTCGGTAGCCTTATCTAATAATGCCAAGCCTGGCAAGGCACCTGCAGGCTCATCAAATAACGCTACTTGTCGCTCTTTTTCAACACGCTCACTGCTTTTTATTTCTCTAATAACAGGCTCAATTCGTGCTTTCGGCTTGGCTGCAAATATTTTCGATTGCTTTTTGAATGAATCACTACGTTGTTTTTTGACGGTAACAGACGTTTTACGTTCTTTGCTATCTTCAATGTAGGCTTTTAACAGGCGAAATGCTTTTATTGATAAGGCACCAAGTTTATCCATCAGACCTAGCCATGAAAGCCCAGTAGAAAGTGTGATACCGATAAGGAAGAAGCTCAAGAGAATAAGTGTTGCGCCCTGAAAAGCAAACAGATGTGTTAGAAAATCTGTTAACTCTAAGCCAATAATGCCTCCCGGTGAACCAGGAATGGTGAGCCAACGTTGGTAATAATGCATGTCTAACAAGCCAGCTCCGGCAACTAAAAATACAATAAAGCTAACCCAACGAATGACTTGGTGCGTGAGTGTATCAACATGTTTGGAACGTGCTTCAGATAAGAACTTCCATGCGCTGCTCATTAACATAAAAGGAAGAGCAAACGCCATAAACCCCATGATAGATAACATGAAGTCTGCTATCCATGCGCCAACAACTCCGGTGATATTTAATACAGCCTGTCCCGTGCCACTATGCGTCCAACCAGGATCGTCCACGTGATAACTAAAAAGTGAGCCCAGCAAAAATAAGCTGACAGCAAGTAATACCAAAAAAGCCGACTCTTTTAACAGCTTTACAATCTGTAAATGTGCGGGCGAAGGCGTTGAAGTTGTCGTTTTTTGATTCACGTAATAATTTATTTAAACTGGTTAATTGTGTGCTTTTTTCCGACTGATTAATTGCAATATACAGGCTACTTTAAGACTGATAGGCGACTATTCTCATGTGCTATCTTATCATTTTCATAACAAATGTTGAGCTTAAAGAAGGGATCTTCTCGACAGGCATAATCTATGAATTAACATACACATCGTATCGTGTATTCACACTATTAATAGTGTAACTCGGAAAGCACTCATTGAGTGGAGCTGCAGATTTTGGTCGCTTCACTACAACACGATGCATGGCAGTTTTCAGTGCCGTCTCTAAAAGCTCATTATTATTTGAATTATGTGCGACAAGATATTGTAATACTTGCATTTCTTTTTTTATTTTTGCCGATTTTTTTCTTTCTGGATACATGGGGTCTAAGTAAATTATATCCGGTAATTTACTATTAATATGTTGGTAAGTATTTAAGTGAGTTATTGAGTCTTGATAAATGCATTTCATCCGATCAGCAATATCTGCAACGCTACTATCATGAGTGGCTCGATCAAGGGCATCGGCTAATAAACCATATAAGGCGGGGTGTCTTTCACATAAAGTGACTTGCGCACCCAGGCTAGCTAAAACAAAGGCATCTTTTCCAAGTCCAGCAGTGGCATCTAAAATACTCCAATCTGGGTGTTTATTAAGCCCGCACGCTTTTGCCAGAGGCTGATTTTTACCTCCACCATATTGTCTACGGTGCTTAGCTTTGCCATTGATGAAATCAATGCATAGCTGCAAAGGTTTATTAGTCGTTCGTAGGTGAAGGTTAAGGCGTCTATCGTTATAGATTAACAAACAAGCTTCAGAGGTATCGTCGGTGTCGATGAGTCGATAATCACCCTTATTAATAAGGTGTTTGATCTCAGGAGGTGGTTCGCTTGGCTCAGTGAGCAAGATGGGAAATGGTTTAAATGGCAAAATATGGCCCGGTAAGGAAAATAACACCGAATTTTAGTTTAAAAACTAAAACAGTGAAATGACTAGGCATATTTAACGGAAAGAATAATCGTAAAATGGGGTGGATGAAGGGACTCGAACCCTCGACAACCTGAGTCACAGTCAGGGGCTCTACCAACTGAGCTACACCCACCATCGACGATTTTAAACAGAACTTAAATTTACAATTTTTATCTCTTAAAGGGTATAACCAACTTAACCTAGCCTTAATGGCGCGCTTGACAGGACTCGAACCTGTTACCCTCGGCTTAGAAGGCCGATGCTCTATCCAGATGAGCTACAAGCGCTTCAGCATAAGTAAAAATTGGTCGGGGTGGAGAGATTCGAACTCCCGACCCACTGCTCCCAAAGCAGTTGCGCTACCAGGCTGCGCTACACCCCGACTTCCTTCAGAAAAAATGCATAAATAATGCAATAAGTCTGTAGGTGGGCGATAATACGGCACACGGTAATTTTGGTCAACGCTTCTTTAACAAATTTAACAAAGAACCTTAAAAAATTTAAAAAATATGACATTTCAAACGATTGATGGAAAAAAAATCTCAGCTGAACTAAGAGCTGCAATAAAAAAACAAACAGATGGTCGAATTTCTCGTGGTTTATCAAAACCAGGTTTAGCGGTCATTTTGGTAGGTGAAAACCCTGCTTCTGAAGTTTATGTACGTAATAAATGTAATGCCTGTGAAGAAGTCGGCTTCTATTCTTTATCAAAGACCTTTCCTTATGGTGTTACTGAGGAGGAGCTCCTTAATTTAATTGATGACCTAAATAATAATTCGGCTATTAACGGGATTCTTGTCCAGCTACCGTTACCAGAGCATATTAATGAGGAAAGAATCATCGAAGCGATTGACCCGCTTAAAGATGTAGATGGCTTTCATCCTTATAATATAGGTCGCTTAGCGCTTCGTATGCCGGTTTTAAGGTCTTGTACACCTAAAGGCATTATGACCTTACTTAAAAGCACTGGGCTTGCCCTTGAGGGCAAAGAAGCTGTTGTTATTGGCGCCTCTAATATTGTGGGTCGCCCTGTTTCATTAGAATTATTAATGGCTCGTTGTACCGTAACCACTTGTCACAGTCGTACAGTTGATCTTGAGGCGCATGTTAAACGTGCAGATATTATTATTGCCGCGGTTGGGATTCCAAGTTTTGTAAAGGGTGACTGGGTTAAACCAGGCGCTGTGGTTATTGATGTCGGTATTAACCGTCTAGAGTCAGGTAAGCTGGTTGGGGATGTTGATTATGAAACGGCTTCAAAAAAAGCAAGTTGGATAACACCCGTACCAGGTGGTGTTGGCCCCATGACCATCGCTTCTTTACTTGAAAACACCTTACAAGCAGCTGAATTACAAAGCAGTTAACCCCTGCGCCAAGTTGTTTCAGGCCCCTTATCTTCTAAAATAACGCCTTGTTCTTTTAAGCTATCGCGAATTTGATCAGCTAAGCTCCAGTTCTTATTCGCTTTAGCTTCAAGGCGCTGATTAATTTGAGCTTCTATCTCTTCATTACTGATACTGGCATCCTGTCCCGCCATTGATTTTAAAAACAGATCCGGGTCTTGGCTCAAAAGACCCAGCGGTTCGGCCATTGTTAATAAGTCAGCTGCGGTTTTTGCCGCCTGCTCTGGTTGTGTATGTTTTAATTTATTTAATTCGTTTGCGCATTCGAACAGTACGGCAATGGCTTTTGCAGAATTAAAATCATCGTTCATCGCATTTTCAAATTGTTCGATATACGTTGATTTAACCTCATTTTTTACAGGCGTGACATCACGTAGCGCTGTATAAAGCCGTTCTAATGCGGAACGTGACTCATTTAACTGATCGTCTGAATAATTCAATGGGCTACGGTAATGGCTTGATAGCACGAAAAAGCGAATTTCTTCCCCGCGGTATTTTTTCAACACATCTCGCACGGTGAAAAAGTTACCCAGTGATTTGGACATTTTTTCATCATCAATACGCACAAAACCATTGTGCATCCAAGTGTTAACGTATTTTTCACCTGTTGCTGCTTCTGATTGAGCAATTTCATTTTCATGGTGAGGAAACTGTAAATCCATTCCACCTCCATGAATATCAAAATGGTTTCCAAGGCAACACGTTGCCATTGCAGAGCACTCTATATGCCATCCAGGCCGACCATTACCCCAAGGCGATGACCATGAAGGCTCGTCAGGCTTAGCAGACTTCCATAAAACAAAATCAAAGGGGTTGCGTTTACTGCTATCAACATCTACCCGCTCTCCTGCATTCATATCATCTAGTTTTCGGCCTGATAATTGGCCATAGTTCTCAAACGATTCAACGCAATAATACACATCATTATTTGGCCCAACATAGGCATTATCATTAGCAATCAACTGTTCGATCATAGTAATAATAGCCTCCATCGAGTCGGTTGCTAACGGTTCGATGTCGGGAGAAAGGACGTTTAATGAAGCTTCGTCTTGATGCATCTCATCGATAAAGCGTTTAGTTAATTGCTTGAAATCTTCACCCGATTCAATCGATCTAGTAATAATTTTATCATCAATATCAGTAATATTGCGCACATACTTAACGTTATACCCTAAGTACTTTAAGTACCTTGAAACAACATCAAAAACGACCATAACTCGCGCATGTCCGATATGGCAAAAATCATAAACGGTCATACCGCATACGTATAAATTAACCTCTCCTTTGTTGATTGGAACAAAAGTTTCTTTCTGCTTTGTTAAGGTATTGTGTATTTTTAGTGCGCTCATTTTTATAACCAACATTATTTAAGGGCGAATAATAACCGATTCATTGAATCTCGGCATGATTAGCATGCGATATTAATCATATTAAGCCGCCCTGTTTTGTTTAAAGCTCGAGTTTTTAAAATAACGAATGTGTGAGCTTTATCAAAACCAGCTAAGAAGATAAGATACACAGCTTAATTTATTGTAGGAGTTTTACTGATGACCAAAAAGTTAATCCAATTTTTAAAGGTATCTATTGCTAGCGCCCTACTTTTCGCAACTGCAACTTACGCAACGGATAAAAATATGAGCATGACAACTATTAAACTAACCACAAACCAAGGCGATATTACTCTAGAGTTGGATGCCGAAAAAGCACCTAATACTGTTAAAAACTTTGTCACTTACGTTGAAGAAGGCTTTTATGAAGGCGTTATTTTTCACCGAATCATTCCTAACTTTATGGCACAAGGCGGTGGTTTTACCGCTGATTTTGCACAGAAAGAAACCAACAGTGCTATACAAAATGAAGCCGATAATGGTTTAGCTAATGACCGTGGCACGATTGCAATGGCACGAACTGGTGACCCGCACTCAGCAACAGGACAATTTTTTATTAACTTGGCTGACAATGACTTTTTAAACCACAGTTCAAAAACACAACAAGGTTGGGGATATGCTGTTTTTGGCAAAGTAACTGACGGTATGGATGTTGTTGATAAAATGGCCGCTATTCCTACTGGCTCTGGTGGTATGTTCCCAACGGATGTTCCTCAAGAAACTGTCATTATTGAGAAAGCTGAGGTTATTAAGTAATTCGTGACTCAGCACATACATTTTATTTCTGACTTACACCTTACCCAAGATAGGCCTGAAAATACGCAGCGATTTTTAGCCTATCTTGAGTCCTTAAGTAGTGATGTGTCAGCTTTATATATTTTGGGCGACTTGTTTGACGTATGGGTTGGTGACGATGACCCAACCCCGCCTAATGAAGCAGTTAAAACACACTTAGCCAAAGTTACTTCCAAGGGAGTTAAGGTGTACTTCTTGGCGGGCAATAGAGACTTCTTGGTCGGCAAAAAGTTTTTTGCTGATACTCAGGTGGTCAGCTTAGAGGACGAATATATTATTGATTTATTTGGCACGAGTACCTTATTAATGCACGGCGACCTGTTGTGTAGTGATGATGTCGAATACCAAAAATTTCGAGACTTAACGCACACGCCTGAATGGCAACAAAGCATTTTATCTAAACCTCTTCAAGAACGCTTGGCGATGGCTCAACACTACCGGCAAGAAAGTCATTTAAATAAAGCAAACAAGTCGATGGAGATTATGGATGTTAATACCTCTACCGTTGTTAATTATGTTAAAAAACATCAGGTAAAACGTCTTATTCACGGGCATACACACAGACCAGATATTCACTCGCATATTGCGGAGGGGGAAGAGATTGAACGTTTTGTTTTAGCAGAATGGGATCATAGCGGCAGTGTTCTCGACTGGAGTGAAGACGGTTATCAGCTCATCGAACTTTCTTAGTCTTAACGTAGCTAATTCTGAATATTATGTTTGCTTTAATTTACGTTTATCAAGGCGTTCAAGCTCTAACAACTCACTGGGCGTAAAACCGGCCCGGAGCCGTAAAGGCTTATTAAATGGGCCGAGTATTTGGCCTTTTAATAAGCGTTCAACATGTTCGAAAAACACATCTTCACGCTCGACTCCTTCGTTTTCACAAACAAAATCTAGCCATTTTGTACCAAATTCAACATGTGTCACTTCATCTTCTAAAATAATTTCTAAAATGGCCGCTGTGTCCATGTCTTTTTGGGCATATAGTTTTTCCAACATGGCTGGAGTAACATCAAGCCCACGAGCTTCTAGGTAACGTGGAACCAATGATAAACGAGCAAGTAAATTATCGTCTGTTTTAACGGCCATACTCCATAAACCATCATGCGATGGATTGTCACCATATTGACAATCATAGGTCGCTAAATGATTGCATAGTAATTGAAAGTGCTTACATTCATCATTAGCAACATAGACCCAGTCTTTATAAAACTGTGCCGGCATACCTTTAAAACGATAAGCAATATCTAGGGCTAATTTAATCGCATTAAACTCTATGTGTGCGATAGCGTGTATAAATGAGCGCTTGCCTGCTTCTGTTCCTAGCCGCCTACGTGGTAAATCTCTGGGTGCAACACAGATGGGCTTGTCAGGAAAACGTACGAAGTCTATTGGTTTAATAATGCGGTTTACTGGCTCAATAAAAGAGCTATTTTGATGGCACAACTCAAAAGCTTGCCGTGTCATCTCAATCGTTTCGTTAACCGATGAGCTCAATAAGGCATTTTCGAGCGAATTAAAAAAATCAGGCATTAATAAATACTCTTGGCGAAAAGCAGATTTTATCGTATCTGTTGTATACTTGCTCAGACGTTTATAAATAATTATGAGAGCAATTAATGAGTACATATGACTATGATGTAATTGTTGTAGGCACAGGCCCAGGAGGTGAAGGCGCCGCAATGAAGGCTTGTAAAGAAGGTAAAAAAGTTGCCATCATAGAAAAATATAAAGAGGTTGGCGGTGGCTGTACCCATTGGGGAACAATTCCCTCAAAAGCATTACGTCAAGCGGTTCAGCGTGTTATTCAATTTAATCGCAATAGATGGTTTAAAGAAGCCTGCGGTGGCCGACTTCACTTAACGTTTCCTCAACTTTTAAGTTCTGCTACCGACGTGATAAAAAAACAGGTTGATATGCGAGATGGCTTTTATGAACGCAATAATCTTGACTTGCTATACGGCACAGCTAGTTTTGTTGATGAAAATACAATGCAGGTTAAACCTAATGCTGGTGGTAAAGTAAAAAAAATAACTGCCAAGGTGTTTGTGTTGGCGCCTGGCTCTCACCCCTATCGTCCTGATGATGTGGATTTTAATCATCATAATGTTTTTGATAGCGATACTATTTTAGACTTAGACTTCACACCACGCTCAATTACAATTTATGGAGCGGGCGTTATTGGTTCCGAATATGCTTCTATCTTTCAAGGGTTAGGGGTTAAAGTTAACCTTATTAATACGCACTCTACTTTGCTGGCCTTTTTAGATGAAGAAATCGTACATGCCTTAAGCCATGATATGCGAAACCAGGGTGTTGTTATCCGCTCTAGTGAAGAATACGATTCAATAATACCTGACGATAAAAGCGTTGTTACCCAATTGGTTTCAGGAAAAAAGATCAAAACTGATATTTTTCTATGGGCCAATGGTAGGACCGGTAACTTTGATGACCTAGCATTAGACAAAGTCGGCATCACCCCTAACTCTCGCGGTCAAATTAATGTTAACGAGAATTACCAAGTGGAAGGTAAAGAACATATTTATGCGGTTGGAGATTTTATTGGCTATCCAAGTTTAGCCAGCGCCGCTTATGATCAAGGCCGTTTTGCCGCAACCCATATCGTTGATGGTTTTTGTGATGCTACTCTGGTTAAAGATATTCCAACAGGCATTTATACTAATCCGGAAATTAGTTCAGTTGGCTACACAGAAAAAGAATTGACCGAGCAAAAAGTACCTTATGAAACCGGTTATTCACGTTTCGACTCACTGGCAAGAGCCCAAATTTCTGGTGAGACTCAGGGTTTATTAAAAATAATTTTTCACTCAGAAACATTACAAATATTAGGCGTGCACTGCTTTGGTGACCAAGCGGCTGAAATTATACATATTGGGCAGGCGATTATGTCGCAAAAAGGCGAAGCAAATACCCTACTGTATTTTACTAATACAACCTTTAACTACCCAACAATGGCTGAGGCTTATCGAGTGGCTGCTTTAAATGGTTTAAACCGACTAGATAACCATTAAGATAGTATTCAGCTTAGGCCCGTATAGTAAGTTACACCCCAATAAAATAATGAGTTAAAGATGAATAAATGGATTTTGTTGTTTAATTTAATATTTTTAACCAGCCCTCTAATGGCTCATGATAAGCCGTTTGATGGAGTTGTTAATTTACAAGCTTCTGCTAGTTTAGAGGTTGAAACCGATACGATGCTGGCCAGTATTGCTGTTGAAGCTGAACATTACGACCCCGCTGTTTTGGCTGAACAAATCAACCAAAAAATGTCTTGGGCTCTTAAAACAGCCGCCCCCTTTAAAACCGTTAAAGTTAAAGGTGGGCAATACACATCTCATCAACTTTATAACAAACGTATTTTTAAAGCTTGGCGTGGTATTCAAACTATAACGCTAGAAAGTAAAGACAGTGAGCACTTAGGCAAGCTGATTGGATTATTACAAAAAGAATTACTGATTAAATCCTTGCGCTACCAAGTCTCAGAAGAAAAATTAAATGCCACTAAACAATTATTAACAAAACAAGCTATTGCCGACTTTAAGGCGCAAGCACAAACGATCACTAACGAGTTCGATAAAAATATGTATATTGTTCATCAAATTAATATCCATTCGAACAACCAGCATCGCCCAGTCTATTACGCCAAATCAAGAATGCTTTCAAGCAGTGCAACTGATGAAGCTGCTCCTGCTAACTTACAACAGAACACGTCAACTATCCAAGTCAATGTTAATGGCTCAATTCGCCTAGTAGACTAAGGCTAACAAGCTTAATTCTCATTCGCACCATTTTAGTGCCTATCTATCATATCAGCACCTAAAGGATGCGACGCAGCATTTATTTGCCTCATAAGCCTCTACCAATCACTGTATTGCCAATAAATTAAACTTGGCATAACCATTGCACTACTTGTAGCTGTTATTTCTTTCGATTAAGTCATAACACACTGTAACGGCGCAGTCATGAACACCTTAATTTATAAAGCAAAGGCGCTAACTCGGTATATTCGTGTTGGTTGCTTTAGGTTTTATGTTTTTTTAAAAAAATTTAACGTAGAGAGTTAATATGAAAAGCAACAAAAAAAGTCACTCAAACCCTATCATAGTAGGCGCTATTGCTAGCACGATACTAATGACAACAGCTCCTTTAGCGCAGGCGGAGGAATCTATAATAAATGCCCTATCCAGTGGTAAAGCCAGTTACAGCGCTAGACTACGTTATGAAAATGTCGATCAAGAAAACTTATCTGAAGAAGCAAACGCTTATACCGCTAGATTAACGGCGGCCTATAAAACAGGAACGTATTATGGGTTTGGGCTTTTTGGTGAAGTAGAAAGTGTTCATAGCTTATTTAGTAACAATTATGCGCATCCATCTCAAGCCAAAGGTGCTAAATACCCTGTTATTGCTGATCCTAATGAAACAGAGCTTAATCAAGGTTACTTGTTTTACACAGGGCTTGAAGACACGTCTGTAAAATTGGGGCGACAAGCATTGACATATCGTGGTGCACCCTTTCATCGGCATATCGGTACGGTTGCTTGGCGTCAAAATTGGCAAACACTGGATGCATTCTCTATTTCTAATCAGTCGCTTAGTGATACAACCATTAATTATGCTTATATATGGAATGTAAATCGTATCTTTGGTGAAGATGCGCCTGAACCACTTGATAATTTTGACAGTGATTCACATTTATTTAATGTCCAATATAGCGGTTTTAAAGCTGCAAAAATTGAGGCTTATGCATATTTATATGACTTTGAAAATGCAGATGCTTTTTCAACCAATACATATGGTCTAAGACTTAGCGGTGCTAAGCCTATCAGTGATGCGACTAAGGTTATTTATACAGCTGAATACGCCACCCAATCAGATGCCGCTGATAACCCTAACTCAATAGATGCTGATTATATTTTGGCTGAATTCGGCACAAAAATATCATTTAATGGGCCTATCAACATGCTGTTGTTAAAAGCCAGTTATGAATTACAAGAAGGTAATGGCGGCGCTGACCGTTTTGTAACAATTCTTGGAACAAATCACGCTTACCAAGGCTGGGCGGATAAATTCTTAGTAACCCCAGGTGATGGTGTTGAAGATATTTACTTAACAGCTGTGACGACTGCTTATGGCATAAAATTTGTAGCAGCTTATCATGACTTTAGTTCAGATAATAATAGCTACGATTACGGTACTGAGTTTGATGTGATGGCTACTAAAAAAGTAGGTAAAAACTACACCGTTGGTCTCAAGTATGCAGATTATAATGCTGACAATAATGCTTTAAATATCGGCCCAACAGCCGTTGATACGACTAAATTGTGGGTTTTTGTAAGCGCAAAATTCTAGTCATGGCATTGATATAAGCCTTTTTTTAAAGAAGCATTAATCGACACTTAATGAAACCTAGAATCCTATTATTTAATACAACGGCTGATGACCTCCTAGATGTTCAGGGGCATTTATCTGACTCTATTTACGAGGTAACAGCCGTTACATCACAGTTAAGCGACATTAGTCGTGCTGCTCTTACTGGCTCTATAGATATTGTGATGGCAGTAACGGAAAAACGTTTTGATCAATTATTTAGTTGTATACAACAAATTAACGTGCAAAACCCTATTCCGGTTATTGTCTTTACCTACGAAGACAGTAGAGATGTTATTCAAGCAGCCATTAAAGTAGGTGTAAGTGCTTATATTGTAGATGGCCTTCAGGCCAAACGTATTGTGTCTATTATTGATACCGCTTGTTTTCGTTTTAACGAGCAACAGCTTATTAAAGAAGAGTTAGAGCGAACGAAAAATACGTTAAGTGAACGTAAGATTATCGATAAAGCAAAAGGCATTATTATGCAACGCTCTAAAATTAGTGAAAATGAAGCTTATAAAGCAATGCGTAAAATGGCGATGAATAAAAATATCAAAATGGTAGATCTAGCAGAAAGCATAATCTCAGCAAGTGAAATATTGGCATAGGTATTGCTTTTTAATTTCTAACGAATAGTACCACCCCCGAACTTGGGGCTTAAAACTTAATAGACCTTATAAGGTCACAAGACAAAGACGTCTGCTAGCTTGTTTTCTTTAAAACGAAAATAATCGGCGGGCGTTTTTTTGCATTTTATAAACGTAAACAGGAAAAAAAATGAAAAAAAATCGTAAGACTTTCAGTAAACGAAACATCGGAGGCATGTTTAAAAGCTGTCTGGCTGGTTTAGCGTTAACAATGGCAGGTAGTTTAACGGCTGCACATGCCGTTGAAGAACTTGAAAAAGATGAACTTAAGTTTGGTTTTATCAAATTAACAGATATGGCACCGTTAGCGGTTGCCTATGAAAAAGGTTTTTTTGAAGATGAAGGCCTGTATGTCACCATTGAACCACAAGCGAATTGGAAGGTGTTACTTGACCGTGTGATTGATGGCGAGCTAGACGGTGCACATATGCTTGCCGGGCAACCACTTGGTGCAACCATAGGTTTTGGCACTAAAGCGGATATTATTACTGCCTTTAGTATGGATTTAAATGGTAATGCGATTACTGTTTCAAATGATATTTGGGCAGAAATGAAACCTAATATCCCCAAAGGTGCTGATGGTAAGCCAGTGCACCCTATTAGTGCGACCGCACTGAAGCCAGTTGTTGATCGATATAAATCTGAAGGTAAGCCTTTTAATATGGGCATGGTTTTCCCCGTATCAACACATAATTATGAGCTACGTTATTGGTTAGCTGCAGGCGGAATCCACCCGGGCTATTATTCAAAAACGGATATCACCGGTCAAATTGATGCGGATGCTTTATTATCGGTTACCCCTCCTCCTCAAATGCCTTCAACACTTGAAGCCGGTACTATTTATGGCTATTGCGTTGGGGAACCTTGGAACCAGCAAGCCGTCTTTAAAGGTATTGGCGTTCCTGTTGTGACAGATTATGAAATTTGGAAAAATAACCCAGAAAAAGTATTTGGCGTTAGTGCAGAGTGGGCAGAAAAGAACCCCAATACACATAAAGCCGTTATTAAAGCATTAATTCGTGCAGCGCAATGGTTAGATGCTAACAACGATGCAAACCGTCCAGAAGCGGTAAAAATCCTGTCTCAATCTGAATATGTTGGTGCTGACTACGATGTAATCGCTAACAGCATGACAGGCACATTTGAGTATGAAAAAGGCGATAAACGTGACTTACCAGACTTCAACGTTTTCTACCGCTACTTCGCTACCTACCCTTATTATTCAGATGCTATTTGGTACTTAACCCAAATGCGTCGCTGGGGTCAAATTACCGACGAAAAATCAGATCAATGGTTCCACGACATTGCAAAAAAAGTCTACCGTCCAGACATTTATTTAGCAGCCGCTAAAGAGTTGTTAGAAGAAGGGAAAATTTCTAAAGCAGATATGCCTTGGGATACCGATGGTTACCGCGAACCACAAACTCACTTTATCGATAACATCACCTTTGATGGCCGCACACCCAATGCTTACCTAGAGAAGTTCAACATTGGTTTAAAAGGAAAAGACACTGTTAAGTAAATAACGGTATGACAATGATAGGTACCCGTGATGATGCGGGTACCTATTTAACAAAAAAACTAGAGGTAACACTATGCCTGTTGATACAGCATTAGAAGATAAAAATATGAAAAATCAAGAAGCGAGTAACACTACAAGTTCATCAGCAGACTCACAAGAGTCTGTTGCCAATAAGCCTGAAAAAAAGGTCGCCAATGAAGGCGTTAAAATTTCCGTAAAAATTAATAATTTTTTAGAACTAATTGGCTTTACTTGGTTTATACCCATCGTAAAACTGTTGGCTGGTGAAGACCCTGTTGTACAGCTAAAAGAAGCGATAAAAGTTATTGGTGTGCCGGTCTTAGCCATGTTGATATTTATTGGGTTTTGGGACTGGGGCGCTGCGAAAATCCAAACGAGCCTAGGCGCTATTCCTGGCCCTGCTGCGGTATGGCAAGAAACAAAAAGCCTCGCCGCCGACCACTACAAAGAGAAAGAAAAAGAAGTCGCTTTTTACAAACGTCAGGAAGTTCGTAATGCTAAAAAGCTTGAAAAGAACCCAGATGCGGTTATTAAAATTCGTGATTACACTGGCAAAGCAACCTATCCGCAACAAATTATGACCAGTTTATGGACTGTTTTCGCAGGCTTTTTATTAGCCTCTGTTGTGGCTATTCCACTGGGTGTTATTTGCGGATTAAGCCCTGCTTTTAATGCTGCCATTAACCCGATTATTCAAATATTTAAACCTGTTTCTCCATTAGCTTGGTTACCTATAGTCACACTTATTGTTAGTGCACTGTATGTGGTTGAGGGGGACGCTACATTTAGCAAGTCCTTTCTTGTATCGGCCATCACAGTAACATTGTGCTCATTATGGCCAACTCTAATTAATACAGCCGTCGGCGTATCTACTATTGATAAAGACTTAATGAATGTCTCAAAGGTTTTACAACTTGGGTGGTGGAAAACAGTCACTAAAATTGTTTTACCTAGTTCGCTGCCATTAATTTTTACAGGCTTACGTCTGTCACTTGGTGTCGGTTGGATGGTGTTAATTGCTGCAGAAATGCTAGCGCAAAACCCAGGTTTAGGTAAATTTGTCTGGGATGAATTCCAAAATGGCAGTTCTCAATCGTTAGGAAAAATTATGGTTGCTGTGTTTACTATCGGTATAATCGGTTTTATGCTCGATCGTATCATGTTGACGCTGCAAAAATATTTTTCATACGGCGACGCAATGTAGGAGAAAAGATATGTCATTTTTAGCACTTAAAAATATTAGTAAATCCTACGGCAGTGGTCACAATAAAAGTGACGTTCTAAGCAATATTAACCTTGATATTAAAGAAGGTGAATTTGTTGCCATTGTTGGATTCTCGGGCACAGGTAAAACTACCCTTATCTCCACTATTGCAGGTTTAATTAAACCTGATAGTGGTGAAGTGACAATGGAAGGTAAAAAAGTTACTGGCCCCAGTTCAGAACGCGGTGTTGTCTTTCAGAGCTACTCCTTAATGCCTTGGTTAACTGTTTTTGGAAACGTTGCATTAGCTGTTGATTCTGTCTTTAGTGATCTTTCTGCTTCTGAACGAACAGAACGCATAGAAAAATACATCAATATGGTGGGATTGTCGCATGCGACGCATAGGCACCCTTCTGAACTATCTGGTGGTATGCGACAGCGTGTTAATGTTGCACGAGCTTTGGCGGCAAGCCCACATGTTTTATTATTAGATGAGCCACTCAGCGCACTAGATGCATTGACGCGCGCGAACCTACAAGATGAAATCATTAGAATTTGGGAACAAGAGAAAAAAACCGTGGTACTCATCACGAATGATGTAGATGAAGGGTTGATAATGGCCGACCGGATTATTCCATTAAACCCGGGGCCAAATGCTACGTTTGGTCCCGAATTCATTGTTGATCTGCCAAGGCCGCGCGATAGAACAGCCATGAACCATGATGAAAACTTTAAAAAATTACGCAGTGATATTACTCAATATTTAATGAGTGTCGGCATCGGTGATAGTGCTGATTCAACAAGTAATGTTTATCAACTACCCAATGTCCAGCCTAATACAGCCAGTGACTTTGGTCTTAGTGGCGACGAGAAGCCTGATGCACTGAAACCTTATTCAAATAATATGGGTGATAAAAAATACTTAGAGTATTTTAATTTAACCAAGGTTTACCCAACACCGAAAGGTCCCTTAACAGTAGTCGATAAATTTGAACTAAATATAGAAAAAGGCGAGTTTATTTCAATTATTGGCCATTCCGGTTGTGGCAAATCGACTGTATTGTCTATGACCGCAGGGTTAACCGACATTAGCGATGGTGGTATTGTTTTGGACAAGAAAGAAGTCAATGCCGCGGGCCCTGACAGAGCAGTTGTTTTCCAAGCCCCTAGCCTTTTTCCTTGGTTAAGTGCGAAAGAAAATGTTGCTTTAGGCGTCGAGCGAGTTTATCCGCATTGCACCCCAGCAGAACGAAATAGCATTGTTGAGTACTATTTAAGTAAAGTGGGCTTAAGTGAAGCCTTCAATAAGAAAGCCGCTGAACTTTCAAATGGTATGAAACAGCGTGTCGGTATTTCACGTGCCTTCGCCCTCTCCCCTAAATTACTGTTACTCGATGAACCATTTGGTATGTTAGATTCTTTAACAAGGTGGGAGCTTCAGGAGGTGTTAATGGAAGTTTGGACACGGACTAAAGTCACTGCCATTATGGTGACACACGATGTTGATGAAGCTATTTTACTGGCTGATCGTGTTGTGATGATGACCAATGGACCTAATGCTAAGGTTGGTAAAGTTATGAAAGTGGATTTACCACGTCCTCGAACACGTAAGGCACTGGTATCGCACCCTGATTATTATAAATACAGGGAAGAGCTGCTAACCTTCCTAGCAGAGTGTGATAATCACTAAGCTATGCAACGCAAAAGCCATAAAAAGGCGCTGTTTTAACAGCGCCTTTTTATCTAACAAACCAGCGGATTGGTCCATTTTTCAAAAATGCTCCTTCGTACAAATTTCTGCTAACCTCAAACCTTTTAAAGGCGCTTATTATTTACATTTTTAGTTAAACCTTATAGAGACTTTCTTTCGGTTTCATATCATTATGTTCGAATTGTTTTTGCTATCAAGCCGCTATACATGGTTCACGCTAACTCTTGATATTAAACTCTGTCGTTAACCAATCACAACACGCTTTTAATGGCATTGGTTTTGCGCGGTAGAAGCCTTGCGCAATGTCACAGCCTAGCTCCTTTAGTTTATTCCATATTTCCTCTGTTTCAACACCTTCAGCTACCGTTTCCATTTTTAATTCTTTAGTAAGGTAAATGCAAACTTTGACGATAGACATTGCTTCGTCATCGTCTAACATTTTCATTACAAAGCTGCGGTCGATTTTCAGCTCTGTAAAGGGTGCCTGGTAAAGTTGCACAAGTGATGAGTGACCTGTACCAAAATCATCAATTGATAAGGCAAAGCCTTTCATTCGGAGTCTATTCATAATATCTAGCGAATCAGAAATAGATGTTAAAACTGCTGACTCTGTTAACTCAAAAGTAATGGCTCCTGTTGGGATACCAACATTAGCTAGCCTCATACTTAATTGTTCTGGTAAAGATAAATCCAATAAATCTTGTGCAGAAATGTTAATTGAAATGTTTGGTTCAATACCTTTTTCACAAAATAAGCCGTAATCAATGATGACCAAATCTATCACTTCATTAGTAATACTTGAAATCAGATTATTTCGTTCAGCTAGACCTATAAACTGATCCGGAAATATCAACCCTAGCTCGGGGTGTTGCAAACGAACTAATGCTTCAAAACCAACTACTTTCCCTGACCTTAATTCAATCTGTGGCTGATAAAAAATAACCAAATAATGAGACTCAATTGCGTGCTGTAAATCTGCCAGAGTAAATAATGATGTGCTAGATGTTGAGATTAATGGAGAAAGATCAGTTTTATCAAGCATGATCTTCTTATGGGTATATATTTGCTTTATTTCATCAATAAAACTATATGGCTCCAGTGGTTTTGTTAATGTTCTAGCAACGACCATTTTTTTTGCATCAGCAAATTGTCTAGCGGAATGTAACACTTTCTCATCAAACCCACTAATCAGTACATAACTTGGCACGCTTCCTTTTGCATGAAGGTGCCTCATCACTTCGATACCATCCATTTCTGGCATATTTAAATCAAGCACAACAATATCATCACTACTAACAGGCTGATTGATAAACTCAACTGCCGATGTAAAACCTTTTGCAGAAAACCCAGCTACCTCAATCAATTCTTTAAGCATTTCAACTTGTTGCGGCTCATCATCTACCACATAAATAATAATTTCCTCTGGTAGCGTAAGAAACCCATCTACATTTAGAGCGTCTTCAATTTCTCGTTCATGCTCCTTGCTAAACCGCTTAATATGTTGATTCGTTTTATTTAGATACTCTATAAAACAGTCTTTTAGATACACAATGAACCCTGCAATGTCCCCATTTTCTTTAACGGTATTTTTGAATTTCTGGTGTAATTCTTGACTTATCATTTGGTGAAGAGCGACTTCACTATCAGCAAACGGGTAACTCAATGACTGCATAATAGCTTCTTTACGCGTAAAATATGATTCTCCATATAGGAGAAGGCCCATTGCTAATTTATTTAGCAGCGCCCTCTCACCCCCATTCTCGGCTATCACATGAGCTTCATAAAATAACTGAAATAAGCGTTTGTGATATTTATCAATAGCATCTATCCCTACACTCATCTCTGGAGCCCAATGCCATAGCTCATAACTTTTAACTTCAATCATCATCATTACCATAGATCAACGTTGAAACTCGCCTTAGCAATTCACCTGTACGATACGGTTTATACATCATGTTGTTCTGCAAACTTTTATCTTTCATTGCTGAGTGACGATTACTGCTAAAGCCCGTAGCCAATTGAACTTTAATACTCGGATAATTTTCTTTGATATGCTTCGCAAGCTGATAACCATCCATTTGAGGCATAATGACATCACTTAAAACCAAGTCAAATTTCGTTGTTGCTAACATCTCTATAGCCTCGTTACCATTTCTTGCTAGCAACACTTGATAGCCAGCCAACGTTAAAATTTCTAGAGCTAGCTTTCGTAAAGCAGGTTCGTCATCGACGACTAAAATTGCTTGCCCTTCACCTTGACGATATGGTTTTACTTCAATAGGGCCAGTATCATTCCTTTCCTCACCACGATACAGAGGGAAATATAAGGTAAACTCACTGCCTAGGCCTTTTTCTGAATATACTTTTATCGTACCGCCAGATCGCCCTGCAAAACCATATACTTGGCTTAAACCAAGCCCTGTTCCATCAATACCTTTCGTCGTAAAGAATGGGTCAAAGATGAAATCTACAATGTCTTTATCTATTCCGCAGCCATTATCTTTAACCGATAATGTTATATAATCATTTTCAGTTAATCCAAGCGTCTCTGCCTCTATCTGAGAAAGGTGCACGGCACCTGTACTAACCGTTAGTTGCCCTCCATCTGGCATGGCATGTTTAGCATTGATCACTAAATTCAGCAACGTGTCTTCAAGTTCACTTTTATCAATCCATATAAGCCCTAGTGAGTCACACAGTTGGTAATGAACTGTGATCATTGCTGTTAGTGACTTGTTAATTAGATCTTTTTGATCATCCACTAGACTATTAACATCAACCGCTTCGGCTTCAGCCTCTGTGCTCTTTTGCTTAGAAAAAGCAAGCATCCGCTTAGTCAACTGTCTTGCTCGTTCCCCTGCCTGGCTTATATTTCCAATGTATTTTTGCAAACCTTTAACATTGGAAAATTTCATTTCCATGAGACTGGTATAACCTAAAATAACCCCCAACATATTATTGTAATCGTGCGCTATACCACCCACCAGTTTGCCTAAAGCATCCATTTTCTGTGCCCGTTGAATCTGAGCTTGCTGAGACTTTATTTCAGTTAAGTCTTGGCATGAACAGGCAAATCGGTGTTGTCCATTAGCTGAAACTGGCAACTCTGCAAGGGTAAGGCGCATAGGGAATGTGGTGTTTTTTTGTATACACCAACAGCTTCACGAGAACCAGCTAAAAGACACATGGCGTTTGCTTGACTATAACCCTCAGGCTGACCTTCATCTTTTTCACGTACTAATATCGATATATTTTGACCAATTGCTTCTACGCTACTTACACCAAATAAATGCTCGGCAGCGCGGTTAAAGGACTGTATGACCCCCGTCTCACTAAGCGTAATAATGCCGTCCCTGAGTGTGTCCAGAATATCGCGTTGCTCTTGTTCACTTTTCATCAATGCTTGTTGCGAAGCATGTTCATGTGTTATATCTCGAACCAGCAAGACTGCACCAATCACCTGACCTGACTCATTAATCAGCGGGTTGTTATACCACTCACATAAGATGATCTTGCCTTCTTTTGTAACATTCTCATTTCTACTGTTTTTACCACCCGTATTCGTCATCAAGCCCTGCCATATTTTATCGACATCTATCACTGCACTTTCTGGTAATATCATGTCGGAAAAGTTACGCCCTTCGACTTCTTTGAGTGTGTAACCAAACATTAACTCTGCCGCTTTATTCCAATTAACAACCTCAAAATCGATGCTCCATTCTATAGCTGCCAATGGCGTTTGTTCGCGATATAGCTGTAGGTGCTGCATTGATGCACGCATCTCAGTTTCCAGATGCTTACGTACACTGACATCAACACCTTCAGCGACTAATTGAATGACGCTATTATTCTCATCGCGTATAGGGTGAAAGCCTATCTGAAGAGCCAGTACACCGTTATTAGTCATTATCTCAATATCGCGTAGCGTCTTTCGCCCATTAAAGGCTTCGATACAATCACTCTGAATAGCCTTTTGGAGAGCTGAGTCATAAGTAAACCAGTCATTCATCCAAAATTCTTTCCCAATAACATCCTCTGTTTTAAGACTGAGAGATTCTAGCGGCGTATTATTGATAAAAGTAACTCTAAAATCAGTATCTAGGACAGCGACCATCGTCTGCATATCATTAAATGCTTTTTCAACTTGCTGTTGAGCTTGAAGCGCTGCTTGGCGTAACTCATACTGCTCGGTTACGTCGTTAAACACTAACACCATGCCCAAGATATTATTATTTACATCACGAATAGCTGCTGCTGAATCTGCAATTTGGTATTCATCACCTTCTTTTGATATTAAGGTCGTATGATTACTTAAATAAACTGTCTCACCGGTTTCAAGTACCTTTTCCACAGGGTTTGGTATTGGCTCTTTTGTAGACGCATTGATAATAGGAAAAATTGTTTTGACTGTCTGCCCTTGCGCTTCTTCTATTGACCAGCCAGTTAACGTTTCTGCAACATGGTTCATTCGAGTCACATGTCCCTGTTCATCAGTAGTAATAACCGCATCTCCAATACTACTCAATGTCACCTCTAAGTCTTGTTCTCGTTGCTTTAAAAGGTTTTCATAGTAATCACGAGAATTGAAAGCTTCTTTTAACGAGTACTTAAGTGTTTGAATATCTAGGGCGTCTGATTGCTTAAATGAAAAGTCGATACTTCCCCCAGGTTGATAATTCTGTAACGTAGTGGAAATTTGTTCAATTGGACGAACTACATAGCGAGTAGCGAGCCATGCTAGCAATGTAAATAGCATAGATAACACCATACCGAAGAAGAGTGTTTTTTTACTAGCCGTATTAACAGCTACCTGAATTTTCGTTTGGTTTAATCCAAGGTGCATTTGCCCCGAAAGGCTGGGCGTTAGTGCAACAGCATATTCATAAATAAGCCCCCGATTTTCAATATTATATTGAGCAACGAGATTAATTGGTCTCGAACCATTCAGTGCTGATGGGTACTTAGCAATCTGTTTATTTAAAAATTCAGGAAAGTCTGTATCATATGAATGGGCAAAAAGATGACCCTCCCTATCTATAACATACAAATACTCAATCGAGTTATTCTTGTAGTTTTGAGCAACCTGCAGCATTTGCGTTAATTGCTCCTTATCTCCAGTAATAACACCATCGGCAACCACACTCGCCATGGTGCGAACTAACGTTTCAGCAAATATTCTGTGTGTGTGTGTTTGCTGTTGGAGGACCTCATGTCTTACAGCATATAAATTAAGCACAGTTATTGTTAAGCCAAGGCTAAAAACAATAATGGATAAACGGGTACTTAGTCTCATTAAGAACGCTCCAAGTTAATAAAATCGAAAATATTCCTTTTTTCTAAATCAACATAGTCCTTATCTAGTATTCATATGGAGTTTCACTTTTACCAAAATAATAATATTTATTGGTATATTGCCCGAAACTTGAAACTAAGTAAAACAGCGGGAATTTATATATAACTGTATCATTAAATTATTGATAAACAACTTTATTCAGTTCATTCACCCATCTATGACTGGGGTACATTAAATAATAAGTTGATTTGAATAACCCCAGAGCCTTTCATACTGCAAAATTCACGCATCATTTTTTTAGATGAATTTAAAATCATTTGACAAAACAATATCACAAAAAAAGGCGCTGTTAAAACAGCGCCTTTTTTCTTACCTAACTATCTAGCAATATCAAGCTTTAGCAGCAATCTTCACTGTATCCGCTGATTTTTGATACTCTTCAATTTGATCAAAGTTTAAGTATCGGTATGTTTCATCCGCCATGGTATCAATTTTATTGGCGTATTCCATATACTCTTCTTTAGTTGGAATCTTACCTAATATTGCCCCCACTGCTGCCAGTTCTGCCGACGCTAAGTAGACAAAAGCACCATTTCCTAAACGATTAGGGAAGTTACGTGTAGAGGTTGAAATAACTGTAGACTTCTCTGCAACACGTGCTTGGTTCCCCATGCAAAGCGAACACCCTGGCATTTCAGTACGTGCACCTGATGTTCCATAAATATTGTAATAACCTTCTGCTGTCAATTGCGCCTCATCCATTTTAGTTGGAGGTGCAATCCACAAACGAGTTGGGGTTACACCGCCATACTCTTGCAATAAGTTACCCGCTGCTCGAAAATGACCAATATTTGTCATACAAGAACCGATAAAAACTTCATCAATCTTAGTACCAGCAACATCTGATAATGTTTTGACATCATCTGGGTCATTAGGGCATGCAAGAATAGGCTCGTGAATATCACTCATGTTAATTTCAATGATTTCTGCATATTCAGCATCGGCATCGGCTTCCATTAGTTCTGGATTAGCCAGCCATTCTTCCATTGAAGTAATACGACGTTCAATCGTTCTAACATCACCATAACCTTCAGCAATCATCCATTTCAACATGGTGATATTTGAATTCAGATATTCAATGATAGGTTCTTTGTTTAACTTAATAGTACAGCCGGCCGCTGAACGCTCCGCAGAAGCATCCGATAGTTCAAATGCTTGCTCAACTTTCAAATCAGGTAAGCCTTCAATTTCAAGAATACGACCAGAGAAAGCATTAATTTTGCCTTCTTTCGCTACCGTTAGTAAACCTTTGTCGATAGCCGCTAAAGGAATAGCATTGACCATATCACGTAGCGTAATACCTGGTTGCATTTCACCAGTAAAGCGAACCAAAACAGACTCTGGCATATCCAATGGCATAACACCTGTTGCTGCAGCAAAGGCTACTAGACCAGAACCAGCAGGGAATGAAATACCTAATGGGAAACGTGTATGAGAGTCACCACCTGTACCCACAGTATCTGGAAGCAACATACGGTTTAACCATGAATGGATAATTCCATCGCCCGGACGTAACGGCACGCCACCACGATTCATAATAAAGTCTGGCAAGGTGTGGTGAGTTGTAACATCAACTGGCTTAGGGTAAGCCGCAGTATGACAGAAAGATTGCATCACTAGGTCTGCTGAGAAACCTAAGCAAGCCAAATCTTTCAATTCGTCACGAGTCATCGGGCCTGTTGTATCTTGTGAACCAACAGTGGTCATATGTGGTTCGCAGTAAACGCCAGCTCTAATCCCTTTTACGCCACAGGCTTTACCAACCATTTTTTGCGCTAAGGTGAAGCCTTTACCACTATCTTCGTGAGCTTCTGGAGTTCTAAATATCTCTGATGCTTCCAAGCCAAGTGATTTACGTGCGCGTAATGTTAAACCACGTCCAATAATTAAAGGAATACGGCCACCAGCCTGAACTTCATCAAGAATCACGTTTGATTTTAATTTGAATTCAGCCAACACTTCATCGGTGCCACTTTTAGTGACTTTTCCTTCATATGGATAAATATCAATAACATCATTCATGTGTAATTTAGACACATCCATTTCAATCGGTAATGCGCCTGAATCTTCCATTGTGTTAAAGAAAATTGGCGCAATTTTGCCACCAATACAAACACCACCCGCACGTTTATTAGGGATGTAAGGAATATCATCACCCATAAACCACAACACTGAGTTAGTAGCAGATTTACGAGAGGAGCCTGTGCCGACAACATCACCTACATAGGCGAGAGGAATACCGTCTTTTTCCATTTCGTCAATTTGAGCGATTGGTCCTCTTTCACCTGGGACATCTGGTTGAATGCCTTCACGTGGCATTTTAAGCATCGCAAGCGCGTGTAAAGGAATATCAGGACGAGACCATGCATCAGGGGCTGGTGATAAGTCATCAGTATTAGTTTCACCAGTGACTTCAAATACTTTAACGGTTAACTTTTCGGCAAGCGGTTTTTTATTGGTAAACCATTCGGCATCTGCCCATGATTGAATCACACGTTTAGCAGCAGCATTGCCAGCCTCTGCCTTTTCTTGAACATCATGAAAAGCATCAAACACGAGTAGAATCTGAGACAGCTGATCTGCAGCTGTTTCGGCAAGTTCTGCGTCATCAAGAAGTTCAACCAATGGCATAATATTGTAGCCACCTAACATGGTGCCTAACAACTCAGTGGCTCTAACTCGGTCGATTAATGGAGAAGATGCTTCGCCTTTTGCGATAGCCGCTAAAAAACCTGCTTTTACATAAGCAGCTTCATCTACTCCTGCTGGTACGCGATTAATGATCAAATCAAGCAAGAACTCTTCTTCTCCTGCTGGCGGCGCTTTTAATAACTCAACAAGGCCAGCAACTTGCTCGGCATCCAGTGGCTTTGGAACAATACTCAAAGCAGCTCGTTCCTTTACATGTTTACGATATTCTTCTAACACAGATCACTCCTAGGTTTAAAATTTGGGGCTTTAAGCAAGCAATACTTACCAATCAGGGTGAATATTTTAGCATTTAGCACTCAAAATTGACAGGTTTAGCGATAAGGTGTTTTATATACTCATGCGGTTATTTAAAACAAATATCACAATTATCAATGTGCCTAATCATTTTTAAATACCAACCAAACGACCTCTATAAATTAGTGCTAGTTGCTAACCGTGACGAATATTATCAGCGTGCAACACAAGCCGCTGGTTATTGGCCAGATCAGCCGCATATTTTCGGTGGCATAGACCATGTTGCTGGCGGTAGTTGGTTAAGTACCGATACCTCAGGGCGACTAGCAGCACTGACTAATGTGCGGAAACCTCCCTTTATAGAAAATACAAAACTATCTCGCGGCCATTTAGTGCGGGATTTCTTATCTCAACAATCCACAGCTCCAGACTTCATAGAAAAACTAAAAAAACGGCGTGCTGATTACGGTTTATTCAATTTATTATTAATGGATCACACTGGCTTGTGGTATTACTCTAATGACTCGTTACATGTTCAACAAGTACCTGCTGGTATTCATGGGCTTTGTAATGCCTCTTTAAATACCCCGTGGCCAAAATTATCTACCGCTACCGCGGCTGTAGAAAAATCGTTAGCAAGCAACAAAATCGACCCATTTGAGTTATTAAGTACGATGCAGTCGCGAACCCAAGCTAATGACCAAGATTTACCTAACACCGGGATTAGCCTCGAATTTGAGCGCTTCTTATCACCTATTTTTATTCAAGGGAAAGATTACGGTACACGATGCACCACATTACTAACTGTTGATGAACTAAGTGTTAAGTTTCTAGAAATAAGTTATGACTCGAGTGGAGAAATAACAGGTGATGTAAAAGAAGAAATTGAGCTAATAACTAGATAAACTATAACTTTTTTATCAAAAAACATAAACATGACAGCAGACTAATCAAGCACTAAACGATACGCGTAACCAACTTGCTACACAGCATTTAAATTTTGGGTTTTAATGCGGTCTTCATTAATTAGGCAGTTATTTTTGAGTGCTCAAATTGCTTATCCAAGCATCCTTCTGACTATCTCAATTGAGAACAATTTGCTGCATTCCCTTACTTAATAACTAGGCCGTCCTTTCTAGTTGAGCTCAACGTTGTGATACACCTGTTGCACATCATCTAAATCATCCAAGATGGCAAGAAACTTTTCAAACAGTTCTACATCATCGCCTGTCATAGTAGTAAATGCCTGTGGAATAAACTGGATTTCATCTACTTCAAAATCAATTTCTCCTAGCTTATCAAGCAATGCTTGTTTTGCCTTAAAGTAGTCGGTAGGTAACGCAAAAACGGAAATTTTACCATTTTCATTTTCAATATCTGTTACGTCTACGTCTGCATCCATTAGTATCTCTAAAACCGCTTCTTCATTATCGTGTTTAAACACTAGAATGGCAGAATGATCAAACATATGGCTTACGCTACCTTGCGTGCCAATTTTACATTTTGTTTTAGTAAACGCTTGGCGAACATCACCAAATGTACGATTTGGGTTATCAGTTAGACAATCAATAATAGCCATACTTCCACCAGGCCCATACCCTTCATAACGTGCGGGAGAATAATCTTCGCCACCACCGCCTTTTGCTTTATCAATCGCCTTTTCAATAACATGAGCAGGCACTTGGTCTTTTTTCGCGCGGTCAATTAAGCTACGAAGTGCCAAATTACCTTCAGGGTCAACACCACCTGACTTTGCGCTAACATAAATCTCACGCCCATAACGGCTATAAACCTTCGCCTTCATATCAGACGTTTTAGCCATAGACTCTTTGCGGTTTTGGTAGGCTCTACCCATGCGATTGATACTCCGAATTAATTTATTTACTGTTTATTTTAAAGCTAAGCGCAATACATGTGAATGTTGAAAGTGCGCTTACGTCGATTAATGATCAACCGATCATTAGAATGTCTTAGTTAGTCTGCTTGCATAAGACAACTTTTTTGTGATTTAAAGAAACCGATAAACTTCAACGTCTTTGGTTTTTTAGATGCCAATAGAAAACATTAAAAGGATGACAGACCTCGATGTAAATCTGCTGTTATATCGCCAGCATTTTCTAAGCCAACGCCTAAGCGTATTAAGGCGTCTGTTATACCAGCTTTGTTACGCTCATCTTCGGTTAGACGTCCATGTGTTGTGGTCGATGGGTGAGTAATCATGCTTTTTACATCACCTAGGTTAGCGGTTATCGAAATCATCTGCGTCATATCAATAACTTTCCAAGCATTGTTTTTACCGCCCTTTACTTCAAAGCTAACAATGCCACCAAAACCGCTTTGTTGCTGCTTAGCAAGCTCATGTTGTGGATGATTAGCTAAGCCAGTGTAATAGACTTTTTCAACATTCGATTGCTGTTCTAACCATCTCGCAACAATCAGTGCATTGGAACAATGTTTTTCCATCCGTAACGATAGAGTCTCTAAGCCTTTATGAAATACCCATGCATTAAATGGGCTCATCGTATGACCTGCGGTACGTAAAATTGGATAAATTTTTTCTTCTATCAGTGCGTTATTGCCAACAACAGCACCACCAATACAGCGACCTTGACCATCTATATATTTAGTCGCCGAGTGAACAACCAAATCAGCGCCTAAGCTCAGTGGTTTTTGCAAGGCCGGCGTACAATAAACATTATCAACGATAAGCAACGCACCATTGGCATGTGCTAATTCGGCTAGTGCTTTTATATCTGCTACATTGCCAAGAGGGTTAGATGGTGTTTCTAAAAAAAGAAACCTTGTATTTGGCTTTATTGCTGACGCCCATGCGTTGATATCATCGAGATCTACAAAGGTGGTCTCTACGGCAAATTTTTGCATGATATTTTTAAACATCAATGCAGTATTTCCAAAAACGCTACGCGAACAAATGACGTGATCACCGGCGCTTAACAAGCCTAAACAAACAACATTAATCGCCGCCATGCCTGACGATGTTGCCATTGCACGTTCGGCGCCTTCCATTACAGCAAGGCGATTTTCGAAAGCTCTAACTGTAGGGTTTGTAAAACGCGAATAAATATTACCCGCAGCTTTTCCTGAAAATCTCTCAAAGGCCTCTTGTGCGCTACCAAAAACATAACTCGACGTTGGAAAAATTGCATCACTATGTTCATTTTCTGGCGTTCTGTTCTGACCTGCTCTAACACCCTGCGTTTCAATGGAGTAATCTTGCCAATCAATATCTGACATATATGCGCCTTTTATAATTAGTGAGAGTTATGCAGTTCAATCACTGTAGGATCCAAATCGTTGATCGCTTTTTGATCATCTGATCGACTTAACCCTTGCTCTCTAAGGTATTCATCGCTAACCGTTCCGGTAACATAATTTTGATTAAAGCAAGCCGCATCAAAATCAACAATTTCTGGGTTACGTTTTCTAACCGACTCAAATAAATCATCGAGCTCTTGATAGATCAACCAATCAGCGCCTATGGCTTGTTGTACTTCGTCCGTTGTTCTATCGTGCGCAACTAATTCTTCAACAGCCGGCATATCAATACCATAGACATTTGGGTAGCGAACGGCTGGGGCAGCCGATGCAAAATAAACTTTTTTAGCCCCGGCTTCACGCGCTAATTTAATAATTTGACCTGAAGTTGTCCCCCTAACGATGGAATCATCGACCAATAAAACGTTTTTACCTCTAAACTCTAGATCAATGGCATTAAGTTTGCGTCTAACCGATTTTTTACGTTCTAGTTGCCCCGGCATAATAAACGTGCGGCCAATATAGCGATTTTTAATAAACCCTTCTCTATATTTGACATCTAGCATATTAGCAAGCTGTAAAGCAGAGGTTCGACTAGTATCTGGGATAGGGATTACCACGTCGATATCATGATCAGGACGAGTTCTCATGATTTTTTCGGCTAATTTCTCACCCATTCTTAGACGTGATTTATACACCGAAACATTGTCCATAATTGAGTCTGGACGAGCTAAATATACGTACTCAAATATACAAGGTGTTAAACGAGGGTTTTCTGCACACTGTTTGGTGTGTATTACCCCGCCTTTTTTAATAAAAACAGCTTCACCCGGTGCAATATCTCTAATTAATTTAAAATCTTGAGCATCCATGGCAACTGATTCCGAAGCAATCATATAATCACTACCCTCATCAGTTTCACGCACACCATAACAAATGGGTCTAATACCATTAGGGTCACGAAAACCAACAACGCCAAAACCTGTAATCATTGCTACGACTGCATAGGCTCCTTCACAACGTTTATGTAGGGCTTCTACCGCTTTAAAAACGTCATTTTCATTAAGTTTTAATTTGCCTAAAGATTGCAGCTCATGGGCTAATACATTTAATAAGATTTCCGAGTCCGAATTAGTATTGATATGGCGCTGATCTTCGATAAACAGTTCTTTTTTCAGCGCAGCGGCATTTGTTAAATTACCATTGTGCGCCAAGGTAATGCCAAAAGGTGAATTGACATAAAATGGCTGAGCCTCTGCAGAACTTGAGCAGCCTGCTGTTGGGTAACGAACATGAGCAATACCCATATTTCCTTTCAGTTCTAGCATATGACTGGTTCTAAAAACATCTCGAACTAAGCCGTTTGCTTTACGAAGATGCAGCTGACTGCCTTCACAAGTGACAATACCAGCGGCATCTTGACCGCGGTGCTGCAAAACAGTTAACGCTTCATATAACTCTTGATTAACGTTGTGATGAGCAACGATACCCGCAATTCCACACATTTTGATTCAACCTTTTAAAAACTTAATATGAAAAGTACTCACTAACACCATCGGGAATTTGTTCTCTTAACCAAAGAGATAATTCCTGAAAAGGCCCAATAAGCATTGACTCTACCCACCAAGGATCTTGAGGTAAAGGTGTTAAACCTGCCAATAAAACTAACACGGCCATAACGACCACGCCACGTGCTATACCAAAAAGCAGGCCAGCAAATCGATCGGTACCCGTTAACCCTGTTTTATCAACTATTTGACTGATTAAATAGGACAACATAGCGCCTAATATCAGTGTTAATAACAATAAAATAATAAACGCCGCAGCGATTCTGACGGAGGGAACCTCAATATAATCGGTTAGGTAAAATGAGAATGGTTGGCTAAACCTAATACCAACTATAATCGCAACTACCCACGTACCTAACGAAAAGGCTTCTTTTACTAGACCTCTAAATAAACCAATGAGTGCCGAAATGAAGATAATGCCAAGGATGACATAATCTACCCAAATCATATTATTTAAAACATTCACCGACAAACCTATGGATATTGGATAACGATGGTATTTGAAAGCTTCTGTTCTTTTTGAAGCTTTACACTAATAGCTTCTGCCTTCTCTTTGTCTAATTCCGGCCCAACTCTTACGCGGAAAATATCACCAGTTTTAACAGATGACGGTTCAACGAATGCTGTAAAACCAGCACTTTTAAGTTTACTTGCTAGGCTGTTTGCATTTTTTGAGTCTGAAAAGCTACCAACTTGAACAACCCATGCAGAAATACCTTCAACCGTTTTAACCTCTGGTGGGCTGGGGATAGTTGGCGGGACTTGTTCAGAAATTTTGACACCGGATTCTTTAGAGATTGAAACCTTAGCCACTATTTCTTCTTTTTGTTCGGGCAATGTCTGAATGTTCGGCGTTGGCTCGCTCGGTTCAGTAGGAATATCTATTGTAATAATATCTGTATCCGCTGGCTTTTGACCGATGAACATTGGTAAAAAAATAACAGCCAAAGAAATAACAATAGTGGCACCAATTAAACGCTGTTTTAAAGGTTGTTCCATATAAATTTAAGAGACTATTATTAGGGAGTATTTGAGCGCATTATAACGCTTCTAAACACGCTTCTACCACATAAAAAGAACCAAAACATATAACTAAATCATCTTGCTTTGCAGCAAGCTGCGCATTTTTCAATGCCTGCTGTATTGATGAATATTTAAAGCATTGTTGTGAATTATCATCTACCAAGCATTTATATAAATCAGCCACTGATAACGCTCTGGGAGCCTGTAATGGAGCAATATGCCAATTATCAATTAGCCCAATAAAAGGTTTAAGCACTTCATTTAACTGTTTGTCCACCAGTACAGAAAAGACGGCATGGATTTGCCCATTAGTCTTTTTACTTTTAAGAAAGTCCGATAACACCTGAGCTGATTCAGCATTATGTGCAACGTCTAAAAAAATATCAGGCGCTGAACTAACCTGTTGCAACCTACCTTTTAATGAGGTGTGTCGAAGGCCAATGTCAATATTATTTTTACTTACTGGTTTAATGTGCTGTATGTTTGCTAATAGGCTAACCACGGCAGCAGCATTTTTTATTTGGTGATAACCTTGTAAAACTGGCATTGGGTAATGCCCTGCAAACACATGATTCGCCACTAGAGACCAGTCATTAGCGTTTTTATTAACATCAAAGTCTTTACCTGCTAACGATAATTGTGTGCCTAGTTTTTTTGCATAATCAATTAAGCTGTTAGGCACCGTCGAATCGCCACAAACAGCGATCTGGTTGGCTCTGAAAACACCTGCTTTTTCTAACGCAATTTGATTACGGTCATCACCTAACCAATCAATATGATCAATAGAGATACTCGTAATAAGTGCGGCATCAGCATCGACGATATTAACTGCATCAAGTCGCCCGCCCAAACCAACCTCGAGAATTTGAATATCCACTTTATAATGATCAAATACGTCTATGGCTGCCAGCGTGCCAAATTCAAAATAACTTAAGCTGGTTTCTTTTCGTGCGAGGTCTATTTTATAAAAAGATGAGGCTAGTGAGGAATCAAGCACGGGCGTGCCATTAATTCTAACCCGTTCATTATAGTGTTTAAGGTGCGGTGTACTATAAACGCCTACACGGTAGCCAGCGGCAATAAAAATTGCTTCTAGCATAGCAACACAAGAGCCTTTACCATTGGTGCCCGCCACCGTGATGGTATAAATAGACCGTGAATGTGTTGGCTTTAATGCTTTGTATACGCTTGCTACACGCTCCAGACCCAGATCAATATTTTTAACATGACACTGTTCCTGCCAAGCCAGCCACTCGTCAATAGAAGATAACGCTGATAAACCAGATTGCACGCTAACTATTGATTATTGATCGTCGTCCAGTTCGTCATCGGGCACTACTTCAGCCACGGGCACATTGAGTGCTTTCAAGTTGTCATGGCCCGCATGTAATAAGGAAAGAATATCTGTGATCGTTTGACGTAGATCTCTGCGGTCAACAATCATATCTATTGCGCCGTGCTCTAATAAAAACTCACTGCGTTGAAAGCCCTCTGGTAGTTTTTCGCTAACCGTTTGCTCTATCACTCGCTGTCCTGCAAAGCCTACTAATGCATTGGGTTCTGCAATATGTACATCTCCTAGCATTGCTAAACTAGCCGACACACCACCCATAGTTGGGTCTGTTAAAACGGATATGAAGGGGATTTTTTTGTCAGCCAATTGTGCTAAGGCGGCACTGGTTTTAGCCATTTGGAATAAAGAAAACAAGGACTCTTGCATTCTCGCTCCACCACTTGCTGAAAAGCATACCAATGGAATATTGGATTCGATGGATTGATTCACAGCCCGCACAAAGCGCTCACCGACTACTGAACCCATAGACCCACCCATAAATGAAAAATCAAAGGCTGCTGCAACAAGCTCCATATCAAGAACGCTGCCTTTCATCACGATAAGCGCATCAGTTTCCCCTGTAGCTTTGACGGCAGAGGCATGGCGGTCTTTATATTTTTTACTGTCTTTAAACTTTAATGGGTCAAGCGATCTGACGTTCCCACCAATTTCTACACGGCCAGCTTCGTCTAAGAAAGACTCTAGGCGTGCTCGACCACTTAGACGCTGATGGTGATCACATTTTGTGCATACATGTAAATTGCTTTCCAAGTCCGTTTTATATAAAACGCTATGGCAACTATCACATTTACACCATAAACCTTCAGGCACAGAGCCTTTTTTCTTACCACTTAATTGGATGCCAGACGGTATTAATTTTTCAAACCAGCTCATAAATCACCTAACCTTTATAATTATTTTGTGACAGCGTCCATCGCCGTTCGCATTTCACTTAATAAACCAGAAATGGCTTGTTGCCCTTTCGATTGATTCTCAGAGTGATCGGTAATGCAGTTAATCAACGCACTCCCCACCACGACAGCATCACCTATTTTAGCAATATTCGCGGCGATATCGGCATTTTTAACACCAAAACCAATGGCTATAGGCAATGATGTGTATTGTTTGATATTTTGTATTTTTGTTTTAATGTCGTCTAGTTGAAGGTGCCCCGCACCGGTTACGCCTTTCAAAGACACATAATAAATATAACCTTGCGCAACAGCTGACACCTTTTTGATACGACTCTCATTACTGGTTGGTGATAAGAGGAATATAGGCGCTAAACCATGCTGTTTATACGTTACTATTAAATCGGAGCTTTCTTCAGGAGGAATATCAACAGTTAACACGCCGTCAACACCAGCTTTCGCAGCAGTACTGGCAAAGGTTTCATAACCCATAAATTCAATCGGATTTAAATAGCCCATTAAAATAACCGGTGTAACTTGATCAGTTTCTCGAAATGCCCGAACAATCTCTATAACCCCTTTTAAAGACATGCCATTTGCCAACGCCCTTTCACTGGCTTGTTGAATAACAGGGCCATCGGCCATCGGGTCAGAAAAAGGAACGCCTAGTTCAATAATGCTGGCTCCAGCTTTAACCATGTTATGCATGCAAGATAGAGTAAAATCAGCATCTGGATCACCCGCAGTAATAAAGGGAATTAAAGCTTTTTGCTTGGCACCTTCGAGTCCTTTAAAACACTTGTCTAAACGACTCATAGTTCAATACCTTCAAGTTTCGCAATAGTAAATATATCTTTGTCTCCTCGACCCGATAGGCACACTAAAATGGTTTCATCTTTGTTCATTTTTTTCGCTAGTTTGGTCGCATAAGCAACTGCATGGCTAGATTCCAGCGCAGGAATAATACCTTCTACTCGGGTTAATTGATGAAAAGCCGCTAACGCCTCATCATCTTTAATACTGACATATTCTGCACGCCCTATATCCTTTAACCAGGAATGCTCTGGCCCTACTCCAGGGTAATCAAGACCAGCAGAAATAGAATGCGTTTCAATAATTTCACCGTTGTCATCGGCCATCAAATACGTTCTGTTCCCATGCAGCACACCTGGTTTACCTGCACATAAAGGCGCTGAGTGCTGCCCTGTTTCAACACCTAAACCAGCCGCTTCTACGCCATAAATAGAGACTGATTGATCTTCTATAAATGGGTGAAAAAGCCCGATGGCATTAGAACCACCACCAACACAGGCCACTAGCGCATTGGGTAAGTGGCCCGTTTTAGCAATCATTTGCTCACGAGATTCACGCCCAATAACCGTTTGAAAGTCTCTGACCATTGCAGGATAAGGGTGCGGCCCGGCTACTGTGCCGATAATATAATACGTATCATCTATATTGGTTACCCAGTCCCTAAGCGCTTCGTTTAGAGCATCTTTAAGCGTTTGTGATCCAGAAGTAACTGGCACCACTTTGGCACCTAGCAATTTCATACGATATACATTAGGTGATTGACGCTGAATGTCTTCAGCGCCCATGTAAACAACACACTCAAGGCCTAGCCGTGCAGCTACAGTAGCCGTCGCAACACCATGTTGACCAGCACCTGTTTCTGCAATTATTCGTGTTTTACCCATGCGTTTAGCTAATAACGCTTGGCCAATTGTATTGTTTATTTTATGCGCGCCGGTGTGGTTTAAATCTTCTCGTTTAAGATAAATTTGCGCACCACCATTTTCTTCACTTAAGCGTTTTGCATGATAGATAGGAGATGGACGGCCGACATAGTCATGCAAATCAGCATCCAATTCTGCAAGAAAATCGGGGTCTTGCATAAATTTAGCATATGCCTCATGCAACTCTTCAATCGATTCCATTAGTGTTTCACCAACAAACAGCCCCCCGTAAGGGCCAAAGTGACCACGTTCATCAGGTAAGTCATAATGTGTTACAGCTGCTTGCATTTTTTTGTCACTCGTTGGCACGTTTAACCTCTTGCATAAATTGTTTTATTAATTGGTGGTCTTTGACCCCTTTGCTTTTTTCAACCCCACTACTAACATCTACGGCAAATACGTTAGTATTCTGTATGGCTTTAGAGACATTACTCGGATTAAGCCCACCGGCTAATACGATAGGTAATTTACATTTTTTTGGTATTAGATCCCAATCGAATGTTTGTCCAGTACCACCGTATTGGCTGCTGTCAAAAGCGTCAAGCAATAACCCAGATGCTGAGTGATAAGTATCAGCTACCTCATCTAAATTTATGCTGTTACGCATTCTAATCGCTTTTAAATAGGGCTTGTTAAAAGATGAGCAGAATACTTCATCTTCATCACCATGAAATTGAAGAAGGTCAACCGGAAGTTTACTTAAGACGTGATTAACATAATCATAATCTGGATTAACAAAAAGCGCTACCTTATTGATAAATGGCGATATATTAGAAAATATAATTTCAGCTTTTTGTATTTCTATACTTCTTGGACTTTTATCATAAAAGACAAAACCTAACGCATCTGCACCATTTTCTATCGCTGCATAGGCATCATCAGGCCGAGTAATTCCACAAATTTTCACACGTGTTCTAAATGGCATTTTTTTACTTAGCTCTGTTTTTTTTCAATGGCATCACTAAAAGGCGAAAACGCCTCAAGATTATCTAAACCGAACGCTTCAGGGTAGTACACGCCTTTAAAATACAAACCATTAGGCAAAGCAGTTACGCCTGCCTGTCGACGATCTTTAGCCTTCAGTGCGTGATGTACGAATTCGGGAGGTCGCTCCCCTGTCCCAACAGGTAATAAGGTGCCAACTATATTTCGCACCATATGATGTAAAAAAGCATTGGCGATGATATCGATGATGATTTTATCATCGATACGTTTAATAACAATCGAATGAATATGTTTAACCGGAGATTTTGCTTGGCAAGCTTGTGCACGAAATGAAGTAAAATCATGAGTACCCAATAAATAATTAGCCCCTTTCTGCATTAAGTTTTCATCTAAGGGGTTAAAAATAGTGGTGACATGATGTCGACTTAAGGCAGATTTTACCCAACGATTTAAAATCTCGTACCGGTAGTAACGCGCAGCCGCTGAAAAACGAGCATGAAAATCTTCCGTAACCGGTTTAATCCACACAACACGAATATCGTCGGGTAAATTAGCATTTGTACCAAATACCCATTGATGTAATTCTCGTTGCTTACTGGTTTCAAAGTGTACAACTTGCTCTAAAGCATGCACGCCAGCATCGGTCCGCCCTGCACAAACAACAGATACAGGACTCGATGCTAGCACAGACAAGGCAGACTCTAGTTTCTCTTGAACCGTCTGAGGAGTGTTTTTTTGCCGTTGCCAACCATGGTAGCAACTTCCATCATACTCAACCCCAACAGCAAATTTCATCATTTAATACAGCCTAGTTAAAACGTGCGTTATGCATCAATGTTTTCATATCACGTACGGCTAACTCAAGTCCCGTTATTAGCGCCCTTGAAATAATTGAGTGACCAATATTAAGCTCTACAATTTCTGGAATTTTAGCAATGGGTTCTACATTATGATAATGCAAACCATGGCCCGCATTAACTTGCAAACCCAAACTATCGGCATAATTAGCAGCCGTTACAATTCTGTTATATTCTGCTTCTTGCTCGGATAATGATTTTGCATCTGCGTAGCAACCGGTATGCAATTCAAGCATCGAGGCACCCGCTTCTTTTACAGCGTCTATTTGTTCTTTATCTGGGTCGATAAAAGGGGAGATCAAAATGCCAGCTGATGATAGTGATAAACAAGCTTGTCTTAATCGCTCAAAGTTCCCAGAAACATCTAAGCCACCCTCCGTGGTTAATTCTTCACGTTTTTCAGGCACCAAACAACAAGACGCTGGCTTTGTTCTACAAGCAATATCAATCATCTCATCGGTAATAGCCAGCTCTAAATTTAATCGCGTGTGTATATTGGACGCGATGTCGTATACATCTTGATCTCTAATATGGCGGCGATCCTCTCGTAAATGAATAGTGATGCCATCGGCGCCAGCTCGCTCAGCGATAAAGGCGGCATCAAGTGGGGACGGGTAGTCTGTGCCTCGTGCATTTCTTAATGTGGCAACGTGGTCAATATTAACACCTAAAAAGAGAGAATTTTTATGCATAGTTATAAAGTAGAAAATTAAGCGAACAAATCGCGACTTTTAAGTATTTTACCATCCAACTGGTTATCGATTAACCGTCGCATAAGACGTTTTGCTTGCTTTAGCTCTGTTTTGCCTTGTAGGTTATTATTGTTAAGGTTAATTAGAGTACTACCAAGAACGGCATCAGGATGATTTTCATTATTAGTCAACCGAGGCCCCTGCCCTGGATGATAGATGTAATATTTACTAGGGTCTATCGGTCGTTGATATTCACTGTCATATTCCAGCATGAGCCCATAGCCGATTGCGTCAAATAACTTTTTTTCAAACTCTCTCAGGTGTACTTCCAGCGATAGGCCCTTTGACAACAAAACAATAACGTCTCTATATGCATCAAATAAATAAGGGTGCGCATCGTGTTTATGAAGTAAACATAGAATTAATTCATTAACATAAAAGCCACAATACAAAGCAGCTCCTTTCAATTGAGGTATATTTTCAGGGTCCTCGGTAGAGATAAGCGTTTTAAGATCACTCTTACCAATCCAAGACAGCGATAATGCTCGAAAGGCTTGCAACAAAGAACCGTATTTAGAATTATTTTTTTTTGAGCCTTTGGAAAGAATCGACAAAACACCATAATCGCGCGTAAACACTTGATGAATTGAACTGTTTTCCTTAAACCCCTGACTTTTTAAAATAAAGCCCGTCTGATGCTCAACTCTATTCATCGCATTTGTGTAAACGAATTAACGCTGTTCCTTATATAGTCAGTTATTCGATACCCCGATACCCTAAACTGATCAATTCTCGTTCATTGTCCGACCAGTTTTTCTTAACCTTTACCCATAAATTCAAATAAACCTTTGATTCGAGCATTTTCTCAATATCCAGACGGGCCTGCGTACCAACCTCTTTAAGCCCTTCGCCTTTATCGCCTATGACTATATTCTTTTGCCCATCCCTTTCCACCCAAATAACAGCATGAATACGGGTTATTTTTTCTTCCACTTTGTATTGATCAATACTAATGCTTAATGAATGAGGAATTTCTTGCCCTAGACGACGTATAAGCTTTTCTCGAATAATTTCTGTTGCCATAAATCGTTCAGAGCTATCGGTTACTTGATCTTCCGGAAACATCAACTCACCCTCAGGAAGTAACGTTAGAAGCAACTGTTCAAACTCACCTAATTGTTTACCTGTTAAAGCAGAAATAGGGATAATCGACTGAAAATCGTGTTCGAGGCTAATTTTCTGAATAAATGGCAATAAGCTTTCTTTGTCAGCAACCTTATCAATTTTATTAATCGCTAAAACGACAGGTGCTCCTTCATTTTTTAACTTCTCAAGAATAGAGATATCAATAGCATCCCATTGCATATCATCTTTAACCCAAACAATCACATCAACCCCCATTAGGCTGGTGTCTGCGGTTTTGTTTAAGTATTTATTTAACGCCCTTTTACCACCTAAGTGCATACCTGGCGTATCAACATACACAACTTGCGATGCTTCTGTTGTTTTAATGCCTAATATCCGATGACGCGTCGTTTGTGGTCGTCTAGAAGTAATGCTGATCTTTTGCCCTAATATATTATTTAAAAGGGTTGATTTACCGGCATTTGGTGCACCTATAAGGGCAACAAAACCACTTTTGAATGATTTTTTTGTCATGATAATAAACCCTCTAAAATTTTTGATGCAGCCTTTTGCTCGGCTTTTTTCCGAGAGCTAGCTGTTGCGCATACCACTTCTTCCACACCGTCAACCTGGCACTCAACTTTAAATTGCTGATTATGATCCAGTCCTGTGGTTGAGATTACACTATAGCGAGGCACCGCTATACCACGCGCTTGTAGATATTCTTGTAATTGAGTTTTTGGATCTTTTGAAGCGGTATCTAAACTTAATGAATCTAATTGTGTTTTGAATATCGTCAACACCCAAGATCTCGTTTCGTTGAGCCCTTTATCTTTATACATGGCACCTATTAATGCTTCAACAGCATCAGAAAGAATCGAAGCTCGGTGTTTACCACCACTTTTCATCTCGCCCGGCCCCAGTACCAATTCATCGCTTAACTGCAGCATTTTAGCAATATTTGCTAACGATTCTCCATTAACCAAATGCGCACGAAGCCGACTCATCACGCCTTCATCAGCCGCAGGAAATTTCTCATAGATTGCATCGGCAATAATAAACCCTAAAATAGCATCGCCTAAAAACTCTAAACGCTCATTATTATTTTTACTAATACTTCGATGCGTTAATGCCTGTTCGAGTAAAGCATGATCATCAAATATTGTATTTATTTTTTTTTGCAGCCTGCTAGCATCAAAGCTCAACATATCATCTAATTTACTTTAAATAGGTACTTCAAACTCATCACTAAATGAGAGGATTAAATCAACATTGCCGATATAGTCTTTACGAACCTCATAGTCAACTTTCATCGTAATGTCGCTAAGAGAACGGTTGATTTTGGCGTTTTTGGCGTTAATACTGTTAACCTGATTCATATCGAGTTTTTTCTGAAACAAGCCCCTTATCTGTCCAACACTCATTTTACTTAAGTCTTGGTCCATCTCGATCGCTTCCATTGCCTTTTTAACGGCAAGGTGTTCCATATAAACAGGGAATACCTTCAAAACACTTAATGTAATAATGCCTATTAAGCCGAAAACTAAAATTAACCCGACAAGAGTAAACCCTTTTTGCTTTGATGAATTCATACCATGTTTCCTTTTTATAATTAACCCTACTGTATTATTGAACCTAATCTTGACCAATCGACACCTTTATTATCAGCATCCCAGTTCATCCAAATCATAAACGCTTTACCGACTATATTTTCTTCAGGGACCGTACCCCAGTATCGACTATCATTACTGTTATCACGGTTATCTCCCATCATGAAGTAATGTCCATCAGGCACTATTATTTCACCTTCAACTGACGGACGTTGTTGCATAATAAGTATCTCGTGTTCTTTTGCTTGTAGTTGCTCATGCTGCAACAAGGCACCTGTCATATTCTCCCCTTGGCCAACACCTTTGTACAGACCTAAGGGTTTTTGTATTATTTTCTCACCATTAATAAAAATATGTTTATCGAAATAGCCGACTTTATCACCAGGTAAGGCAATCACGCGTTTAATGTAATCTAATGAGGGGTTTTGGGGGTAACGAAAAACCATAATGTCACCTCGTTCTGGCTTTCCGATATCAATTATTTTTGTATCAACAACAGGCAACCGTATGCCGTAGGAAAACTTGTTAACCAAAATAAAGTCACCTATTAGTAATGTTGGCATCATCGAGCTGGATGGGATTCTAAATGGCTCTACAATAAACGAGCGCAAAACCAAAACGAATAAAAGCACTGGGAAAAATGATTTTGAATACTCAACAATCAGTGGCTCTTTACGGGCGGTTTGGCTTTTTTTCAACCGTTTTATAAGCCAATAAATAGCGGCAATAAACCCAGTTATAAAGGTGGCGAGCGTTAGTGCGGCAGAAAAGTCAAAATGCATTAGTCACTTCCTAGTTTAAGCACCGCAAGAAAGGCATCTTGTGGAATATCAACATTACCAACTTGTTTCATACGTTTTTTCCCGGCTTTTTGCTTTTCTAATAGTTTACGTTTACGAGAAACATCACCACCATAGCATTTAGCCGTCACATTCTTTCTAAGTGCTTTGACTGAGGAGCGTGCAATAATTTTCGCACCAATAGCGGCTTGAATGGCAATTTCAAACATCTGCCTTGGAATAAGGTCTTTCATTTTTTCAACCAACTCGCGGCCACGCCCTTGGCTAATATCTCGATGTACAATTAGGGATAAGGCATCGACCCTGTCGCCATTAATAAGCACGTCCAATTTTACTAAGGGCTCAGCTTGAAAACGTCTAAACTCATATTCAAACGATGCATATCCGCGACTAACAGATTTTAAACGATCAAAAAAGTCTAATACCACTTCACTCATAGGCATCTCATAGCTTAATGACACTTGTTTGCCCATGTATTGCATTTTTGTTTGAACGCCACGTTTATCAATACATAACGTAATCACATTTCCTAAATACTCTTGAGGAACCAGTATATGGGCTTCAATTATCGGCTCACGAATTTCAGCAATTGTTGAAATATCAGGCAGCTTTGCTGGGTTATCTACCTCAATAATATCGCCGTTATGTAATAGCACTTCATAAACAACCGTTGGTGCGGTAGTTATTAGGTCCAAGTCATATTCACGTTCAAGACGTTCTTGAATGATTTCCATATGCAGCATACCTAAGAAACCACAGCGAAACCCAAAACCCAGTGCATCAGACGTTTCTGGTTCATAGTTTAAAGAGGCATCATTAAGCTTTAATTTATTTAATGCTTCTCGAAGGTTCTCATAATCATTAGAACTTGAAGGGAACAAGCCGGCAAACACACGTGCTTGAACCTTTTTAAAACCCGGCAATGAGTTTTCCGCAGGCTGGCTCGAAAAGGTGATCGTGTCACCAACTGGAGCCCCATAAATATCTTTAATGCCAGCAACCATAAACCCCACATCTCCAGGGTACAGCGCATCAAGCACCTCCCTTTTGGGCGTAAAAACACCAACTTGATCGACTAGATGAATATTATTTGAAGACATCATTTTGATTTTCTGTTTCTTTTTTATCGTGCCATTAACAACACGAATCAAAGAGACAACCCCCAGGTAATTATCAAACCAAGAATCAATAATTAACGCTTGTAAAGGGGCATCAGGATCCCCCTTAGGCGCAGGCACATTCTTTACAATATCTTCTAAAACCAATTCAACACCCAATCCAGTTTTAGCACTAATTTGAGGCGCATCAATTGCTTCAATACCTATAATTTCTTCTACTTCTTCTGCAACACGCTCAGGCTCTGCAGAGGGTAAATCTATCTTGTTTAGTACCGGTAGAACTTCTAGCCCTAAATCAATAGCGGTATAACAGTTCGCTACACTTTGCGCCTCAACTCCTTGCGCGGCATCAACCACCAATAAAGCTCCTTCACAGGCTGCTAAAGAACGTGAAACTTCATATGAAAAGTCTACATGGCCAGGTGTATCAATAAAATTCAATCGATAGGTTATTCCATCGTTTGCTTTGTAATGCAAGGTAACACTTTGCGCTTTAATGGTAATACCACGTTCACGTTCAATATCCATTGAATCAAGGACTTGCTCCTCCATTTCACGTTCACTCAAACCACCACATATATGGATTAAGCGATCTGCAAGAGTAGATTTCCCATGATCAATATGGGCAATGATAGAAAAATTTCTTGTTAAGCTAATATCAGGCACGTTTTTACTCGTCAATCGGGGTCATAGACCGTAAATGTAGGCTAAATCGTATATAAATCATCCGATTCACATAGTTAAAAACGCCTCAAAAGAGGCGTTTAATTTTATAGCGTGTATTGTACCTATTATTTTTTCAATGCGAGGAAAATTGGGTTCCCTTGTCGATTTATTAACACAGAAATAAACTTTCCTTCTTTTATTTTAGAAGCCAACTTTTTCATGTGCTGGGTATTTTTAACTGACTGGCCATCAAGTTGCATAATAATATCACCGGCACGAATACCCGCATTTGATGCATTCCCATTATCAACAGAGGCAACAAGAACACCGTATTGCTTAATTCCTAGCTCATCACGCATCTGTTTTGTTAAGTTTTTTATAGACATGCCAAGAATACTATTACCCTTTGACTCAGTTACATCGGTAGCTGATGCTTGTTCATCTTCTGGTAAATTTTCTAGCGTGACCGTAAGCACTTTAGTTTTCTTATTGCGAATAACGGTTACTCGTGCCTTATTTTTGATATTAGCGGCACCTACTAAAGGAGGTAAAGAGGATGAGCGACTTATACTTTCACCGTTAAAACTTATGATAACGTCGCCGACTTGAATACCTGCTTTTTCTGCTGGGCTATCAGGAACAATTTGAGCCACTAAGGCACCTTGAGGTTTATCCATCTCAAAGGATTCTGCTAGTTCACGAGTGACATCCTGAATACGAACACCTAGCCAGCCGCGAATAACATGACCAGATTCCTTCAATTGGTTACTTACATTTAGCGCAACATCAATCGGAATTGCAAATGATAAGCCCATAAAGCCACCAGAGCGACTATAAATTTGTGAGTTGATACCAACCACTTCGCCCTCTAGATTAAATAAGGGGCCACCAGAATTGCCGGGGTTAATCGCAACATCCGTTTGAATAAAAGGCACGTAATTCTCTTTAGGTAAACTTCGACCCTTAGCACTAACAATTCCCGCCGTCACTGAGCTATCAAAACCAAAGGGTGAGCCTATCGCAAATACCCACTCCCCTACTTTAAGTGATTTAGATGAACCTAATTTCACAACAGGGAGGTCTTTAGCATCTACTTTTAGTAACGCAACGTCGGTACGCTCATCACTACCAATCAATTCGGCTTTAAGCTCTCTACGGTCCTGAAGCCTAACGAAAATCTCATCTGCATTCTTAACAACATGGTGATTGGTTAACAAAAACCCATCATTTGAAATAATAAACCCTGACCCTAATGAACGAGACTCGCGTTGGCGTGGCCTTTGCCCTTGGCCACCAAAAAAATGTTTTAACAAATCACTATAAGGCTGGTTTTCTGGAAACTCGAAACCTTCAGGCAAGACACTGTGCTGTTGCGCTTTTTGCGTTGTGCTGATATTTACAACGGCTTTATTATTTTTCTCTACTAGGTCCGTGAAGTCAGGCAAACCATTAGCTACAGCATTCGTAAACAACCCCGATAACATAACTATAAAAATAATACTTCGGCTCAAACGTGTATACATAAGTTTTCCTTTTTATAACGATTCAAAATAAATGGGGAGCATTAAATTTTTTTCAAGATTACCGGGTTAATTTTCTGTACTTCAAAAAAACTCTCAATTAATTTTTTAATAAATTGATAACAACCAGCAAAACCAATAAGTGCTAGAACGATAGTCAATAATTCATTATTTAAATTGAATTGTTCGGTTAGGTATTGGCCAACTATTGCAAAGAGAAATAGCGCACATAAGGGTACAAAATATATTAAACCGGTTAGTCCCAAAAACACTTTTTCGCTAATACCAATAACAACTTCATCACCCTCTTTTAGTGGTAACGTTGATTGCATTTTAAGTTGAATTTTTTTGGACCCAAAAAATTTTGATAACGTTGAAGTCGAGCAAGAAGACGCTTCTTTGCAACTTTGGCATGAAGAGCTTTGGGTGGTTTCAACACTAACCCATGAATGGTCTACCGATTGTACGACGGCTATTTCTTCAATCACATCTATTTCCACTTGGTTATATTAGTTTTAAGTGCTTTTACTAGAAAATACTGAAACCTGTTATTAAACAACAAATTATTCACCACGTTATCCTGATAAACCGGAGAGTTAATCAATTACCGTCCAAAGGTAACTAACTGAGGACGTAATGTATTTTCATTAACTATTAACTCATCATCAACGGGCTCTTCTAGGGCTAAATGTTCTTCCTTTTGAGGGTCAAGTGATGCAATAGATTGTTGTTGTGGGGACACGGAGGGCACATTATTTATATTAAAAACAATGACTGCGAAAATGGCCACTGAGGCCGCTATGGCTGCCGTTATATATGTTTTACTGTCTGATTTATTACGTTGGGGGGCTAAAACTGTTGGCTCCGCAACAATTGCCGCCTGAACTTGCTTTAAAAATGATTGTTGATGAACATCTGGTTTTTCACTTAATACTTCTCTAATAAGCGCATAACGATCTAAGGTTTGATTCAGCTCGTGATCACTTTGTATTTCGGCTAATAACTCTTTCATCTCATAATTACTTAATTCATTATCAAGCAGCGATGAGAGTTGTTGTTTATGCGTGTCATTCATTTTTTTTCCTAATCAATAACCTAATTAGAGCAATGGTTTTAGTATTTTATCCACGGCTTCACGAGCCCTAAATATGCGTGACCTAACTGTACCAACCGGACACTTCATCTTTTGTGCAATTTCTTCATAACTCATTCCATCTAGTTCTCGGTAGCTGATCGCATTTCTCAATTCGTCTGGCAGGTCGTTAATGGCCTGTTGAATAGTGCTTCTAATCTCTTCACTAAGTAACAGGTGTTCAGGCGTGTCGCCTTCTTTAAGTTGAAATGCGCCTTCAAAATTTTCTGCATCATTGACATCCACCGTATGATCAGAAGATTTTCGTGCTCTAGAAACAAGGTGATTTTTAGCTGTGTTAACGGCAATACGATATAACCATGTATAAAAAGCACTATCTCCCCTAAAATTCGGCAAGGCTTTATACGTTTTAATAAATGCTTCTTGCGCCACATCCTGAGCCTCACTTGCATCACTAATATACCTGCTCACCAATTGAATAATACGCTGCTGATATTTAATAACTAATCTATCAAACGCCTTCTTATCACCCTCTTTAACAAGCGCGATTAATTGCTGATCATCTTGGTCAGACATACCTGCTCACATAAACTTGTACAGATAACTCTAACGCTTGCCCTAAAGACAGTCGTATTAAGAAGGAGTTCAATTGTTTAGAAGAAAAAAGCAATTTATTAATTATTCCGTGTAAAGTAACAAAGTTTTTCCATTATGACCCTTAAGAGTAAGTCTAATCAAATAAATTAATATGCCTGATCATTCACTTTCTTATGACGTTATCATTATAGGTAGCGGTGCCGCTGGTCTAGGACTTGCCCTTTCATTACCTGACCACCTTCAAGTTGCTATTCTTTCAAAACTAAATATGTCTGAAGGCAGTACTTATTATGCCCAAGGTGGCATCTCAGCCGTTTTAGACAGCGCTGACTCATTACAGTCTCACCGCCTAGATACCATGCGTGCTGGTGCTGGCTTATGCCATAACGATGTTGTTGAACTAGTGGTATCAAACGGTAAAAGCAGTATTGATTGGCTCATGAAGAATAATGTCGCGTTTTCCACTCATAAGAGCACGCAATCAAACAGTCAATTGCACCTTACTAAAGAAGGTGGTCATTCCTATAGGCGTGTTGTTCACGCAGATGATTCAACGGGTAAAGCGGTGCAACTTGCACTAAACGAACAAGTGCTTAATAAGCCGAATATTAAGATTTTTGAACACCATAATGTTATTGATTTAGTCACAGAAACAGACACACTAAGCGGTAAAAAAAGAGTCATCGGTTGTTATGTGCTGGACGCTAAAAAAGATATCGTATTTAGCATGAAAGCACCTTGCATTACGCTTGCAACAGGCGGAGCCAGCAAGGTTTATTTGTATACCAGTAACCCCGATGTTTCAACTGGCGACGGCATTGCTATGGCATGGCGCGCTGGTTGTAAAGTCGCTAACATGGAATTTATGCAGTTTCATCCGACTTGTTTATTTCACCCAGAAGCCAAGTCTTTTTTAATCAGCGAAGCGGTTAGAGGAGAAGGTGGACTTTTATTATTGCCAGACGGCACACGTTTTATGCCAAATTTTGACAAACGTGCAGAACTCGCCCCTCGTGATATTGTTGCCCGTGCGATTGATCATGAAATGAAGCGTTTAGGGGTTTCTTCCTTGTTCTTAGACATTAGCCATCGTACCGCTAAGTTTACAAAATCACACTTCCCCATGCTCCACGAGAGGTGCCTTGATTTCGGTTTTGATATGACCAAAGAACCGTTACCCGTTGTTCCTGCGGCGCATTACACTTGTGGCGGCGTAATGACTGACAAAAACGGACTAACCGACATTACCGGTTTATATGCTATTGGAGAGACTGCTTTCACTGGGTTACATGGTGCTAATAGAATGGCCAGCAACTCTATTCTTGAATGTTTAGTTTTCGCCAAACAGGCCAGTGTTGATATCACTCGTTTCTTAAAAAACACCAAAAAACAGCCCAACATTCCAGCCTGGGACGATTCAAAAGTCATTAATTCAGATGAAGCCATTGTCGTTTCACATAACTGGGCTGAATTGCGCCAGTTCATGTGGGATTACGTGGGTATTGTTCGAACAACCAAACGGTTACAACGAGCTAAAAATCGTATTGAGCTATTAAAACGAGAGATACAAGAGTATTACGGTAAATTTCATGTAACCAGTGACTTTCTCGAATTAAGGAATCTCGTTACCGCCGCAGAACTTATTATCGATAGTGCGCTTCTACGTAAGGAAAGCCGTGGCTTACATTACACACGAGATTATCCTAACCTAGATGATAAGCACTTTAAAAAAGATACAATCCTTAAACCTTAGGGTTTAGCAGCTGGTTTTTATATACCCTTAACGCAACACGCAGTTTTCTATTCTCCTCGTTAGTCATAGAGTCACTGCTTAATGCCAAATATAAGGTCTTGGTGTCTGACTGGAAATGTAGAAAAATAAGCGGACCTAAGAGTCTTGTGGTTTCTTTAAGACGATACACATGAGGTTTAACATGATTTCTCTCTATCAGCCAATCAGCATTTTCCTTACAGCGTATTTTTTTGACTTGAGCAACATTTAAAGCACCAATGTGAACGGTATGGGAAATCATCAATATGACAAATACGCTCAACATAACTTGGGCTGGAAAAGCCAAGGCATTTAACCAACAAGCCATCAGTGCGAATATAAAGACGCTATAAGCAAACCACCTAATTCTATTCGATGGTTGTATATTTATTTCAAAGGTCGGTACAAATTTTTTCAACGATACGGGCTACGTTTTGATCCTTTGGAATATCACCATAGAGCATGAAACCTAATATTTCAGGGTCTTCAATTTCTAGTAGTTTATTAAAAGCCTCTTTTTCAGCTGCTGAGAGCGCATCATAAGAAGTATCTACAAAACGAGTAAAAAGAACATCAAGCTCCTTCACGCCACGTCGGCAGCGCCAAAGGAGCTTTGATTTATCAGACATTAAGCAATCTTTCGTTCAACTAATAGTTTTTTAATCTCAGCGATGGCTTTTGCTGGATTCAAACCTTTCGGACAGGTTTCAGTGCAATTCATAATGGTATGGCAACGATACAATTTGAAAGGATCTTCAAGTTCGTCCAAACGCTCACCTGCATTTTCATCACGCGAATCAGCTAACCAACGATAAGCTTGCAGCAAGATAGCTGGACCTAGGTAGCGATCACCATTCCACCAGTAACTTGGGCATGATGTTGAACAGCATGCACAAAGAATACATTCATATAAACCATCAAGTTGTGCGCGGTCTTCTTTTGACTGTAGGCGCTCTTTATCAGGTGGAGGTGGTGTTGTTGATTGAATCCAAGGTTTGATAGAGGCGTATTGAGCATAGAAGTGCGTTAGGTCAGGCACAATGTCTTTTACAACGGGCATATGCGGTAATGGGTAAATCTTAATAGGCCCATCAATATCACCAATATCTTTGGTACAGGCTAAGGTATTTCTACCATTAATATTCATCGAACAAGAGCCACAAATTCCTTCACGGCAAGAACGGCGAAAAGTTAATGTTGAATCAACCTCATCTTTAATTTTGATAATGGCATCCAATACCATTGGGCCACAAGTATCTAGGTCAAGAAAGTATTTATCAACGCGTGGGTTTTCACCGCTATCTGGGTCCCAACGATAAATTTCAACTGCTTGAATATTGGTAGCACCTTCAGGTGCAGGGTAAGTTTTACCCTCTTGTACTACAGAGTTTTTTGGAAGTGTAAATTCAGCCATTTATTTATCCTCGTTAAATCTTAGTAGACACGCTTTTTAGGCGGAACAACATCCACATCATCCGACAATGTATACATATGTACAGGGCGGAACTTAATACTGACCTTATTTTGATCGTCAAACCACATAATTGAATGCTTATGCCATTTATCATCATCACGATCTGGGAAATCCTCACGTGCGTGACCACCACGGCTTTCTTCTCTATTTAAAGCACCTTCAATCGTTACCGCTGCTTGAGACAATAAGTTATCAAGTTCCAGTGTTTCTATTAAATCAGTGTTCCAAATTAGTGAACGATCAGAGATCGACACGTCTTTAAATGATTCTTGAACTTCTCTAAGTTTTTCAACACCTTCTTGCATAGACTCACCTGTTCGAAACACAGCCGCATGCTTTTGCATGGTTCTTTGCATATCTAGGCGAACTTCTGAGGTTCTTTTAGAACCATTTGCATTTCTAAACTTATCTAGGCGAGTTAATGCTTTATCGCAGGCAGTTTTTGCCAAGTCTGGATGATCCGTACCAGGTTTAACCACTTCAGCGGCTCTAATAGCTGCAGAACGGCCAAACACTACTAAATCTAATAGTGAATTTGACCCTAATCTATTCGCACCATGAACAGACACACAAGCAGCCTCACCAATAGCCATCAACCCTTCTACAACTTTATCTGGGTTATCACCATCAAGAGTAACAACTTCACCTTTATAATTGGTTGGAATACCACCCATGTTGTAATGCACGGTTGGTAGAACAGGAATAGGTTCCTTGCTGACATCTACACCTGCAAATATTTTTGCACTTTCGGCAATACCCGGTAAACGTTCTTCAATAACTTCAGGACCTAAGTGTTCCAGATGAAGGTTAATATGATCCCCATCTGGACCAACGCCACGCCCTTCATTAATTTCAATCGTCATGGAGCGACTCACTACATCGCGAGAGGCTAAATCTTTAGCGTTCGGCGCATAACGCTCCATAAAGCGCTCACCCTTAGAATTAGTTAAATAGCCACCTTCACCACGCACACCTTCAGTAATCAAACAACCTGAGCCGTATATACCTGTGGGATGGAATTGAACAAATTCCATATCTTGTAGAGGCAAGCCAGCTCTTAACGCCATAGCATTACCATCACCAGTGCAGGTGTGCGCAGAGGTGCAAGAGAAGTATGAACGCCCGTACCCACCGGTTGCCATGACAGCCATGTGTGAACGGAACAGATGAAGCGTACCGTCGTCCATTTTAAGTGCTAATACACCACGACATACCCCGTCGTCATCCATAATTAAATCAAGCGCAAAGTACTCAATGAAGAACTCTGCATCATGTTTTAAAGATTGTTGATATAGCGTATGAAGGATTGCATGACCTGTTCGGTCAGCCGCTGCACAAGTACGTTGTGCAGTCCCTTCACCATAATTAGTGGTCATCCCACCGAAAGGACGCTGATAGATTTTGCCTTCTTCTGTACGAGAAAATGGCACACCATAATGTTCAAGCTCAACAATTGCAGGAATCGCTTCACGACACATATACTCAATAGCATCTTGGTCACCCAACCAATCAGACCCTTTGACGGTGTCATACATATGCCAGCGCCAATCATCTTTACCCATATTACCTAACGCTGCACTAATACCACCTTGCGCAGCAACAGTATGACTACGCGTAGGAAAAACTTTAGTAATACACGCTGTTTTTAAGCCTTTTTGCGCCATCCCAAAGGTTGCACGTAAACCAGCACCGCCAGCACCGACCACCACAACATCGTACTTGTGTTCGGTTATTTTATAATCTTCAATACTCATACAGCTCTAGCCTCCCACAGCAATGCGTACCACAGCAATAATGCTTGCAGCGGCCAATAAAAATAATAATAAGTTAGTCCCCATAATGGCGGCAATTCGTACAGCCTTAGCACCAATATAGTCCTCGTAAATAACTTGCATACCCAATGCGGCATGATAGAAAGCAGCAACAACTAAACTAACAATCAAAGCAGCAGACCAAGGCGTGCCAATACAGTCTACAACGGTTGTGTAATCAGCCATGCTGAGTACAGCCACTTTAAACGCAAACCAAATTGTTAATGGAATAAGGGCAACGGCCGTTACACGTTGAGCCCACCAGTGGTGTAAACCGTCTTTTGCTGAACCTAGGCCTTTAGCCTGGCCAAGTGGTGATCTTAAACTCATGTTATGCTCCCGCTCCAGATGAAAAGGCAACAATCCAAACAACAATTGTTAAGAAAGCAGATAACCCTAAGACAATATAAGACGTTTTTTCAACGTCAGCTTTTTCAAAACAATAACCAGCATCCCAAACCAAGTGCCTAATGCCGTTTGATAAATGAAAAAACAAAGCAAATGTCCAACCAAACAAAACCAATCGCCCTATAAAACTCCCCATAAACTGTTGTGCAGAGATAAACGATTCTTCACCGCCGGCTAACGCCATTAACCACCAAACTAGAACAAGAGTCCCAAGCGTTAAAAAAGCCCCTGTACCGCGATGAACGATTGAAAGCAATGCTGATAATGGCAACCTGTAAACATCTAGGTGCGGTGATAGTGGTCTGTTATTACTACTCATGTAAACCCTCTTGATGATGTAAAAAATATATTAAAAATCAATGCATCTTCCGTTCTTTTCCCAATCCCCGTAGCGAGTTGGTTCTGGACCAGAACGACCATTGATTTCTTTTGTTAATTCCGGTGTAGGCTTATTGTCTTTTTCAGCATTATTTTTTTTTAATTGCTCTGCTGGTTCCAGTTCTTTGCGCATTAAAACACCTCAATTCAGAAGCTCGTTAGATTAAAACATCAGTCATTTATATTCAAGGATATACTGACGGTTTTTGTGCCGCAACATAATTTTTTAACGTTACAATATGTCTCTCATGAATTGTAAGTCTAAGCATATGAATACAACTACCCTATATGACCTTTCAAGTAGTAAGAAAATTATTGCTTTTTCAGGAGAGGATGCAGCTCATTTTTTACAAGGCCAAACAACTTGTGACGTATTGGCTTTAAAAAACTCTGACGCTGTTTTTGGAGCCGTATGTAACCCAAAAGGCAGAGTAATTACATTATTTCACCTAATAAAACACGACGAAACCTATTACATGGTTTTATCTAGTGATATGGCCTCAATTATTATCAAACGTATGAAAATGTTTGTATTTCGATCAAAGGTTGAGATTACTGACGCATCAAATGACTACAAAGTATTTGGCATAAACCAGCCTCTCCCTCCAGCAATGAGCAGCTTATTAGCGCCTTTAAAAAGCATTAAATATCAATCTGATAGCGAGCTTTCCTTATTAATCGTTGCAACCCAACAATACACGACTGCTAAGACAGACCCATCAATAGCATTACAGAGCAACGAGACAGATTGGCAGCTACTATTGATTAATGAATGCATTCCAGAAATAACAACAGAGACAAGCGAGTTATTTATCCCACAAATGTTAAATATGGACCTTTTGAATGGAATTAATTTTCAAAAAGGCTGTTATACGGGGCAGGAAGTTGTCGCTAGAATGCATTATAAAGGCACCGTTAAAAGGCGGTTGGTTCAATTTCACACAGAAAAAGATCGCGCCGCAGGTGAAAGCATCCATTGTCCTGACGACCCTAACAGTGTTGGGACTATATTAAATTCACTTAATATAGGTGGTGAAACCAACACCGGACTAGTCGTCCTTAAAACATCGTTTATTAATGATGAAGCACTGCAGTTAGATGATAAAAGTGAGCTAACTCTACATAAACCAACTTACGGCTTAGGGGAATAAAGTTTGCAATAATGTAGTGCGTAACGATAAGAGGCTATATTTACAAGCTGCTTTTTATCAACCCTGATACCAGACGATCAAAATCAGCCAGAGCATCGTGACTAAAAACTCGTTAATTTATAAATTAACGAGTTTTTTCACATCATAAATCATGTCTTCTGTCGTTGATGACTGAGTTGCTAATAACTTTGCCTCACCCTTTGAATCAAAAACAAAAACCGCTCCACTGTGCGAAACCTCGTAATTGCCTTGGGCATCAGAGTCACCATAACCAAACGTCACACGGTATTTTTTTGTCATTTCTTTAACCGCTGATTCATCGCCACGAAGCCCAATAAACGCTGGGCCAAAAATATCCGTATATTTTTTAAGTTTTTCTACCGTGTCGCGCTTAGGGTCAACCGAGACAAATAAAACTTTCATCGAAGAGCCCTCAGGGTCAACGTCGGCTAACACCTGTGATAGTTGGTGCATGGTCGTTGGACAGATTCCTGGACAATTGGTAAAACCAAAAAATAACGCTACTGTGTAACCATGGTAATCACTTGCTGTCACCACCTTATTATCTTCATCAATAAGTTCAAAACTAAGGTCTGGTATTAAACCACTGACATTGGTTAAACGTGTCGGCTCGTCTTCAACACATGCTGATAATGTGATAAGGATAGCTATAGCGGCAATGGACTTAATTTTTTTCATAATTTTCATTTTTTTGATAATTCAAACGGCGACGTAATACTAAAACAAGCCCTAAAACACTCATCATGCTAGCTGGAATCCACGTAATAATACCACCATAAATTTGATCAGCTATAGGGCTAATGGGCCATGCACGGCCACACACATCATATACATCATAAATAACATCGGTACTAAAGGTTAAATAAGCCCCTAATAATTGTTGAGGAACAACAACGACGAACATCATAATGATACGCGTTTTAAACCCCTTCCCTTCCCCACGCCATTCGGGGCCTAATACCAACCACCAAAATAAAAAGCCATCAAGAAGCATCGACCAGTTCATTACATAATACAACTTCTTACTGAGCATCGCTATAAAGTGAATGTCGGGTATTAGCCACAAATAAATTAAACCAACAAACAAAATAGGGGCTAACACAGGGTGTTGAATAAGGTGGTATAGACGCTCACAAGGCCACCTAATAAGTGTCGGCACAGACGACCAGCACGGCCAGTAATTCGGCAAGCCTTTACGCACAATTTCCACAGCACCCAGAACCATTAACATGGGTGCTAAATGATGCAAAACTAAATGCTGGAAACGATGTACCCAAAACATATACTGAGACAGGTAATCAATGTAGGTATGAGAAACAATATATATTGAGAACAAACCAATATAAAAACTGACTGCCTGCCAATACGTTTTAGCCGTTCTATCCACTCTCTTAATCGCCATAAAACCACGCGTATATAACCAAAAGAGCAATAAGAATGACACCATTAAGACAGGTGAAAACTCCCATGGTTCAAGGAAATCAAGTAAATGCATTGAAATGAATATTGTAAAAAAGCAAGATTATAACAAAGGTGTTACCCGGTACTGCATTAGCTTCATAAATATTCATTGCACAACAATTAAATTAATAATGATCTAGATCAAGAAAGCATTAATATTTAGAGATAGAGACTTAGATTAGTTCATACTTATTACTGAGATATCAGCCAATAATTTAAAAAGGAATTCAAATGATACTTAAACACCTTACCGGTAAATTCATACGATCAGATAAAGAATGGATTAAGATCCGTGATAGAAAAATCAGTATTGCTGAGTGCTTTTATAAATATATCCTTTTATTGACAGCAATCCCTGCAGTATCTGCTTTTATTGGTGCTGCAGTAATTGGCTGGGATATTGGCGACAGAAATTTTAGATTCACTTATCAAAGCACCATTCCACTTGCCGTCGCTTTCTATTTGGCTTGCATAATTGGCACCGCGATTATAGGTAAAGCAATCCATTGGATGGCAGCAACATATGGGGCAAGTAAAGATCTATCGACCTGTATGTTATTAAGCATTACGATACTTTCACCTTTCTTCCTGAGTGGTATTTTTGCCAGCGCACCCATCCCTTGGCTTATTTTTATTATGGGGCTTATCGCCATTGCTTATGCCGTTTATCTTTTATACACCGGCATTCCCATTGTAATGGGCATTAATCAAGAAAGAGGTTTTCTATTTGCCAGTGCTGTCCTTACTATCGGTTTAGTAACCATCGTTGGAATTTTAGTTGCGACAGTTAGTCTTTGGGCAATGGGCCTAGCACCAATCCATGCCTAAGAAATACACCTTAGAAATCGAGTAAAACGGTTAGTTTTCTAATTTCATATGAGGGAATAAAATTACATCCCTGATTGAAGCCGAATCAGTTAAAAACATAACCAAACGGTCTATACCAATTCCTTCACCTGCGGTTGGGGGCATACCCACTTCTAGTGCACGAATGTAATCTGCGTCGTAATGCATAGCCTCATCATCACCTGCTTCCTTATCTTCTACTTGCTGTTTAAAACGTTCAGCTTGGTCTTCTGAATCATTAAGCTCTGAAAAGCCATTAGCTACTTCACGCCCGCCAACAAAAAACTCGAACCGATCGGTTACAAACGGGTCTTTGTCGCTTCTACGGGCAAGCGGTGACACTTCTGTTGGGTACTCAGTAATAAACGTTGGTTCATGAAGCTTCTCTTCAACCGTTTTTTCAAATATCTCAATTTGAATTTTCCCTAGTCCATAACTGTCTTCAACTGGAATTTTTAAGCGTTTAGTCACTTCTAATGCAGCTTCTTTTGTTGCCAAGTTTTCCCGAGTTATATCGTTGTTATAATGCAAAATAGACTCAATAACCGACATACGCCTAAAAGGCTTACCTAAGTCATAATCCTCACCTTGATAATGAACGATATTTGTTCTAAGAACACGTTCAGTCAGTGAACGAAGCATATCTTCAGTTAAATCCATCATATCTTTGTAATCTGAAAACGCCTGATAAAACTCAAGCATTGTAAACTCAGGATTATGACGTGTTGAAAGTCCCTCATTTCTAAAGCTACGATTAATCTCAAAAACTCGTTCAAAACCACCAACGACTAAGCGTTTTAGATACAATTCAGGGGCAATACGTAAAAACAACTCCATATCCAAGGCATTGTGATGCGTTGCAAATGGTTTAGCCGTTGCACCACCTGGAATGACATGCATCATTGGGGTTTCAACTTCCATAAAGTTATGATCAACGAGGTATTGACGAATATAACTAACCACTTTACTACGTGTTTGAAATACCTTTCGTGACTCTTCGTTCATAATCAAGTCAACATACCGCTGGCGATAACGTTGTTCTTGATCTGTGAGCCCATGAAATTTTTCAGGTAAGGGCTGTAAAGACTTTGTTAGCAATCTAATTGATGCAACGCGAACTGATAACTCACCCGTTTTGGTTTTAAATAAAACGCCTTCAACCGCTAGAATGTCACCGATATCCCAACTTTTAAATGTTTGATAATGCCCTTCAGGCAGGCTGTCTCGTTGAACGAATAGTTGCATACGCCCAGTCATATCTTGTATGTGAGCAAAGCTCGCTTTACCCATAACGCGTTTACCCATTAAGCGGCCAGCTAAAGAAACGTTAACTGCTTTAGTTTCTAATGTTTCTTTATCAAATTGATCATAGTCGGCTTGTAAGCTTTCAGCATAGTGTTGGCGCTTAAAATCATTAGGGTAAGCATTGCCTGATTTTTTTATCTCAGCGAGTTTTTCACGACGAACCGCAATTAATTTATTCTCATCGTGCTCTGGGTTATTGTTCTTTTGTTCACTCATCACTTAAATTCCACTTTTTAGACTGGCTTCAATAAATTGGTCTAACGACCCATCGAGGACTGCTTGTGTATTGCCAGTTTCGACACCTGTACGTAAATCTTTAATTCTTGATTGGTCTAATACATAAGACCTAATCTGGCTTCCCCAGCCAATATCTGATTTGCTTTCTTCTTGCTCTTGTTGATCAGCCATTTTCTTTTGCATTTCTAGCTCATACAGCTTAGCTTTTAATTGCTTCATTGCTGTGGCTTTATTTTTATGCTGCGATCGATCATTTTGACATTGAACAACCGTATTGGTCGGTTCATGTGTAATGCGCACAGCAGACTCTGTTTTGTTAACATGCTGCCCACCTGCCCCACTGGCCCTATACACATCAATTCTCAAATCAGCTGGATTGATATCAATATCAATATCATCATCAATTTCTGGTGATACAAAAACAGCAGCAAAAGATGTATGACGACGGTTACCTGAATCAAATGGTGATTTCCGCACTAATCGATGCACACCAATTTCAGTTTTTAACCAACCGAATACATAATCTCCTTGAATAGACACTGTTGCACTTTTAATACCGGCCACATCACCAGCTGAAATCTCGATGATATCTGTCTTAAAATCATGTTGCTCCGCCCACCGCAGGTACATACGCAAAATCATTTCAGCCCAATCTTGGGCCTCTGTGCCACCTGAGCCTGCTTGAATATCTAAGAAAGCATTATTTGCATCCATCTCACCTGCAAACATGCGTTGAAATTCAAGTGCCGCTACTTTTTTTTCAAAAGATAATAAGTCTTCTTCTATTGTCACGACTGTCTCATCATCATCTTCGTCAACAGCCATTTCCAACAGATCACTTGCATCTGCTAACGCGCTAGTTAATTCATTAATAGTATTGACAACAAGTTCTAGTTGGCCACGTTCCTTACCCAATGTTTGTGCTCGATCAGGATCATTCCATACGTCAGGGTCTTCTAATTCGCGTAAAACCTCGGTTAAACGCTCGTCTTTTGTTTCGAAGTCAAAGGTACCCCCTAAGCGATAAAGTACGCTCTTTTAGGTCACTAATCTTATTAATGATTGGGTTAAGCTCACGCATGGCTAAAAGTTACTAAAGGTGGTTATTCGGTTGTTACCGGTTCTTCTGACCCTTGTAACAAAGCATCTAACGTATGCCATGGTAATGTTGCACATTTAACACGTGCAGGATATTCACAGACACCTGCTAATACGGCTAGTTTTCCAAGCTCGTCCATTTCAACATGCTCACCCGTTGCCATTTTATGGAACAATGAAAATAGGTGTTGAGCTTCTTCTTCGGTCTGCCCTTTAACGATATCTGTCATCAATGATGCGGAGGCTGTTGAAATTGCGCAACCTTGACCCTGAAAGCTAGCATCGCCAATTTTACCGTCTGAAAATTTTATAAAAAGCGTTAATCGGTCTCCACATAATGGATTAAAGCCGTCTATTTGACGATCTGCATCGTCCATCGCGCGGAAATTTCTTGGGTTTCTATTATGATCAAAAATAACTTCTTGATATAGATCTCTTAAATCATCCAACATTAGCCAAACATCTCTATTAAGTTTTCAATTCCAGCCATCAAAGCATCGACTTCTTGATGCGTATTATACATTGCAAATGAAGCTCTCGCAGTGGCAGGCACTCCAAAAAAATCCATCACAGGCATTGCACAATGATGCCCTGCTCTAACTGCAATACCTTGATGATCCATCATCGTACCAATATCATGCGGGTGGATACCGTCTAAAACGAACGACATAATCGCTCCTTTTTCTTTAGCCGTACCAATAACTCTTAATTTATCAATGCGTTTAGCTTGTGCTACAGCATAGTTTAATAATGCATTTTCATGCGCCGCTATCTCATCAACCCCAATGCTGTTCACATAGTCTATTGCTGCGCCTAAACCAATCGTTCCAGCAATGTTTGGTGTTCCCGCTTCAAACTTATACGGTACTTTGTTATAGACCGTCTTATCAAATGTAACAATACTGATCATGTCACCACCACCTTGATAAGGCGCCATTTGTTCAAGTTGCTCCATTTTTCCATACAGAGCACCAATACCGGTTGGTGCGTACAACTTATGCCCAGAAAACACATAAAATTCACAATCAAGCGCCTGCACATCAACTGAAATATGAGGAATTGCTTGAGCGCCATCCACAAGAACAGGAACATCATGCTGATGAAGCTGGTCGATTAGTTGCTTAATTGGGTTAATTGTTCCCAACGCATTGGACATGTGCGATATAGCCGCAAACTTAGTTTTGTTGCTTATCAATGCTTCAAACTCTTCCAGCATCAGCTCACCATGCTCATTAATTGGTGCCACCTTTAAGCTAGCCCCTGTTTTTTTGCATAACATCTGCCAAGGAACAATATTGGAATGGTGCTCCATCGCGGTGATCAATATTTCATCGCCTTGTTTAATTGTTTCTGCTAAGCCATTGGCGACTAAGTTAATAGCTTCTGTCGCCCCACGGGTGAAAACAATTTCTTTTTCTGATGCTGCATTCAAAAACTGTTGAACAGTTTTACGCGCATTCTCATACGATAAAGTAGCCCGTTCACTTAATGTATGAACACCTCGATGGATATTAGCATTATCGTTTTCATAATAGTTAACGATACTGTCTATCACCTGCTTAGGTTTTTGGCTTGTCGCTGCATTATCAAGGTATACCAATGGTTTACCCCGAACTTGCTGATCTAAGACAGGAAAGTCCTGACGGATTTTATCAACATCATACGCGGCTAAATTTTCTACTGATTGATTCATAACCACTCTTTTTTCATACCGGCCTGTGGGAAGCGTTTAAGCAAGTTTGCTAACAAGGCCATTCTTAATGGTTCAAAACTAACTCGCTCAATCATTTCGTTGGCAAACGCGAAGGTCAACATATTTTTTGCAGTTTGGTTGTCAACGCCCCTAGACTGCAAATAGAAAACAGCTGCATCATCAAGCTGACCAACCGTTACACCATGAGCACATTTAACGTCATCAGCATAAATTTCCAATTGTGGCTTGGTGTCAACTTCGGCACGATCGGATAACAATAAATTTCTGTTATTCATTGCTGCATCAGTTTTTTGAGCATCTTGCGCAACAATAATACGCCCTTGGAAAACACCCGTTGAATGGTCGCCTAAAATTCCTTTATAGAACTCATTACTAACAGCGTGCGGCTGTGCATGATTTAAGCGCGTATGTTGATCCATATGCTGACGATCTTGTCCAACATATAAACCATCCATAGTACAGTCAGAGGCTTCTCCTAGGGTTGCATGAGCCTCCGTGCGCGAGATACTTGCACCAAAAGTGTAACTGTTCTGATTAAATATTGCATTTTTCTCAAGCCGTGAATAAACACCACCAATATGATAGGCGCTTGTAGATTCAGATTGTAAACGGTGGTGTGATAAGTTTGCATTCGGCTCAACAACCACTTCGCTGACAACGTTTGTAAGATAACAGCTGTCATCAACTGCATGATAGGTTTCAATGATTTGTGCTTTTGATGATGCTTGAGCAAGTATTAAGTTTCTTGTATTACTCAGTGTTAATGCGCCTTGTTTTGATGAGATAAACGCTACCTGAATCGGTTTATCGACCACCGTGTTTTCCTCAATACAAATCAACGCACCATCAGAAAAAAGAGCGGTATTAAAATTAATGAACCCTAACGCTGGTGTTTCTACTACAGAATCCAATAATGACTTAATAAGCGCTTCGTTATCGACTAGGCCATCACTCAAAGCGGAAACAATCACACCATTCGGTATATCCTTAAGCGAAGAAAGCTCAGCTTGATAAAAGCCGTCAACAAACACGATGTGATGGCAGTCATCTAACAAGACACTATCGACAAATGCAGAATCGACCTGTCCAGCGACATCGGGCAGTGTAAATTGATTCTTTTCTATCGGCGTAATATTCGTATATCGCCACTCTTCTTCACGAAACGTTGGAAAACCACTAGCAGAAAATTGCTCTGCCGCTTGTTTACGTAGATTAGCTAACCAATCAAACCCTTCACCAAGAAGCTGTTTTTTTTGATCTAGCACTAAGCCAGTGTAATGAGTATTTGGTAAATGCGTAACAGACATAATTAACTCGCTAATTTTTCGTCAACCCAAGCATAGCCTTGCTTTTCAAGTTCTAATGCTAGTTCTGGACCACCTGACTTAACGACTTGTCCATGAGCTAATACATGAACGTAATCAGGTTTAATATAATCTAGCAAACGCTGGTAATGAGTCACTAAAACAAATGAACGTTCAGGGTTACGTAGGCGGTTAACGCCTTTAGCAACGACTTGAAGCGCATCAATATCTAAACCAGAATCTGTTTCATCTAACAAACATAATGACGGCTCTAATACTGACATCTGAAGAATTTCATTACGCTTTTTCTCGCCACCAGAGAACCCTTCATTAACGGCGCGGTATAGAAACTTTTCATCCATATCGAGCTCTTTCATTTTTCCTTTTACCATGGAAATAAAATCCATCGCATCAAGCTCTGGTAAGCCGTTAAATTTACGCACACCATTAAGTGCAGCCTTTAGGAAATAAATATTGCTCACGCCTGGGACTTCTACCGGGTATTGAAAAGCCAGAAATACGCCTGCCCAAGCACGCTCTTCTACACTCATTTCAAACAAGTCTTTACCGTTAAATAATACACGGCCTTCGGTTATTTCATAGCCTTCTCGACCAGAGAGCACGTATGACAAGGTACTTTTACCAGAGCCATTTGGACCCATAATCGCATGTACTTCACCAGCGCCAATTTCTAAATTAATACCTTTAAGAATTTCTTTTCCTTCTACACTGACGTGTAAATTTTCAACCTTTAACATATCTTTATTCCTTAACTATTTTATTTATTAACCAACACTGCCTTCAAGACTAATGCCAAGTAGGGCCTGCGCTTCAACCGCAAACTCCATCGGTAATTCTTTAAACACTTCTTTACAAAATCCGTTCACAATCATCGAGACAGCATCTTCGGCAGAAATGCCTCGTTGCATGCAATAAAATAATTGGTCTTCACTGATCTTAGAGGTCGACGCCTCATGTTCGATGGTCGCAGTAGGGTTTTTTGTTTCTATATACGGAAAGGTGTGCGCGCCACATTGGTCACCCATTAACAACGAGTCACATTGTGTATAGTTTCGAGCATTTTCAGCACCTCGACCTACTTTAACAAGACCACGATACGTATTTTGCCCATGCCCCGCCGAAATACCTTTTGAGATAATTGTACTACTCGTATTCTTTCCTTGGTGGATCATTTTTGTGCCGGTATCTGCTTGTTGGTAATTATTTGTCAACGCAACTGAATAAAACTCGCCAACAGAATTATCACCCTTCAAGATAACACTGGGGTATTTCCACGTAATCGCGGAACCTGTTTCAACTTGTGTCCAAGACACTTTGGCATTGTCTTCACGACAATCAGCGCGTTTTGTTACAAAATTATAAATACCACCAAGGCCGTTCTCATCACCCGGATACCAATTTTGAACAGTTGAATATTTAATTTCAGCATCTTTCAAAACCACCAATTCAACCACTGCTGCGTGCAATTGGTTTTCATCGCGCATAGGCGCTGTACAACCTTCTAGGTAACTGACATGGCTACCTTCATCTGCGACAATTAAGGTTCGCTCAAACTGTCCGGTATTAGCCGCATTAATTCTAAAGTAAGTAGACAGTTCCATTGGACAGCGAACGCCCTTAGGAATGTATACAAATGAGCCATCACTAAACACCGCAGCATTCAACGCTGCATAAAAATTATCATACTGTGAAACCACAGTGCCTAAGTACTGTTTAATCAACTCTGGGTGGTCTTTAACCGCTTCTGAGAATGAACAAAATATAACACCCGCTTCAGCTAGTTTATCTTTAAACGTGGTCGCGACAGATACGCTATCGAACACAGCATCAACGGCCACACCGGCAAGACGCATTTGCTCTTCCAGTGGAATTCCTAATTTGTTATAGGTACTGATAAGTTCAGGGTCCACCTCATCTAAACTCTTAGGCCCATCTTCCATACTTTTTGGCGCTGAGTAATAGCTGATATCCTGAAAATCTATTTTAGGAAATTCAACAAACGCCCACTCGGGGTGCTCCATTGTTAGCCAATGTCGATATGCTTCTAATCGCCATTCCAGCAGAAACTCAGGCTCTTCCTTTTTTGCTGACAAGGCTCTGATAACATCTTCATTTAGGCCTGGCGGAAAAGAATCTGATTCAATATCCGTCACAAAACCATCTTTGTACGCTTGACCTATCCTATCTTTTAAATTTTCATTAGATGCTGACATCTAGCTCTCCACTTTTAAATCACTTGTTTTGACCATTTCTGGCACACTAAAATTAACTGTTTGCTGCCTAACCGGGGTAATCATATCTGCCAGACTAACCGCCTCAATAGCGGTATAGACGGCTCTGTTTATTAAATGCCAATTACCCTTAACTTCGCACGAGGCTTCCTGTTCACATAGACCTGAAATCGTACTGCATTCAGTCATACTAATTGGGCCTTCTATCGCGGTAATTATGTCAGCCACGTTTGTTTCACTGGGGGAGTTTACTAATGCGTAACCACCTTTAGATCCACGGTGAGAGACTAAAATGTTATTTTTTGTTAACAATTTAAGAATCTTACTCACGGTGGGTAACGCAACACCTGTTGCATTGGTTAAGTCAGAAGCAGCATGAAGCGCATCTGGATGATGAGCAATATGCGTCAAAATAACGCTCGCGTAATCTGTAAGTTTACTGACTCTTAACATAATAACCTCATATATAGGACTATTTTAGTACTATATAGGTTCAATGTACACCTAAAATCTTAAGTCTGAGCCAGTTATGCACCTAAAAACAACAAGCTAGCGCCCTGTTTTTTAATTATTGAAATCAGTTAAATTCTAAAACTAAACGTGCCAAATGATAAACCTTACGTTGCTGACCCTAATTTAATACGCAACGTTTCACCGGCAAACTCCACAACATCGCCTGAAACAATTTTTTTACGTTTCCTTGTTTCTATCTCACCATTTAACAAGACCAACCCTTCACTGATGACCAATTTTGCCTCGCCACCACTGGCAACCAGATTTTCAAACTTCAACACTTTATACAACTCTACTGGTTCCTTTGGAATTTCAACGTCAATCATAATTATTATTAACTCTTTATGGGCAAAATGTTTTTGCTTTTTCGTCTGGCAAATCATAATACTGATACAAACAAATCATGGCAGGTTCATTTGAAGCCTCGACGTTCATACTTTGAAGCAATTCTTGCTACAGCCCCACGCGATCACTGCTCCCTGCATAGCGTGCCGTTGCATTACGTTTTGTAAGCCATAAACCATTTGCATTAAAACTATACACCGGTAGTAAATCATTACGCTGAGATGCCCATCGCTGTTAAAGCAAAATACTTTGCAATTGATAGATCTTCACAATCACCGGCCTTAGTCACCAGAGTTTGTAAAGGTGTTGCCCAATAGTCTTGCTTTCCCCAGTGATAAATATCATAAACAAACTCAACTTTGTTAACAAAATCATTAACTGCATTCAATTTATCAATATCTGGCTTTTTAGCCCCTTGCTCTATCAGCGTTTTCCATGCCTCAATACGCTGTCGAGTTTCAGGGTTAATTCCATCTATTGAATGAGGGTTTTTCGGTGCACCAGCACAAGCTATTAGTGAATTAATAACTACTATGACGAAGAAATGTTTAAAAATAGCTTTCATCAATTAATGACTGAGTATTTCCATAATTTTGGCCAACTCAAAATCTTTTTTTGATAACCCGCCTACTTCATGTGTTATCAAATTCACATTAACTGTTTTATAAACATTAAACCACTCCGGATGATGACCAAGTTTCTCAGCATAAAGAGCCACCTTTGTCATAAAGCCAAACGCCTCGATAAAATTTGAGAAGGTAAATGTCTTAGCCAACTTTCCACTCTTCAAGATCCAATGAACAGATGTAAGCTGATTTAAAAGAGCAAGCTCCCCGTCAATTTCTAACTTTGAATATTGTTCAACCATCTGATCCTCCGAATTTGTGATACATCATTAGCAAAAGATCTAAATATGATTCAAATAATTAGGAGCTAAACAAAGGCCGTTAATCATTTTCTTCTCTACTGCTAAACGCATTTAAAATTGCTTCACTTCTTCTAGATGCCTAACTAATAATTGCACCCTTGAGCGCCCCATATAGGTGTTAACATCTAATTGATAAGCAACAACCACCTCATTTAAACCAATAATACTGCCTGGATTATCTACATTAAAATAAATCGCGTCTATCACTCTGTTGTTACTTAACGTCTCAAAAGATAACTTCACGTGTTTTTGTGACAAAATTCGCGCTTGCTTTACCTTAAAACGACCAACAAAAACCGGTTCCGGAAAGTTTTGACCCCAAGGTCCAGCTTGTCGAAGTGTTTCAGCAAATGTTAAATTAATATCGTTATCAGGCACCTCTCCGTCTACTAATAACACATCATCAGGCAATTCATTATTAAGACGTTTTTTAACGGCTACATTAAATGCCTCGATAAATAGGCTTAAATTATTTTCATCAATCGTCATCCCTGCCGCCATTGCATGACCACCGAATTTTTTTAATAACCCAGGGTGTAAACTAGCCACATCGTCTAGCGTATCTCTTATGTGTAAACCGGGGATCGAACGTGCTGAGCCTTTTACATCTTCACCATCACCCTTTGCGAAAGCAATCACTGGTCGATTAAGTTTTTCTTTAATTCGCGATGCCAGTATACCTATCACACCTTGATGCCAGTATTCATCGAACAAACAAACACCCCATTGATCATGTTGATGCTGACTTGGTTTTAACGAAGCCAAAATCTTGTATGCATCTTGTTTCATATCCTCTTCAATTGAACGACGCTCTATATTCAACATGTCCAATTGCTCAGCCATATCGCGTGCCTCTTGTTCACTATCGGTGAGCAAGCATTGAATACCGAGAGACATATCATCAAGTCGCCCGGCGGCATTTAACCGTGGACCAATAGCAAAACCTAAATCACTAGAAACAACACGCTCTGGTTCACGCTTAGCAATATTAAGTAAGGCAATAATCCCTGGAACGCATTTTTTTGCTTGTATCCTAAGCAAGCCTTGATAGACCAATTTACGGTTAAGCTCATCTAGGGGTACCACATCTGCCACCGTACCAAGCGCTACAATATCGAGTAGGTTTGCAAGATTAGGCACTGGTTGCTTATCAAACACACCTTCAATTTTTAAGGCGGCTCTCAGTGCCAATAAAACATAAAAGATGACGCCAACACCCGCTAAGGATTTACTAGGAAACTCATCACCCTGTAGTTGTGGATTAACGATTGCATCTGCATTTGGTAGTGTTTTAGGTGGTAAATGATGATCGGTAACAATGACTTGGCAGCCTTTCTTGATAGCATGCGCAACCCCTTCCACACTAGAAATACCGTTATCTACCGTGATTAATAAATCTGGCTTTAACTCTAGTGCAACATCAACAATTTCAGGCGTTAGGCCATAACCAAATTTAAAGCGGTCGGGTACAACAAAGTCTAAATTAGTTGCACCCAACATCCGTAAACCTCTAATAGCTACCGCACACGAAGTGGCACCATCCGCATCAAAATCAGCCACAATGAGTATTTTTTGATCTGTTTTAATTGCCGTCTTAATAAGGCTGACAGCTTTATCAATACCTGAAAGGCGTTGATAATTCGGTAAGTTCTTTAATGTACGGTCAAGTTGTTGCTCATGGGTAACCCCACGATTTAAGTACACTTGCCGTAAAACAGGATGTAAATCTGGCAAAGCGTCTGAATCATGGCCAGTTGACTCACGATGTTTTATAACAATAGATGAGCTTGCTAATTCGGTTTCGCCCGCCATTACGGCATTATAACTTGTCTAAAATAGCCGCTTTAACAGCATCCAATGACGCCTCAATGGCGTTAGAATTTACCGCGCACTGCGCGATGGCCGTATCGGGGTCTTTCAGCCCATGTCCAGTTAAGGTACAAACAACCGTACTGCCCTCAGGGATTTTGCCGTTTTTTATATCACGAATAGCACCGCCAACAGAAGCAGCAGACGCAGGTTCACAGAAAATCCCTTCTTTTTCAGTGAGTAACTTTTGTGTTGCAAGAATTTCTTCATCAGTCAGCAAGTCAAACCAACCACCTGATTCCTTTTGTGCCGCCCACGCTTGATCCCAAGATTGTGGTCGCCCAATACGAATTGCTGTTGCTACTGTTTCTGGTTCATCAATCATTTCACCTTTTAAGAAAGGAGCTGCGCCAGCTGCTTGATAGCCCACCATCACAGGGCGCTTAGCGGTTGCATATTGCGTACGATCATATTCGCAACCACCTTCACAAAATGCACATGAATCGGTTACGTGCTCACCGGCTGGTTGTGCCATTTCACTATACCCAATCCAGTGAGCTGTAATGTTTCCAGCGTTACCGACGGGTAAACAATGATAATCTGGCGCTTTACCTAAGGCCTCAACAATTTCGTAGGAGGCAGTTTTTTGGCCTTGCAAACGATAAGGGTTAATAGAGTTAACAATGGTTACAGGCGCGTGCTCTGCAACCTCTTTAACCAATTGCATCCCATGATCAAAGTTACCTTTAATTTGTATTATTTCTGCGCCGTGAATCATTGCTTGCGCCAATTTACCTAACGCAATTTTTCCTTCAGGAATTAATACAAAGGCTTTAATACCTGCACGAGCAGCATAGGCCGCTGCTGATGCCGAGGTATTACCTGTAGATGCACAAATAATAGCCTTACTACCCTCTTCGACTGCTTTTGTTACCGCCATCGTCATGCCACGGTCTTTAAAAGAACCCGTTGGGTTCAAGCCTTCATACTTAACATAAATATCGACATTTTTACCAATCAACGCCGGAATATTCTGCAATTGAATAAGCGGCGTATTCCCTTCACCTAAACTAATCAAGCGTGTGCTGTCAGACACTGGCAACACAGTTTTAAATTTGTCTATTAGACCGATATAACGATTTCCTGTTGGCATAGTCATTCCTATTGTAACGATTCGACACGAATACGAACCGCTGGTTGATTGATTGAATCAAGTGATTCAATTTCTGTTAACGCGTTGATCAGTGATTTTTCAACAACGCTATCTGTCAGTAAAATTACTTGAGCCTTATCACCATGTTGCTCTGGCTCTTTTTGCTGAACTGCTTCGATGCTAATACCATGGTCTGCTAAGATTTTCGTAATTGCTGCCATAACACCGGGTTTATCTTCGACAGACAAACGCAAATAAAATGCGGTTGTAATACTTTCAATCGGAAGAATCGGTAATTCTTCCAGCCCTGAGGTTGCAAAACCTAATGCAGGCACAGCATTTACTGCAGGCGTATCTAAGTCTCGACAAATATCGATAATATCTGCGATAACAGCTGACGCTGTTGCCTCTGCACCGGCCCCTGCTCCGTAATATAATGTTGGTCCAACTGCATTGCCTTTCACTACAACGGCATTCATCACACCATCCACATTGGCAATAAGCCTTTTTTCTGGAATTAACGTTGGGTGAACACGCATTTCCACACCCATTTTTGTTTTTCTCGCAACACCTAAATGTTTAACACGGTAGCCCAGCTCATCAGCATAGGCAATATCTAATGGGGTGACTGTTGAAATACCTTCTGTATAGACTCGCTCGAAATTAAGCGGCATACCAAAAGCTAATGAGGCCAAAATACACAGTTTATGTGCGGCATCGATGCCTTCAACATCATATTCTGGGTCTGCTTCAGCATAGCCTAGCTCTTGCGCTTCTTTCAATACATCTGAAAATACACTGCCTTTTTCAAACATTTCGGTCAGTATAAAGTTACCCGTTCCGTTAATAATTCCGGCTAGCCACTCTATGCTATTTGCGCTGAGTCCCTCACGCATCGCTTTTACAATTGGAATACCACCAGCAATAGCAGCTTCATAAGCCAGCGTTACTTTGTTTTCAGCAGCAGCAACAAACAACTCATTACCATGGTTCGCAATAAGCGCCTTATTTGCTGTGACTACGTGCTTACCTTTAGATAAAGCCTCAAGAATTAAAGACTTCGCTGGTTCTATACCACCCATAAGCTCGACCACTATCTGAACATCAGGGTCGTTGATAATCTCTTGCGAATCTGTCGTTAGGTGCAGCGTATCGGTATTACAAATTCGTGGGCGCGTTATATCCCGTGCACTTGCTGAACTAACAACAATTTCACAACCACTGCGACGTGATATATCTTGAGCATTTTTAGTTAAAACATTAACTGTACCGCCGCCTACCGTACCTAGACCTAATAGCCCAACCTTTACAACTTTCAAGCGATTCCCCTTCGTTCAATTAAGGGCGCGATTATACAGGATTTAACCTCGGACGAAAAAGCAGTTATGCCAGATTATCGTTTCGAAACATTTGTTTAATACCCCGAACAGCTTGACGTGTTCGGTGAGTATTTTCAATTAACCCGAAGCGCACATATTCATCACCAAAATCACCAAAACCAATACCCGGAGATACCGCCACCTTTGCATCTTTTAGCAACTTTTTAGAGAATTCTAAAGAACCAAGAGAGCGATATTGTTCAGGGATTTTTGCCCATACAAACATGGTTGCTTTAGGTTTTTCAACCGCCCAACCAATTGCATTAAGCCCGTCACACAACACATCCCTTCTCTCTCTGTATAAGGTACGTATCTCATCAACACAATCTTGCGGACCTTCTAGTGCAGCAATTGCCGCTACTTGAATAGGTGTAAACATCCCATAATCCAAATAAGACTTTATACGTGCTAATGCGCCCACCAATTCTTTGTTTCCACACATAAAGCCCACTCGCCAACCAGGCATGTTGTACGTTTTTGACAACGAATAAAACTCAACAGCAATATCTTTAGCGCCTGGAACCTCAAGAATAGACGGCGCCTTATAACCGTCAAATACAATTTCTGCATAGGCATTATCATGCACGACCCAAATGTCATGCTCTTTAGCCATTTTTACTACTTTCTCAAAAAACTCTAAATCAACACACTGCGTTGTTGGGTTACCCGGAAAGTTTAATACCAACATTTTGGGTTTTGGATACGACGTTTTTATTGCTTTTTCAAGTTCACTAAAAAAATCTACTTCAGGGCTAATTGGAACATGTCGAATATCAGCCCCCGCTATAACAAAACCATAAGGGTGTATTGGATAAGCTGGGTTGGGAACCAGCACGGCATCACCGGGGCCAAGAGTCGCCATTGCTAAATGCGCCAAACCTTCTTTAGAACCAATGGTAACAATGGCTTCTGAGTCAAAATCTAGGTCTACGTCATATTTTGTTTTATACCAACCACAAATAGCTTTTCTTAAACGAGGGATACCTCGTGAAACGGAATATCGATGAGTATCACCACGTTGAGCGGCTTCGGTCATTTTATCAACGATATGTTGAGGAGTTGGCTGATCAGGGTTACCCATACCAAAATCGATGATATCTTCGCCTGCTGCACGCGCTTGTGCCTTTAAATCATTAACAATATTAAAAACATACGGTGGGAGACGTTGTATTCTAGCGAAATCATGCATATTGTATCAGGGCCATTATGTAAGACGAGATGAGCGCGATACAGTACTCATCTGCATTTTAACTGTCAACATTAATGTAATACAAAGGACCCAATCAAGGCCCTGCATCACTAATGTAGTAGAACAGATGCTGACATTCCTTCATTTTCAAGAATCGAGCGCAATGATTTAAGTGCATTCATTTGTATCTGCCTAACACGCTCTCGAGTTACCCCCATTTCATTAGCTACTTGCTCTAAAGTAGATGCATGGTAGCCACGAACACCAAAACGACGAGAGATCACCTCTCTTTGCTTATCGTTCAACAGTTCGAGCCAAACTGTCAGGTTCTCTCGGACTTCTTCAGACTGTAAAATATCAGTAGGTTCTTTAGCATCTTGATCAACAACCGTATCTAAGACTTGTTGGTCAGAGTCTTGCGAAAGAGACGCATCCAGTGATGAAACATTATCAGCGTGCATACGAAACATTTTTTCAATGACCTCTACAGGCTTACCTGTTACTTCAGCCACTTCTTCAGCACTGGCTTCACGATCGAGTTGTTGACTGAGTTCACGGGCTTTTTTGAGATAAATATTCATCTCTTTGATAATATGAATTGGCAAACGAATCGTTCTGGTTTGATTCATAATCGCTCTTTCAATTGTTTGTCTAATCCACCATGTTGCATAGGTTGAAAATCTAAAACCTTTTTCGGGGTCAAATTTTTCAACCGCACGAATCAACCCTAAGTTTCCTTCTTCTATTAGGTCCAGCATAGGAAGACCACGGTTCATATAACGTCGTGAGATTTTAACCACTAACCGCAAATTACTTTCAATCATTCGCTGTCTTGCTGGGTGATCCCCTTTTTGCACAAGACGACCATAAAATACCTCTTCTTCAGCGGTTAATAAGGTAGATTCACTTAATTGATTTAGATACAGCTGAGTTGGGTCGTTAGTAGTTGTTTTTGATTTTTTATTATCGTCCATAGTATTCTCTCAGTCTGATTTTTTATCAGATGATTTATTAGTTAGCATTTCCTTGCATTTACTTTCTTAATACTGGCATATACTCTAGTATCGAAACTGCCTTACCGTGACGCCTCATTTCGAAAAAAAGAACCCGACGGTTTTTATTGTCGACACCTATTTCTGCTATAACCTCACCTTTTTTAACAACGCTGCCTTCACTGACTAACACACGTTTGTTATAACCATAGGCCGTTAGGTACTCTTCATTATGCTTCACTATTATGAGGTTACCATAGCCCTTTAAACCACTGCCTGCATAAACAACCTTACCACTTTCACTTGCTTTAACCTGCTCACCGGTTTCTCCAAATAACACCAGACCAGATTTAACAAGGCCTTTCTCAAAGCTTGTAACGTTTATCGGCCACTGCCAATTTAACTTTAACCTTTTTTGATAATTATTTGAAGTACTCTTCGTTATCTTTTGTTTTTTAAGTGTTTTTTTGGCTGGTTTTAATGATTTATTCTTATCATTTGTTTTTAAATTGCTACCAATTAAGGTCAATTTCTGACCTTTATAAATTGTATAAGGCCATGAGATATTATTCCATTGAGCTAATGTTCGGTAATCTTTACCATTTTGCCAAGCAATTGAATACAAGGTATCGCCAGCACGAACGATATGTACTTTAGATGAAGTTGATTTCGTAGGTAAATGATTATTATAGACTGGCGCATGAACACTAGAGCCACCACAAGATATGAGCGTGCAGATTACGAGCAAAACACTTATTAAAGTAACAGTATCTTTAATGGCTTTTAAGCTAAACACGTTAATAAAATCTAGAGATTAACAACCCCATAACAATCATCGCTGTCACGATCCAACCAGTTACCTCTATGTAGTCATTGAGTTTGTTTTTCAAACTATTACCACCTAACGACACCAGGAAAGCCACTAAAAAGAACCGTGCCCCACGACCGACTAGAGAGGCAAGGACAAAGGGGATAAACATCATACCGAGCAAGCCTGCAGCAATCGTAAACAACTTATAAGGAATCGGTGAGAAGCCAGCTATTAAAATTGCCCAAAAGCCCCAATCTATAAACCACGCGTTTACATGTTCCAATTTCTCACGGTAGTGAAACATTTCAATAATCGGTTCTATCAACTCAAACGAAAACATTCCAATTAAATAACCAAATACTCCGCCAATAACTGAACCAATAGTGGTTATCATTGCAAAATAAAAACTTTTCGACGGTTTTGCTAAACACATTGGTGCCAACATAACATCTGGGGGAATGGGGAAAAATGAAGATTCTGCGAAACTTAAAGTAAAAAGGTACCAGTTAGCTTTTGGGTGCTCCGCCCAAAATAAAACCTGCTGATATAAACGTTTAAACAATCTAACGCCTCCTAGGCACGCCCTTTTAAAAAAGGTACGAAACTAACTTCTTCAATCGTTTCAACTTCATAAGCCGATTCTGTTCTAGTCACTCGCTGTAAAACTTGTTGCCCTTCTTTACCAACAGGAATAATCAGCCTAGCACCAATGGTTAGTTGCTCTAATAATTTCATAGGAATCTCAGCAGGTGCGGCGGCCGCCAAAATAGCCTGATAAGACCCACATGCCTTCCACCCCCAACCGCCATCTGAATGTTTGAAACTTATATTTCTAACCCCTATATCAGCCAACACTCTCTTTGCTTGTTCTTGCAACGGCCTGATTCTTTCAACTGAAAATACTCTGGGTATTAAACTGGCCAAAATAGCAGATTGATAGCCCGAACCAGTTCCAACTTCTAAGACATTTTCAGGCAAACCATCTTCAATCAATAGTTCAGTCATACGCGCAACCATATACGGTTGCGAAATGGTTTGACCATGCCCAATTGGTAGCGAGGTATTCTCATAAGCCCGACTTGATAAGGCTTCAGCCATAAATAAGTGCCGCGGTACTTTTCTCATTACCGATAACACCCGCTCATCCTTAATACCTAGTTCTTTTAAATGAACAATAAGCCTGTCTCGGGTGCGCTGCGAAGTCATCCCAATGCCTGTTAAGTCTTTCATAAAACGAGCTCTTCAAGCCAATCATTTAATGTATTTAAACGCTGGTAGTTGGTTAAATCAATTTTTAACGGCGTAATCGAAACATAACCATTTTCAACAGCATAAAAATCTGTTTCTTCACCAGCATCTTGCTGCGCGCCAGGCGGCCCTACCCAGTATATTTTTTTATTCCTTGGGTCACGCCCCTCTATTACCGGCTCTGAACGATGTCGTTGACCAAGCCTTGTTGCTTTAAGACCCTTTATCTCTGTTAATGGCAAATCAGGGACATTAACATTTAAAATTGTATCGGCCGGAAGCTCTTTAACTATCAATTGATTGAGTAACAGCACAGCAATATTTGCCGCTGTTTCAAAGTATCTTGGCTTACTAGAGGTAATTGAAATAGCAATTGACGGTAAGCCTAAAAAGCGCCCTTCAGTTGCCGCAGCAACCGTACCGGAATACAAAACATCATCACCCATATTTTCTCCGTTATTAATGCCAGAGAATACAATACTGGGGTCTTCTTTTAACAAGCCTGTAATCGCTAAATGAACGCAATCTGTGGGGGTTCCATCAACACTAAAGTAACCATTATCCATTTGCTGTACTCGCAGCGGCATATCCAGTGTTAAAGAGTTACTCGCCGCGCTTCTGTTTCTATCCGGCGCGACCACAGTAACACGAGCTACTTCAGATAGTTTATTCGCCAATGCCGACAAACCAGGGGCTAAATACCCATCATCATTACTTACTAAAATATGCATTAAGTTTATCTAGATACCGTTACTTATAAAAAAAATTAGCGCTCAAATTTGATAAACTCATATTATGCCTGAAGATAAAAAAAAACGCCTAAGTTCCGATAATGATTCTCAATTATTCCGTGAGTTTATTGGCGAGGTAAACATACTCTCGAACACAGAACGGCATTTCTATGATGATACGTCGAAACCAAAACCAATAAAAAAAAGCTTTCCACCTCTAAAAGCGGATCATGAATATATTGTTGATCACACAAATGACATTACATCAGAGCAATACGTTTTCTTTGCCCACAGCTCTGTTCAAGCTAAAACGATAAAAAAATTAAAACGAGGCGCGATAACAATTAATGAAACAATTGATTTACATGGTTTAGATAAACAACAAGCACAACATTACATTAGAGAGTGTATTAGAGAACAGCTTGAGCTTCAGCAGCGTTATCTATTGCTTATACATGGCAAGGGAACAAGATCACTCAATCAATCGCCTGTTTTAAAAAACCTTTGTGTTAATCTACTAAAAAATGACTCTGCCGTATTAGCTTTTGCCTCTGCCCAGCCTAAAGATGGTGGAACCGGGGCGTTATACGTTTTGTTACGACAAAAACGCTAAACTGCATATAAATACAATAAAAAACAACCCAGTATTAAACGGTAAATCACAAAAGGCAGCATCCCTACTTTTTCTAGCACCTTTAGGAAAATTGAAATACAGGCAAAGGCACTTAACGCTGAAATAAATACACCCATAATAATAGAGAACCAGTCAATTTGGCTTGGGCTACTCATCAACTCAACTGACTTTAAACTTCCTGCTAAAAAGATTAATGGGACGGATAGTAAAAAAGAAAACCTTGCGGCTGCCTCACGCGTCAACCCTAGCAGCAAGCCTCCAGTCATGGTAATTCCCGATCTTGATGTTCCAGGAATAAGTGCCAACACCTGATATAACCCAATAATAATGGCTGTCTTAATCGATATTGCATATTCATCTTTATGTCGCTGTGCCTTAGTATCCGAATACCAAAGAAGCAAGCCAAAAAAGAGCGTCGCTATTGCAATAACTATGGGCGAGCGAAGGTAAATTTCAATTAAATGACCCGCTAATAAACCAACCAAACCAACCGGAATTGTCGCTATGATTATCATCCAAGCTAAACGACTGTCTTGCGTATGATTTTTTTTGAAGACAGATGCAAACCAACCTTTAATAATTTGCCTCAAATCGTGTTGAAAATAGCTAACTACTGCTATTAATGTTCCCACATGCACAGCAACATCAAAAGCTAAACCTTGGTCTTTCCAACCTAAAAGAGTGGGCAATAAAATTAAGTGTGCTGAACTTGATATCGGCAGGAACTCTGTTAACCCTTGTAATAACCCTAAGCCTAAGATATGTTCAAAATCCATTAATAAACCCTAGTTAACATGACTTGTTGTGTTAATTAACTCACGAATAACAGCGGTTGCATAACTGCCGGAAGGGAGTTTAAACGATAATCGAAGTTTATCAGTGGATATCAACTCTGCCTTAAAATCTGTCGGCACAACCCTTAAAGCGCGTCTAGCAGAGTCAACTTTTTCCTTCAATAAACCCTTACAAAATACACTGTTAGCCGTAAACACTGTGTCTTCCAGCTGCTCAACTGAAGCAGAAACCACTTTATCATTTACTCCAAATAATGGACCACTTGGATGAATATCATGTTCCATTAAACGTGTATGAGTCGTTGTTGAGTTGGCTTCATCTGTAAAATACTGACGCGTTCCACTGAGCATAAATGCATCACCGGGTAGCGCCTTATCCCAATTTTCAGCCTTCACTCGCTCAGACAGCACTTGGTTGAACAGAAACGATCTGGCTGAAGATAACAATAGGCCTTTTAACTGCTTATTCTTAATTTTCTCGCCTCTAGAAAACAGTCCATACGCACGATCTAGATTTTGGCATAAGTAACCAAAACGTTGTTGCATAAAGTAATTAGGCACACCAAACATTTTTATTTGTTCAATACGTTGCTGCAGCAAGGCATGATCAACTGTTAACTGTGAAATAACAATCTCAAATTCATTAAACTGAATAACCCCTCTTTTTAATTTCTTAAGGTGACGAGTACTTCGTTTGATTTTAATTGAATCATCTTCTAATAACTGCCAATCCGGTGCTGCTCGGCCTGGCAAATGTACACTAAACCACTGTTTGGTAACCGCATGTTTATCTTTCATACCCGCATAAGAGACTGAACGCCGGGTTACACCTGCATGAACAGCAAGTTTTTTTAGCACCTCATCGGTATTGAGCCCTTTTTTTTGCACATACACAAATTCATGTTCTCCCTCGCCAGACGGGGTAAATGTTAAGCGCTCGTTTACGATAAAATCTTCTGCTTGTTGCTTTAGTTGGCCAGCCCCAACTGTGCCACCATGGGCATAAGCCAACTCATCAATATGTTTCTCAAACAGCATCTTAATTTAACGCGCAGAAACGACAATAACCACAGCATGCGCTTCAATACCTTCCTTTCTTCCGGCGAAGCCCATTCCTTCTGTAGTGGTTGCTTTTATATTTATTTGCGATGCGTCTGAATTTAAATCTTTGGCTATATATAACGCCATTTTATTTAAATAAGGAGATAACTTCGGGGCTTGCGCAATAATTGTTAAATCAGCATTTCCTAGCTTAAAACCTTTTTGTTGGACTAAAGCATATACATGCCGCAACAAAACACGACTGTCGATATTGGCATAATCATCACTGCTGTCAGGGAAATGTTGCCCAATATCACCTTCACCTATTGAACCTAACAGCGCATCACACAACGCATGTAACAGCACATCACCATCTGAATGCGCTAATAAGCCATAGTCATGAGAAATTTTCACACCACCCAATACGAGAGGTTTCCCTGCTTCGAACCGATGTGCATCATAGCCGTGGCCTATGCGCATACTTGCCTCTCTTGTTGTTCTAAATAATAACGAGCCAAATCTAAATCTGATGGCGAAGTGATTTTGATATTATCAGCATGTCCTTTTACTATTTGTACAGCTTGATTCATCTGCTCAATAGCGCTGGCCTCATCCGTGATTACACGATTAGACTCGATCGCATTGATTAGGGCATTATTTAGCATGTCGAGTTTAAATATTTGTGGTGTCAGCGCTCTCCATAATATTGACCTATCGAGCGTTTGTGTGGATTTTTTATTGACTACTTTTTTAACCGTATCGTGTATTGGTGTCGCCAAAATAGCACCAACTTGCTGTTTTAATGCAGTGTTAATTAACACGTTTATATCACTACATCTAACACAGGGTCGTGCGGCATCATGAACAAGAACCCAATCATTTAAATCAGCATGCTCTTTGACTAAAGACACACCCTTTAAAACAGAATCAGCTCGTTCACTTCCACCAAACGTTATGCTAATACGGTCATCCTGTGCAAATTTACTGTGTTGCCAGTAGTTATCATTCTGATGAATACAAACAACAATATGCTCAATCTTTTCGCATAACATTAGTCGTTCCAATGTTGCATCTAAAACAGTTGATGAACCAAGTGGTAAATATTGTTTAGGAACTGCTGATTGCATTCTTAAACCAATGCCAGCGGCTGCCACTACACACCAAACTTTTTCTGGTTTATTTACCATCGCCAGCTTCAATATACTGAAAGAACGTTTCGTCTTTACCTACAAACCCTAATTCATTTCGAGCTTTTTCTTCGACGACCTCTAAACCACTTTTTAAATTGGAAACTTCGGCTTGTAAGGCGTTATTGCGCTCGCTCAGAATTTTGTTTTCTGCTTCAAGGGTGTTTATTCGTTGCTCTAAAGACCATGAGTCTTGAACTCTGCCTTCAGCTATCCATAGTTTATACTGCAAATAACTGAAGACAATAACAAGAATGATCAAAAGCGCTTTCACAGATTAGCGAAGGTATTTAAATGCCTTTCTACCCGCATAAACAGCCTGCTCGCCTAACTCTTCTTCTATCCGCAGTAAACGGTTGTATTTAGCAACACGATCAGAACGACAAAGCGAGCCTGTTTTAATTTGGCCTGAGCAGGTTGCAACAGCTAAATCAGCGATTGTGGTATCTTCTGTTTCACCAGAACGATGAGATACGACTGATGTATAACCTGAATCATGCGCCATTTTAATGGCCGCTAATGTTTCTGTTAACGTGCCAATTTGATTAACTTTAATCAAAATCGAATTGGCGATATTTTTATCTATACCTTGTTTAAATATTTTAGGATTTGTAACAAATAAATCATCCCCAACCAATTGAACTTTATGACCCAATTGCTCGGTCATGTATTTCCAACCGTCCCAATCGTTTTCATCTAAACCATCTTCAATAGAAATAATTGGATATTGATTAACCCAGCCAGCTAAAAAGTCGGTCATTTCGGTAGAGTTAAAGCGTTTATTTTCCGACGCTAAGAAGTATTCTCCGTTTTCACAAAACTCAGAACTTGCCACATCAAGACCCAACGAAATATCATCACCAATCTTCAAACCAACTTGTTCAATGGCTTGTAAAATAACCTCAATTGCCTCAACATTTGATGACAAATCAGGTGCAAAGCCCCCTTCATCACCTACCGACGTACTTAAGCCTTTTTTTAGTAAAACCGATTTTAAGGCATGAAAAACTTCCGTGCCGTAACGCATCGCTTCACTAAAGTTAGGTGCGCCGACAGGTAAAATCATAAATTCTTGCAGATCAACACTGTTATCAGCATGTGAACCGCCATTGATGATATTCATCATCGGTACTGGTAACGTAAACTCGCTGTTACCTAAATAACGAAACAGTGGCAAACCACCTTCATTTGCTGCAGCATGTGCTGTAGCTAACGAAATACCAAGTGTTGCATTTGCACCTAACCGAGCCTTATTTTCAGTCCCATCAAGCTCAATCATTGTCTTATCAATCGCTGCCTGATTGCTTGCATCCATGCCCAATAAAGCATCTTTTAACTCGCCATTTACATGGCCGATAGCTTTCAGTACGCCTTTACCACCATAACGACTTTTATCGCCATCACGTAATTCGATCGCTTCACGTTCCCCGGTTGACGCACCTGAGGGCACCATTGCACTGCCAATAATGCCAGAGGCTAACGTCACATCCGCTTGCAAGGTTGGATTACCGCGTGAATCAAGAATCTCACGCGCTTTAATATCAACTATTTCTGCCATAACTTCCTCAAATAAATTATCTTAAAATTCGTTTTCAATAAACCCGGCTTGTTTAACCGCGTCATCGATTGTTTTCATAATGCTGAGTAATGCTTTCATTTTTTCTAATGGCACCGAATTAGGACCATCACTTAACGCTTTATCCGGATCAGGGTGTGTTTCCATAAATACGCCGGACACGCCAGCTGCCATTGCGGCTCTCGCTAATGTCGGCACAAATTCACGTTGTCCGCCAGAAGAACTTCCCTGCCCCCCGGGTAGTTGAACCGAGTGAGTTGCATCAAAAACCACTGGTGCATTTGTTTCGCGCATTACGGCTAATGAACGCATATCAGAGACTAAATTATTATAGCCAAAAGATGCCCCTCTTTCACACACCATGATATTTTGATTACCGGTCGAACGTGCTTTATCAACTACGTGCTTCATATCCCAAGGCGCTAAAAACTGGCCTTTTTTAATGTTAACCGGCAAGCCTGTTGCCGCCACTTTAGTAATGTAATTAGTTTGACGACATAAAAAAGCAGGCGTTTGTAACACATCAACAACAGAGGCCACTTCATCCATCGGCGTGTCTTCATGCACATCGGTAATAACAGGGAGATTTAATTGGTCTTTTACCAACTGCAAAACACGTAAGCCTTCTTCAATGCCAGGACCTCTAAAACCATCAATAGATGAGCGATTAGCCTTATCAAACGATGATTTATATATAAAAGGGATACCCAGCTCATCAGTTATTTCTTTTAATTGACCGGCTGTATCAATCGTCATTTGCTCACTTTCTACAACACAGGTCCCTGCTATTAAAAAGAACGGTTGATCTATACCTACATTAAACCCGCATAATTTCATGATTTTTTTACTCTGTCGGTTGATCCTGAATACTCAATGGCTGCGGCAACAAAACTACTAAATAATGGATGTCCTGTTCTTGGTTTTGAGGTGAACTCTGGGTGAAATTGACAAGCCAAAAACCATCTATGCCCTGGCACTTCAACAATCTCAACTAAGCGGCCATCCATTGATTTACCAGAAATTTTAAGCCCTGCTGATTCAAACTGCTCTATAAAGGTGTTATTAAACTCGTACCGATGCCTGTGTCGTTCAGTAATAACATCTTTGCCATAAACCTTATGAGCTAATGAGCCAGGAGTTAATTGACATTTTTGACTACCTAAACGCATCGTCCCCCCCAAGTCTGAGCTTGCATCACGTGTCTCAATTTGCCCTTCCTCGGTTAACCATTCGGTAATTAAACCGATAACAGGGAAAGGTGAATCAGGCATAAATTCTGTACTATTTGCCCCTTCAAGGCCTATTTTATTGCGTGCATACTCAATAACAGCCGATTGCATTCCAAGACAAATACCTAAATACGGCACATCGTTTTCACGCGCATAACGGATGGTTGCAATTTTACCGTCAACACCTCTTTCACCAAAACCGCCAGGTACAAGAATAGCATCCACGTTATCTAATGCAGAGGTACCCTGATTTTCAATATCTTCGGAGTCAACCTTAACCACTTCCACCTGTGTTTTTGTATGTATACCAGCATGAATCAACGATTCCGTTAAAGATTTATATGCATCAGCATGATCAATATACTTACCCACTAACGCTATTTTCACGGTGTCGGTCGGTGCAAATAACCCATCAACAACAGCTTGCCAATCTGATAGATCAGCAGGAACCGTATCTAAATGTAATTTTTTAGCGACAATTTGATCCAGACCTTGCTCATGCAACATCATTGGGATGCGGTAAATACTGTCTGCGTCTAACGCCGTAATAACCGCTTTTTCTTCAACATTGGTAAACAGTGCAATCTTTTTTCTCTCAGAGGATGGGATTGGGCGTTCTGATCGACAAATCAACACATCGGGTTGAATCCCAATAGTCCTTAACTCTTTAACAGAGTGCTGTGTTGGTTTTGTTTTAATTTCTTTTGCGGAAGCAATATAGGGCACCAGTGTTAAGTGCATGAACAGGCAGCGATCATCACCCAGCTCGACTCGCATTTGACGGATAGCTTCTAAAAAGGGTAATGATTCAATATCACCAACCGTTCCACCAATCTCAATCAGCGCGACATCAACGCCTTCTGCACTGTCTATAATATTCTTTTTAATTTGATCAGTAATATGAGGAATAACCTGAACTGTTCCCCCTAAGTAGTCGCCACGTCTTTCTTTTTTAATAACCGTTTCATAAATTTGGCCTGTCGTAAAGTTATTAGCCTTAGACATAATGCTGTTACTAAATCGCTCATAATGACCTAAATCTAGGTCTGTTTCAGCGCCATCATCTGTTACATACACTTCACCATGTTGAAATGGGCTCATTGTGCCAGGGTCGACATTGATATAAGGATCGAGCTTTGTCATGGTTATTTTTAAACCACGAGCTTCAAGAATAGTTGCTAATGAGGATGCACAAATGCCTTTCCCTAAAGAAGACACAACACCACCCGTAATAAAAATAAACTTAGCCATACAAACCTATGAAGTGAAAAATTGAATGCCAAGTATTATACGCGAATCAAATAATAAGAAAGCACTCGCAAGATATAATTAAGTAAAACTTAACGCTTATTTAATTCGCCAGTCAGGATGATCCCATTCAATAACATAACCTTGCTCGCCCTCTTTAGCTAAAAACCTTTCATCCAACCATAAATTAGCCACAGCTACTAAATGATCATCCAAATAAATCAACGGTATTGAATCTCTAACCCACGGAAAAATCTTTTCCTCATTAAGAAGTTTTTTTAATGCCTTGCTGCCAGATCTTTTTACTAATTTAATCCGTTCACCACCTAGCCTATAACGAACCGAGGTAGTTGATGAGTCCCATAATGCCTTATCAATCCCTTCTCCAACAGCCGTCGTTCTTGTGAGTATCCCTAGCAAATTAGGCAAGGTTAAGACTTCTCCACACCATTTAACTTTATGCAATATTAACTGTTCAGTTTTTGGTGTGTAAAAAAGACGGTTATCAAACAGTCTTACTTGATGATCTGCCCAAGCAATCAGCGTTGGTTTATTACTATCAATTTTTAGCATCGACTGTATTTGTTGCAAGATTTTCTTAGACGGTAGACGTACACCCTGTGTTTTAAGCCACTCCCGAATCATTAAACGCTGTGTTTCTTCTTTATTGCCTGCAAGTAACTGTATACTTAACTCATGTCCTACCGAATCACTCAACAGCTCCTTACTTAGTTCAGCAAGGACTTTAGACGCTTCGGCACAGTGGGAAGCAGATCGTGCAGTGGTTTTTGAAAAAGCAGGCCATCGGCTTTGTATTAAAGGGATGACTTCTTGGCGTAGAAAATTGCGGTCATAGGACACATCATAGTTGCTTGAGTCCTCAACCCATTTCAAACCTTTGTTTTTTGCATAGTGCAAAATGTGTTGTTTGCTCACCCTTAATAAGGGTCTTGAAATAAAACCTGCATTAAATTGATTAAACGAGGGCATGCTAGCCAAACCATCCACACCCGCACCTCTAAGTAATTGAAGCATTAGCGTTTCAGCTTGATCATCCTCATGCTGGGCGGTTAATAAAACACTGTGTTTATCTATAAACGTTGATAATGCAGCATACCTTGCCACTCTCGCCGCTTGTTCTGGGCCATCACCGTGCTTGTCCTGTGCATTCACCTGTATAGAATGAAAAGGAAAACCAAGCTCAGCCGTTATTTTTTTACAATGCTCAGACCAATGCACAGAATCATCGTGTAAACCATGATCAATATACACAGCCGAAAAAAATAGTGGTTTTAACTGCTGCCTTAATATTGAACAGGCATGCAGCAAAACATGTGAGTCCACACCACCACTATAAGCAACAACGACCTTTGTAACACCCTCTATTGAATCGAGGTGCTGCTTAACAGTGTTAACAAGGTCATCCAATGTAGCACCTTAATTGATAAAGTTTAGCGTTGTTTAAGGTGATAAAGAAGCTAAATAGAATTAGGATTCTGTGAATTTTCCATAACTCATTAAACGATCGTAACGCTCAGCTAAAAGAGTTTCTATGGGTTTACTATTGAGCTCAGCGACCTCTTTGAGTAAAACCTCTTTGATTCTTTTTTTCATTAACGCTAAATCTTTATGCGCACCCCCTAACGGCTCTTCAATCACACCATCGATCAAGCCATTTGCTAATAACTTCGTTGAGGTGATTGCCATCGCTTCAGCAGCTTGAGATGCCTTTTCTGAGCTTTTCCATAGTATCGATGCACAGCCTTCGGGAGATATTACCGAGTACGTACTATATTTTAATAAAAACAACTTATCACATACGCCCAATGCTAACGCACCGCCAGAACCACCTTCGCCAATTACAATACTGATAACAGGTGTTTTAAGTTTAGACATTTCAAAAAGATTTCTTGCAATCGCTTCACTTTGCCCACGTTCTTCAGCACCAACGCCGGGGTAGGCACCGGGTGTATCAATAAACGTAATAATTGGTAAATTAAAACGTTCTGCCATATGCATTAAACGTAGCGCTTTCCGGTAGCCTTCAGGTCTTGGCATACCGAAATTACGTTTAAGTTTTTCCTTTGTATCTCGTCCTTTCTGGTGCCCAATCACCATAACAGGCATCCCATCTAGTTTTGCCAATCCACCAACAATAGCCGCATCATCAGCATAATGGCGATCACCGTGTAATTCGATGAAGTTATCAACAACACCATCAATATAATCTAAAGAGTATGGGCGTTTAGGATGACGCGAGAGTTTTGATATTTGCCAATCAGATAATTTTGCAAACGTCGACTCCGTTAAAGACAGGCTTTTTTCTTGCAGCCTATCGATCTCTTTTTGGATATCAATTTCATTATCCGATCCAACTCGACGAAGCTCTTCAAGCTTTTCTTCAAGTTCAACAATCGGTTGTTCAAAATCTAAGTAATCTAAGTTCATAAGCTTATTTTATCTTGAGTCGATGAATTCAGCCAGCAAAATTCAATATCGAATAAAACCTTGTTGTTCTGGCAATGCATTATGTAAATCTGTCAACAATGCATCTTCAGGTTTAATATTCCATTCATCCGGCAATAAAAGCGCGGATGAAGCACCGGGTAGCATCAATTTTATTTTAACCGGGCAATCACCACCACGGTATTTACTTAAAACAGTATGTAATTGATTAATTTTATTGTCTTGTTTTAGAACATCAGCGTCTAACTCTATCAATACATCTTTTATGAACCGTTTACGTGCTTGCTCAACTGTCATCACTGACTCAATGCTAATTCTATTTTGCCCGGCAAAGTCATCAAAAGAGATACTGCCTTCAATAACAACAATTTGCTCGACCTGTAATTGTTCGCTATAGGTCTCAAAAACCTCACTATAGGCCACAGCCTCCATGCGAGCGCTTCCATCATCTAAAATAATGGTGGCAATTTTAGCACCACTTTTTGTTGGACGTGTACGGATATTTAACACCAAACCAGAGACGGTAATCGGTTTTCCTTTTGCACGCCGATACTGGCCTCCCCCCGGGGAGCTTAACTCCATATCATGTAAGGCTGCCAATTTTCCTGAAACAATATTGCTCATTTCATCTCGAACTGTATCAAATGGGTGCCCGGTTAAATACAGTCCAAGTATTGTCTTTTCATGTTTAAGGCGCTCATGCTCGCTCCAAGTTTTTACACGAACAGCATTAGATTTTTGAGTTGTTTCAACAAGGCTTACGCCGAACAAATCATTTTGCCCAGCCATCGCACTTTTCCCCTGCTGCTCAGCCACTTGAAGTACATTCGTTAATTGCTGCATCAGCTGTGCACGGTTTGTGTCAAAACAATCTAATGCACCCGCTCTGATAAGAGCTTCTTGCACACGACGATTTGCCTTTCTTAAATCTATACGATTGGCAAGGTCTTCATGACTAGAATAAGGGCCGTTAAGTTCTCTTTGTTGAATAATTGATTCAATAGCTCCTTCACCGACACCTTTAAGCGCCCCTAAGCCATAGATAATGTCGCCTTCTTCATTTGTCGTAAATCGATAGTAAGAGCTATTAACATCAGGCGGAAGAATATTGAGCCCCATATCACGACATTCATCGATGAACAAAACAACTTTATCGGTATTGTCCATATCTGAAGACAACACTGCGGCCATAAATTCTGATGGGTAGTGCGCTTTTAACCAAGCGGTTTGGTAGGCAATTAATGCATACGCAGCGGAGTGAGATTTATTGAACCCGTAGCCTGCAAATTTTTCCATTAAGTCAAAAATATAGGTCGCTACACTTTCTTCGACATTATTAGCAACCGCTCCTGTGGTAAACATCTCACGCTGCTTGGCCATTTCTTCGGGCTTTTTCTTGCCCATCGCTCGACGCAGCAAGTCAGCTGAGCCAAGACTATAGCCAGCTAAATCCTGAGCAATTTGCATCACTTGTTCTTGATATAAGATAACCCCATTAGTTGGCTCTAAAATTGGTATCAAGGTTGGGTGCGGATATTCTGCTTTTTTGCGACCATGCTTAACATTAATGTAATCATCCACCATGCCAGACTGCAATGGCCCTGGTCTAAAGAGAGCCACTAGAGCAATAATATCTTCAAAGGTGTCAGGGCGCAGACGACGAATCAAATCTTTCATGCCCCTAGACTCAAGCTGAAAAACAGCTGTTGTTGCGTAATTTTTTAATAACTCGTACGTTAATTCATCATCGCGAGGTAACAGGTCAATATTAACGGCCTTTTCGCCCTTTGCGGCTAAGCGTTGATTTATATTTTGTAAGGCCCAGTCAATAATTGTTAATGTTCGTAACCCCAAAAAGTCGAACTTAACTAAACCAACAGCTTCGATATCGTCTTTATCAAACTGCGTCACCAGGTTTGCACCACCTTCCTCGCAATATAAGGGTGAAAAATCAGTTAACTTACTCGGAGCGATGACAACACCACCCGCATGTTTACCCGCGTTTCTTGCCACCCCTTCAAGCATTAGAGCTAAGTCTATTAGCTCACGAACCTCGTCTGATTCTTTATATGCGTTCAATAGATCAGGGCTTTCATCAAGTGCCTTTGTTAAGGTCATACCAATTTCAAAGGGGATTGCTTTTGCTAAACGATCTACAAAACCATAAGGATGGCCTAATACACGCCCCACATCACGTATAACAGCTTTCGCAGCCATACTCCCGTAGGTAATAATTTGCGACACTTTATCTCGTCCGTATTTCTCACCGACATAATCGATCACCCGATCACGCCCATCCATACAAAAATCCACATCAAAGTCAGGCATTGACACACGTTCAGGATTTAAAAATCGCTCAAACAGTAAATCAAACTCTAGCGGGTCTAGGTCAGTAATTCTTAATGCATACGCAATAATAGAACCAGCACCAGAACCACGACCCGGGCCAACGGGTACGCCATTATCTTTTGCCCATTGAATAAAATCAGCAACAATTAAAAAATAACCAGGAAAGCCCATCTGACAAATAACGTCTAATTCGCGCTTTAATCTGGCTTGATACTGGGCCCTTTTTTCATCATCAAACTTAATTCGATGAGAAGTTTCTTGAATTCGTTTCTCTAACCCTTTTTGTGATAAATCTGCGAAATATTCATCTATGGTCATACCTTCTGGAACGGGAAAGTCAGGTAAAAAGTTCTCCCCTAAACTAAGTTCAACATTGCAACGTTTTGCAATCTCTACTGTATTTTCAAGCGCTTCAGGTAAATCAGAAAAAAGCGCCAACATGTCTTCCTGACTTTTTAAATACTGCTGTTCGGTATGCGTTTTGACCCGCCTAGTATCAGATAATACACGCCCTTGATTAATGCAGACTCGCGCCTCATGCGCATCAAACTCCTCTGGTTTTAAAAAGCATGCACTATTAGTAGCCACTATAGGTGCATGATGCTTACTAGCTAAGGCTAATAACTGATTATTTAACCCCTCTTCACCTGATCGACCAATACGTTGAAGCTCTATGTAAAAACGATCCTTAAAAACCTGCAACCAAGTAGATAACATAGTATCTGCTTGCTCTGTATCATTTGACTGAAGCGGTGTTGAGAACAACCCGTCCAAACAGCCAGATAAGGCAATTAAACCTTCATTTTTCTCCAGTATTTTTTTACTGGTTAGATAGGCGACACCTTTATCTTGCCCATTAAGATACGCCTCAGAAATTAATTCACACAGTGCTAAATAACCTTGTTGGTTTTGGGCCAGTAAGGTGATGATATATGGCTTTTTTTGCGCCACCGAATCTCTTATCTGTACATCCGCCCCAATAATAGGTTTGATGCCAGCAGCTAAGGCAGCACGATAAAACTTTACCGTGGCAAATAAATTAGACTGATCGGTCACCCCGATAGCTGGCATAGCTAGTTCAGCTACACGTTTGACCAATGGTTTTACACGAATAATGCCATCTACCAATGAATATTCGGTATGGTTCCTAAGGTGGATAAACTTGATGGCCTCACTCATGGTAATAATTTTCTTACTGGGGAAAATGATTGTCGGTAAATCGAAATAACACCCTGCTGGGCAAGTTTCATTTTATGATCAGGGGTCGGGTAACCGGCATGTTTTGATAGGCCATAACCGGGATATAACACATCAAGCAGGGCCATCTGCTCATCTCTATATACTTTTGCGATAATCGAAGCCGCGGAGATTTCAGCCACAAGGTTATCACCGCCTTTGATACATTTACCCGGCAGATCAATATCTGGATAGAATGTCCCATCAACTTTGGCATAACCTGCCTTAATATCCAAGCCATCAAATGCCCGTTTCATGGCTAATAAACTTGCCTGTAAAATATTAATTTCATCAATTTCAGCCACCTCTGCTCGACCAATTGACCATGCTTTAGCAGACTCGATGATCTGTTGTGCAAGCACCTCTCGTCTCTTTTTTGTCAACTTTTTTGAATCCATCAGGCCATCAATTGGTTTTTCATCATCCAGAATGACAGCCGCTGCAACAACAGGCCCTGCAATACAACCTCTACCTACCTCATCTAAGCCAACAACCACCTTGTTCAAAATGAAACATCACCATTAATTACGCCCGACACAATGTTTGCAGCTTGAATATCAGCCTGACGTGTCAATTTTATTTTCATTTTATTAAATTCATTCACTATAGTTTGAGTCTTATCTTTATCTTGGTAAAAACTAACCAATTCTTCAGTTAACGTAGCGATATTAATATCATCTTGTAAATATTCTTTAACCAATTCTTTGCCTGCTATTAAGTTTGGCATCGATACGAAGGGGGCTTTTAGTAAATCGAATGTTTTAATGACCCATGCAGTTAGTGCCGATAATTTGTAGGCAACCACCATCGGTTTTTTAAACAACATCACCTCAAGCGTTGCTGTACCAGAAGCCACTAACACCATATTGGCAGCTGCAATCATTTCCGTAGTCGCCCTTACTTTTATCTCTAAATCGAGCGTCAACCCCGACGCTCTATAATATTCTTGAAATTTATCTGCAACCACTTGATCTGGCATTGGTACTAAAATTTTAAGTCCAGAAATATTATTTGAGCAATTATAGGCGGTCTGTAAAAATAAAAAACTATGTCGTTCAAGCTCACCAAGCCTGCTACCGGGCATTATTGTTAATACCGGTTGTTCACTGTGTAATCCTAAAGACTGTCTAGCCGCCTGTGTATTGATAGGATGTTGATGCTTATCGGCTAATGGGTGCCCTATAAAATAAGCTGGGACAGCAGTATCTTTAAAATAAGTTTCTTCAAAAGGAAAAATACATAACAAGGCATTTAACGAACCAATTAGTTTCTTAATTCGTTTTGGCCGCCATGCCCAGACGGTTGGGCTGACATAATGAACTGTTTTAATGCCTTTTTTATAGAGCTCGCGTTCTAGTTTTAGATTAAAATCAGGCGCATCTATCCCAATAAAAACATCTGGGTTCTCACTGATTATGATTTTTTTTAAGTGCTTTCTAATCCCCAGTAATTCCGGTAAATGTTTTATCACTTCAAATAAGCCAAAAACAGATAATTTAGACATCGGATAATACGATTGAAAACCTTCGGCTAACATTCTTGGTCCGCCAATACCGGAAAACGTTGCATTAGGGTACCTTTCTTTCAATCGTTTTATTAGACCAGCACCCAAAATATCACCAGAGTGCTCACCGGCAACCAGCATAATTTTTATAGGTTTATCAATAATTGTAGACATCATAGTAAACGCACGGTAATCCTTATGAAGCTTACCTGTCTAACTATCGTAAAATACTGCGGTTAGAATTCTCTAAAAAATCCAACATGATGGTTAACTCGGGGTGATCTTTTACAACATTGACTAATTCTGCTTTAGCATCAGCTAACTTTAAGCCTGATTTATAAAGCAATTTATAGGCTCGTTTAACCTGCAAAATAGTGTCCGCTGAAAAGCCACGCCTATCTAATCCAACCGTATTGATCCCATGAGGTTTGGTAGGTCGACCACCAACCATTACAAAAGGCGGCACATCTTTTGTAATCGCGCTACCCATAGCTGAAAAACAATGATCACCCAAATGACAAAACTGATGAACGATGGAGAAACCGCCCAAGATAGCATTATTGCCAATATGTACATGACCACCTAATGAAGCAGCATTAGCAAGAATAACATCGTCGGCAATCACGCAGTCATGAGCAACATGCGTATAGGCCATGAATAAATTATTACTACCAATTTTCGTAATATTTTTATCCTGTGTTGTGCCTCTGTGGATTGTTGTGAATTCTCGGATTTCGTTATTATCACCAATTTCTAAGAATGACTCTTCACCAGCATACTTCTTATCTTGAGGGTCTTCACCAATAGACGAAAACTGATAAATTCGATTGTTTTTGCCTATTGTTGTTGTTCCATTAATCGTAACGTGAGAAGAAACAACCGTTCCAGTGCCTATCGAAACATTCGCTCCGATAACCGTATAAGGACCAATTTTTACATTCTCATCTATAGACGCTGTTGGGTCGATAATAGCCGTTTGGTGGATCATTTAGTCGACTCCTTTGAGGCACACATAATCTCAGCAGACACAACCAATTCTCCATCGACTGTTGCGGACGCTGAAAAAGACCAAATATTTCGTTTATTTTTTTTGAAAACCGCTTCTATCATTAATTGGTCGCCGGGTACAACAGACCGTTTAAAACGCGCTTTATCGATACCTACCAAGTAGTATTCGCCAAAATCTTCACCACGATCTGTTAATGTTTTCATCGACAACAGACCCGTTGCTTGTGCCAATGCTTCAATAACCAATACGCCTGGCATAATCGGGTTATGTGGGAAATGACCGGTAAACTGGGGTTCGTTGTAAGTGACATTCTTAACGGCTAACAACCTTTCGCCGGCCTCATACTCAACAACTCTATCAATCATTAAAAAAGGATAACGGTGTGGCAAGAATTCCATTACTTTTCTTACATCATCAAGCGACATTAATTTTCCTTTTTTAACTTTATTAAATAATTGATTTTTTTGGTTAATTTATCAAGTTGCTTAAAGCGAACTGCATTCTTAAGCCAATCTGTATTTTTTTGAAACGGTGTACCCGATGAATAAACACCGGCTTCATTAATTGAATGCGTAACCATTGTCATGCCGGTTACATGCACACCATCTGTTATTGATATATGCCCTACTAGGCCAACACCACCAGCAAATGTGCAATATTTTCCAATTTTCGTACTACCGGCTATACCAGTACAAGCGGCTATAGCTGTATGGTCACCAATCACAACGTTATGTGCTATCTGAACTTGGTTATCAATTTTAACGCCATCACCAATAACTGTATTATCTAAAGCACCGCAATCAATCGACGTATTAGACCCTATTTCAACATCATTACCAATAACAACATGTCCAAGTTGAGGTATTTTACACCAACCTTTTTTATCATTGTATGGTGCATAGCCAAAGCCATCACTACCTATCACAGTACTTGGGTGAATCGTAACGTTATCGCCTATTTTCGTCTCTTCTCCAAGACTTACATTGGCGACTAACTTAAGGTTATTACCAATCACTACTTTATTGGCAATGACGCATCCAGGTCCTATATAACAACCTTTACCAATGGTGACATCATCACCAATAACAACATGAGGAGCCAGCACGCAATCCTCAGCAATATTTGCATTATCACCAATTACAACCGAAGCATGAATACTGCCCACTCTTGGAGGGGCGGCATGAATCACATTTGCTGCTTTTGCGTACGCTAAATATGGGTTTTTAACAATCAATGCATTGCCATCATATCCTGCTAAAAAAGCATCCGATAAAATAACAACGCCCGCATTGGTTGTCTGTAAATCTGTAATGTACTTTTTATTATAGATAAACGATAGCTGATCAGATCTAGCTGATTCAAGCGTAGCACAACTACTGATTTGATAGTTTGGGTCACCGATTAAATCAGCATCAATAGCGACCGCTAATTCTTGTAAAGTCAGCATTAATCAACAGCCATTTTGGTTAACGCTATTTACCAGTAGATAGACGGTTTTGAACTTTATTGGTTATATCAACTGCGCCACTCGCAAAAACAACACCATCATGAAGCACTAAATCATATTTTTCAGCTTCTGAAAGCCCTTTAATTGCTTCGAAAACCAATTTTTGTAACTTGGCTAACTCTTCGTTACGTCTTAAATTAAAGTCTTCTCTAAACTCTTCTTGGTCACGATTGAGTGCACGTTTCTTTTCTAGCACATCACGCTGTAAGCGTCGTGTTTCAGACTCACTCATTAATTTGGCATCACGAGCAAGTTTTTCATCTAGTTTTTTGATTTCCTTTTGACTCGCTAATAAGCGTTTATTTCTTGGAGAAAATTCTTTTTCCAAAGCCACCTTTGCTTTTTCTGCCTGAGGTGCTTTTTCTAAAATCCTAGCTACGTTAACAAAGCCAATTTTGATGTCGGCAGCTTGCGCGGTACTTAGAAGTCCTACTGTTAATATGCTAGCAATTAAGATCTGGTTAAAAAGTTTCAATGTGTTCTCCTACTGTTTACATTACTATTATCAATACCCATCAAGGTATATTTCGTTAAGTTGAAGTGGTGCCTGTAGCCTCGGTTTTAGCCGATTTTATATCCCTGAGCCAAAGGCAAATTGGAATGTTTGCACCTCATCATCTTCTCCATCATTAATAGGCATTGCTAAACTGAAGGATAATGCGCCAAATGGAGACAACCATTTTGCTGACACGCCAACAGAGTAACGTAACTCACCTACGTCTATCTCATCATCATAAACATTACCAGCATCAACAAAAGTACTCATTCTGACGCTTTTATTATCTGGCATAAAGGGTACAGGAAAGATGAATTCTGCATTACCCACTAATTTAACACTGCCGCCAATTGGATCGTCAAAAATATCCCGAGGACCTAGTGTATTATCTGTAAAGCCCCTGACAGAGCCTTTACCGCCGGCATAATAATTTTCAAAGAACGGTAAGCTCTCAGCATCGCCATATGAATCACCATAACCAAAATCAGCATTCAAATAGAGTGTTGTATTAGTACTGATTGGGAAATATTGCTCTTGATTATATGACAACTTATAAAACTCAAGATCGGAACCCGGTACTGTAATGATGCCAGATAAACGTTTTGACCCACCTCGCGTTGCAAACACAGCACGATTCCTTGTATCAGTGCCCCATGAAGCAGAAGCTTTTAAGTTAGTAAAAGAATTACCATTTTCAACAATAAATTTATTTATTTCACCAAAAAACAGATTATTGTCTAACTGAATATCAGTGAACTCTAGATCCAAACCTAGACCAATCTTATCACTTTCATTTAATGGCAAGCCAAAATTAACGCCCATATTAAATGTTTCAGTTTCGTAATTTGAGCTGTTGGCTTCATCATAGTCGGTTGTTCTATAACTGATGTTATAGCCTCGGCTCACGCCGTCAACTGTGTAATACGGATTGGTATAACCCAAACTATAAATAGTGTTAACTGAGCTATTATTAAAGCTAGCACTCATCCGCTTACCAGTGCCTAAGAAGTTGTTTTGACTAATACTCGCATTTAACACAATTCCTTGTGATTGAGAAAACCCAGCGCCGGCTAAAATATTGCCCGATGACTTTTCTTTAACCGTGTATTTAATATCAACCTGATCACTGGTACCAGCAACGGGTAAGGTTTCCACGTCCACTTCATCAAAGTGGCCTAATCGTGACAACCTAGCTTTAGAATGATCAACCGCTCTGGTTGAAATGGATGCCGCTTCCATTTGTCTAACTTCTCGCCTTAGAACCTCGTCACGTGTTTTAGTATTCCCTTCCATCAACACACGTCGAACATAGACACGTTTCCCAGGGTCAACAAAAAACGTTACTTTGACTGTTGATGATTCATTATCAATTTCAGGAATCATATTGACATTTGCAAACGAGTAGCCCGCCTGCCCAAGAATGGTAGTAATGTATTCTGATGTTTGCGTTGCTTTTTTCCTAGAAAAAACATCTGTTGGCTGAACAATCACGTAAGGGATTAACTTATCAGGATTAACAATCAACTCACCGGCCAGTTTTACTTCACTAACTGTGTGCACCTTCCCTTCATTGATATTGATAGTGATGAAAATTCCATTTTTATCAGGACTAATTGAGACCTGTGTGGATTCAACTTTAAAATTGATGTAACCACGATCTTGATAGAATGAGTTCAAACGTTCTAAATCAGCCGATAATTTCTGTTTTGAGTATTGATTACTATTCGTATAAAAACTAATCAGAGTTGGACCTGTTAACTCAAATACCGACAAAATCTCTTCATCTGAAAAAGACTTATTACCAACAATATTAATTTTCTTAATACTTGCTGCTGAACCTTCTACAACACTGATTAATACAGCCACTCGATTACGCTCAAGTGTTGTCACTTTACTGCTAACCTCTGCTGAATATTTACCGTTATTGTAATATTGCTGAAGTAATTCGTTTTTAACTTTATCGAGAACTAGTGGGTTAAATACACGTCCTACTTCCATACCAACATCACCAAATGCTTCAAGCAATGTTTCGTTTTCGATATCATCGTTGCCTTCAATTTCGATACTGGTAATCGCTGGACGTTCTTTTACATTAATAATGACTATGTCATCATTCAGGTCCACATTGATATCGCTAAAAAAGCCCATTTCAAAGAGTTCTCGGATAATCTCCCCAGATGTCTCCTCTTCAAATTGATCACCTACTTTCAGACTTAGCGCATTAAAAACAGCACCCGCTGTGATCCGCTGCAATCCATTAACCCGTATATCTTTAACCAGCACCGGTTCTTCTGCAAATGCCACATTTGAGCTGAATAGAACAAATAGTATAAAAACTGGAAGAAATAGTGTTCTGATTTTTTTTATCACAATGCGTTTTAATGTTATGTTCGTTTAAGGCGTATCGAGCAAGTATAGATAAAACAATCCATTGACTCAATACGTATTTTTATTTAACCAATTATTCGACCAATGTCGATAAAAATGGCCAACACCATCATACAAAGTAGGACAAATAAACCCACACGCATAAACAGACCTTGAGCCTTTTCAGAAACGGGCTTACCTTTAACCGCTTCAATGAGGTAAAAAAACAAATGACCGCCATCTAACATAGGAATCGGCAATAAATTCATAACACCTAAACTAACGCTGACAAATGCCAAAAATTTTAAGAATGGTATTAGACCTATTGTGGCCGTTTTACCTGCATATTGAGCCAAACTAATAGGCCCACTTAAGTTCTGCACAGATGCCTCTCCAATCAGCATTCTGCCAATTAACTTAACAGTTAATATTGAATAATGAACCGTTTGAGTGGCCGCTTCCGCTATCGCTGAAAAACCATTCAATGAATACGTAGTATAAAAGTCATTTGACACCTCATCGACCCATGGGGACACACCAATTCTTCCAATCGGGCTATCATTTTCTATAATTTTTTGCGGAATAAGGCGTAATGCTAAGCGCTCATTATTTCTTAGCACTATTATAGAAATGCTTTTTTCTGGGTTTGCACGAATAACTGAGACCCATTGTTGCCAACTATCGACCTCTTCATTATTGGCAGACAGAATCAAATCACCCCTCTTTAACCCCGCTAAATCAGCTGGCTCAGCAGAAACAATATTGCCAATCATCGGTTTTAATGTCGGCAAAAAAGGCTCAATACCAAGCTTATTAACAATATCGTTTGGCTCAGGAATACCTCCCGATTGGACGTTAAATTGAATGTCTTTTGTTTGTCCACCAGGTGTCTCAACGGTGAGATCAACCGAGCCATTATCAATCATTTCACTGGCAATTAAGCCAATGGCCACACGCCATATAGTTGCTGGACGATCATTGACAGCAAGAATTTCATCACCAACTTCAATACCTGAATGAATAGCAACACCAGCCGGGTCTAGTTTACCAACCACAGGCTTCAAACCTCTTTCGCCAACTGTTAGAATTAGCCAAAAAACCAAGAAGGCAAACACCAAATTAAAAACAGGGCCCGCTAAAACGATAAGGAAACGACTTAGCAGAGGTTTATTATTAAAGGCTAGCTTTTTCTCACTCTCTTCGACGTTTCCTTCACGCTCATCGAGCATTTTCACATAACCGCCTAACGGTATGCTTGCAATGACATATTCTGTCTCGTCATTTTTCCTTTTAAATTTAATTAACGGTTTACCAAAACCGACAGAAAAACGTAATACTTTCACACCACATTTACGCGCCACCCAAAAATGACCGAATTCATGAACGGTAACCAAAATACCTAAGGCCAAGATAAAAGAGGCCATTGAAATAATAATGCTCATTAACCATTCTCCAAACAATTTTTTGCAACCTGACGTGCTTCTGCATCTGCGCTTAAAACGCTTTCAATTGAGTCAGCAGGGCTCACTGTTGTAATACTCAACACCTGCTCAATCAATGTGGAAATACCAGTGAACGCTAATTCTTTTGCCAAAAATGCTTCAACGGCGACTTCATTTGCTGCATTTAAGATCGCTGGTGCTGTTCCTTTAGCATCTAAAGCTTCATAAGCTAAACGTAAGCAAGGAAATTTTTCATATGAGGCCGATTCAAATGTTAATTGATTATTCACTAGAAAATCCAGCGCTGACACGCCACTCTCATGCCTTTTTGGCCATGCTAATGCATGTGCTATGGGTGTGCGCATATCGGGGTTTCCAAGTTGCGCTAAAACAGACCCATCCACATAATCAATCATCGAATGAACAATGCTTTGAGGATGTATCAGCACATCTATTAATTCAGCGGGCATATCAAATAAATAACTCGCTTCAATTAACTCCAAACCTTTATTCATCATAGTCGCTGAGTCAACAGAGATTTTATGCCCCATTGACCAGTTTGGGTGTGCACAAGCCTGCTCGACCGTTACATTATCCAACTCACTGGCATTAAGATTCAAAAAAGGCCCACCAGAAGCCGTTAAAATTAATTTTCTAACACCCTCAGCACGTTGCCCAGCCTTGTATGCATCGGGCATACATTGAAATAAAGCATTATGTTCGCTGTCTAACGGTAGCAAGGTGGCACCATTTTGTTTCACTACAGACATCAATAAATCACCCGATACAACTAAAGATTCTTTATTCGCCAGTAAAATTGTTTTACCTGCCTTAGCAGCCGCTAAAGTTGACAATAAACCAACCGCTCCAACAATGGCTGCCACCACAATATCAGTCATTGAATGTTTAGCAACAAACTCTAAAGAATCCATGCCAGATAACACTTGGGTTTCACATGCGTCAGAGCGTTCCAATTTCCCTCTAAACGCATCTGCAAGCTCAGCATCTGGAACCACTGCATAAGTTGGCTTAAATTCTATACATTGCTCTAATAACCGCCCAATGTTTTTATTAGCTGTCAGTGCAACTACTCTGTAAGCATTCTTATTGAGTCTTATAACATCAAGCGTACTAACTCCAATTGAGCCAGTTGAGCCAAGCAAGCAAACATTTTTCATGTGAACAGTTTTGTCATTAACAGACAAGCAACATAAACAGGAGCCGCCGCAATAAGGCTATCAATACGATCAAGAACGCCACCATGACCCGGTAAAATTGCCCCACTATCTTTAACGTTTACACGTCGCTTCATAAGGCTTTCAAATAGATCCCCAAAAACCGAGACAAAGGCAACAAACACCGACACACTTATAAACATGGTACCGTTGTTAATTTCAAAATATTGATCTGCAAAAAAAGCCAACAATAAACAAGCTAATGCACCACCAATGACGCCTTCTATAGATTTTCCAGGACTAATAAGAGGTGATAATTTATGACGCCCAAATGAACGGCCAGCAAAATAAGCTCCACTATCAGCAACCCACATCAACAATAATAGGTACATTAAAAGCTCAGGGCCTTGTTCAAAATTGAGCCTCAACTGGTAAAGCGATATGAATATTAAACCAAGCAATAAATAGCCAATTAAAAGCATCACAGGGCGCGCTACTTTATTTGCCAGTAAATCTTGCGCTTTAGTTATCAGCAACACGATCGCCAATAACCAAAATATTAAACTAGCGTAAAAAAAACCACTTAAAAAAGGTTCATTTAAAAGCGTTAAACCAAACGAAAACAGCAAGCCAGTTATCGCAAATATAGATTTATATAGCTTGCTTTTTACAGCACTTAAAGCAGCCCATTCATAGCCAGCTATCAAAACAATTAGACTTAGAACCCCTATAAAAAATGGTTCAGAAGAATACATTACAATCCAGACCACAGCTGGAATCAATACTATGGCTGTTAGAAGCCTCTTAGCGAGACTAGTCATTCCTTAACCATCTTCATGAAGTTGCTCACCTGTCTGTCCGAACCGACGCTCACGAGAAGAGAAATACTGAATGGCCACATCAAGAGCATTCTTATCAAAATCTGGCCAAAGTGTGTCTGTAAAATAAAGTTCACTATAAGCTATTTGCCAAAGTAAAAAATTACTAATTCGCTGCTCACCACCTGTTCTTATGAATAAATCAGGGTCTGGTATAGCTGCGGTGGATAAAAAGTCTTCTATGTTCAGGTCTGTTAAAGGAATGTCTTGACTGACTGCATGTGCCATCATACATTGGCTTGCCTGCGTAATATCCCATTGGCCACCATAATTTGCTGCAATGACCAGCAATAAACCAGTATTTTTAGCTGTTAATAACTCAACATCTATAATTTTTTGTTGTAACGACTGGGACAGTTTGGTTTTATCACCAATTATTTTCAAACGAATATTATTGTTATGTAATCGTTTTGCTTGTGTTTTTAGCGTCAACATAAACAAGTCCATCAGCACATTAACTTCTTTCGCTGGGCGACGCCAATTTTCGCTGCTAAATGCAAACACTGTTAACACTTCTACACCGTAGCTTGCGCACGTTTCGATAGTGGTTCTTAATGCATCTACGCCCGCTTTATGGCCTGCTGTACGAGGTTTACCCTGAGCGGTAGCCCAACGCCCATTGCCATCCATTATGATGGCAATGTGCTTAGGGCTTTTTTTTATATTTTTTTTAACTTGGTTGTCAGTCACAAGAATCCTATTTATCTCTTTTGACAACGTCGTAAAAACTTAGATCAAGGTTAAACACACTGAAAGCACACGATGTTAGGTTCATTGCCTACATTGACATCAAGTCAGCTTCTTTTACCTCAAGGTGCTTATCAATATCTTTTACATGCTGATCGGTGATTTTCTGAATTTTTTCTTCACCAGAGCGAAGTTCATCTTCAGTAATCATCTTTTCTTTTAACGCCTCTTTAAACTCAGAGTTTGCGTCACGACGAATGTTTCTAATCGCAACTTTCGCAGCTTCTGCCTCACCACGAACCACTTTAACAAGATCGCGACGCCTTTCTTCTGTTAATGGTGGCATTGGTACACGAATGACATTACCAGCAGTCACTGGATTAAGCCCGAGATCTGCCTTCATAATAGCCTTTTCAACTGGGCCAATCATACCTGCTTCCCACGGCATAATAGACAATGTTCTAGCGTCTTCAATATTAACTGTTGCTACTTGATTTAAGGGTGTATCAACATCGTAGTAAGACACAACAATATGCTCTAGCAAACTTGGGTGCGCACGACCTGTACGAATTTTTGTCAATGCTTTTTGAAAAGACTCAACGGATTTACCCATTCTTAGGTTTCCATCTTTAACAATATCTTCAATCATAATTATCTCTACCGTTATTCTACAAGTGTGCCAATATCATCACCCATCACAAGACGTTTAATAGCACCTTTATCAAAAATATTAACGACCCTTAATGGTAACTTATGATCCCTACAAAGTACCAATGCTGTTGCGTCCATAACATTTAAACGCTGATCAATGGCTTCATCAAAACTAATACGTGAATACAGCGTGGCATCAGGGTTTTTAACCGGATCATCAGAATAAATGCCATCCACTTTTGTTGCTTTAATCAGCAATTCAGCCTCAACCTCAATACCTCTGAGGCTCGCTGCCGAATCAGTGGTAAAAAATGGATTACCGGTCCCTGCTGCAAAAATAACCACGCGGCCTTTCTCAAAATGTCTAACCGCTCTTCTACGTTTAAAGCTTTCGCATACTTGGTTAATTTGAAGCGCTGACATAACGCGAACATCCTGACCAAGAGACTCTAATGAATCTTGCATCGCTAAGGCATTAATGACTGTTGCCAACATACCCATATGATCACTGGTCACACGATTCATAACATCTGAAGCTACTTCAGAACCACGTAAAATATTTCCACCACCTATAACAAGACCAACTTGAACACCAATGTCACATAGCTGCTTAACTTCTTCTGCTAGCCTTAAAACTGTATTACCATCAATACCACCAGCGGAGTCGCCCATAAAGGCTTCCCCGCTGAGTTTTAGCAATATTCGTTTATATGTCAACTCGCTCATTAAATTAATCGCCTCGTACTTGAGCCATTACTTCAGATGCAAAATCTTCTTCTTTCTTCTCGATACCTTCACCTACTTCAAAGCGTACGAAAGATACGACTTTAGCATTATTAGATTTTAATAATTGCTCAACCGTAACATCACCATCTTTAACGAATGGTTGACCCAATAAGGTGACTTCTTTTAAGAATTTTTTAACTTTACCAACGATCATTTTTTCAACAATCTCAGGTGGCTTACCACTTTCAGCAGCTTGCCCTTTAAAAATTTCTTTTTCCTTTTCAATAGCCTCTGCAGGTACTTCTGCTTCAGAAATACATAAAGGATTGGTCGCAGCAACATGCATAGCAATATCTTTTGCTAATTCAACAGACCCACCTTCCAATTCAACCAACACCCCAATACGGATACCGTGCAAATATGAACCGACAACGCCTGATTCAGGCTTAATGGTTTGAAAACGTCGAACATTAATGTTTTCACCAACTTTAGCAATCAATGCACGTCGTTTTTCATCAACTGTCACAGATTCACCGTCAATCGTTGCATTATTTAATGCTTCAACATCAGCGACGTCATTATTAACAATCGTGTTTGCAACCACTGTAGCAAACTCAACAAAATCATCACCTTTTGAAACAAAGTCAGTTTCACTGTTAATTTCAACTATCGTTGTTGCTGATCCATCACCGGATGTTGCAACCTTTAAAACACCTTCAGCAGCAATACGCCCAGCTTTTTTATCTGCTTTTGCCATGCCTGATTTACGCATGTTTTCAATCGCAACTTCTAAATCACCACCTGTTTCTACTAATGCTTTTTTGCATTCCATCATGCCAGAACCCGTTCTTTCACGTAATTCTTTGACCATTGCAGCTGTTACACTCATTCTAAACCTCTGTCTATATTAATTAATCATAAAAACGCCCCCAACAGGAGGCGTTCATTGTCTTCTAAGCTGTAGCGATTAACCTTCTTTGCTTACTTCTTCAGTTGCTGCTTTTTTTACAGCTGTTTTTTTCACAGCCGGTTTTTTAGAAACTGATTTAGCCACTTCTTTATTATCAACTAATTCTTTAATTACGCTGGCTTTACCTTCAAGAATCGCACCGGCAAAACTTTGGCAATATAGTGTTAAGGCTCTGATTGAGTCATCGTTACCTGGTATTACATAATCCACATCATTAGGTTTATTGTTTGAATCAACAATACCAATCACTGGAATACCTAATTTAGCCGCTTCTTTAACTGCGATTTTTTCATAGCCTACATCCATTACTACAATAGCATCGGGTGGGCCTTTAAGGTCTTTAATACCGCCAACACTGCGCTCTAGTTTTTCCAGCTGGCGCATGAACTTTAAACCTTCTTTTTTGCTAAAACGATTCAAGCTACCGTCTTCACGCATCGTTTCAAGTTCTTTTAAACGATTAATTGATTTTTTGATGGTACCGAAGTTTGTCAACATACCACCTAACCAACGGTGATCAACATATGGCATGCTGCAACGTTTTGCTTCTTCTGCAACTGTTTTACGAGCGGCTTTTTTTGTTCCAACAAACATGATAGTGCCTTTGTTTGCTGCTAGTTTGTTGATGAAATTTAATGCATCATTAAAAAGAGGTAAGGTTTTCTCTAAGTTAATGATATGAATTTTGCCACGCTCACCAAAGATGTAAGGGGCCATTTTAGGGTTCCAGTACCTCGTTTGGTGACCAAAATGGACACCAGCTTCGAGCATTTCACGCATTGTGATTTTAGACATTTCTTTTAATTCCTTATGTTATAGCCAGCCAGATAATCTGACATGACTCGGGTTGATAACTACCACGCATCCCAAACGGTAACCTGATTTAATTCAAGCACCCTACCGGATGTGTTGATGCATGTGATCGTTGTTGCCAAAAGTGGCGACGCTTTATACCATATCTAGAGCTAAACAGCAATTTAAACCTAAAATATTAGTGTTATGCCTAAGCTGTAAAAAAACCTTAAATTCATCTATTAAGCGTTATAATCTGTCACTTGTTTGACATTCTGAAACCACTTTATTTATTAAAATATGAGTATTACTTTAAAAACACCCCCTGAAATTGAAAAAATGCGTGTCGCTGGCCGTTTAGCTGCTGAAGTTCTCGAGATGATCAGGGAATATGTTGTTCCAGGTGTCACTACAGAGGAGCTTAACCAACGTTGTCACGACTTCATGGTTAACACCCAAAAAACAATCCCCGCCCCGCTTAATTACCATGGCTTTCCAAAATCAATCTGCACCTCGGTTAACCAAACTGTTTGCCACGGTATCCCCAACCATAAAAAACTTAAAAAAGGAGATATCGTCAATATTGATATCACCGTTATTAAAGATGAGTTCCATGGTGATACCAGTGAAATGTTCGTTGTTGGTGAACCAAGCATTTTAGCCAAGCGTCTTATCGATACCACACAAAAAGCTTTATACCTAGGCATTAGCATGGTTAAGCCCGGCGCAAGACTTGGTGATATTGGCCATGCTATTCAAAAATTTGCAGAAAGCAGGCGTTACTCTATTGTTCGAGAGTATTGTGGTCATGGTATTGGGCGCGTTTTTCATGAAGAGCCCCAAGTTTTACATTACGGCGAACCTAATACCGGTACCACACTAGAAGAGGGCATGACCTTTACTATTGAACCGATGATTAATGCTGGCAAAAGGAATGTAAAAACACTGGCAGATGATTGGACCGTGGTTACTAAAGACCGCAGCCTATCTGCACAGTTTGAACACACCTTAACGGTCACATCCACTGGGTTTGAAATTTTTACCGTTCGAGATAACGAGGCCATTGAAGCAACCCATATTCCACCAGAGTTATATAAATCATGACATCTCTTCCTACTGAAAATGAACCAGCCGCGCATAAAATTGCTGATATTAAAGCGCTAATTCAAGCCTTTAATAATGAATTACATACACGCGCTAAGTCTGGTGAAACGGTAGAAACACTTCTAAAAGCTCGTAGTGATTTTATCGATCAATTACTTACCAACTATTGGAATGAAATATTAGGTCCCTATTCTAACCAACTGGCCTTAATTGCCACCGGTGGTTATGGCCGCGCGGAACTGCACCCTTTTTCCGATATTGATTTACTCATTATCTTTGATGAATCCGAGCTCGACAATTACAAAACAGAACTCGAATCGTTCTCGACATTCCTATGGGATATTGGTCTTAAGCCGGGTCTAAGTGTACGAACAATTTCAGACTGCCTAGAACAATCTAAGTTAGATATTACGGTTATTACAAACCTTATGGAAGCTCGCCTCATCACAGGTTCAGAGGCTTTCTTTTCTGACATGCAAGATCAGATCAGTATCGATAATCTTTGGTCGCCGGTTGCATTTTTTCGCGAAAAAGTAGCAGAACAACACAACAGACACTTGAAGTTTGGCAATACCGCTTACAACCTAGAACCTGATATGAAAGAAGGGCCAGGTGGGTTACGAGACATTCAAACGATTCAATGGATTACCCAGCGTTATTTTGGTTCCAATTCACTTGGTGAATTGGTAAATCATGCGTTTCTTACTAAAAATGAGTATCGCTCACTGGTAAAAGGGCAACGCTTTCTTTGGAAAGTCCGTTTCGAATTACACCTTTTAGCGAATCGACCTGAAAACCGCCTGCTATTTGATTATCAAAAAAACCTTGCCTTAGCCTTTGGTTTTGAAGATGGCGATAACAACCTTGCTGTCGAATCATTTATGCAGTTGTACTACCGTACTGTGATGGACCTTGAGCGCATTAATGAACTGGTCTTGCAAATATTTAATGAGGCTTTAGAAAATAAAGTCATGGATGTGACCCCTATCAATGAATCTTTTAGGATCATTAATGATTATATCGAGGTGACGCATCCAGATACCTTTAAAACAACACCTACTGCTCTACTCGATATTATCCTTCAATTACAAAAACATGAAGATGTAAAGGGGATCAGATCAGCAACTATCCGCTTAATACGCGAGTCTTTACACCTCGTTGATGATGAGTTCAGGGCAAACCCTCGAGCTAAACGTTTATTTTTAGATATTCTTCGCCAACCGCATGGCATCACCCATCAATTTCGTCGGATGAATCGCTACGGTTTATTAGCGGCTTATATTCCAGCCTTTGACGATATTATCGGGCGTATGCAGTATGACTTATTTCATGCCTATACCGTTGATCAGCACACCCTATTTATCGTTAGAAACCTAAGACGGTTTGCCTTAGAAAAGCACCGTGACGACCTGCCGCATTGTTTCGATGTCTTTCAAGAAATTCGCAAACCTGAGTTACTTTATTTAGCTGGCTTATTTCATGATATTGCTAAAGGCCGCGGCGGCAACCATGCAGAACTTGGCATGCATGATGCCATCGAATTTTGCCGCCAGCATGGCTACAATTCTTATGACACCAACCTTGTCGGTTGGCTGGTTCAAAACCACCTAATCATGTCAATGACCGCGCAGCGTAAGGATATTAATGACCCCGCTGTTATTCATAAATTTGCCTCTAAAATTGGCAGTCTTGAGTACCTTGATTACCTCTACCTACTAACCGTTGCAGATATTAGAGCAACAAACCCAACGCTGTGGAACGACTGGAAAGGCTCGTTATTAAAAGAACTCTACAACAACACTCAGCAACTTTTACGTCGCGGATTACAAACGGTCACTGATGAATTAAGTGACGAAATCAAAGACATGCAGTATCAGGCTAGACAAGGCCTTAATATCCGTGGCTTAAGTGATGATAAAATTGATCGAGTATGGCGAACAATCAGTAAGGATTATTTTTCACGGTTTTCTGTTGAAGATAGTATTTGGCACACATTGGCCATATCATCTTGTCGTCAAGAAGAGATGCCACTGGTCTTACTACGCCCACAAACACATCGCGGTGGCGCAGAAATTTTTATTTACGTAGATGATCGCGCTGGCACATTTGCTATCTGCACAGCAACGCTCGATCAGCTTGGCCTTAATATTTTAGATGCTCGAATCATTACCACTAATGAAGACCTCGCATTGATTAGTTTCCATGTTTTAGAGGATAACGGCAGCCCTATTCCCGACCTTACTCGTGAACAATCTATCGTCAACGTCTTACGTGCTAATTTAATAGCGCCAGACCAATCAGTTTTATCGGTTGATAGGCATAGGCCTCGCCAATCTCAACACTTCAACATTAAAACGACTATCAGCTTTAAAAGTGATTATCAAAAACGCTACACCATTTTAGAAATACGCACACAAGACCAACCCGGTGTTTTATCCACCATTGGGCAATGCTTTAGTGCCTGTAAAGTTAACGTGCGAAATGCAAAAATTACCACCTTAGGTTCAACCGCTGAAGATATTTTCTATATTACCGATAGCGATAACAAAATGATTGAAGATTCCGAGATCATCGATCAGCTAAAAGAAAGCTTAATTGAAAAACTGACTTCGTCGCAAAACAGTACTACTTGATTCTAATTTGGCGGTACTTCTGCGCCAATACTTTAGGTTCCGCATTAAAAAAATATGCCCACCTTAAAGACCACATTAACAGGACTGTTTTCACGACCCCATTAACCTGCCAACGCCGGCAGGATGTGGTAACAGTTTCTTTAAGGCATATCGGCTTTGAAACTTTTTTTAGTTTTTTGCTTATTGCAATATCTTCCATAAGCTCAATGCACGGGTAGCCGCCTACCTGTTCAAACAAGTGCTTTGAAACAAACATTGCATGGTCCCCTGTTACGATACCGGTCAAACAAGAGCGCCAATTCATCATCGTTTCAATTATTCGAAAAACAATTGCTGTATCGTCCAACTTGACCTTAAAACGTCCCCAACAAAGAGTTGGCTGTTTCGGTTGCTTTAATAGTTTTTTAATGGCCCTGTCTGCTAGCAGGGTATCTGCATGTAAAAAAAGCAATACCTTTCCACGTGCTACTTGTGCACCTTTATTAAGTTGCACCGCACGTCCTGCTGAAGAGACCACCAGCTGTTCAACAAGGCCTTCTGTGCAGCAGACCGTCTTATCGGTGCTGCCGCCATCTACCACTATAATTTCGACACCTTCCCTTCTAAGCGATTGTAACGATGCCAGCGTTACCGGTAAGGCCGTCTCCTCATTCAGCGTGGGAATAATAATAGATAGCTCAGGCATTAATAACAGCCTCTTCTATAGGATATTTTTATAATCACTGCTTCAAGGCGCCACCACAGCTTGAACCACTACCCGCCGTGCAACCATAACAATGATCGGCTACCGTAATGGCTTGTGATTCAAAATCAAGCCCTAAACACTCGCTAATATGCCTCTTTGATTTAAGCTGGCCAGCAGGCAAGCCTAGCATTTGATTAAAATCGCAATCGTACACATAACCTGCCCAATCAACACTTAAAGTACTTTTACACATCACTTGATCAAGGTTAACCGCATGGTGCGCAGTTTTAAGTACGTTCATATATTCGTCAAACTGACTTGTTGAAATCAGCCAGCTACCAAACCGCTTAATGGGCATATTTGTTATCGTGAACAAACGCGTAAACACAATGCCGAAGTGTTCAAATAAATGGTCTTTATAATCCACTTCAAGAGCCGACTGATCTGGCGGCAATTGAGTACCCTGTGGGTTATATACAAGGTTTAGCTCTAATGCTTCCCCATAACCGAGGGTATTTAGTTTTTTTAACGCAGTGATACTCTTTTCAAAGACACCCTTACCACGTTGTGCATCTACATTATCACTGGAGTAGCATGGTAAGGAGGCAACAATTTGTACTTTATTAGATGCTAAAAAATCAGCCAAATATTCATAACCCGGTTCTTCAAGAATCGTTAAATTGCAGCGATCAATGACCTCCACTCCTCTATTTCTCGCTTCTATAACGACATATTGAAAACAAGGGTTCATTTCTGGCGCACCGCCGGTCAAATCGAGTGTTTTAATAGCCTGCTGATCTATAAACTTAAAGACTTGATCGATAGTTTCTTTCGCCATTATTTCTTTACGTGTCGGACCAGCATTAACATGACAGTGTAAGCAGGACTGGTTACACAAATACCCCATGTTTACTTGTAACGTGTGAAGTTTAGTTCGTGTTATCGCAGGGAAGTTTGTATCCACTAGCTTAGCTAACGTTGGGTGCATAGTTAACTCCGCCTAGCTAAATGGTAGCGTTTTAAAATTTTTAGCAATTTTGTAGGCTGGTGGTTCTTTTTCCAGACCCCCGCTGTATATTTACTTGCTTCAGCCCATGTTGGGTACACATGAATCGTTGCTAATATTTTATTTAAGCCCAACCCATGCTTCATGGCTAAAACAAACTCAGGCAGTATTTCACCAGCATGTTCTCCAACAATGGTAACGCCTAAAATATGATCTTTTCCTGCTGCAGTTAGCACTTTAACAAACCCTTCTGTTTTACCCTCTACAATGGCTCTATCAAGTTCATTAAACTCAAATTTTGTTGTCTCTATTTGCAAGCCCGCCGCTTTTGCTGATTGCTCGTTATAACCCACACTGGCTATTTCTGGCTCTGTAAAGGTCACCCTTGGGATCACCCTTCGGTCTGCTTTAAAACGCCAAAAATCACCAAATAAACTATTCACAACGCTATACCAAGCAAAATGTGCAGCGGTATGGGTAAATTGGTAAGGCCCAGCGACATCTCCACAAGCGTATATGGTGGGCACATGGGTTCTCATGTATTTATCGACCTTTATCGTACCCGATTGTGTTAATTGAACCCCAAGCTCTTGCAAACCTAAACCAGCAACATTGGCCTCTCGTCCAACAGCAAAGAGTACCACATCAAAAATAAGTTTTAACGGCTTACCTTGTGCCGATTTAAGCGTGGCGACACATTGATTATTGTCCATTGCGAAGGAATCAACCGAATATTGTAGTTTTAATTCAACACCATCGTGTTCCAAATGAGTCATTAACACACCGACTGACTCTTCATCCTCAGACGGCATAATGCGATCGGCGTTATCAATAAGGGTTACCTTGCTGCCTAATCTACTAAAACTCTGACCCAATTCACAACCAATAGGCCCAGCCCCAACAACAAGAAGGTGTTTCGGTTGTTCACGCAATGACCATATTGTGTCCGATGTGTAATAAGGAACTTGATCAACCCCTTCAATCGTTGGTATCCGTGGTTTAGCACCGGTCGCAACAATAATATGTCGGCTGCTAATGATTCGATCACCAACGGCTATTTCCCAAGGTGATAACACCCGCGCTTCAGCTTTCATACACTCAACACCCAATTGAGTGTAACGTTCTACAGAATCATGCGGTTCAATTTGCTTGATAACCGACGATACACGCTCCATAACCTCAGCAAAATCAAATTCTGCCGAAGCACTGTTTATACCATAGTGCTTACTTCTGCTTAATTCTGCTAAAAAACGGCTAGACTTAATCAGTGATTTTGAGGGCACACAACCACTATAGAGGCAATCGCCCCCCATTTTATTTTTTTCAATTAACAAGACTTTCGCGTTTACTGCTGCTGCAAGATAAGCGCTTACTAACCCCGCAGAACCACCACCAATTACAACCAAGTTATAATCAAAAACCTTAGGTTTTTTATAGGACGTTAAAATTTTATAACGTCGAATAATAGTCGGCACGGTTTTGGCGAATAAGGGAAATAGCCCCAGTAACGCAGATGAAATAGCGACTGCTGGTGATAAAACATCTGACAGCTGTTCAACCTTAGTTAATTGCGTACCTGCATTAACAAACAATATTGTGGCTGGCAACATACCTATTTGACTAACCCAAAAATAGGTCCTTAATTTAATAGGTGTCAGCCCCATTAACAGGTTAACAAGCCAAAATGGAAACAGCACAATTAAACGTAATGTAAAAAGGTAAAAAGCCCCTTCTTTTTTGATCCCGGCATTTACATCGGTAAGTTTATCGGAAAATTTTAGCTGCACTGTCTCCTTCAAAATATAACGAGACAATAAAAAAGCTAAACTCGCCCCTATTGTTGATGCAAATGAAACTAATATAACGCCCCAAAACAAACCAAAAATTGCACCCGCCGCCAAGGTCAGAATACTAGCCCCCGGTATAGAAATAGCCGTTGAAATAATATAAAAAACAAAAAACCAAGCGGAAGTTTGCCAGGGGTTTGCAATGTAATAAGCGGCTAATTCATCGTTTTTTTCTTTTAAAACAGTTAAATCGATATATTGATCAAAACCTAGCCAATAAAAACCTACAAATAACAACGCTACAAGGCCTATTAAGCAAGCTTTTCGCGATTTAAACATCCATATATTCCCAGCTTCGCCACCCAGCAAATTCTGGATAATAAAGCCCTAACATAATCGGTCGCGACTCCTTTTTGCTCATCAATTGGGCATAACGTTCAAGTTGAGCCTTATATCGTGTCACTTCAGCGTCCAAAAACTGCTCCTTATCATCGTCATCATGGCGGCTTGTTTTAAAATCAATAATCCAACGTTTACCCTCATCAACAAAGGTTCTGTCTAATCGGTAATGAATGATCGCTTCATCCACTACTCCTGACAGCGATAATTCAAACTGACTATCTTCATGCTGATTATTAAGAACCCATTGACCACGCGAATCTTTCACACAGACATCAAGAACGTGTAAAACACGCTGAGTAGCTTCATCAAGGTGCCGAGGTAAGACGCCAAGCTCTACAAGTTGCTGTTGAACCTTTACTCGCATCATTCCATCATCAACTTTTAAACAGCCTCGCTCACCCATTATTTGCATCCATTGATGACAAACAGTCCCGACCGATGCGGCTAAATCTGAGGCCCAATCATATTCAATGATATTTGTTTGTAGCCGTACCCTATTATCTAAACCATGCTGATAATCCAGCATTGAATAATCTTTTTTATCAACATCGTATATATTTATTTTCTTTAAATAACAATTTGTTAGTGCCTTATTGTCATCTAGTTTGTTATCTGAAAATTTAATAACAACCTCATCTTTAATTGTCGGCCAAAGCAAACCAAGTAAGGTATTACTCGCAGGCGTTTTAGCCTCTTGTGTTTTTTCGTTAAGCGTTAAGCAAAAACTTAAATGTAATTGTTTTTTAGCACGGGTCGCCGCCACATATAACAATCGCTGACTTTCATGAATGGCCTTTTCCTGCTCTACCCTATTTAAATAATTAACAATGGCATCATCCTCGTTCGCCCCCACTTCCTTAAGGGGTGCAATCATTAACTCACTACCCCCCGCTATCTCCGAAGGGCGTTCTAGCCAAGACAACAAACGTGACTCATCTCGCCCTGAGCGTCTATCTAAGCCCGGCAAAATTACATGATCAAACTCCAAACCTTTAGCTTTATGTATCGTCATTATCTGTAATGTATCAGGCGCTTGTGTGTTTGGAGCTGCGTACAGTTTATCAATCTGCTCTTCAAGCTCTGTGATATCAACACTGCCTTTATCAAGCTCTAACATTTGCAAACACTCAAAAAACCGTTCGCAATCGGCCAAATCAGCAGCAGACGATAAACCCTCAGGGCCTAACAACTCAGACCATAAACCACGTATTGAGTCGGTCACACTCATCTGTTCTCGATACGACAGTGCAACCTTAAAATGTGATACCACATGGGCAATACTCCTTTGCCCGTCTTGCGATAATTTCTGTATCCGTTCACTGTGTTGTATTAACTGCCAGACCGTTTCATTCGTTTCGCCTTCTAGTAACAAATGCATATCTACCAAACTTAGAACACACCATGGCGCACGTAATACAGATAACCACGCCAACCGATCTGCCGGGTGTAAATAGGCTCGTGTCAGGGACATTAAATCAATCACTGTTTGTCGTGTATTAAGTGGGTCGATATCACTGGCTTGATAAGCCACAGATGCCTCATTTAACGCGATAACCAACTCACTTAAGCTCTTACGCCCTCGAACCAACACACCGATTGACTCGTTAGGCGATGTTTGTTGAATCTGCTGAATTAAGGCTAATAAGCCTTTACCCTCTTGAACTCTGCTTTCATACGGGTAATATTGAACGCCATTAGTTGCAGCTTGTGCTGTTTTAAATGCTATTGAAGCTTTATAAGAAATAGCACCACTGAATATATTATCACTTGGCGGCATAATCCGGCTAAACGCCTCATTTACCCAGTTAATAACCCCTTCTTGCGAGCGAAAATTAACCGCAATATTAACCGGTTTAATATTCTTAACTTCACCCAAACCATCTTGCTGAGTTTTTAAAAACAAGCCAACCTCAGCCTGACGAAACCGATAAATAGATTGCATCGGGTCACCCACCAAAAATAATGTTCGCCCATCGCCTTCTTGCCAACCTGCCACTAAATCTTTTAATAACATAAATTGAGTTTCAGACGTGTCTTGAAACTCATCAACAAGCATGTGTTGCAGTTGGTAATCTAGCTTTAAACCAACATCGGTCATTCCGCTCGCATCATGAATCGCTCGACTGGCACTTAATGACACTTCACAAAAATCAACACAACCCATCTGTTGAAACACCAATCGTAAATGAGCAACGGCTTGCGGCAAGATCAATAATAAAGCTTGAATAATTTGCCACTGTTGATCGCTATATCCTGGACTTGGCAGGTAACGCAACCAAGCCATCGCTTCGGTTAATTCATCATTTTCTTGTAAGGCCAACAACAACGCTTTGTAGTCATTCTTTTTATCTGTGTACAGAGCCTTTTGATCTTTATTACTGGCTTGACTGACGGGTGGAAAACCCATTTTTGCATCTGCTTGTTTACGCCAAGTTCCCGCACCGGTGAGCAAAAAGTCCCTCAAGATTAACCAATCATTTAATGAATCAGCCGAGGTGTCCAACTCATCAAGGTGTTCAGCCAAGTAACACACAGGTGACGCTTTATCACTTAAATTAGTTGCCGCAAACTGTAGTAAATCTTTTAGAACATCTGCTTGCTGTTGACTCAGATGCCGCACAATATCAGCCAGTGTTGACTCGACCGTTTGCGTTAAAACGTTTTCTAATGCTTCACGTTTAGCTGCATCAGAGTCACTCATTAAGACGTGGCGTAGCCATTGGTCTCTTGAAGCTAACATCGATGAAATTAAATCTTCAGCTCGTGACAAATGGTTATCCACATGAGTTAACAGTAACCTTATCGCTTCGCCAACACGGTCATTACTGTCAAGTTCTTTTAAACAGTTGCTAGCTGCTTGAGTGTATAGAGAACTGGCATCTTGTTGAATGTTGGGCAAAGAACCAAACTGTGCAGTAATTGGCATTTGCTTCACTAAGTGCGCACACAATGAATCAATGGTTTGCACTCGTAAACGGTTTGGGTTTTGTAACAGATGCCATTGTAAGGCTTCATCACGCTCGAGCACTTTTGCAGCAACTAACCATGTTTGTGCTTCAAACTCATTCTCAGGACAAGGCTTGGTCGCTAGCTTAATCGACTCTATGATACGCAGGTGCATTTCAGCCGCTGCTTTTTTCGTGAAGGTAATCGCTAAAATTTCTTCAGGGTTATTAACAATACTTAGTAAATGCAAAAACCTTAGCGTTAATAAACTGGTTTTTCCCGAACCGGCAGGCGCTTGAACGATAAACGATTGACTAACATCCAGCACCTCTTGTCGTTGAGCAATATCATGCGGTTTACTCATCTTCAGCAGCCCTTTGCGTTATTTGTTCATTAATACGGCATAGACTAGTCAAATCACAATATTGGCAAGCCTTGGCCGTTGGGCTCACACGTGCATTAGCTGTAACAAACTCATCGGACAAACCACCCAACACTGTACGCCAATGATCCATTTGATTATTCCATTGATCATAGTCTGCTTTTACTTTTTTATCCGCTAAGTTTTTTAATGTAGAAAAGTGATCGTCACTATCCGTTAAACCTTGATACTGAGTTTGGCCTTTTTTAAGTTGCGCAAAGCTGATGCTACCTACATTACCTTCACTAAATACACTATACAGTGGTAATTGTGGCTCTTCAGGCCGCAGACCAAACCAACTATTAATACTGCAATCACCTGTTTTATAATCAATAATCGCTAATGAACCATCTGGTAGCTTATCCACACGATCAATAATGGTGTTAAGTTGTAATTCTCCAACGCTTAACAACTGCTTTAATTCCGTTGCAATAACCTCAAACGGCTCTCGTTGGCGATCTATGTTCAGCCATGCCATTAATAATTGCGTGATTCTTTCGGTTTCTAGCTGACCCAGTGCTTTCTTTAAAATAGCGGTCCGTTTACTTTCAGTTTGAACGACAGCCGTCACAATCGCTTTGACCAGCTCATATTGTTCATCAACTGATAAATCACATAAGGCTTTATGCGTTTTAATCTTCGTCCATAGTTCTTCTAAACTTCGATGTACAAGACTACCGCGTAAGCGTGCATCTATTCCTGGCTCAGGCTCTTGTAAAGCGTTCGTTTGCAAACGAAAATGCACATAAGCTTTAAATGGACACGCGGCTTGATCTTTCAATATGCTGACACCACCGCGCACTGTTTCGCTTTTTTCTAGCAATGGCCCGGAAACATCTTCAATCCATTTAAAATTCTTATTACCTACTCGGTGTTCAATTGGATTCACGGGTAGTTGTTGTAATAACTGCTTCTTTGTTATCACAGGGTAACCTTCTATCAGTGAGCTCTTTGCTTGTAGTGTTTCATCCTTAACATGAGAAAAACTAAACACCACTGTTTTTGCTGAGCGAGCCCAGTTTTTTGTGATTATTTTCGCATGTTGATATTGGTGTTCAGCAGATGATTGAACCAAACCTTTATTGCGCTGTTCGGCAAGCGGTAAAAAAGGGCTAGGGTTTGGCGATTGTGGCCATGTTTTATCATCTAAACCACACACCCATAACGCATCAAACGTATGTCCTGATGCCTCCATTAAACCCATTATTTGAATCGCTGCTGTTGGGGTTTCAGGTTGAAAAACACGTTCAAGTAGTATTTTTCGTAATGCATTTAGTGCCGTTTCAAAGGTGATTACACTATACACCTCATCCAAGGTTGAAAAACTTTTCAACACATCGTCCCACACTTGGAATACTTGGTATTCTGTGGAGCTTAATACTCGATCGCCTTGCACCCCCATGGTGGCTAAAAAAGACCTAAACAGCTGTACCCAGTCTGACGGCAGCACACGGTTTGGTTTTGCCTCTAGCAGCTCTATTACCTGATTTAAACACTTAAGCAGTAACGGGCATAAAGACTCATCGTCTTTAGGTGCCTGAAGACTATTGCGTAACTGCTTGACCGAGCAGGACAAGATGCCTTTTTTACGTAGAACAACTTCCAATCGTGCGCGCTGACCCCATTCCTTTTGCCCCGCCGTAATAAAAGAAGAACGAAGCAATAGACACAGTTCACTAAAAGTTATTGGTTGGCTACAAAATTGTAACAACCGAAGGCTTTGTTGAATGGGAGAATAGCTTAATAGAGACTGGCCCAACGACACGTTATATGGTTTTTCAAAAGGTACATCTACTGGGTAAACAACACTGGGATAAAAAACCGTTTTAAAGGCTGACTCAATCGATTCTCGCATGACTTCCAAATCTGGCACGACTATACCGATCTTATTGTCAGGGTTTTCATCCAAACGTTCTCTTGCCCATTGCGCCATTAGCTTCACTTCTTCTTTACGATCAATCGCTTTAAGCACATGCGTCTGGTTTGTAGCGGCCTCTGCAGAAAACTCGCTAAGTTGATGCCCTTTCTCTATTAACAATGCATGCAATGACTGTTGTGTCGGCGTATAAATTTCAAACCCTGAAAAAATAATCTGATTTGGCAATAGCAAACAATCTTGATCTACCAATTCACTAACCGTCTTTATTAACTGCGCACGATCTATCCAAGCTGATTTATTTAATTCATCTTTATACGCATCATGCCATTGGTTAAACGAGGCCATATCAACACCGGTAGAAATATCATTCACTGCGTTTTCAGCGATCATCCATTGCAGGCTAAGTTGTCTGGCTTTACTGGCTGCTTTGGCCGTTGCTGGTACGTTTAATAACTCAGCACCCAAGGTCTGTCGTATAACACGTTCCCAAATAACTAGCGCTTGTTCCTGTGTTAATAGAGTTTTATTCACTAACGAAGCCGATGCCTCATTGCTTTGCAGATCAAACCGTCGTTGCCAGCACTGTAATAACCAAACATCAAACGACATAATCATAGGCGAAGCCCAGACAGCCGCACCTTCATCCACTAGCGCTTGTTCAACCCAACTTGTTAAGTGTCGTGATAAACGCTGATTCACGGTAATCACGACTGCGCCTTGTTTTATTGCTTTAAAAAAATCTGAAAAATTCATTTAACTAGCGTATCAAAATCCATCTATTAAATCAGAACAACAGCCTCATTATGAGGCTACTTAATGAGTCCATTATCATTGAATTCTAATTCTCCCTTAATACGCCTAAAAACTGCCTTAAAAATGATCCATATTAAAAAAACCACAAGTATTTACATTTTCTATTTGCAACCGCCTTAATCCTTGTAGTAGTGTGGGTTCTCAGCAGTATTGTGCCCCTCAAGGAAGCCCTTGGTTGATCTCTTATTTGATGTTTTCCATGATTATTTATTGGCAAGTTTAGGTTGGGCTATTGGACTCTATATCAGGTTATTCTTATGGAAGTCTCAATAAACACCAAAACTTACAGTACACAACTGTTCAAAGTAACTGACCTACAATACGCCACGTTTTTCGGTCTCTATCGTGGTCCACTATTTGCTAGCACTATCGCAATAGATTTTACTGAGGTAAATTATGAATGAACTTAAGTTAGACAATATGCAATCAATGATAGCTGCGGACGAAGTAAGTGCGATTTCATCAGCACTGCTTTCCGAAATATTCCATGGTTTTGAAGAAGCTATTTTAGTTGCCGATACCAATCGACGCCTAGTGTATATGAACTTGGCAGCAGAACGTTTATTTGGTTACTCGAAACAGCAGCTGTATGGAAAAGTGTCCCAAATACTTTATGCCGATGAAAATGATTTTTCAGAACAAGGTCGGCATCGCTATAACCTAGCAAGCGAAAAGCCTACAGAAAACTATAGGATTTTATATCGCCGTTCGGACGGAGAAATTTTCCTTGGCGTAACAACAGGGACCATTATGCATTCTTCTGATGGAGCGGTCATTGGATTTTTAGGCCTTATCCGCCCTGCACGCTCAGCCGACCAATTTTTAGATGCCCTGCAAAAAATTCACAATGTAATCTCTGACCTTAGCTTAAGTTATGAGCAAAAAATAGAATCATTATTGACCATTGGCCTTAATCATTTTGGTCTGGAAACAGCCATAATGTCTCATATTGAAGGCAATGAGTATACGGTTGAAAACTGCGTCGATTTTAATGGTCAATTAAAGCCAAAAACACAATTTGACCTAGAGGGAACTTACTGTGTTCACACATTAAAAGAAAATAAAACTGTTGGCTTTCATTTTGTAGGTAAGAGTCAAATTCAAAACCACCCTTGCTACAAGAATTTCCAATTAGAATCGTACATCGGCACGCCATTAAAACTGGATGGCAAACTCTATGGAACCGTAAATTTCACCAGCTCCTCTCCTGTTGACCCTTTTTGTAAGGACGACTACATCTTGATGCAGTTACTCTCTGATACCTTCAGCTACCTGTTATACAAAAAAATATCAGAAGAAGAATTAGAAGCCTTAGCAAGAATTGACGAGTTAACCAGCCTACCTAACCGACGTGCCACCTTTGAGCGTTTGCATCAACTCATCGATCAATCCAATAGGTTTTTCAAAAAACTCTGTGTACTGTCAATAGACCTTGATCATTTTAAAAGTATTAATGACAAATACGGACATGCCGCAGGCGATCAAGCATTGGTAGAATTTGCACAAATAGCCTCAGGTATAGGCCGAAAAACTGATTTTTGTGGACGAATCGGGGGAGAAGAATTTATCTTTGTGCTAATTGGTGCAAACATAGAACGTGCAGAGGAATTTGGTAACAAACTAAGACACACTTTAGCTTTACACCCCGTCAAGCTAAACAGCGAAGAGTTTATTACGATAACTATCAGTGCCGGCGTTGCCATGTTTGACAACAACGAGTCCATTGAAAGCCTCTTAGCTCGCGCTGACGAGGCTATGTACAACGCCAAACAACAAGGTCGAGATCGCGTAATGATTGCACCACCCTCACCTTAGTATAAGGGTAACTAAGTTGAACCTGTGAGCCACAAAACTAATATGGACAAAAGTTATGAATAAACCAATCGCACAACTAGGGCCAAGCACAGATCGAACCGCTAAAACTATCTACATTCTGTATCTGGTAGGGCTTGTTTTTGGTATCACTAGCATCATTGGCATCGTCATGGCCTACCTTAACCAAAACGACTCACCGGAATGGTTAAAAAGCCATTATCGGTTCCAGATTAGGACCTTTTGGATTGGTATTCTCTTTATCCTAGTCGGCACTCTACTAGCCTCCGTTCTAATCGGTTACTTAGTACTAATGTTTTCTGTGGTATGGCTGATTATTCGCTGCATAAAAGGCCTAAAATTAATAGAGCAACAACAAGAGTACCCAAACCCAACAACATGGTTGTTTTAAACTCGTTCAAATAAATATAATGAACTTGCTTATTTTAAAAACGACATGGCCTAAAGAATGTCTACCTACCAAATAAAGCCGGTGACGGATTGATATTTTCATTCGCCAACTAATATCCCGTATGCTAGGGTAAACTTATATAAACGTTATATATTAAGAGATAAAACAATGGACATTTTAATTTTTTTAGCCATTGGTGGCATTGCTGGTTGGTTGGCGGGCACACTGATGAAAGGTAACGGTTTTGGTTTATTAGGCAATATTGTCGTTGGTGTTATTGGCGCTGTCTTTGGTGGGTTTGTCTTTGGTTTGTTAGGTATTTCTGCGGGTGGTTTGATTGGTTCAATCATCACCGCAACTGTGGGCGCTGTATTACTGCTTTTTATTGTCGGCTCAATCAAAAAAAGAGCATAAATAATACCGGTGACTTTATGCCCACACTCAATGTTCATAATTCAATTCTACCCATGACATTCGCTCTTTAAGGTAACCATATGGGATCATGTTGCGACAATAGCTGCACACTAGATGCAAAAGAAGGTAGACAGCGTAGCACGCTAATTAAGGTGCTCTGGATAAATGCCATTATGTTCGTGGTAATAGTAGCTGCTGCCTTTTATGGTCAATCTACAGCGTTAATGTCTGACAGTTTAGATAACCTAGGCGACGCACTAACCTATGCTCTGAGTTTATTTGCAGTATCTAAAGGACCCGAACTAAAAGCCCGCATTGCACTTTTCAAAGGTGGGCTAATCTTTATTGCCGCGAGTGTTGTTATCGCCCAGATAATATATCGACTAGTAACGCCCACCCTGCCAGTTTACGAAGTAATGAGTATTTTTAGTATTGCCGGCCTACTGGCCAATGGCTTATGCCTTTTACTACTTTGGCAACATCGGCACGAGGATATAAATATGAGCTCTGTGTTTGAGTGCTCACGAAATGATATCGCATCTAACTTATCTGTTCTTTTAGCAGCCCTTGGCGTGTGGTTTTTTAATTCTGGGATTCCCGATATTATCATTGCCTCTTTCTTGGCCATTATTTTATTAAGATCGTCTGCACATGTTATAAAAGGTGCCTTGGCTGAATTATCAAACCCCACATAAAGGTTGTTTTAACTGGCCTATTTATACAAAAATAGCTAACCGTCCCTAAAGTCTAGCCCTCAAAAAAGAGCCTCATCTCAACGACTAAGGCTCAAAACAGTTTAACAAGTATTATTTAAGTATCGGCTAAAGGTTGTGAAACCTTATAGAACAGACAGCTGTCTCCACTTAATAGCTACGCTTTTTTCAAATGATAATTATTAAAGTCTGGTTGACTCATTTCTTTTGCATAACGTTGTGGTGACCACGGCCACAATAATGGCACACCGTTATCATCTAAATACCAACTTTGGCAACCTGTCGTCCAAATGGTGCCCGGGAGCGCTTCATGAACTGTTTTATAAAAATCATCAACAGCTTCTTGTTTAGGCTCAATATAATCAAAAACACCTTCCATATATTTTTGAATACATTTCATGATATAGCTGCTTTGCGTCTCGGCAATGGCAATTAATGAATAGTTCCCTATAGGGCTATTGGGGCCATTTAACATAAAAAAATTGGGGAAATTTGGAATAGTAATCGCACGAAAAGCACGCGGGCCGCTTTCCCATGCCTCGGATAATGTTGTGTTATTCGTGCCTTGCATGGTCATCGGGCGCATAAAAGCAAAACCATCAAACCCTGTCGCTTGTACGATAAGATCAAGCTCATGCAAGACGCCATCTTTAGTACGGATACCTTTTGCTTCAATTTTATCGATGCCTTCTGTCACTAAGTCAACGTTCGGTTTTTGAATGGCTGGATAAAAGCTGGTGGACATCACAAGGCGCTTACAGCCAGGTTCATAATTAGGCGTTAACTTAGCGCGCAACACAGGGTCTTTCACATGATTTAAATTCCATTCGCACAACTTATTGAGTATTGAACGATTCCAACCAGGCTTAACCGTTGCAACACCGACTGTTCTTTCTTGCATAAACTTATAAAGCCGGTAAAGAGACTTCCCAAGAACAGGAAACCGTTTAACCGAACGAATCCACAGTTTAGAATAAGCCTTATCAGGAATCGGGAAAATCCATTGCGGCGTACGTTGAAATAAAGTCAACTTTTTAGCAACCTTAGATAAAGGATCGATCATTTGGGTGCCTGTTGACCCCCCGCCAATCACACCAATCCTTTTACCTGATAACTCAACGTCATGATTCCAGCGTGCCGTATGAAAAACATCGCCTTCGAAGTCCTCAATACCTTCAAATTTAGGTTCGTTGATCTTATGTAACACCCCAGTTGCCGCCACAATAAAGTCAGCGGTATCTGTTTTTCCACTGGCCGTTTCAACATGCCATTGCCCATCTTTGTGCTGGGTATTGGTTATTTCTTCATTAAAGGTTGTGTAACTTGCCAATTGGTACTTTTCAAAAACTCGCTCAAAATAGGCTTGAATTTCTGAACCCGGGGGAAAACGCCGCGTCCAATGTGGGTTAGGCTCGAAGCTGTACGTATAAAAATAAGATGGTATATCACATGCAATTCCAGGATAGGTGTTTTCACGCCAGGTGCCACCTATAGTGCTACGTTTTTCATAAATACTAAAATTTGTTAGCCCCGCCTTTAGTAAGTTAATGCCCATTAAGATACCCGACATACCGGCACCCATAATAATCACCCGTGGTTCCTTAACGCCTCCATCCTTTAACGCTTTAATTGTTTTTATCGTTGACATGCCTAGCCCTTAGTTATTGTTTTAATTCTTATATTACAAATTCTAACACTCATTATAAAAACTTTTTTAGCTAATGATATTAAATATTAGCAAAAAGTTATACGCTTACTAAAATGATGAAGAATATCTGATGAATACTACGTAGTGGTTTATGGTTTACTATCAATAAATAAAGGAGGCAATAATGGCAAGCATACGAAGTCAGTTATTAGCGAAGGTTTTGCGAATGACCATTAAAAGGAAATTCACAGCCAGTCGTAATTTGGTTCAAGAACGCGATAACATGGACAAGTTAGCAGTCATGAGCGTCAAACCGGAACGAGGGCGAGTGACTACCTTAGGGGGTGTTCCCGGCGAATGGCATGAAGCGCAATTAGGCAGTAAAGAAACGACTATTTTATATTTGCATGGTGGTGGCTACGTGGTTGGATCGCCTACCAGCCATAGAGGCTTGGCAGCCATGTTAGCTAATTTAGCTCAAGCAAGGGTATTTGTTTTAGATTACCGTTTAGCACCAGAAGCCCCCTTCCCAGCTGCACTGGACGATGCAGTGTCTGCATATAAAGCCTTGTTAGATGACGGCAAAGATCCGAAAAAAATTGTTATTGCAGGTGATTCAGCCGGTGGAGGGCTTACTATTTCACTGATGCTTGCCTTAAAAGAGCAGTCCATCCCATTACCGGCTACAGGTATCTGCCTGTCTCCTTGGGTCGACTTAAGCTTTTCTGGTGACTCGATGCAAACGAATGCCAAGGCAGATGCAATTTTATGTAAGGAATCCTTAACATGGTTAGCTGATCAATACCTTGGTGATGTAGCCGCGGATGACCGACGAGTTTCACCTCTTTTTGCCGAGCTAAACGGACTCCCTCCCCTATTAATTCAAGTTGGCAGTGATGAGGTATTACTGGACGATGCCGTCCGTTTGAACAAATTTGCAAAAAAAGCAGGTGTCGATACAACGCTTGAAGTTTGGCATGGCCAAGTTCATGTCTGGCAGTTAATGTCCAGATTGATTCCAGAAGCGCACCAAGCCATTCATTCGATAGGGACTTTTATCAAAACCCATATAGATGATTAAAGGGCTAATTATTAACGTAACGTCATTAATAAAACGACTCAACTATGTGCCATTTAAACGAGCTACGAGTAATTAATGACAGACATTTATATAGCTTTTGTATGGACTATTCCCACTTTTATGGTTTATATATAGGGCAGTTCAAACGTTAGATTCAACGCATATAAAAATATAATAACAATAAAAAATTTTCTCAGAACACCAATAAAAGCTCGAAGTAGCTTAATTGGAAAGAACCTCCAAACCTAAAATAAAAACTTAATACTACAAAGAATGAGGCAACGATGAGTACAAAAAAACAGTTACACTTTGGGGCTTTTATGCGCCCAGCCAGCATCCATAGTTGCAGTTGGCGCTACCCTGATGCATTTTCAGATGCAAACTTTAACTTTAAACACCATATTCGTTTTGCACAAACCCTAGAGAAAGGGCTTTTTGATGCCATCTTTATGGCGGACCACGTTTCATTGTTAAACATGCCCGATGAGGCATTAAAACGAAGTGCAACTGTTGTATCCCTTGAACCTCTAACCCTACTGCCTGCGCTTGCTGCCGTTACAGAACATATAGGCCTAATTGCTACCGCATCCACAACCTACAACCAGCCTTACCATATTGCACGAAAATTCGCTTCACTAGACCACATCAGTGAAGGACGAGCTGGCTGGAATGTTGTGACCTCTTCTAATCCGTTAGAAGCCCTTAATTTTGGTTTACCAGAAGCAGTAGAACACGACGAGCGCTATAAACGCGGACGAGAGTGTTATGAGGTGGTAACCAAACTATGGGATAGCTGGGAAGATGACGCTATTCTTAGAAACACTGAAACGGGCATATTTGCAGACCTTGATAAATTGCACCCACCTAAACATAAAGGTGAGTTTTATGCTGTTGAAGGTGCTTTAAATGTAGCACGTCCGGTTCAGGGTTGGCCTCTTATAGTCCAAGCTGGTGCCTCTGAAGCAGGACGCCAGTTTGCCTCAGAAGTAGCAGAAATGGTCTTTTCAGCCGCTAGTACACTAAGTACCGCACAAGAATATTATGCCGATATAAAATCACGCGCTAAAGCCTACGGAAGAAACCCAGATCACCTTAAAGTTTTCCCTGGTTGCTTTGTTATTATTGGTGATACCTTAGAGGAAGCAAAAAATAAAAAACGTCAACTAGATAGCATGGTTGACCCTAGCACAGGCATGGGCTCTTTATCCATTTTGTTAGGATGTGATGCTAGCAAGTTTGATCTTGATGGCCCTCTTCCTGAAATACCCGAAACCAACGCAGTTAAATCTGGTCGTCAAAAACTTGTTGATATGGCAAAAGAAGACAATATGACTGTACGCGAATTAGCCCAATATGTTGGCGGCTCTTATGGCTGTTTAGAAATGTTAGGAACCGTCTCAATGATAGCGGACCAAATGGAAGAGTGGCTAAATTCTAATGCCTGTGATGGTTTTAATATCATGTTTCCTTACCTACCTCAGGGCATAGATGATTTTGTTGATAAACTAGTCCCAGAACTACAAAGACGTGGCGTCTATCGAACCAGCTACGAAGGTAATACCTTACGTGAAAACCTTGGCTTACCAAGACCAAAAAATCAGTACTGTGATTGAATCTTTCATCCAACGTTAATACCTTGTTAAGCCGTTAAATTTAGACTGATGAGTCAACAATATAAAGGCCCCGTCTGGGGCCTTTTTTATAGCAGATAATTTAATTAGAGCCGCAGTCTGGTTAAGCTGCAAAAGTGGTTAAGTTGTAAGTAATTTAACTTTATACACGCTCATTTAAACTTAGCCTTGCCTTAATTCAGTCAACAAATTTTCTAAATTTTAACAATAAATAAATATAATATATTACATTACAAAAATCTTTTAACTATATGATAAATATTTAATTTATTAGACCTATAGTTTATGAAGCGGTTCTAAACCCTCGGCTTTTTTATCTCTTTTTTGCAAGCGCTGACTATGTTCATTAACCAAGCCTGCCAAATCCTCACCTTTCCATTCAATATCATTGTTTGAATACAGCGCCTGATTAAGCTGTTCAATTTCTGCTTGTAATTCTTTGCTGCAATACCGGCTTATTTGATCAAGTTCTTTGCTGTTAAATTGTACAAAGCCCCAAGTTATTAACGCCTTTTTTGACTCTTTAGGATCATTCGCTTTACAGGCTTGTTGCAGGTCTTTAATCGCTTTTTTCACTGAGCTATTTTCTTCGTCTATTGAAGAGCTTGAAGAACGTCTAAACCGTCCCTTTATAACCACCCACACAAGAGTAATTAACCAAGCTATTGCAAATATAATAGCTAACCATTTCCAATAATGCTCTGTGGTATTAACCGTTGCTGCCTGATCAAGCCTGTCTATCTCAGTAACTAATTTTTGATTAGGCTCTGTGGCTATAACCTGCGGTATTTCGACCGATTCAAGCGCAACGGCAGTAATGGTCATTTCTGGAATAACGGCTGTTTCAATACGCCCTGTTATTGTATTGAACCAAGGCACCTCTATAGCGGGTAATGTATAGTCCCCAGCCTTAGCAGGAATAATAGCTGCTTTTTGTTCTCTCAACGCTATAACGCCGTCTTCTTCGCTTTGGATTCTTAACAAGGGCTGATCTGGATACACTTTAAGCTGCGAAGACGCTGTATCAGTATTTAACTCTGGTAGTTGACTGGCCGTTACACCTCTCGCCAACATTGTTAACGTTCTAGTTAACGGCTCCCCTACTGTTACGCTTAACTCGTCGTTTGACCAAGTTTGTTGTAAATGAACACTTTTGGCAGCCAACCAATGCTCACCTGTAAAGCTTGCTGGCGCAGGTTGCACATCAACATTAACTGCTTTTGATTGAACCCGTTTAGTTTTTGTACGTTGAGTATTAAACAGACTGCCATTCCATGACCGACCGGCACCGGTAACCACTTGTGCTGTTAATACCGTGGGTGGAATTGTTAATGGCCCGCTTTGTTGAGGAAAAATGGCATATTTACGTTCGAAAACCGAATAATTAACCCCATTTAACTGCTTGTTATACTGCTTATCTTCACCTATTTTTTCAACGATGGCATTGTCGATTGTTGGTTCAGAAAGTGATGCTTTTGAAATTTGCACACGCTGGAATAAACGTACGGTATACAATAATTGAGACTGAACATAAGGCTGCTCTGGCGAAACCTCTACTTGTAAATATAGGTCATCATCAATGTCCACTTTATCGCTTGTGCTGTTTGCTAAAACCGTAATGCTCAGCGCTTTTGATACATCATCACCAAATGATATAGCCGGAATTTGTTGTGGACCGGTCTGTTTTGCCATGACATCTAAGGTCCAAGAAATAGACTTTGTTGATCGGCCATTAACCCAAGAAGATTGACTGCTTTTTTGTTGATTTAACACCTCAAACTTATCATCCAATGGGCTAAAGTCCGGATCATCATCAGGCGACTCCTCCATACTAAAAATTAACTTAAAAGATTCGTTAATACTGACTGGATTTCTATCAACAGAGACATTTATATCAAGCGCAATACTATGCGTGCTAACTAGAAAAACTGATATTAAAACAAAGTATTTCAACAGGTTATTTTTCATCATTGCTGCCTTTTTCTTAACGTTGTAGCTGTCGTTGACCATATTGATACTTAAATTTTCGTTTTAATAATGCCGCAGGGTCATCTTGAATACGTTTTAACCATTGCTCAGCCGCTTGTTGTTCTTCATTAGAAAGCTCTGCCGTTGCCGCTTGCTGCTGCTCACCCACCTCTTTACTGTCGTTCGGCCTGCTTTCCTCCTCGGTATTTTCTGCAGACGATTCCTGATTAGCTGACGTTGATGACTCAGCAGCCTGATCTTGCGCTGCCTCTTTAGACTCGTTGGACGAATCGTCCTTATTATCGGCTGGTTGTGTATTGGATAGCTGATCTGCTTGTTCGGCGTTTTTAGAGTTACCCTCTCCCTCTTGCTGTTTGTCTTGACCTTGATCACCTTTAGGCTGTGATTTGTTTTGAGCCTCTTCAATCAGTTTCAAATTATGTAGTGCATCTTCATTATCAGGGTTTAATTTTAACGATTGCTCATACGCCTGTTTTGCTTCATTTAATTGACCCGATTTTGCTAGGCTATTGCCTTTGTTATACAGACTCTCTGCTGTTTCAATTCCTTCAAGTTGCTCTACAGCTTGTTGGTACTCACCTGCTTTATATTGAGCCGCTGCTTTCCACTCTGGTGAGGTGAATTTTTCTGCTGCTTGCTGAAACTTTTTTTCTTCAAATAGCTGTTTTGCTTGCTGATTTTTATTCAACCAAAGCGCGTCCCATTCCACCGCATAACTGTTTTCGGCCAGTGGCATAATAATAAAAACCAACCCTATTAGTAGCCCTTTCCTAAAACCAAAGGCAGCCAATGGCAAGACCAACAATAGCAACCAAACGCCCCTATCATTCCATTGCTCAATCAGTCCATTATTATCATTAGCAAGTTCATCTAACACCGGCCGTTCTAGGCTAGATAACATTGCTTTAATATCACTATCATCAGCCGTCATTGTTCCGTAGTGCCCGCCTGAACGGCTCGCTAACGATGCAAGTTCTTTAGCGTTTAATTTGGCAATAATAATATTCCCTTGATTATCTTTTAAGAAACCACCACCAGCTTGTTTAACCGGGCCACCAGCAGCTGTTCCAACCCCCAAAATAGAGACAACATAATCGCCCAGCTCTTTTTCTAATGTTTTTGCCGGTTGCTTAATACCATCGGTTATAAGAAAAATATTACCCTGCTTTTGACCGGCTTGTTGTAAAAGATTAACGGCCAACGTTAAAGCCGCTTGTGTATCTTTACCTTGCCGTGGCATTAAACTGCTTTCTAAGGCATTCAGCTGGTTCTCAATCGTTGCCACATCGCTAGTTAATGGCGTAACGGTAAACGCATCTGCTGAATACACCACCAAGGCCGTCAGTCCGTCTTTTCTTTGTCTTAAAATATCTGCAATTTTATAGCGGGCACGCACTAAACGGCTGGGTTTTATATCAGTCGCATTCATGGTTTGCGAAAGGTCTAAGGCAATAACCAACGCCGCATCATTACGAAATGCAGGTGTTTCTAAGCGTTCCCATGTTGGGCCTGCCAGTGCAACAATTGATAATAAAACGGCCATTGATAAAGCCCCGACTACCCAATAACTTTTAGACGATTGTTTATCTTCTAAAATAAACGGCAATAAGGCTGCATCACACACATCGGCCCATTCACCTTTAGCCAGTGTGTTTTTAACCGATACAAACATTAAAGCCAGCGCCGGAATCAACGCCAATAAAAAATAAGGTCTTATAAAATGAAAGTCTGCCCAGTTCATATAAGCCTCAAACGAATCACAGTAATAATGCCCAATAACAATAAACTTAGCGCTAATGGCCAAGGGTATAGTTCACTCATGGGGCGATAAAATTGCTTATTTTTCTCAACAGGTTCTAGTTGATCTAACAGCTCATATATCTGCTCTAGCTCTTCTTTGCTGCGCGCACGAAAATATTGACCATTTGTTGCCTCTGCAATGGCCGTAAGGGTTTTTTCATCAAGATCACGTGATGGATTAACTTTACGGTTACCAAAAAAACTGCGTACCAACATTTCATCTGCACCAATCCCAATGGTATAAATTTTAAGTTGCTGGTCAGCTGCCAATTTTGCAGCTTGAAGGGGGGTAATTTCACCCGCTGTATTCGCTCCATCTGTTAGCAGAACTAGCACTCGACTGTTTGCTTGCTCATCCTTCAAATGTTTAACAGCTAAACCAATTGCATCCCCAATAGAGGTTGCCGGCTCATCATCAGTAATACCAATAAATGCTTCGTCTAATAACGTTGCAACTGTCTTACGGTCAAAGGTTAAAGGTGTTTGCAAATAGGCTGTAGTGCCAAACAATATTAACCCTAACCGATCGCCGATGCGTCGCTCAATAAAGTCTGTTGCCACATATTTGGTAGCTGTTAAGCGATCCACACGGGTGTTTTCAATAACAAAATCTTCCTCTTTCATACTGCCAGATACATCTACCGCCAGCATTAAGTCACGTCCACTCACTGCTTGTTCAATAGGCTCACCCAGCCATTGTGGTCGAGCAGACGCCAACACTAATAACACCCACGCGATAACAGCCAACCACAAAAGCCAAGGCTGTTTTGCTGAGCTATACCGTGCCTTAGCCTCACCAAAATCTTCTATAAAAGGGATTTTTAGGGCCGCTTGTGTATCTGCTGTATAAGCCGGCAAAAGCCAGCGGTATAGCAATGGCAACGGTAATAATAAAAATAATTGAGGCCACTCGATATGAATCATTGGTGTTGCCTCTTTAACCAACATTCACACAATTCAATTAAGTCATCTATTTCTATGTCTTCTGGCGCTGTCTGCCGATAAGGCGCTTCAGATAAATAACGTCCTATACCGGTACTAAATGGCGTACCGTCTACCGATTGATCTAGATACTCCAACCAGTCTTTACCCGTTAAACCTGCCGTCTTATTGCGCGGATTCACACTGATAGAAACACGACGCAGACACATAGATAATTGTTTAAGTGTGTTTAATTCATCGTTGTATTTGGATTGCTTTATATCAACCAATAAGGCTGATGCTGCTTTAATCGCCGTACGACGTGTTAATTTTTTATACAACCACCAAGCACAAACCAAAGCCACAACAACAACCAGTAAAACAAGCCACCAACCTAAAGCAGGTGGCCACCAGCTAACCTCAGCGGGTAAATGAATGTCTTTTAAGGGCAGTGCTTCATTCATTAACTTAACACCTCATATGGATCATCAACGGTGCTACATTCAAGCAGTGAAATTCGCCATTTTTTACACAATGTTGTTAACTGTTGTTGCCTGTTTTTAAAATGTTGTTGATAGGCTAATACCCGCTGGTTATCGCCAGTATCCAGTACTGTTTCCTGTTTACCATTAGTAAAACGATAGCACCCTCTGCTTGGCAAATAGCTTTCTAGCGGATCATAAATATGTACTAATTGAAGTTCGCAGTGTTTAGCTAATTTAGATAACTGTTTTTCAACATGATTATTTAAGCCACGAAAATCACTAACAATATATACCAAGCTACCAGGTCTGGCATGTTGCATTAAGCGGTTAAGAATTTGCTCTAACGAGAAAGACTCTGTTATCGATAATGTAGGTTTAACCAACGCATTTAAAAAATGTAAAACAGCTGAGCGGCCATTGGCTGGCTTTAACTCTTGGCAACCGTGCTGATTAAAAACCTGACCGCCTACTCTATCGCCATTTAACTGAGCAGCCCACGCTACTAAGGCAGCCACTTTAGACGCTTGTACCGATTTGAACACACCGCGTGTTGCAAAATTCATAGTGGGTCGTAAATCAACAGAAATAAAAATGGGTCGTTCACGTTCTTCACGAAATATTTTGCTGTGTGTTTTATTCGTACGAGCAGTCACTCGCCAGTCAATACTACGGATATCATCCCCTGCTTGATACAAACGCACTTCATCAAACTCCATTCCACGGCCTTTAAAACGTGACACATACCCGCCATTTTGGGCCGACTGTATACGATGCCGACGAGTTTTTAACAGCCCCGCCTTTTTCGCTAAATCGACCATGGGTTTTAACTGAACAGAAACCCGTTCGTTTTGTAAAACAGCCTGCTTCATTTAAGGCACAGCAACTCTATTAATTAATTCTTTAATAAACCTATCGGCTGTAATGCCCTCTGCTTCGGCTTCATAAGACATAATTAAACGATGTCGTAATACATCGTAGGCAATATTTTGAATATCTTCCGGGGTAACAAAATCACGTTGATTCAACCACGCTTTGGCTCTAGAACAACGGTCAAGCGCAATGCTCGCTCTTGGACTAGCCCCGTATTGAACCCAAGCAGCTAGATCATCACCATAAGCAGCCGGTTCACGTGTTGCTAATATCAATTGCAACAGATAATCTTCCAGTTCGTCACTCATATACACGTCTAATATTTCCTGACGTGCTGCAAATAACTGTTGCTGTGTTATCGGCTCGCTTGTTGCTTTTTTAGTATCACCGCCTTTTTCCTCGCGGCGGGCTAAATGTAAAATCTCTTTTTCATGTACTGCCTTAGGGTAATCTATTTTTACATGCAGTAAAAACCGGTCTAGTTGTGCCTCAGGCAAAGGATAAGTGCCTTCTTGTTCCAATGGGTTTTGCGTAGCCATTACCATAAATAAACTGGGTAACTGATAACTGGCACCACCAACAGTAATTTGTCGTTCTGCCATAGCTTCTAATAAAGCGGCTTGAACTTTTGCAGGCGCACGGTTTATTTCATCCGCTAATACTAGATTATGAAATAAAGGCCCTTTTTGAAACTCAAACGTACCCTGCTGTGGTCGATAAATATCCGTACCGGTTAAATCTGAGGGCAATAAATCTGGTGTAAACTGAACCCGGTGAAAGTCTGCTTCAATCCCTTTACTCAACACATTAATGGCACGCGTTTTAGCAAGCCCAGGAGCCCCTTCAACTAAAATATGGCCATCTGCTAACAAGGCAACTAACATTCTTTCTACTAATACGTCTTGGCCAATAATCTGCTTGCTGATCGTCTCTTTAAGTTGCTGAATAACCGCTTTAGAATCGCGTAAACTACTTTCTACCATGGTTTATTTATCCTTTTTAATGCTGAGTTTTATACAATATTGCGTTTACCGGACCCAATATTTATTTCTAATCCGTTATAAACATTGGGGGCAACCATCTCATGATTCAACCACCAACATTACAAATGTTCTCCATTCTAACTAAACCTTTCTATTCGCATCATGAATAAACCCGTCGATGTTCTTATTATTGGTGCCAGCGCTTCTGGTTTAATGTGCGCAATAGAAGCCGGCAAACGTGGCCGCAATGTGGTGGTATTAGACCATGCAAATAAGGCGGGTAAAAAAATACTCATGTCCGGTGGTGGGCGCTGTAACTTCACCAATATGGATATCAGTGCAGACAATTATATTTCCCATAACCCGCACTTTTGTAAATCAGCGCTTAGTCGATACACACAATGGGATTTTATTGCGCTGGTGTGCGACTACAACATCCCCTATCACGAACGTAGCCACGGGCAATTATTTTGCGATGATAGCGCTAAAGACATTCTCAATATGTTGCTATCAGAATGTGCTCATGCAGGGGTAGACATTCGCCTTAATTGCAGTATAGAAAACATTCACAAAGAAAATGACCACTATATCATCAACACATCTCTAGACGATTACAGTGCAGAATCGGTCGTGATTGCTAGCGGTGGCTTATCCATTCCTAAAATGGGCGCAACAGGCTTTGGTTATAACATAGCCAAACGTTTTGGGCATACCGTTCACCCAACTACTGCAGGGCTAGTACCGTTTACCCTACAACCGGACGATAAAGCTTGGCTAGCCGAGCTTTCTGGCATTGCCATAGAGTGCGTGGTGAGTAATGAGCGCAACAGCTTTAGAGAAAATATCCTACTAACCCATCGTGGTTTAAGCGGCCCAGCCATTTTACAAATATCATCGTACTGGCACGCTGGCGAAACGCTCAGCATTAACCTACTGCCCGATGTAGACATAGAAACACTTCTAAAAACAAAGCAACAAACACAAGCCAAAACACATTTAAAAACCATATTAGCTGAGCATTTACCGAAACGATTTATCGCCGCCTTACTTGATGAACAACTCCTAAACCAACCACTCCAGTCCATCTCGCACGATCGCTTTAAAACCATTAGCAAGCAACTACACCAATGGCAAATAAAACCCAACAGCACCGAAGGTTATAGAACCGCAGAGGTAACACTGGGCGGCGTTAATTGCGATGAGCTATCATCAAAAACTATGGAGTCAAATTACTCAACAGGGTTATATTTTGTGGGCGAAGTAGTCGATGTTACCGGCTGGCTGGGTGGTTATAACTTTCAGTGGGCTTGGTCATCTGGCTGGTGTGCAGGGCAAGTGGTTTAAAACCACTTCTTATTTTGATTAGTTTATTTTTAAACATTGATCCCTTTGAGCAAACACTCTAAACTCTGAGTTAAGGGTATTTGGTGCGCATGGTAATACCCATATTTATGTCTTTAATATCAAAATACATGGAAGTACTATCCGCATAGAGCAAGTAATACGCGGATAATTGGTTTTGCTTATTAACACTGTTAGGTGAATCAAAAAGGAGAAAAGAATGGAACTCGAAGTAACTTGGAAACGAGCAGCAAAAGTATGGTGGGCGTATCTCTGGAGAAATATCATTGCAATCATAGTTGCAATGATATTTGGGGGTGTCATCGGCTTTATTATTGGATTCATACTAGCAATTGTGGGAGTTTCTAGTCAAACCATACAATTTATTACAGCACCAATCGGCATGATAATAGGACTACTAATTTCTAGTAGTACCAGTCAATATGATTTTGGCTAAAGATTATGGGGAGTTTAGGTTGGTGCTCTTACAAACCAACCCAGCAGAGCAATCACTTAACAAGGCAAATTAACTCGGGCTGCCAAAAGCTGCGCCGCTTCGCTCTGCATCTTTTGGCATCTGCTTATTAGCTTCGTTAGCTTTTCAGGAGAGTTATGAGTAACTTTAAATGTACTGTGGAAATATTAAGCTCTTTGCATCACTTATAGCTATAACTACAGTATTAATAAGGAAGATATAAACGTTTACAGACAAACCCCATCTAGCCTGATCCATTGATTTTAGAAAGGTATAAAAAACCCGCCGTAGCGGGTTTTTTATACCGTTAATATTACGTTGTTATTTTACAGATACGCCTAACGCCTTTACTGTTTGAACATTCAAATACTTGTCGACGGGTAGTTTATTAGCTGATTGAAATGCATTAACTGCAGCGATTATTTCTGCACCAATCACGCCATCAATTCTGCCAGGGTTGAAGCCTTTTGCTTTTAACGCAGATTGAATTTTTGAAATACGACCTTGAGTCATGTTGGTTTCACATAAGATAGAGCGCCATTGCATAAAGCCATCGCTAACTAACTCTTGGTGAGTAACTGTTTTATATGTCGCTGGAATGGCGATTCGTTTTTCAGTTGCTAGTGAAGCTAGTTTACGTACTTTAATCGTTTTAAACTGTGCAGGAATGGTAACTTCACGAGTTGTTGCAGGTGTTTTAACAACTTGTCTAGTTACTGTTTTAAACGTAGCAGGCGTTTTTGTTAAACATACCTTTTGTCCTGTTCGTGAAGAAGTAGGATGCTTTTTATTATGAATCTCATGCCAAGTAAACGTTGCAGCAGTCACTTGATTTGTTTTTGTTAACGTATCGTATTTTGCAGGTATTGCTGTGCGTAATTCTGATGCTGGTTTAACCACTTCTTGGACCGAGACAGTTTTATACTGAGCAGGAATCTCAACCGTTTTAGTGGTGGCTGGTGTTGCAAGTACACTCTTGCTGACTGTTTTATATTCTGCAGGTACTTCAACTAAGCACATAATCTCACCGGTGGCAGAATCAATACGCTGGATTGGGCCAGTGCCTTTCTTCCAGATGATGTGTGCAGGCTTAACAAGTACTTTTTCTGATACAGTTTTAAAGATAGCAGGTACTTGAATGATTTTGCTTGACGCTTCACTAACAAGAACGGTTTTTTCAACGGTACGGTAGGTTGTTGGAATTGTTTTAACTGTTTCAGATGCCTCTGCTGTTAAAACTTGCTCTGTCAAATTTTCAAACTTAGCTGGTAGTGTATGTTCATGGAAGCACATACCAGGCGTTGCAGAGTCAAGATCAGCACCGTATTTTTTTGCTAATGCTAAAAGCTCGCTACTAGCTGGTGTTGAATTGTTGCTGTGGTCTAATCTCCAAACAAGCTGTTCGTCACTCATTTTTATTTTATCAGACTCTGTACCGTATACGGCCGGTACAGCAACAAGTTTGCTTGAAGCTGGGCTGACCTCAACGGTCTCTGTGGCCCACTCATATTAATATGCGGGAATCAACGTATAGCAAATTCTTCAATTATTCCCCCGTTCAAACCACCCTGCTTCTAATACCTATTGACAGTGTTATGTAACACAGCACAATGTTAGCTCTCCTATGAGAATATAAATGAGGTGAAACCCCACCCTTTTCAATATGGATGATAACTTTTCTGACAAACATATCATTGATTCGTGGTTACAAAATGCAAAACCATGGGTTGTTGCTATTCGTGATAATGAAATAGCAAGCAGAACGCTGCTTACAAATAAGGCAATCACCGACACTATTTTACAAAAAAAACCTCAAAACGTATTAGACATAGGCTGTGGCGAGGGTTGGTTAGCTAGAAAATTAAGCGATTCGGGTATTACTACATTTGGTATAGATGTTGTGCCCGACCTTGTTGATGAGGCTAACAGACTGGGCGGCGGTATCTTTAAGCTAATACCTTATGAGCAGTTAAGCCAACGTGTTATTAAACAAAAATTTGATGTGGCTGTTTGTAACTTTTCATTATTAGGTAATGAATCTGTTAATCATGTTTTTAACTGCATACCACATGTTCTAAATGAGCAAGGTTATTTTATTATTCAAACTATCCACCCTATTAACGGCTGCGGACATGTTAAATACCAGGATGGGTGGCGAAAAGGCACTTGGGCTGGCTTTAATCAGCAGTTTACAAACCCACCACCTTGGTACTTTAGAACATTAGAAACATGGAAAGCCCTGTTTAAGCTTAATAAGCTTGAGCTTATTGAAATACTTGAGCCTGTAAACTCACACATAAAAGAAGCCGTTTCTATCATCTTTATTAGTCAGTTGGCGGCTAATAAATAACCAGCACAATCAATAGGCAAAAAGAATGAGCATTATTGAGATTATTACTCTATTCGGCATGATGGTTGCGCTGGCAGCTTTACCCAGTGCTAGTGTTGCTTTAGTTGTTACGCGCTCAGCCACATTTGGTGTAGCCAACGGTGTTGCTGTAACTGCCGGCATCATTCTGGGTGATTTGATATTTATTCTACTGGCTATTGTTGGTTTGTCGGTTGTGGCTGACACCTTGGGTAGCTTATTTATGGTTATTAAATACCTCGGAGCCGCTTACCTACTTTGGATAGGTTATACGCTCATCACGTCCAACGGTGCTAGCTCAATATCAGTTGATAAAAGCGTAAAACAACAACATTTATTCGCTAGTTTCGCTGCAGGCTTAATATTAACTTTGGGCGATATTAAAGCCATTATTTTTTACGCTAGTTTCTTACCTGTATTCGTTAATCTGTCTACCGTTCAAACCCCAGATATTCTAATTTTAATTTCTATTATGGTTATTAGCCTGGCTAGTGTAAAAATTCTATATGCGTTTTCAGCCGCTAAAATAGTTGCTGTTGCATCCGCTAATAAGTTTGATAACGTGGTTAGAAAAACAGCCGGTAGTTTTATGTTAGCCGCTGGGGGCTACCTAATTTTTAAAGCTTAGTAAGCATCGGCAAGTTGATTTGTGACTTTAAAAAATCAGCGTAGACTAACCAGTCTCGGCTAATTTTCATCGCCTCTCGTTAAGAAAAATATGATTACTTTTTGGCTAACTCTAAACTGGCTGATCCAACTGCTACTAATTATGTTGTCGGTTTCAACGGCTTTACATGCACTGATGAATAAAAACGATCCTAGGTCATCACTACTTTGGATTATTACCTGCTTTTCTCTTCCATTTGTTGGCCCTATTCTCTACCTTGTTTTAGGAATAAACCGCGCTCACAATAAAGTTTTATCACTAGGCGCAGTTGCTGATACCTCACTTAGCACTATTCCCAAACCTATTACCTCTGTTGATAAAAAAAGCAGACCTTTATCACCTCATCAACGTCTTAGTTTGGCTGTTACCGGACTACCCTTAAGCGAAGGCAACCAAATACAGATACTTAGTCAGGGTGAGAATGCTTACCCAGCGATGTTAAAAAGTATTCATGAGGCAACTGAGTGGGTTTATTTATCCATGTACATTTTTGAGTCTAACGGTGTTGGTGATCAGTTTATCGATGCGTTGGCTGATGCTGTGGAACGTGGTGTTGATGTTCGTGTGTTACTTGATGGTGTAGGTTCTTGGTACAGTCTCGGTCAAACTAGAAAGGCTCTAGTTGCTCGTGGTGTAACGACACTTACCTTTTTACCCATAGGAAAAATGTTACCGCGCTTTACACTTAACCTGCGTAACCACCGCAAAATTTTATTATGTGACGGAAAACATGCGTTTACGGGCGGAATGAATATTCGCCAATGTCATTTAGTACAAACGTGTCAGCCTAACAGGGCAACTAAAGACTTTATGTTTAGCTTGAAAGGCCCTGTTGTACAACAAATCGGTCAAATATTTGAGAATGACTGGTTTTACGCCTGTGGTGAAAAACTACCAAGCAAGTGCTATGACATTAACACATACGGACAATCATCCTGTCGCGCTATCAGTGATGGTCCGGGCATTAATATAAATGTATTAACAAAAGTAATGATTAGCGCTCTTAACAGTGCTCAATCGAGTATTACACTGGTGACGCCCTATTTTTTACCGCCTAATGGGCTGATTATTGCTTTACAGTCCGCTGCACTTAGAGGTGTAGATGTTTCAATATTATTGCCGGTCCATAATAACCAACCTTATATTCATTGGGCGATGCGAAATAACATGCGCCATTTTCTAGCCTATGGCGTAAAAATTTATTATCAGCCCAGCCCTTTTGTGCATTCAAAACTGTTACTAATAGACGATCATTATTGCCAAATTGGATCGGCTAATATTGACTCTCGTAGTTTGCGATTAAATTTTGAACTTAATGTCGAAATATTTGATGCTAATTTTGCTCAATCAATGGCCAAAATTATAAACAACGATAAACAACAAGCCATTGAAATAACGCCCCAAAAACTCAATAAACGCTCTTTTTTAATAAAAGCTTGGGATGCCTTTTGGTGGCTTTTTACCCCTTATTTATAAACCCACAGCTTACCTACTCGGCAAGAACACCTTGCGACATTGCAATATAATGAGTAACAGCCAAATAAATATCTATACCCCTCGATATTATGATTCAGAGTATTAAAAATTTAAGTAAAAAATTACTATCCGATAACTGGTATACATTGAATAAATATACCTTCGATTTCCAAAAAGAAAACGGTCAATGGGAGCAACATCAGCGTGAGGTTTATGACCGAGGCAATGGTGCTACGGTACTGCTCTATAGTGCAGCAAAACAGAGCGTTATTCTTACTAGACAGTTTCGTTTACCCAGCTATTTAAATGGCAATAATGACGGCCTTCTCATTGAAACCTGTGCAGGTTTGTTAGACGGCGACGAACCAGAAATATGTATAAAAAAAGAAATTGAGGAAGAAACTGGATACAGCGTTAAAACGGTTAAGAAAATTTTTCAAGCCTATATGTCCCCAGGCGCAGTGACTGAAATACTGCATTTTTTTATTGCTGAATACACACCGCAAATGAAAATAAGTGAAGGCGGAGGACTCGCGCATGAACAAGAAAACATTGAAGTCTTGGAGCTTAATTTTAAAACGGCATATCAAATGATCGCAACAGGCGATATCGTTGATGCCAAAACTATTATGCTTCTCCAATACGCAAAACTAAATCAACTTTGTTTATAATAATCGGTTTGCAATAAACACACGTGGCCATAGCGCCCCCTATCAAGCAAAACTATTCTTGTTTAACCTGTTTTTCTACCCTATCTAATTATTATTTTATGAAGCATTTTATCTTTCTGCTGAGCTTAGCTTTTTTCCAATCCGCAATCGCTACTGAAATTAAATTACTCAATGGAGACACCTTGAACGGTGATGTTATTAAAACAGAAAATGGACAAGTCACCCTTTCTCACCCTATTTTAGGCTTAGTAACTATCCCTTCGTCCAACATTAAACCAGCTGTAGTGAGCGAAGAAAAAATAGTCGATAAAAAAGATAACGGCCTATTAGGTACCGGCTTTTTTAAAGACTGGAAAAGATCCGCTGAACTAGGGATTAATGGCAATGAAGGTAATACACAAGATATGGATATTCATATTGGTGTGAATGGGGATTTTTCAAACACAACAAGACGTTGGTCGGTATCCAGTGTATATAACAATGGTAGCGATGATAATGAAACGACAAAAAGTGATTTTTTTGCTCAATTTACAAGAGATTTTCTTAACCCATCAAACCCCCACTTTTCTTTTATAAAGGGTCGATATGACTGGGATGAGTTCGAAGATTGGGATCACCAAATTGACCTATCGGCCGGTGTAGGTAGCCAATTAATAAAAAAAGACGCTTGGTCACTTATTGGTAGAACAGGCCTAGGTGTGAGTAAAGAGTTTGGTGGTGACAATGATGGCTGGACACCAGAAGCACTTTTGGGGCTTGAAAGTTTTTGGGCTATTAGTAAACATCATTCGGTAGAGTTTAAAAACAGCCTATACCCAAATTTGGATAAATTAGGCGAGTTTAGAAATTTAACAGAACTCAATTGGAAAATTGGCCTAGCAGATATTAATAATTTGAATCTAAAAGTAGGGTTTGTTAATGACTATGACTCATTAGCGAACGGTGAGAGTCAAGAAAATGATTTTCAATATCGTCTTTTATTAGCCTTTGATATCTAAACATACCACCTTACCTATAACGCCAATCAACGTGATATGAATCGCCTGCAACGTATGTATCTAACAAGATCATACAAGCTAAAAATGCTAATCTGTCACACATTATTTCAAACAACTAAAAATTATTTATGAAAATTTGTGGTGTAGAACTCTCTGCTAATGATGCTGTTATTTGTTTCCTTCAATTTGAACAGCAAACGTTTAATTTACCCGATTGTCGAGTCCGTAAAGTAAGTTTGCCAAAGGGGCATTCTACTGATGACTTACGACACTTCCAAAAAACTTTTGCTAAATTGATGGCCGACTATGGCATTAACAAGGTGGCCATTAAAGAGCGTGCTTTAAAAGGCAAATTTGCCGGTGGCCCCATTGGTTTTAAATTAGAAGCAACTATTCAGTTGATTGATACACTTGATGTAATAATGCTATCTCAAAAAGAAATTAAGTTAGCTCTATCTGAAAACCGTTTACCAATAAGTTTTTCTGATACTGGATTAAAAGTGTTTCAAGAAACCGCCTTTACCACCGCTTATGCCGCGCATGTTTTGGCATAAGGTGTGGAATTAAACTTTTCGACTAACTCGTTAAAAAAGGCCATCATTATGCAAGCTAGTCAAATAGGGTTTAACCCTCTATACGCTGAAGATAACCCGATTTTAGAAGACATTAGCCAACTGACCGGCTATGCCTTTTTAGAATTTGGAGCCCCATGGTGCGAGCATTGCAAAGCGGCACAATCTGCCATTGAGCAAACCTTAAAACCGCTTCAATTTGCGCACGTTAAGGTTTATGACGGTAAAGGTTTGGCTTTAGGCCGCGCCTTTAAAGTTAGACGCTGGCCTACGTTAATTTTATTAAAAGATGGTGTGGAATTAGCTCGCGTGGTTCGCCCAACGTCTACTGCGCAGGTGAATGCATTACTCTCATCAATGTCTGCTGGCTAAAGTTTTAATTTAAGCTATATATCTGTACTGCGTTAATCATTCAATTAAAACTGATAGCCAACTTCTTTTACATGATCTGCTCTTTTACCGTACACCTGTGTCCAATTAACGCCCATGTATGGCGCTAGGTGAGCATAAGGCAACAAATAAGCACAGCAGCACCTAATGGACGTGAATACATTGAAACTAACTATTTGCACGAATACGTGCATAAACTTGTGAGCCACCATCTTTTTTCAGCAATAAAACATCATAATCGTCACGTCGGTCACCCATTTCCATTCCCGGACTTCCAATCGGCATTCCAGGAACAGCAAGACCTAATGCATTAGCAGGTTTTTCAGCTAAAAAACGTTGTATTACCTGCGCTGGAATATGCCCTTCAAAAACATAACCTTCTTTTGATACCGCCGTATGACAAGACTGGTACTGCGGGGCAACTCCCCATTTTAATTTAAGTTCATTTAAATCTAGCGGATGATGCGTTGTCGATATAAAACCATGTTGCTTTGCGTGGCTTACCCAACCATCACAACATTGACAGGTGGGACTTTTAAAAACATCTAATTGAACCAAGGACGATAGCTCTTCATTGGCATTATTTTTTTGTGTTTGCTGCTCGGTTTCTAAGCAAGCTGTTAGCCCCAATAAAAATGCTAACGGCAAAAGTAGCCTTACTATATTAAACATATTTTCTTTCCTTGTTCTAACCTGAAGTATTTTTGATGTACGTTATAACCTTATTGTAAACAAATTGTTAATAGATAGAGATTAAAAGATAAGCAAGCTATATTATCAATTGCTAATAGATCAAGAGTGTGATGAAATTCACCGTCAAATTGTAAAACAGTATACTTTTATGCCTGAAGATTGTAAGGATTGCTCATTAGCAAACACCTGTATACCCAGCGCCTTTGCTGAGCATAATATTCATAAACTCGATAAAATTGTATCGCCCACTAAGCAATACCCTCGGCATCGAAATATATACCATCAAGGTAGCAACTTTCAGGCCTTATATATTGTTAAATCGGGTGCGTTAAAAACCTATATTACTAACTCTAAGGGGGATGAAAATATTACAGGTTTTTACATGCCTGGAGATATCGTGGGTCTTGAAAGTATTTCAAAAAGGCGCTACCTAAACACCGCCAAAACACTCACAGACAGTAGACTTTGCAGGGTAAATTATCAGGAGCTGGCCGAATTAAGAAAATATACACCCGCTTTGTCTGACTGGGCTATCAACCTATTTAGTTTGTCGTTGGCTTCTGGCCAAGACTTTTTTAATTGTCTGTCTCAACACACTGCTGTTGCGAGATTAGCGACTTTTCTATTAACCTTATCCAAACGTACCAGCCGATCTGATCAGTACCAATTAGACTTTCAATTACCGATGTCTCGTCAAGATATTGGAAGCTACTTGGGACTTGCCAACGAAACAACCAGCCGTGCCTTTACTAAACTGGTTGATAAAAACTGTATTCATAAAATGAATAAAGAGATTCACATTGTAGATTTAGAGGCTTTGCAAGAATGTTCTAACCTTACTATGGAGCATTCCAAAAAAAGTTATTAAAAAAACCACCAGCCTATATTAACTAGGCTGGTGGTTGGTAAAGTTGAATTAAACGGGCGGCTTACTAAAAGAAACAGTGAATATTTTTGTCAAGCACAACACGTTGATCTAAGGTAATCACCCTTGATGCTAGTTTCCAGTTACCCTTTTCTTTTCTTAATTTATCCATCCGAATACCGTAATGTGTTGCTTGGTCCCTTTGCATACGACTACGAAATAAAATAAAGGCAGAACGCACATCAATTTCGTCGTCGGCCTCAGACCATTGAGCATCTATATTACTGATAATACGACGATTACGAACCCTAGGGTCCTCAGCCCATACAATGCCTGTCGCCATTCTTGCCACACGCATACTCAACATGCCGTAGTCATCATTATATAAATATGTTGTTTGGGAATTGCCCAATACCTTGTTGTCACGGCGATAGCGCACTTCTTGAGTTGGTAGCTGGTAGCTAATATCTTTACATAGCATATTTCCAAGCCAATCATCAAATCGCTCTTCATCCAAGGCTCTTGCTTCTTGTACTAAAAAACGCTCAACTTCAAAGTGAGTAGATTGATCAACGCTTTGTCCTGCTTGTTGTTTATTGCTCATTTTAGCCCCCTACTTTTTTTTGCTCTAATTGAGCCGTCGTTGACAATTCACTCCAAGGTTTACCTTCCATAAACTCTGCCCATCGACGATACATGCCTCGTTGAGGTGCTTCGTTAACCCATCCTTTACTAACCAAACCGGGTAACTCAGGATCAAGGTATTCATGCCCTTTTCCCATACCAAGATAAAGCGTCCCTTGACGTGTAGAATAGCCACGATTAGTTTGTGTGCATTGCTCCATATTCTCACCATCATCACTTTCAAGAATACCCGCTGTACCAAAGGTCAGCATATTATCGGTATGTATCATTTGTTTAAGCTGATCGGGCATTTCTTTTTCAACTAAGGTCCATGTCAGCACCTCAATACTATGCGGGCCACGTGGTTGCCACATTTTGAAAGTATTTGTGCCGTATAAAAATGAACAATTAGGAAAAATTGCAGCATCCCAGTGCCCACGGTAAAACTTCTCACGGTGCTCACCCATTTTTTCTCTAATCAGTGGCGATCTGTCATCCAACCATTTTTGATAGGCTTCAAAAACAGGGCCGCCATGAAGCGCAGCCGCGCCTTCCCAAATAACACCGAACCCATGACCTTCAGGTACGGTAACTTGCAACCCGGATGTTTCAGCATCATAAACGGCATTACCTTTGGCAATGGCTAATGGGCCACCTGCTATTTCTAACGCGGACGCATGTGCCCAACCGACATGGTAGCCATCCCCAATAAAGTTCTCTGTTGGGTTTTTCCAGTTGCAATCTAGAATAGATTTCATCGGAGGGCCGATTAGCTCACAGCCACCGGGCACGTCCATAAATGAATCCATATACCAAGCCATTCCACCTAAGTAATCTTTTAGTGATGGCGCTTCATCATCAAATGTACCAAAGACAAAGCCTTTATAACTCTCTACCCTTATTTTCTTAAGGTGTAAGGCATCCTTATCAATTTCATTATGATAGGCCTGTTTTTCTAAAGGTACATCAACAAGGTTACCATCCATACCAAACACCCAGCCATGGTATGGGCAGGTAAATGATTTAGCATTACCACCATCTGAAAAACAAACGGCATTACCACGATGTGTACATGAGTTTACAAATGCTTTAATACTGCCGTCTTTCTGGCGTGCAACAACAACAGAGTCCTCACCCATCATTGTCGACTGATAATCACCCTCATCGGGAATGATTGATTCATGTGTTAAAAACAACCAACATCGAGCAAAAATTTCTTCCATCTCTTTTTGGTAAATGTCCTCATCCCAAAATATCGCACGATCTTGAATCGCACCGTCTTGTTGGATTAATTTATTAACTGGCTTCATCTTATCTCCTGTGAAATGATCTAACTTTTATTATCATGTCGAAAAACGTGACTCTATCTGCTACACCTATTAATTAAACTGACCCTAATCAATTTTTTATTTTGGCTTTCTCGCCAAGCCTTGTTTTAGAGCACTATTTTCTTATTAAATGATCTAGATCAGATTCACCGCTGGTGATTTTTTCTTATACAAGCCATCTCGATTCATCAGTGACATCAATGGTTATTAATATAAAAAAGAGCGCTCTAGGCGCTCTTTTTTAATCAGAATGTTATTAGTTAAATATTAAGCGGCTTGTTGACCTAATGCTTTTGCTAAATCTTCTGAGGCCACACCATTCGGTTTAATATCAAACGTTTCTACAAGAATATTAAGAAGATTGGGGGTGATAAAACCGGGCAATGTTGGCCCTAGGTGAATGCCTTTAATTCCCAAGGATAGTAGGCTCAGTAAAACGGCCACAGCTTTTTGTTCAAACCAGGAAACCATATAAGACAATGGTAAGTCATTAACGCCACAGTCAAACTCTTTAGCCAATGCCAAGGCAATTTGAATAGCCGAGTATGTGTCATTACATTGCCCAACATCTAATAAACGCGGGATACCACCGATATCGCCTAAGTCCTGATCATTGAAACGGTATTTACCACAGCCTAATGTTAAAACAACGGTATCATCGGGTGTTTGCTCAACCAGCTCTGTGTAGTAATTACGACCGGGTGCAGCACCGTCACAACCACCGACTACAAAGAAATGACTAATATCGCCGCCTTTAACCGCTTCAACCACTTTGTCTGCGACACTCAATACAGTATGACGACCAAACCCAACCATCACTGATTTTTCTTCTTCATCTTCGGTAAAACCTTCGGCTGCTTTAGCCGCTTCAATCGCCAACGTAAAATCACCATGTTCTAGATGAGGAACTCCAGGCCAACCGACCGGTCCAGCAGTAAAAATTCTATCTTTATAAGAGTCTTGCGGCTCAATTAAACAGTTTGATGTCATGATGATGGCACCTGGAAAGGCAGCAAATTCCACATGTTGGTTCTGCCAAGCCGTGCCATAATTACCAATTAAGTGAGGATATGCTTTTAGCTTTGGATAGGCATGAGCAGGCAACATTTCTCCATGAGTGTAAATATTAATACCCGTATCTTTGGTTTGTTCAAGCAAGTCATAAAGGTCTTGCATATCATGCCCACTGACTAAAATGGCTTTCCCTTTAACCGCCGTTGTTCTTGCTGCACCCGCTTCTTGAGCACCAAATTGACCGGTATTAGCCCCATCCAGTAATTCCATTACTTTTAGGTTAATAGCCCCTACTTCTAGACAACCTCCGAGTAGAAGCTCTGCATCAGTTGGTTCGTTCGCTAACAAATCTAACGCTTTTTCAATGCGCTCAAAAACTTCTTCATTTTGGTAACCTAAAACATGCGCATGGTAGCAATATGCCGCTACACCTTTAAGGCCATAAAGCATCATGGCACGTAAACCAACAATATCTTCTCCAACAATGTCTAAGTCTTTATCAATCGCTGCTTGTTCAAGCTGCAACAACAAACCTGCTTTAACCGTCGCTGGCTCCCACACTGCTGGCCCTTCTGGCGTTTCAATAGGTACATTTTGTTCTACGGCAGCATGTTCATACGCTTCCCTAAGACGATCTCGTATTTGTTTAGCTTCAGCAATGAGCTCAACAAAACGATCTGCATTAAAGTTAACATTGGTTAAGGTCGTAAATAACCCATATAAAATAAAAACATCTGCTTCATTGTCTGTGTGGCCTAACTCACGAGCCAACTTTGCATATTGCGCAATGCCTTTAACGCTATAAGTCATTAAATCCTGTAAATCAGCGGTGGTGGCATCTTTACCGCAAACCCCTTGCGCTGTTTGGCAGCCAATACCATTTTTCTTTGAATGTGCTGTTTGTTCGCATTGATAACAAAACATGTTAGTCTCCTTTGTCTTTTACATGTGTGGCGAATTCTAGGCAGCGCTCCTTCCGTTGTAATTGACCTACATCAAGAAACCTAAAAAACATGACTTCACTACGCCAACATTTATTATTTGCCAGCTTTAATGAGCAACAATTTAGTCAAATTGAAACGGCGACTAGCGCGCTTTCACTCAACGATGGGAACCATTTATTTCACCAGCAAGACCCGGCCAAGTACTTTTATTATTTACAGGCCGGCGAGATTAAACTGTATCGCCTCTCTGCCAATGGTGAGGAAAAAGTGATCGAATTAATTCGTCCAGGACAAACATTTGCTGAAGCAGTAATGTTTATGAACTTTCAACATTATCCAGTGCATGCGCAAGCGATTAGTGACTGCCAACTGATACAAATTAAAATGAGTACGTTTCTTAAACTACTCGATCAGTCACCCGCCACTTGTTTAAAAATACTGGCTAAAATGAGCCAACGCTTACATGGAAGTATTCAGGAGATTGATCAGCTAACCCTACAAAATGCTACCATGCGTGTTGTTCAATTTATGCTCCAAGGCATCACTAACGATGCCCTATCGCCTTATAAAATACAATGGACAGCACCAAAGGCAACCCTAGCGTCACGCCTATCCGTACGGCCTGAAACCTTTTCTAGAATTTTAAAACAATTAACACGCGATGGCCTGATTGAGGTACAAGGCAAAACGATTACTATTCTAAATTTAGAGGCTTTACGTCAGCATATAAACATTTAACCTGTTTATATAAAAAAGTCTTTTCTTAGCGGCTTTTCATCGTTGCATAAAACTCATCTCTTGCCATATCAACCAAAGCAAACAAGTCAGCATCTTGCCAACCCTCTTTCATTGCCTTATCCATATAACCCAACAGTTCTTCAGCGAGCGGTAGTTTTAAACTGACATCTTCGGCACTTTGCTTAACCGCTTGTAGGTCTTTATGGCCTAGTTTTAAGGTTCCACGCCCTTGGTCAAAACGCTCGTTTTCAGCCATCGGCAGCATAAAGTCAATAACATACCTCGGCGCAACGCAATCTGCCAATACATCAAGAACCATTTTCGCCTTAAGCCCGTGCGCTTCGGCCAAAGCAATGGCTTCCGATATGCCTGTTATGGTAGAAACAAAGGTCAACTGGTGACACAATTTTAGTAATTGCCCATTACCCGACCCACCTAAATAGTGAATTTTATTTGCAAATGAGGAGAGGATCGGCCGCACTCGCTGATAGCTTTGCTCTTCTCCACCAACCATCATGGCCAAGGTACCAGCATCAGCCCAAGGCGTTGAACCACTAACAGGAGCATCTAAAAAAACTTTACCTTTAGCACTGGCCAGTTTTGCTAACTGCCGACACTGCCCGCTGGGCGTTGTGCCTAAATCAACAATAATGCCTCCCTCATCCATACCATCTAACAAACCACCTTCTTCACAGATCAACTTTTCCATGATCTCGGCATGAGACACACTGACAAACACGAGGTTTTTATCGCTGCCTAACGGCACGCCTTGTTCAAGCGCTGTTGCTCCTTTCTCAACCATCGCGTTAACAGCTTGAGCGGATAAGTCATGAACCGTAACGCTATGGCCAGCTTGTATAATTCTAGAAACAATAGCTTGCCCCATTGCACCAAGCCCGACAAACCCGATTTTAAATTCCGTCAAATTAACCACCTATTTAAATATATTTTTACTGACAAAATAACAGAATCAGCAAATTATAAATGTCTGATTTTGTATTTACACTTTCTAACTACAAAGCGTTTCGATTTCATAGTTAAAGCTGGCGTTTCGCATGTTTAAGTTAATAGTTAACTGTCTATATTGTAAGGACTCATTAGGCCGGTGTTCTTTCAACCTTAAAAAAAGCAACATACATAGATGGGAAAACAAACAGTGTTAGCAAAGTTGCCACCCATAGGCCATTCATCATCGTAATCGCCATTGGTCCCCAAAAATAGTCACTTACAAGAGGTATCATTGCAAAAATAGCTGCTAATGCCGTTAATATAATAGGCCGAGCACGGCGTACAGTCGATTCCAAAACAGCATCCCAAGCTGAATAACCCGCAGCCAAATCTTGATCAATTTGATCCATTAATATAATCGTATTTCGAATAATAATCCCAACCAAGGCGAGCATCCCTAGACGAGCAACTAGGCCAAATGATAAATCTAACAGCAATAATATTGAGACGACACCAATCAAGCCTAATGGCACAGTCATCAGCACTAAAGCCATTTTTTTCATGCTATTTAGCTGGAGCATTAATAAGGTTAAAATAGCCACCAGCATAAACGGTAATGTCTGGGCCAGCATCCCATCAACCTCCTGAGAAATATCTACTTCACCAAATACTTCAATGTGATAACCACTGGGCAAGGTTTCACGAAGTTTATCCACCTTCGGTTGCAGCTCTTTCACCACATCAAAATTTAGCACGTCCTTTTCTAACAAAGATTGAACAATCACAGAGCGATAACCGCTATAGCGCCAGATAACACCATCTTCCAGTGTTAGGTTAATCTCTGCTAGCTCTGACAGTGCTACTGTAGTGCCATTACCTATTGGAACCTGTAAATATTTAATCTTATCTAAGTTGTACCGATTGCCTGACTGGTTACGAAGTACAACATCAATGTGGTCATTGCCCTCTCGATACTGGGTAACAGGTAAGCCATCTAACATGGCACGAAGTGTTTTACTTAATTTAGCTGGGGTGGTTCCACTAGCAGCAACAAGAGAAAGGTCTAGCCTAATATTCACTGACATCGTTTTTTCTCGACGATTATCATGCACATCACGTGTTGCTGGATGGTCATTTACAATCTCTTTTAATTGTTCGGCAATGGTGTCTAACTGATCGGGTTGATTACCTGTAATTAAGTACTGCAAGGGGTAGCTAAAGGGTAAACCATACATAAGGCTGTATACCCGAGTACGTAAATTAGGTTGATGCGTAGCAAAATAATCACTTAATAGTTTCTTTATCTCTTCACGTGCATTCAGGTTTTTGGCAATAACAACAATTTTGCTGTAATTAGCATTAGGTTGTTCTACAAACATATCATTCTGTACGCGCAAAGAGTCTCCCCCTACATAAGTAATATAGCTTTTAACTCCCGTTTGCTGATCGAGCAAGTTTTCAACTTTTTTAATTTGGCTTTCCATGTATTTATAATTCGTACCTTCTGGAAACCATACATCTACTAATGCTTCAGGTCGGTCATTTCCTGGAAAAAACTCCATTTTAACGCTCTGCATACCAACAATTGTAAGAACGAATAATGAAGTGGTAAAACCCAGTACCGTTTTTTTATGTGTCATGCACCAGACAATCAGAGCCCGAAATTTATTGTAATAAGCAGTTTGATACATCCCGTCATTATCTGCATTACTTTTTTTGCTTTGCTGTCCTTGTTTGTGCTCCGCTTTTAATAACTTAAACGATAAATATGGCGTTAACAAAACGGCTACCAACCATGAGGTTACCAACGAAGCAGTAATCACCACAAAAAGACTTCCTAATATCTCTCTGGGTGATGCATTAACAATAAAAACAGGTAGAAAACCGACCGACGCAATTAATGTCCCACTTAGCATAGGCATGGCTGTTGATGTATAGGTGAAAGTAGCTGCTTTTAATCGGTCCCAGCCTTGCTCAAGTTTTACGTGCACCAATTCGACAACAATCATCGCATCATCCACCAGCAAACCCAGTGAAATAACTAACGCACCTAAAGAGACTCTTGTTAATGGAATATCCCATATAAACATCAAAACAAAAACAACCCCTAATACAACAGGAATAGCTAACGCTACAATAAATCCTGTACGAAAACCGAGTGAAAAATAGCAAACAATCAAAACTATTATAATTGCCAGCACCAGCTTGAGTACAAACCGGTTAATTTGCTCCTGAACTGATTGGGGTTGATCAGCTACCAATGAGACATTTATCCCTACCGGTAATTGCTCAGAGAACTCCGTCATGGTTTGCTTAACGTCATCAGATAAGCTTAATAATTGATACCCTTCACGCATCGTTATGCCTAAGCCGATAGAGGGCATCCCATTAACCCGCATTCTAAAAATGGGGGGATCATCGTACCCTCGATGAATGTTAGCTACGTCTTCTAAGTAAATAACGCTGCCATCTGTTAAGCCAATAGGCATTTTTTTTATATCATCAATGGAGCTAAAACGATCATTTAGACGAAGTCGATAATAAGATTGCCTCCCTTCGATACGTCCTCTGTTTTGAACCGCATTATGTTCGTTTAATAAAATACCTATTTGCAGTGGATCTAAACCGAGTGCAGACATACGCTTATCGTCCAGCTCTACAAATATTTTTTCATTTTGAACACTATATAGAATAGCCTTTTCTACCGATTCAATACGCACCAATGCATTACGTGCTTTCTCGGCATAATCTTTAATATCTGCAAACGAATAGTCTTCACTATTAAAGCTATACACCATTGAAAAAATATCACCAAACTCATCATTAAAGAATGGACCTTGTACGCCTTCGGGTAAGCGGTGAGTGATATCACTGATTTTTTTTCGTATATCATACGCGCGATCCTTCATTACGGTAGCCGCGTTCGGCATAAAGTCGTCGATATTTACAACCAACCATGCTTCACCTGGTTTACTAAATGAGCTTACATTTTTAAGCCAAGGCACTTCAAGTAATTTAGTTTCAATTGGGTCGGTTACGAACTGAGACATTTCCTCTGCTGACGACCCTGGCCATTTAACACTAACAACAACAGTTTTTATTGCAAAAGCAGGTAAATCACGTTGCCCTAGTTTGAAAAAAGCAAACGTTCCCGTTATTAACGTAATAATCATCAGGTAAATAAGAAACTGAGAGTGTTCTATCCCCCATCGTGCAAGGTTCATTGGCTCTTTATCACTCATCAGTTAAAACTCTAACCGTATGACCATCTTCAATTTTATTAGCGCCAGCAATGACCACCCATTGACCATCCTTTAAGCCGTTTACTATGCTCACATGGTCTGCAAGCGGCTCACCCAATATGACCTCTTGAGCATGCACTTGCTTTGTTGTTGCATCAACGGTCATGACCACCTTTTGGCCATCTTTCATAACAATAGCGGACGTTGGCAATAGCCCCATACGCTTCTCTTTTAGCGCAAATAAAGCATGGCCAGTCATGCCCAGTTTTACCCCATTCGGTTGTTCCTTAAAGCTCAGTTTTACTTTATAAGAAGGGGAGTTAAAATTTGAACTAGGGCTAATTTCACGAACTGATGCAGCATATTTTTTATCGTCATAGGCCCAAAGTGTAACGCTGACTGACTGACCAGTTGATAATTGATTAATCTCTTTTTCTGCTACCGCTGTAACAAATTCCCAACCATCTTTCCAGGCAAACATAGCAATGGCTGCGCCGGGTGCAACAACATCACCGACTTCTTTACTAAGTGAAATAACAACACCGTCTGCTGGGGCCAATAACTGCGTATACCCATGCTGATTCACACGTTGAGCATATTCCGCTTTCATCACGTTTAATTCAGCATAAGCGGCTCGTTCAATATTAATCGCTTTATCAAGCTCGGATTGCCCAATAAACTTCTTTTGACGTAATTCTTTAGCCCGAGCCAAATCACGCTGAGCTCTTTGTAAATCTGCTTCTGCAGCCTTTTTCTTATTGGAATAGCTTTCATTGCTCAACGCATAGTCTTTTGCATCAAGCACTGCAATAAGGTCACCTTTTTGCACCACATCACCAACTTCAACTAGGCGCTCAATCAAACGACCTTCTACCTGGAATGATAACTCAGTTTGATATCGAGCTTGAACACGACCTGGGTAATCCATAATACGAGTCGCCGGTTGATATGAAAAAGTAGTTACATCAACGAGCTTATTTAATGGTTGACTATTCGATACATCACCACAAGCACTAAGAGTGATGGCTAAAATAGCAATCAGAGCAACGGATAAAATATGCATAAATTTTTATTATTATAAAAGTTTGGGGCTGAAGGTCAGCCCCTATCGAGTATTAATACCTAGAAAAGGTATCATTTTTATTTATCTGAAGCTTCTTTAGCTCCAGTCTAATATTTTTTAAAACGCTTATATATCTAATGCTGAAAGAAACTTAGAAGCCGGTGGCGCTGTTAACAGAGCACCCAGTTTTTTTAGATCTCCTCGTTCTCCACGCCAAGCAACATAGCTTTCATGATCTGCACGTGTTTCCCACTTTTCAAGTAGCACAATATTTAAAGGGTCATCATCATTGCAAGTTACAACAATACTCTGACAACCTTTAAAGGACCGTGTATCTGGCAAAATAGCTTCCAGTGTATTCAATAACGTTTCACGATTGTCTGCACTCACGTGCATATCCAGCGTTACATCTATAGACATTATTTTCTCCTATTTTAATTTTCATTATTGGTTTGCTTTCAATGGTCAACAGTCAACATAACCTGACGCCAAAAATACTAACAGAAAAGTGAGCTATGCATGGCAGATGCAAGCAAAACTTTTCGTTACTAGCCATCCGTAATCCGCCTAGCTGTTCACAGCCACTAAACCATGTTGACACCATCATGTATAGCTAAAAAATTAGTAAATCTATAATAAACTTACAGATAAACCACACAAGCCCTACGCCTATTTACTTAAACCGCAGATACATAATTAGCCACATAATAACGCGCCCGACGATTATAAAACTAATTTCACCTGCACCATAAAGCTAGATTTAATTTTTGCAGACACCGTCACTAAATGGCTCTGTTACAATTTCCATTATTTTTTTCTCTTTATACACTTTCTCCACTCCCGGGCCCCTTTAATCGCGGCTCTATAACAGGCATCACTATCTTTATTGCTGGCTTATTTATTACAATGCGCCTTGCCTGTCTTAAAATAAAGAAAACTCGGCATAATGTGAGTTAATGACCCCTTTGCAACGAAAAATTATCCATATCGACATGGATGCCTTCTTTGCCTCCGTTGAACAGCGTGACCAGCCTGAACTACAAGGCAAACCTGTTATTGTCGGTGGCCAGCCCAATAGTCGTGGTGTGGTAGCGGCTTGTAGCTACGAAGCACGCCAATTTGGCATTCATTCTGCCATGCCCTGCTCACGCGCTTACAGACTTTGTCCACAAGCTATATTTATTCCGCCTAGATTTGATGCCTATAAAGCCGTATCAAAAATAATCCATGAAATATTCTGGCGTTATGCCACAGACGTTGAACCCTTATCACTTGATGAAGCGTATCTTGATGTTAGCCATAGCAGCGAATATAAAGGCTCAGCAACGCGGATCGCTGAAGCCATTAAACATGACATTAAAGCCGAAACGCAGCTGATTGCATCAGCGGGTGTTTCATACAATAAATTTTTGGCAAAAATAGCCTCTGATATGGATAAGCCTGATGGCCTGTATGTTATAAGACCAGAGCAAGGCGAAGCGTTTATAGCAACCCTACCTATTGGAAGTTTTTACGGTGTTGGCCCTGCCACAGAGATAAAAATGAATAAATTAGGCATTAAAACAGGCCGTGATTTACGCTCTAAAAGCTCTGTCGAATTAACTAAGCATTTTGGTAAATCAGCCGAGTACTTTTTCCAAATCGCGCGTGGTATCGACCATCGCCCTGTACGCAGCACACGTATTAGAAAATCATTAGGTAAAGAAACAACATTCAAAACGGATGTTTATGATAAAACCTTACTGCTTGAAAAACTCAATCAATTAGCGCAAAAGGTCTTCGAAAATTTAGCAGCTCAGCAGTTCATGGCTAAAACAATCACCGTAAAAATAAAATACGCAAATTTTAAATCAGTGACTCGTTCGTACAGCAGTACTAAAATTTTTATTCAATTACCTGAAATACCCAACATACTCACAGAATTACTCTCTCGCACTGACGCTGGTCAACAAGGTGTTCGATTAGTCGGCATCAGTGCCAGTGGTTTACAAAGTATGAACGATAAAAAAGCAAAAAATGGGCCCGCTGATCAACTTGAGTTTAATTTAAACTAACCCCTCCTTTTAGGTCTGCTCCTTTCAGCATTTATTGTTGTTTCTCACAAATACTGCCTTATTAAAATCTTTCTACTAAAGCACTCTAGCCTGTTTAAACCTGAGAAATATCTACGCGCATAAAAAAACCGCTTACATTTCTGTAAGCGGTTTTTTAAATGGCGTCCCCAAGGGGGTTCGAACCCCTGTTACCGCCGTGAAAGGGCGGTGTCCTAGGCCTCTAGACGATGGGGACTAAGTCTATATTTACTACAAAAGTGAATCGTCTAAATCACTTTATCACCAAAAAAATGGTGGAGCCAAGCGGGATCGAACCGCTGACCTCAACACTGCCAGTGTTGCGCTCTCCCAGCTGAGCTATGGCCCCTCTTGGCAGGACGCGAATTGTACTGAATGATTAACTAAGTGTCTAGCCTTCTTGCAGAAGAATTCTATTTTTTATGTAATCTATCCCTCTTTTGATGTTTTTTATACAGGTTTCTTTACCCAACAAGAAAAGCGTTGCATCTAATGCTGGTGAAACTGATGTACCTGATAATGCAACACGTAATGGCTGCGCAACTTTTCCAAGTTTTAAATCCAAAGTTTCAGCCGTTTTTATAATCACCTCATGCAGCTTTTCTTTAGACCAGTCATCTAACGCTTCAAATGTTGCTAACATCATTTCTAAGGGTTCTAAACTAGCTGCCTTTAAATTCTTTTTAGCTGCTTTTTCATCAAACGCCTCATAGTTATTATAAAACATAAGACTTTTTTCGGCCATTTCTTTTAATGTTTTAGCGCGCTCTTGCTGTGTTTTTACAAGCTCTATAATAGATGGTCCCTTATCCACATCACAACCTTGCGCTACTAATTGTTCACTTAATGGCTCAACCAACCGCTTAGGGTCACTATTTATAATGTATTGTTGATTAATCCAAAGTAGTTTCTCTGTATTGAATGTTGAGGCGGTTCTATTGACATCTTTAATATCAAATAGCTCAATCATTTCAGCTTGTGTAAACAACTCTTTGTCACCATGAGACCAGCCTAAACGAACCAAATAATTCAATAAGGCCTCGGGTAGAAAACCGTCATCGCGATATTGCATAACACTAACCGCACCATGTCGTTTGGATAATCGTGCGCCATCGTCGCCAAGAATCATCGGCACATGTGCAAATCGAGGTTCCTGAGCACCAAGTGCTTTCATAATGTTGATTTGTCGAGGTGTATTGTTGATATGATCATCGCCGCGTATCACATGCGTCATATTCATATCTAAGTCATCCACCACAACGGTTAAGTTATACGTTGGTGTGCCATCTGATCGGGCAATAACCAGATCATCTAACTCGTCATTAGCAATGGATATTTCGCCGCGTACCAAATCATCAAAAACAACCATACCCGTTTCTGGGTTTTTAAAGCGTACCACGGGTGACACGCCTTCAACAGCTTCTGTACGGTGTCGGCACTTCCCGTTATAACGTGGTTTTTGTTTATTAGCACGCTGCTGCTCACGCATTGCTTCTACTTCTTCAGCAGAACAATAACAATAATAAGCGTCACCTTGTTCTAATAGCTGTTCAATAATTTCTTGATAACGGGGAAATCGCTCTGTTTGAAAAAAAGGCCCTTCATCGTGGGACAGTCCAAGCCACTTCATACCATCAAAAATAGCTTGCACAGATTCGTCTGTAGACCGTTCACGGTCGGTGTCTTCTATTCTTAATACAAACTGCCCTTTTGTTTTTTTAGCATATAACCATGAAAATAAGGCTGTTCTTGCGCCACCAACATGTAGGTAACCTGTGGGGCTAGGAGCAAATCGTGTACGGACTGTCATTTAAAATCACCAGATAAAATAAAAGCGATATTTTATACTCAACGAGGGTAAGTTTCATTGAAGTCAGCAAAAAACTGTTACTAAATGAAGCCATCACAAAATAATAACTTTCGTTAAGGCTTTAGCAGCCCCGTAATGGCTCGTTACATCGCATTAAGTCATTTGCTCATGATCGACAAATAGTCTCTATTTAAAACCAATGACTTTTCTTAATATTTACACGCCTTATATCTACTGAGCAGTTTGGTTAATTTTATCCCAAACACATTGGCCACCGGACGCCTTATTAATCATTTCAATTCGCTCAGCGTGCTTTTCTAACTCGTCACTGCTCGCCTTAATAACTGGTAAAAGCTGGCGATTCTTATCTAACATTTTAGGCTCAAATACAGTATCCGTTTGATGCTCATCAGCAAACAGGGAGTTCTGCCCACCGGTCATCATCAAATACACATCGGCTAGAATCTCAGCATCTAACAAAGCGCCATGCAACGTTCGTTGGCTATTGTCTATCTCAAAGCGCTTGCAAAGCGCATCTAAGCTATTGCGTTGGCCAGGAAACATCTTTCTAGCCATATGCAGAGAGTCTGTCACCTCACACCACGATGCCATATCTGTATGATCCGAACCCATCAAACTGTATTCATGATTAATAAAGCCAACGTCAAATGCCGCGTTGTGAATAATCACTTCGGCTCCTTTTAGATACTCGAAAAGTTCTTCTGCAATATTCTCATATAACGGTTTATCCGCTAAAAACTCAGCTGTTAAACCATGCACCTCAACAGCCCCTTCATCAATATCTCGCTGCGGATTCAAGTAATAATGGAAATTGTTCCCTGTTAAACGTCTATTAACCAACTCAACGCATCCTACCTCGATAATACGGTGCCCCTGTTTTGGCTCAAGCCCAGTGGTTTCAGTATCTAAAATAATTTGTCTCATAATGAATCTATACCCATATTTGCCAGCTCATCGGCCCTATCATTACCTACATTACCACTATGCCCTTTAACCCAAACCCATTTAATAGTGTGCGGTTGAGCCAATGCATCTAATTGTTGCCAAAGATCCACATTTTTAACGGGCTTTCTACTCGCCGTTTTCCAGTTTCTTTTTTTCCAGTTGGGTAACCACTCATTAATGCCACTTAAAACATATTTAGAGTCACTATTGATGGTTAATTCCGCTGGTTCTTTTAATAGTTTCAACGCTTCAATTACCGCGGTTAGCTCCATACGGTTATTGGTCGTTTCTAGCTCTCCCCCGTAAATTTCTTTTTTAGTCCCGTTGTACTGCAAACTGGCGCCCCAACCGCCTATTCCTGGGTTTCCTCGGCATGCGCCGTCAGTGTATATTTGTACGCTCTTTTTTAACATGTATTATCTTTGTCGCTGGTTCAGTTAGAGGTGAAATAAATCGTTTTTTTAAATCTTTTAAATGAAAAATAGGCGTGCCACCTGAAACACGCTTAACACCCATTACAAAATATGCGGCTGGCAAAAAGGGCAAACAGGCCAGTACCTTTTCAATAAGTTTTTGTCGTGTCGTCGTCGCTTCTTTTTTATGCAATGGAAACAAACAGCAACCTTTGCTTTTTTCAATCTCGAAATTCAACAACCTTAACCAATCGACCACCCGATAACGACTAATAAAATGACCGTTCCAAGGTGTTTTTTTCATCACTTTTGGTAAAAATCGAGGTAAATGCCAAAAAGACCATGGATTAAACCCCATCAATAAGATAATGCCTTCAGGCCTTAATACTCGATCTACTTCGCGCAAAACTTGGTGAGGGTTTTCTTCAAACTCTAATGTATGCGGCATAATAACAACATCTACACTATGCGTTTCTATCGGTAAACTATCGGCCTCCCCGACGATGCATGGGTAGTTTGTCGTCTTGTTTAACTCATGGTCCAAAATAGTGTAATGAGCAAAACGCATTGCTTCATGAAGCTCGTCTTCCCAACCGATAAAATCAAGCTGTAATACTTCTGGGTGAAACCCCTCTTTGAGTTTTTCACTTAATAAAACAGATTCCGTTTGCCGAAAAATTTGCCCAATAGGCGACTCAAACCAATGACGAAGTTCGCTAGTGCTGCCTATAAATGAGTTTTTTCTGTCTACCATTAATTAAACAACCTATAATTAGTACATTAAACTAACCCGTCACAACTAGCCCAATTCAATGCGATATTTAATCACAAATAAAACGATCAGTTTTCTTTTATTTGCCAGCTTTACTATACTTATTTCTTGTACCCCGATACAGCTTAAACCGACGCCAACAGCTGAACTAAACCCTTCTACTGAAGCACAATCGCTAGCCGGTTCAAGCACTATAAAGGCTGTTCAAAAAACGCCTTCATCTAACGTCAATTTGTCGAAAAATCTCTGGTCTCGTTTGTTCTCATTGTATCAATTCCCGACCATTGAAAACGACCGCATCCAAGCTGAGATTGACTGGTACAGCAAACACCCTGACTATTTAATACGCGTTCAACAAAATGCAAAACCGTATCTTTTCCATATCGTTAATGAAATAGAAAAACGCGGACTTCCCGGTGAACTTGCCCTCTTACCCATTGTTGAAAGTGCTTATAAACCCTTTGCTTATTCGCATGGCAGAGCTGCTGGTTTATGGCAGTTCATCCCCTCTACTGGTGTCGCATACGGCTTAAAACAAACTTGGTGGTATGATGGGCGACGTGATGTGTACGCTTCTACAAATGCTGCTTTAACTTACCTTACAAAACTATCTAAACGATTTGATGATGATTGGTTTCTTGCCTTAGCTGGCTATAATGCAGGCGGCGGTTCTGTGTCGTCAGCAATGAGAAAGAACAGGCGACTCGGTCGCCCAACTGATTTTTGGGCACTTAGCCTTCGCAAAGAAACGCGACATTACGTCCCCAAATTAATTGCCATTGCAAGTATTCTTGCAAATGCTGACAAGTACAATGTAACACTCATCGATATCCCTAATGAGCCATTTTTTGAAAAAGTAAACATTACAAAACAACTTGACCTTGCTCGCGCCGCTGAGCTTGCCGAAATTAGCATTGAAGACTTATACATTCTTAACCCTTCATTTAACCAATGGGCAACCAGCCCTGAAGGGCCCCATTACCTACTACTTCCTGTGTCTAAATCTGCCGATTTTAAAACTAAATTGGCTGTTTTACCCGACTCACAACGCTTAAAGTGGGTTCGCCATAAAGTTAAAAACGGCGAAACTTTGGGACAAATTGCTAGACGTTACCGCACGACGGTTACACAAATAAAACAAGCTAACCCTATTAAAAACAACCTGATCAGAGCTGGCAAGCATCTACTTATACCTACGGCTAATTACAATAATCGTTTATACGCTAGTAGTGCGGATATGCGTAAAAGTGACATTATTAACACCTCGCGCCAGGGGCAAAAAGTAGAGTATTACGTTCAGTCAGGCGATTCATTCTGGAGTATTGCTAAACAATACGGAGTGGGCGTTCGCAGCTTAGCTAAATGGAATGCAATGGCCCCCAGAGATACCTTAAGAATTGGTCAAAAGCTGGTTATTTGGAGTCAGCACCCAACACATCCAAGCCCGCGTACGCAACTCGCCTCTAAACGTAAAAACCAGACTATTCGCTATACCGTAAAAAGCGGTGACTCTTTGTACCTTATTTCTAGGAAGTTCAACGTTAGCATTATAGATTTGAAACGTTGGAACACCTTAAATAAGAAATACCTGAAGCCAGGACAAAAACTAAAAATTATTGTTGATGTCACCAGGACATAACAAGCTACGTTTACCGATACAACAAACAGGCTACTTTATGGCTTTCACTCAATAACACATCAGTCGGTTTGATTTGGCTACAATCAGCCATCGCTTGATCACAACGTGTATGGAAATGGCAGCCAGTTGGCGGATTAGCGGGTGATGGCATATTATCTGGTAGTTTAATGACCTTTTTCCCCAAATCTTTATCCCAGCTAGGAACTGCTTCAATCAATGCCTTTGTATAAGGGTGAGCCGGGCGATTAAGTACCTCTTCAACCTTGCCATATTCAACAATTCGCCCTAAATACATAACGGCAACCTTATCAGCTAAATAAGCCACCACTGACAGATCATGAGTAATAAATAAATAACTAAGCCCTTGCTCATGTTGCAGTTGTTTCAACAAATTTAAAACTTGCGCTTGCACAGAAACATCTAATGCACTGGTTGGTTCATCACAAACAATTACTGACGGATTAACCGCCAAAGCACGGGCAATACAAAGACGTTGACGCTGCCCACCTGAAAACTCGTGAGGATAACGTAATCTAACCTCTGTTGTTAAGCCAACTTTAAGCAGTAAGCTGTTGCACTCACGCACAACATCGGCATCACTTAAATTAGGTTTTAACGCCCTAATTCCTTCCTCCAAAATATCACCAACCAGCATTCTTGGGTTCATCGATGAGAATGGATCTTGGAAAATAATTTGCAGCTGCTGGCGGTATGCTTGAAAAGCTTTTTCTGAGAGCTTTGCGATATTCTGCCCTTTATATACAACATCACCCGATGTAATAGGCAACAATCGTAACAGTGCTTTTCCTAACGTGGTTTTGCCACAACCGGACTCCCCAACTAACGCAGTTGTACTGCCTGCTGTTAATTCCAAACTAACCTCATCTACCGCCTTAACCTGCCCAACCGTGCGCTTTAGCAAGCCTTTCTTGATCGGAAAATAAACTTTTAGTTGATTAACCGTTAACGATGAATGGTTTACCGCATCTTCATTTGAAGAAGCCAATGTAGTCCCTAGTTTCTCAACCAGTTCAAGCTCGCCTACTCTTATACACCTTACTTGATGTGTATTAGATACCTCGGTCCACTCAACCATAGTCGAATCTACACAAGACGACTGTTTAAAATCACAACGATCTGCAAACCGGCAGCCAGCAAATGGCTGCGATAGCTTAGGAACTGTGCCTGGCAGGGTTACCAACGACTCCTTGCGCTTTTCCATTTTAGGAACAGCATCAAATAAACGCTGACTATAAGGATGTACTGGCTTTTTAAAAAAGTCATCTCGCGATGCCATTTCAACTAACTGCCCTGCATACATCACCGCAACTTTGTCAGCCATATCAGACACAATGCCCAAGTCATGCGTGATAATCCATAACGACATCCCCATTTCTCGCTGCAATTCTTTAAGCAACTGTAGAATTTGCGTTTGGATAGTTACATCTAGCGCTGTTGTCGGCTCATCGGCAATCAATAAATCAGGCTCATTTGCTAACGCAATGGCAATCATCACTCGCTGTCTCATTCCTCCGGATAATTGATGGGGGTAATCAGCATAACGTTCATCTGCATCCGGTATGCCGACTTGTTTAATCAATCCTATGACACGTTTTCTTACATCCTCAGCGGCTTGTTTCTTATGTACTAAAACTGCTTCTGCAATCTGCTCCCCAATACTTAGCACTGGGTTCAACGATGTCATTGGATCTTGAAATATCATCGATATACGCGCCCCACGTACCTGACGCATATTTTTTTCTGCCACCCGTAATAGATCGACGCCCCGATATAGTACCTTTCCTGCTGTTATTTGCGCGTTATTAGACAACAGCCTCATTACTGATAAAGCAGTCACTGACTTGCCACAACCCGACTCACCAACCAGTGCAAAGGTCTCCCCTTCAGCAATGTCAAAACTTACACCATCAACCGCTTTAACCGTTTCAGACGGTTGATTAAATTGAGTCATCAGTCCGTCAACGGACAGTATCGGTGCGCGCATCTTAATTAAGCTTTTAGTAGATCAACCACAGCATCTAAACCACGATGGTTTAATTGAATATCCGTTTGAGCCTGAACGGTTGGTTTTGCATGATAAGCCACGCTTAAACCAGCACAATTCATCATCAACAAATCATTGGCGCCATCACCCATTGCTATCACTTGATGCTGCGCTAACCCCAATTCCTTAGACAACGCTAATAACAAATCTGCTTTTGATTGTGCGCCAACAATATCACCCTCCACTGCACCGGTTAGGCAACCATCAGCAACTTCCAAGGTATTAGCTAGTGTGTAATCTAGGTTTAATCTGTTTTTTAATTTTTCAGTAAAAAAAGTAAAACCACCTGACACTAGGGCCAACTTTATCTTTGACTGCTTTAAATAATCATTAAGTTTCTCTGCACCCGGGTTTAGCTTTAACCGTTCATCATAGACACGCTGCAACTCCCCGACAGGTAACCCTTTCAATAACGCAACTCGTTGAGTCAACGACTCTTCAAAATTTAACTCACCACGCATCGCAGCTTCTGTAATACTCGACACTTTTGGCTTGATACCTAACATATCAGCAATTTCATCAATACATTCAATAGAAATTAATGTTGAGTCCATATCAGTGACTATTAAGCGTACTTGCTGTCCATCGAAATGATCTGGTAACCGACTTACATCGCAGTTTAATGCCTGGCGTACTGCTGAAAGCTCAACAAGCTGTGGACTCGTTAAGCTATAAAACCCATCGTTAGGTTCAGCTTTTGTATCAAAAACCTTACTGATATAAGAAAGGTCTTGATCAGAAAAAAGAGCATCATGGAAAATATATTTATTCATTATTCAATACGTTACAAATTTAATTTAAGTTAATCTACGCTTTCAATTATATTGATCTTGGGTCAAAAGCATCCCGTACGACATCCGCAAATAAATTAGCCGCTAACACCAAGGTAAACATAAAAATAAACGCCGCGGTTAAAGACCACCAAACAATCGGCTCACGCGCCATTTCTAACCGCGATGTATTAATCATATTGCCCCAGCTGTAGGTTGATGGATCAACACCTATATTTATATAAGACAGAACCGCTTCGGCCAGCACTAATCCACTAAAATCGAGCACAATAGTAATCATCACTAAATGCATGACATTAGGCAGCACATGCCGCTTCAACAATTGAAACTTTCCAACACCTAATGCTCGGGCAGCAACAACATAGTCCATTTCGCGAATTTTCAAGGTTTCCGCACGTAATAGTCGACAAAGCCCTGTCCAACTCGTAATACCTAAAATCATACACAGCAGCAAGAGCCGCATATCCGCTCTGTCTTCTACTGTGGTAAATAATTCAGGGTTATTTGCCATATAGACCTGCGCCATTAAGATAGCTGCAGCTATCAGTAACACACTAGGAATGGAGCTTAGGGTGGTATAGAGGTATTGAATAACATCGTCTATCCAACCACGAAAAAACCCAGCGGTTAAGCCAAAAGTAATCGCTATAGGCAACATAACAATGGTTGTCAGTGCACCAATAACCAAGCCTGTACGAATACTTTTTATCGCTTGATAAAGCACATCTTCGCCCACCTTGTCTGTACCTAAAACATGGTAATGAGGTGCTAACATTGTTAAAACAGACACTAAGCAAAATATAACCAATAGCGTTAAGAGACAACTCTTGAGGCCATTAGAGCCAGTAAATAATGCACGTTTACTTATCAGCTTAAAAATAGCTATTAAGAAGAACCAGACCAAAACCCCCGTTGCTAGTCCTTGTAAGATTTTAACCAGGATATCTTTTTGCTTATTAGATGGTTTAGCTAAATGCGCCCCTCCATGAAGCAACGGAGGATAAACCCAGCGAGTAACACCGCTTGCATCGACATGCATTTCTTTAGCATAGGCCAAATGTGCAAAAGGCTTAGAGTACGTTTTCTCTACCTTTGTGCGCAAAGGCGTCAATATGATATCCAACACACTGACGACTTCTGCATGTTCATTTATTTGTCCATTCGCTAATGTTTCATGATGCTCAAGCCGAATAGAATCTAACGTACCAATCAATAAAAACACCAATAAAACGGTTAGTGATATAACGCCAACCGAGTTGTTCATTACTTTTAACCAAGGCCGGCGTAAATGTTCTTTTTTTCGAGAATAGCAAACAGCCCATACCCCACTGATCACAAGGGCAAACACAGCCATATCTGTCCATAAAAGCGTCAGCATTAATCTAGCCGTACTCTTGGATCAACCAAGGTGTAAGAAATATCGGTCAAAAGCAGGCCAATAATGTATAAAAATGAACCAAGAAACACCATTGAACGAACAATAGCAAAGTCTTGACTACTGATCGCGTCAATGGTGTAACTGCCTAAACCCGGTATTCCAAAAAACGATTCGGTAATCAAGCTCCCCATAAAGAGCAAGGGTAATATCACAACAATGCCGGTTAGAATTGGAATCATGGCATTTTTAAGCACATGTTTAAATAATACTTCGATATCAGACAGCCCCTTTGCTTTTGCTGTTCTAACATAATCCTTTGCAGCCTCTTCTAAAAATAACGTACGGTACCAGCGAACACCAGAGCCTAAACCAGACACCACACCAATCAACACAGGTAGGATAATAAACTTAAGTGCATCGACACCCGGAGCATATCCAGAAATGGGGGTTAGCGCTAACAACTTGCCTACAAAATATTGACCAGCAATAATATAAAACAGCCCTGAAATAGACATTAAGGCTATACATAAAAACAAACCACCAAACTCTAAAATACTGCCTCGATAAAATATTAATAAGAGGGCAAATGTAATATTTGCTAATACCCCAAATATTAATGATGGAATAGCGATAGCTAAACTGGGCCACATCCGTTGCGAAATATCGGCAACAATATCACGACCACTATCAGAAACGCCTAAATCAAATACAAACAAACCCACTGATTTTTCAAAAAAAATTGTTTCCGAAAACTGTTTAACACCCGCTTCTTGCTTGTTCCACAGTAACGGTAAATTATAGCCACGTTGTTGCTTCCAGTTATCAACCGCAGCCTGAGTCACATGTTTATCACCCAGTTGCATTCGCGCCATATCATCGGGTGAGTTAACAATAAAAAATAGTACAAACGTTAATATATTGACCCCAAGCAACACAGGTAATACATAAAACAAACGTCTGATAATGTAATTAATCATAGGGCTGTGGAACGCTCAATTCGCCGATAGATAATGTAAGCAGGTAATAGTAAACAGGCTATCACCAATAAAACGAACACTAATGGCCAATAAACCGGCGCATTCCATTTCTTTTGATATTCATCCCTCATCTCAGGGTCAATATTGATGTATTTAGTTTTATTATTGGCCATTAAATTGGGGTATGCATTTTTATACCAAGCATGATGTAGTGAAAAAGCTTTTGGATGAAAGCCCCATAACCACGGTGCATCTTGTTGGCTGATTGCTACCATTTGTTTAATGATCGCTTGGCGTTCAGGGGTATTTTCCATGGCGCTCATTTTCTCAAACAAACGATCAAACTGTTTATTTTGATAATTAGAAGCATTTTCACCACCATGAATTGATTTGGCATTTTTGCCATATAACAAAAATAAAAAATTCTCAGGATCTGGGTAATCTGCATTCCAACCCCACATAAACATTTGCGCATTACCATTACGCATTTTTTCTTGGAAGCGATTGTAATCTGTACTACGAATAACCAGTTGAATATTAAGTTTATCAAACTGTTTACGTAACCAATTTAGTCTAGCTTTACTATCTGGCCCACTGTCCATTGTGTCAAAATATAAAACCAACGGTTTCCCAGTTGCTGGGTCTAACCCATTCGGGTAGCCCGCCTCAGCCAGCAACTCCCTTGCTTCAGCCACAGTCCGTCTGCGTAAGCCATCACGCCAGTTATAAACAACAGGGTTCATCCCTTGCTTACCAGCAACATGACCAAAAATACCTGGAGGAATAATACTTTGTGCTGGAACACCACGACCATTTTGAAAAATTGAAATATATTCCTCATAATCCATAACTATAGAAATAGCATGACGTAGCTTTCTAGTCTTGTCAGAATCACCACCAATAACATTATCTAACATATTAAACGCGAAATAATAGGTCGATGTTGTCACCGCTGTTTGTAGGCCAATGCCACGTGCAATCATATTATCGGTTAAACCAACATCCCCTTGCGCCGAAAAACTAACCGCTTGGTCAAAACTATCTGAACTAATACCGGAAACATCGTAATAACCTTGTAAAAATTTATTCCAATAAGGAATGCTCTCTTTTTCTAATGAGAAAATCACTTTATCTGTTAAGGGTAATGGTTTGCCTGAATCCATCAATAAGGTCTGAATATCTGCACCAGGGTATGCTTCTGAAGGGTAATACTCCGTATGAAAATTAGGGTTTTTTGCCAGAACCATTCGTCTATTAGGGTTATTTTCTTGCAAAAAATATGGTCCTGTTCCCACAGGGAACCAATCTAATGTTATGTTTTTTTCTACCAATAGAGGGTTTGAATAAAACTCATCTGCTTCCCAGGGCATTGGTGCAAAAAATGGCATTGCTAACCAATTTATAAACTGTGGGTATTTCCCTTTGATGCGAATCGTAAAGTGTTGACCCGTTAATTTTTTGATGCCAGTCATTTGCTCAGAGTGCAAACGTTGAGTTTTACTTAATCTAGGCGATTTATTTTGTAATGCCGTTTGTGTTTCTGAAAACTCTTTAAAACCCACTATATAGTTCGCCATTAAGCTGGCGATTGGTGATTGTGTTGCTGGGTCAGCCAAACGCTTTATTTGATAAATAAAATCATCTACCGTTAATGTACGTGTTGCCGTTGGTAAGTCGTATAAAGACCGAGTATCCCAACCCTCGGGCAATGTTTTATGTAATTCAAGATTAAAACTCGGGTGGGGCTGAAATTTAATATCATTTTTAATTGTTAAATGATATTCACTAAAAGCAATATTGGCCACATCAGCATCGTCTGACAAATATTCACCTTTCGCATTTAGGTAGCTGACCGAAGGCATTTTAGCGGCCGCTAGCGGTTCTAATTGATAAGGGCGTTTTAAATAATGGTATTGAAATAAAGGTTCGTAGACCTGCGCAATAATGGCATACTCATTTGAACTGTACGCTTTCGCAGGATCAAGATGCTTAGGCCGTTCAGAAAATGACGAATATATGACCTTGCCTTCTCCGTGATCCTCAACATAGGGGTTATTTAAAGCCTTATCTGTACAAGCAGACATTAATAGCACTAAAAAGAGAAAACCCGCTGCCCTACGCAGTTTAATTACTGGCTTATTCACGATGATTTATTTTGATTGTAAAACCTGATCTTCGCCTTCACTTCGAGCAATAATAACTGCACCACAAGAATCACTAAATACATTAACGCTGGTTCTACACATATCCAAAACACGATCGACAGCAAGAATAAGCCCAATGCCCTCTAATGGAAGCCCTATTGTTACCAAAATAATACTGATTGCAACAAGACTTGCCGCTGGAATACCCGCTACACCAATCGAGGTAACCAAGGCTGTTAGGACAATAAGAAACTGCTCAGTAAACCCTAAACTTAAGCCATAAGCTTGAGCAATAAACATAGCTGCCACGCATTCGTATAACGCCGTACCATCCATATTAATAGTTGCACCTAACGGCAAGACAAAGCTACTTGTACGATTTGAAACACCTGCGTTTTTTTCAACACACTCTAACGTAATGGGCAGTGTGGCTGACGACGAGCTTGTTGAGAAAGAGGTCAGCAATGCGGGGGTCATCGCTTTGTAATGGCGAAGTGGTTTAACGCCACCGAGGTATTTCAACACTAATGGCATAACACCAAACATATGAATAACTAAAGCACCTAATACCGTAAAGAAAAAATAGGCTAATGGTAAAAAAGCAGCTAAGCCTGTTGAAGCAACTACTTTAGCTACTAAGCCAAAAACACCGATCGGTGCAAACTTCATGACCCAATCGGTCATTTTCATCATTACATCCAATACTGCATTCCAAAATGTCAGCAAAACTGTTTTTCTTTGTTCGATTATTTGAGTCATAAAATAGCCAAATAATAGTCCAAAAAAGATCAGCCCTAACATTTGACCATTGGCTGCTGCTGCGACAATATTGGTTGGCACCATCCGTAAAAATATACCGGTGATATCAGCAGCTCCTTTTCCTTCTAGCTTTGAAGCAACCTCTGTAATATCTTCCGTTAAGCCAACACGATCACGAACTGGCTCGCCAGCAATGATGCCTGGCTCTACGATATTAACCAAAACCAAACCGATTAAAATAGCAACCAGACTGGTCGACAGATAATACGTAATTGTCTTCCCACCTAAACGACCTAAACCACCTAAGTTACCCATATTTGCAATTCCACAAATAATCGATGACAAGATCAATGGGACTATCAACATTTTTAGTGCATTAAGAAATAACGTACCTAAAAATACATACACATCATAAAAAGTGAATGAACCTATACCCGCTTCTTCTCCTGTTGCAATACCCGCAATAATCGCTAAGCCAATTGCAATAAAAATTTGCCAGTGTAGTTTCATTTCAACTTATTGTGCTTGATTAGCTAAAACCACGTCTGCCTCAACACTTAAATTTTCTATTGTTGCGGCCAACATTACTTCACCAGTTAAACGTGATAAAAACTGCTTAAATGTTTGGCGTGAAGTCTCTGTCATCTCTGTTGGGTCGCCATCAGTTACTTTACTCAACTCAATAATCGCAACATCGCCATTGTCTAGCGTACTTAATTTAAAAGAGGGTTTTCCCTGTGTTGGGTGAGACATACTAAACGCATCGTTTAATAATTTTACTGGAACCGATTTATCATGCCTTGTCACCGGTCCAATATCTTCAAGCAGGACATCATCTGACGTTGACAAGGTATTAATCGTTACCCCTGATGTTAGCTGAGACAGTAAATCAGCCGCTTTCTGTGTTAACAATTCATTAGCCTTATCTTTTTTAACAGACAATTCAACTCTATCTTTTACTGCAGTTAACGGCATTGTTGCCTCAGGAACATAGTCATTAATACGTAATACAACTAAATGCTCAGAGCCTATTTCAATTGCATCGCTATTATTACCCGCTAAAACATCTTCATTAAACACAGCCTGACGCACTTTAGTGCTGGCAGCAATGCCCTCATCACTAGTACGTGTAATACCCGTTTGTTGTTCAACCGTTAACCCTAATTCATCAGCGATAGGGTTTAATGAATCTGGATTTTCAAACGCTAACTCAGCAAAACGCTCTGCTAGTTGATAAAACCTTTCGCTAGCAACATTTAATTTAAACAGTTCTGTTACTGTCTCTTCTACTGCTTCGTATGGTTGCACCTTATCAGCCTCTTTTGAGACCAGCTTTATAATATGAAAGCCGTATTGAGTTTGAACTACGTTACTAACCTCGCCTTCTTCAAGAGAATCCAGCGTTTTTTCAAACTCTGCGCCCATCATACCGTCGGTGATGATGCCTAAGTCACCACCTGATTCAGCCGAACCAATATCTTCAGACAACTCTTTAGCCAAGCTTGCAAAATTTTCTCCCTTGTTAAGTCGGCTTAAAACCATGTCGGCTTTTGCTCTCTTTTCCTCTCTCTCTGCATCTGCGAGATCAGCAGTTGCTTCAATCAATATATGGCTCGCTCTTCGATGACCGGATACCGTAAATGACTGACGCTCACGTTCATAGAACGCTAACAATTCATCTTTCGACGGGGAAACCTCCGACATCAAGTCAGACAAGTTTAATGAAATATATTCAATAGATGCTTCTTCAGGTGATCTATAAAGAAGCTTATTTTGTGAATAATGTTCATTAAGCTCTTCATCTGTTACCACCACTTCATTAACCACTGAAGAAATAGGCAGCAACAAATACTTAATATCCCTAGTTTGATTCGTTAAACGATGAAATTCATCTATTTCACTCTCGTCTACTAAGGTCGTACCTATAATAGAGTTTATAAATTGTTCTCGTTCAATGCTTGCACGTACCGTTTCTACAAAATCAGTGGTTGTTAAGCCTCTTGCTTGTAATAATTGCTCATAGGTTGTTTTATCAAACCGTCCGTCTTTATGAAAGGCATCTATATTAGAAATTACATCAAGAACGGCCTTGTTTGATGCGACATAGCCATCTTTATTAACTGTTTGCAAAACAAGTTGTTCTTGAATTAATCGATTCAACGACTCTTGGCGTATTGCCTCTTGATTAAATAAGTCAGCAGAGTATTGATCACCATATTGCTCTTTTAATTGAGCCACACGGTTTTGATAAGCCTGAATAACATCCGCTTGGTAAATTTTATAATCCCCTACTTCAGCGACAGCTTTTTCGGACCCACCATTGGTGTAGTTTTGTAAGCCAAACAAAGCAAATGGAATAGAGATCATTATAAGAATAACCATACCCAACCAGCCTTTAACGTGTACCCGCAATCTATCTAACATAAAAAATAATCCACATAAAAATTTAAAAAAATAGTGCTTAACAGTCGTCTCAAAAGACAATACTCTCAGTTTATATAAAACCACTGAATTAACAATTTAATGTTTATTGACAGTGGCCGCAGCATCCTAAAGGGGAATTCACTATTGCACTATATGTGAGGAAATTAAACCATATTTTAGGCTAGTGTGCGTTAGTTTGAACAAACTATCCTTTACAACAACAAGGACACTAGCCAAGAAAACGATATTAAGCGGCGTTACTGCTGGCAACTGCATTTATTAAACAACTGATAGCACTTTATAGGGGACATTTATAAACATCCTATTAATTGCATCGCGTTCTAAATTAACTCACATTTTCGATGAGCAAAAAAAAACCATTAATTTTTTCAAATTAATGGTTTTTTGTACCAATGGCGGAGTGGACGGGACTCGAACCCGCGACCCCCGGCGTGACAGGCCGGTATTCTAACCAACTGAACTACCACTCCTAAATGGTGGGTGCTGAGGGGATCGAACCCCCGACATTCGCCTTGTAAGGGCGACGCTCTCCCAGCTGAGCTAAGCACCCCAAGAACAGAAGAGGCGCTAGTTTACAGAGTCTTTTAAAGTTTTGCCAGCTTTAAATGAAGGAATTTTTGAAGCTTTAATTTGAATCGTTTCACCCGTTTGTGGATTGCGGCCTGTGCGTGCAGAACGCTCTTTTACAGAGAAGGTACCAAAGCCAATAAGTGAGATTGAGTCACCGCTTTTAAGTGCACTACTAACAGAAGAGATAGTGGCATCTAATGCGCGGCCTGCGTCAGCTTTAGTAAGTCCTGATTCTTCAGCGATTGCATTGATAAGGTCTGATTTGTTCATAAATTTTCCCCAATAGGATGATTAAATAATTTTTAAAGTTAATTTTTTTTGTTACTGGTGTTTAGAGCGGCTATATCTACCTCACTATTCACTCAACAGGAGATTTTATATCCTTTCCCCCCCACCAGTGTCAAGCTTCAGAAGGTTTTTATGACTATATTTTTTTAAAGCATACCTTCAATTAATTTACTTGCCTCAATTAAATCAAACACTTCAGCTTAATGTGCGGTCACCGTTTTATTTTTTGCAGGTTTACTTTTTTTGTCATCTTTTTTTGTTAACTTTTCACTTCCTTTCAATGGTGTCGGGGACCGTTCAAGCGCGACTTCCAGCACCTCATCAATCCAGCGGACAGGGATTATCGTTAAATTTTGTTTAATATTAGCCGGCATCTCTATTAAATCTTTTTCATTTTGGTGTGGGATTACAACCGTTGTGATTCCACCGCGAAGAGCTGCTAACAATTTTTCTTTAAGCCCACCGATCGGTAACACCTCACCTCGAAGCGTAATTTCCCCTGTCATAGCCACATCAGCTAACACAGGAATACCCGTTAAGGATGATACTAAGGCCGTACACATACCGATACCTGCACTTGGACCATCTTTAGGCGTTGCTCCTTCAGGAACATGTACATGTATATCGTTCTTTTGATAAAAATCAGCTGGAACACCTAACATTGCAGCACGACTTCTAACCACTGTTAAAGCAGCTTGAATAGATTCTTGCATAACATCACCTAACTTACCGGTAAGTGTTAACTTGCCTTTACCTTCGCTAATAGCTGATTCAATTGTTAGTAATTCACCACCAACCTCTGTCCAAGCCAAGCCAGTTACTTGCCCAATTTGATTTGTTTCTTCGGCTTTACCAAAGTCAAATCGCCTAACCCCTAAGTATTTACTAAGGTTACGCGATGTAACATTGATTCGCTTCTTAGGTTTGCTCAGTAAAATGTCTCTCACTACTTTTCGACAAATTTTAGACATTTCTCTGTCGATATTTCTAACTCCAGCCTCACGCGTATAATAACGCACCGTATCTCTAATCGCTGATTGGCTTACGTGCAATTCCGACTCTTTCAAACCATTATTTTTTAATTGTTTGGTAATGAGGTAGTTCTCTGTGATGTTAATTTTCTCATCTTCGGTATAACCAGCGAGGTTAATCACTTCCATACGGTCCAACAGGGGACCCGGTATATTCATGCTATTTGCAGTCGCGACAAACATAACATCAGACAAATCAAAATCCACTTCTAAGTAATGATCGTTAAACGTACTGTTTTGTTCTGGATCTAGCACCTCAAGTAAAGCAGAAGCAGGGTCGCCTCTGAAATCCATTGCCATTTTGTCTATTTCATCAAGCAAGAATAAAGGGTTTTTTGTTTCAACTTTTGATAAGTTTTGTAAAATTTTACCTGGCATTGAACCAATGTATGTACGACGATGCCCACGTATTTCAGCTTCATCTCGCACACCACCTAAAGACATTCTTACAAACTTACGGTTCGTCGCACGAGCAATAGATTGCCCCAAGGATGTTTTACCAACACCTGGAGGCCCAACCAAGCAAAGAATTGGCCCTTTCATGTTTTTAACCCGTTGTTGAACAGCCAAGTACTCTAAAATTCTTTCTTTTACTTTCTCTAGCCCATAATGGTCAGCATCAAGCACTTTTTGTGCGGCAGCGAGATCATGCCTAATACGCGTACGTTTTTTCCACGGCACATTAACCATACAATCAATGTAATTACGTATAACACTGGCTTCAGCTGACATCGGGGACATCATTTTTAACTTGCTCAGTTCTGATTCAGCTTTTTCTTTTGCTTCTTTTGACATCCCTGCATCAGCTATTTTCTTTTCGAGTTCATCTATTTCATTTGAACCTTCTTCCATGTCACCCAATTCATTTTGAATGGCCTTCATTTGCTCACTCAAATAATACTCGCGCTGATTCTTTTCCATTTGTTGCTTAACCCGGCTACGGATTTGTTTTTCCATTTCCAGAATATCAACTTCACCTTCCATCAATAACAGCAAATGTTCTAAACGTTCGCGAAGGTTATATGTTTCCAATATTTTTTGTTTTTCTTCAACTTTCAACACCATGTGCGCTGACATAGTATCTGCAAGACGGCCAGAGTCTTCAATACCAGATAATGAGGTTAATACTTCAGGTGGTACTTTTTTATTTAACTTCACATAGCTTTCAAAGGCGGAACTAACGGTCCTAATTAGCACATCCATTTCTTGCTCTTCAAGGTCTACGGCATCTTCCAGCAAACTAACATCTGCACCAAACAATTTTTCATTGGTATAAATCTTATCAATATTAACTCGCTGCTCACCTTCCACTAAAACCTTTACCGTTCCATCAGGTAACTTAAGGAGCTGCAAAATAGTGGCTAAGGTACCGACTTGATAAAGGTCACCCTCTTTGGGATCATCGTTATCTGGGTTTTTTTGTGCAACTAGAACAATTTTTTTATTATCTTCCATCGCAAAATCAATCGCCTGTATTGATCGATCGCGACCAACGAAAAGCGGAATCACCATATGTGGGTAAACAACCACATCTCTCAGCGGAAGAATTGGTAAGTTTGTTAAATCTAGTTTTTCGTTCATTAGTTACCGCCTTAAAGAATTAAATTTAGTATTAGTAAGAATATCAGGGCACCGAACATTATTTTCAAGCCATAACTCATAAAAAAAGGCGCTTAAAGCGCCTTTTTTTCTCTTTGAAGTCTATTTTATTCCGATGATGCTACTTTTTTATCATTTTCATAAATAAACATAGGGTCAGACTCACCCCGAATAACCTTATCATCAATAACAACTTTACAAACATTATCTAGCGAAGGTAAGTCATACATTGTGTCTAGTAATACATGTTCTAAAATTGTCCTTAAACCACGAGCACCTGTTTTACGAGCCATCGCTTTCTTTGCGACCTCTCTTAAGGCTTCTTCTCTAAATTCAAGTTCAACCCCTTCCATTTCGAAAAGCCTTACATATTGTTTTGTTAATGCATTTTTAGGTTCACTGAGTATTTGAATTAATGCATCTTCATCTAGCTCTTCAAGCGTTGCTACAACAGGTAACCTGCCAACAAATTCTGGAATCAAACCATATTTAACAAGATCTTCCGGCTCAACATTTTGCAAAACATCACTGACATCTGGCGCTTCATTCTCGCTTACTACTTCAGCTGAGAAACCGATGCCGACATTTTTTTGAGAACGATCTTTAATAACCTTATCTAAACCGGCAAACGCACCACCAACAATAAACAAGATGTTACTGGTATCTACTTGTAAAAATTCTTGCTGTGGATGTTTTCTTCCACCTTGTGGAGGGACTGAAGCAACTGTTCCTTCAATCAATTTTAACAATGCTTGTTGGACGCCTTCACCAGAAACATCACGTGTTAAAGATGGGTTGTCCGACTTCCGTGAGATCTTATCTATTTCATCAATGTACACGATGCCGTTTTGAGCTTTATCGACATCAAAATCACATTTTTGTAAGATTTTTTGAATAATGTTTTCGACATCCTCTCCAACATAACCCGCTTCAGTTAACGTCGTAGCATCAGCAATGGTAAAAGGAACATTTAGCATTCTTGCTAATGTTTCAGCCAATAATGTTTTGCCTGAGCCGGTGGGACCAATTAACAATACATTACTTTTTGCCAACTCAACATCATCAACACCTTTTGAGGCATTTAGACGCTTATAGTGGTTATAGACTGAAACTGATAAGATTTTTTTGGCCTGTTGCTGGCCTATCACATATTTATCTAAGGATTCTTTAATTTCAGACGGTTTAGGTAATTTATCACCTGCGCCTGTCGCTTCATTCTCTTGAAGCTCCTCTTTAATAATATCGTTACAAAGCTCTACACACTCATCGCAAACAAAAACAGAAGGGCCTGCAATTAACTTTCTAACTTCATGCTGATTCTTTCCACAAAACGAGCAAATCAAAAGCTTACTATCATTCTCGCCATTGTCTTTATCATCACTCATACAAACCTCTTTTCTTTAACACTCATTATTAGGGTTGACTGTTTCATTACTCTTAATCTTTAGTTACATGCTATATACAGTATGCTAAAGATTATAAATCTGTCCAGTCCAAGCGCTAACTATTCTACTCTTCTATATTACGTGTTTTTAATACTTGGTCAATCAGGCCGTATTCAACGGCTTGTTGACTACCCATAAAGTTATCTCTATCGGTATCACCTTGAATAACATCTAACGGCTGGCCTGTATGTGAAGCCATAATTTTGTTTAAACGATCACGGATTAATAGAATTTCCTTCGCATGAATATCAATATCAGATGCTTGACCCTGAAAACCACCCAGCGGTTGGTGGATCATCATTCTTGAGTGTGGTAAAGCGAATCGTTTACCTTCAGCACCACCTGTCAACAATAATGCACCCATGCTAGCTGCTTGACCGATACACATAGTACTAACATCTGGTTTGATAAACTGCATCGTGTCATAGATAGACATACCTGCTGTGACAGAACCACCTGGTGAATTAATATATAGGTGGATATCTTTATCAGGGTTTTCAGACTCTAAAAATAGCATCTGAGCAACAATCAAATTAGCCATATGGTCTTCCACTTGGCCTACTAAGAAAATAACCCGTTCTTTAAGGAGTCTAGAGTAAATATCGTATGAACGTTCGCCACGTGCAGTCTGCTCAACCACCATCGGAACTAATCCAAGTGCTTGCGCCTCTAGTTTATTTTGCATCTTAACTCCCTTATTATCTGTCATTTATCCAGTTGCTTGAGTAGGTGCCATTAGCTCATCAAACGTTAACTGAGTTTCTGTTATTTTAGCCTTTTCTAACACCCAATCAACCAATTGGTCTTCTAATACAACGCTTTCAACTTTATTGCGCTCTTCTGGGTTAGAGTTATACCAATTGATAACTTCTTCAGGCGATTGATACGTTTGAGCAAACTCTTCAATTCTTGCTTGTACTTTTTCAGCATCCGCTTTGATATCATTTTGCTTGATCATTTCAGACAATAGCAAGCCTAATTTAACGCGTTTAGTTGCTTGATCTTTAAAAAGCTCTTTTGGTAAATCCGGCTGTGCTGGTTGACCTGCCTGAGCTGCTTTTTCATTTAGCGAAGCAAGCATTTGATTAATTTCATTATCAACAAGTGCTTCTGGCACAGACACTTCATTGTTTTCAACAATTGCATCCATGACAATTTCTTTACGTTTAGTTGCTAATGCACGAGTTAACTCACCGCCCATATTTTTAGCAAGGTCTACTCTAAAGTCAGCCACATCACCACTTTCCACACCAAATTCCTTAATAAACTCTTCATTTATTTCAGGTAATTCGCTCTTTTCAACCTTATCCACTTCTACATCAAAAACCCCAACCTTGCCGGCAAAGTCAGCTTGTTGATAGTCTTCAGGAAAAGTCACTTCAAAACTTAATTTCTCACCAGTTTTCACGCCTTTTAAGTTTTCTTCAAACCCAGGTATCATGCTTTTTGAGCCAAGAACAACAGGGAAACCTTTAATAGGCTCTTCCGAGATAGGCTTATCACCTACTTTACCTTCAAAACTAACTGTTACTTGGTTACCGTCTTTAGCTTTGGTTTTAACTTCTTTCCAGCTTGCTTTTTGTTTTTGCAGCTTTTCAACCATATTATCTATATCAGACTCTGCAATTTCCACTACTGGGCTATTCAGTGATAAGTCTTCAACTGGGTTAACTGTAATCTCTGGATAGACTTCAAAGCTTGCTGAGAACTCATACCCTTCAACCTCAGCTTCGTTAGCTTTAATAACAGGCGCACTGGCTGGGTTTAGCTTTTCTTCCATGATTGCTTTATAAAAAAAGCTTTGTGTTAACTCTGATAACGCTTCAGCGCGCACACTTGCGCCAAATTTCTTTTTGATAACGCTCATAGGAACCTTACCAGGTCTAAATCCATCAATCCGTGCGTTTCGTTTCACATCGTCATAACGCTTATTGATCGCCGTATCGACCTCTTCTTGAGGGACAACGATTGTTAATGTTTTTTTAATATCAGAAATAGATTCAACAGAAACCTGCATAATTATTCTCTAGTGTAGTTTATTGATGATTGTTCAAAAAAATAGATGGTGCGAAAGGAGAGACTCGAACTCTCACATCTTACGATACTGGAACCTAAATCCAGCGCGTCTACCAATTCCGCCACTTTCGCATTTTGGTTGGAAATAATGTGCGGTATCATACCGACTCTTTCAACATTTTTGCACTCCTTTTTGAATACAATTTTACTTAAATGTAAAAAAACCATATGAAAGCTACCTTATTTTTTGTTTTTTACTTCTTAACAGCCTCTGTTTTGGCTGCTTTAATCGCCTATCCATTATTTTTAGCGTTTGGCACAAATGAATATCGTTTTGAAAAATGGGTTACGCGCGCCGCCCTTTTATTTTTAATCTTAGGACTGATTCCATGTTTTAAGTTTTTTAAATTGAGTTTAAACGCCATTGGACACAATAATACCTATGGCAACTTCTTTAAAAAAACATCATTCGGCTTTATTTCTGGTCTGTTAATTCTTGGCGTTGTTGTGTTTACTCTGATCGTTCTTGATATTAGAGTACTGTCAGAAGATGCTCAATTCACATGGAAACTTGTTTCTAAAGCATTATTAGCCGGAATCGTCGTTGCTTTAATAGAGGAAACCTTATTTAGAGGGCTATTCTTCAAGCTAAGCCAACAATGGCACAACGGTTTTACGGCGGTTGTTGTTAGTAGTTTTTTTTATGCCATTTTGCACTTTATTAAACCCATTGAACATATTGATCAAAACCTTTTATATATAGGCACTGGTTTTGAAGTTATCGTTAATGCATTTAAAGCAGTTGCATTTATGCCGCTTGATGACTTTCTAGCGCTTTTTGTTGTTGGCGCTTTCCTTGCCCTAGTTCGTCTTCAGACACGTACTCTTGCTTATTGCATTGGTCTACATGCTAGCTGGGTTTTCCTCATAAAAATAACTAAAGAACTCACTGACCATAACCCCGCATCAAGCTGGACTTACTTAACTGGGCAATACGATGGCATAATTGGTATTCTTAGTTTTATTTGGATTAGCGTAATCATTTTTGCTTACCTGATCTATGTCATTAAACCTAAGTATCAACCGCATTCTTAATTCCACATCCTTGACATGACTCAATCATAGATTAGAATGGGAATCATTATCATTAACGTTTGAGATCACATGTCAAATAACCAGGCATTAAACCAGTACGCTACTCTTGCTGATATTGAAATTGGCCAGGAAGTAATGCTGTGTAAAAATCAAATGGCTCATTCGTTAGAAAAAAAATTGCTAACGCTAGGCTTTTCTAAATTAATTCCCCTTCAGGTTACTCAAAGAAGCAAAGGTGGAATTATTGTCAGTATTGGAAATACTCGTATTGCTCTGAATGAAACCCTCGCAAAACAAGTAGTAATAGAAACATTATGACCAAGCAATGTTGCGAAGAAAATACGCCCGTACGCCCCTCTAATAAAAGCCCTGTTATTGCCGTTATTGGCAACCCTAACTGCGGAAAATCAACATTATTTAATGTTATTACAGGCATTAAACAAAAAACGGGGAACTGGCCTGGCGTTACAGTGGACCGTCGTGAAGGGCTTACTAAAGTTAACAACCAAGAGCTTGTTTTGGTCGACTTACCAGGTGTTTATGCGCTTGATAGTGACCGTGAGGCTCTTGATGAACAAATAGCTCGCCAATATATTTTATCCGAAGAGGCTGATGCACTATTAATTGTTGCAGATGCAGCCAATCTAGAACGCAGCCTGTTCCTTACCAGTCAATTACTTGAAACCGGCATTCCAGCTGTACTTGCGTTAAACATGATGGATGTTGCCAAATCTCGTGGCATGAACATCGACCTAGAGGCTTTATCTAACGCTCTTGGCTGCCCTGTTTTTCCTATTGTTGCGCGTAAAAACCAAGGAATCACCTCACTTTTAGAAAGCATATTAACGGTAATTGATGAGCAGCCTAAGCATCACTTAAAAATTGAATACCCGACTGCCGTTACCTCGGCTCTTGATGAAATTATTCCGACGTTAAATACGCAACGCAACTCCCCATTTATTCTACGATGGCATGCGCTTCAATGCTTAGAGGGGTACTTCTCCCCCACTACAACACAGCAAACCGAAGAAATTTGTGCTAGCCGACAGCTCTATATAAAAGATTCAACTGGAGAAGATGCAGATACTCTTATTGCTGCCAGCCGCTATGAATTTGCACACCAGCTAACCTCACAGGTAGTCAAGCAAGTCAAAAACATTCAACAAACATGGTCTGACCGAGTAGACAAAGTCATTCTTAGTGACTATCTCGGCTTACCTATCTTCTTTTTAGCCATCTACTTAATGTTCAGTATAACCATTAACTTTGGTGGCGCTTTTATTGATTTCTTTGACATTACCGCCAGTGCGCTGTTTGTTGATGGATTTAAAATTCAACTCCAAAATTTGGATTTTCCCAATTGGTTTCAAGTCTTACTCGCTGATGGTTTAGGCGGTGGTATCCAAGTTGTTGCTACCTTTATCCCCATCATCGCGACTCTCTATTTCTGTTTATCTATACTCGAAGACTCCGGCTATATGGCCAGAGCTGCCTTTGTTATGGATCGTTTTATGCGTAGGCTTGGACTACCCGGCAAAGCTTTTGTGCCATTAATTATTGGCTTTGGTTGCAACGTACCATCCATCATGGCTACACGTACCCTAGAAAAGCAACGTGACCGCATTATGACGGTGATGATGGCGCCGTTTATGTCGTGTGGTGCACGGTTATCTGTGTATGCCTTGTTTGCTGCAGCTTTTTTTCCTCAATCTGGGCAAAATATTGTTTTCTTACTATATCTATTAGGTATTGCAGCGGCTATTTTTACCGCACTGTTACTAAAAAGCAGCGTGCTTGAGGGTGAGTCTGATAGTTTTCTCATAGAACTCCCCCCTTACCACCGACCAGCCATCAAAAGCTTACTAATCCACACTTGGGAACGCCTAAAGGGTTTCGTATTAGAAGCTGGCAAATTTATCGTCATGATGGTCATGGTGATCAATATTCTTAATTCCGTTGGCACTGATGGCAGTTTTGGTAATGAAAACAGTTCAAAATCAGTCTTGAGTGAAGTCAGTAAAACATTCACACCTGCCTTTGAACCGATGGGAATCCAAGAAGAAAATTGGCCCGCTATCGTTGGTATTTTTAGTGGCTTACTCGCTAAAGAAGTGGTTGTTGGAACACTCGATGCAGTTTATTCAAATATTGAAGGCAACACCGACGATAACGACGAAAACTTTAGCCTTAAAAATAAGTTCTCAGAAGCTGTGACAACAACTAAAGATAATTTAAATGATGCGTTCCAAAACATGGGCGACCCGCTTGGTTTAAGGACACTTGATGCCAACGACAACCTTGATGAAGCCGCAACTGAGCAAGAAGTTAGCTCAGCTCTTTTTGGCACCTTGGTGAAATATTTTGATGGCAAAATTGGTGCCTTTAGTTATCTACTCTTTATTCTTTTATATGTCCCTTGTGTTGCTGCGATTGCCGCCGTTAAACGTGAAACAGGAACACGTTGGGCCTTATTTTCTATTTTCTGGAGCCTTTATTTGGCATACAGCATGGCGACTTCTTTCTATCAAATTGCGAACTTTTCAAGCCATCCAACACAAACACTGATTTGGTTATGTGTATTCATTGCTGGCTTTCTAGGAATATGGCTTACGCTTCGCCAACTTGGCCAGAAATTACTCGCTGTTGAACCAACACTGATTAAAGACGCATGATTTTATTAGAGGTCCGTGATTACTTACAAGCCGCACGAAGCGCTCCTGTTCGTGATTTAGCCTTACATTTCAAAATCTCTCAAGATGACGCCAAATCAATGCTCGAACACTGGGTAAAAAAAGGTTATGCAAAAAAACTTCCAGCTGGCTCACTTTGCCAAGGTGGTTGTAGAAGTTGTGACCCCGAGACAATAGATATCTATGAATGGACTGGCCCTCGCTAATCTTAATAAATACCTTTTATTTAATTATTTAAATACTCAGCAAAATTTTTCCTAACCTTAGCAATTGGAATCGAAACGCCAAACCCAGTCTTTAACGCAGACCCTTTTGCTACTTTGATGGTATTAACTGCCACCACATGACCATCATCGGTTATCAATGGCCCACCACTGTTACCCGGTAAAATCTGTGCGTCAGTGACTATTCGGTTTTGCAACACCTGCGTTACCGTCCCATCTGTTAACTGATCACGTAACCCCAAGGGGCTTCCAATTGCATGAACGGTTGTACCCTGTACGACTGAGTCAGGTGCCATTTCTAAGTAAGGCGCTTTACAGGCATTTACTTTCAGCAAAGCCAAGTCATCTGTCGACGCCACCTTAATTAGCTTGGCTCTTGCTTTAGTATTATCTTTTAAAACAATATCAAATGACTGAGCAACATTTGACACCGCGCTAGAGAAGTTAAAGTCAGATTTTTGTCGATTAAAGATGTCCTCATCCAAGCTCAGGCGCCTCTGCGTTTCATTCAGTTGTTGCAGGTCTTGCTGATATTGCTGCTCATAAAGCGCGTACTCGCGTAACGCGATTTGTTTTTCTTTGTCTGATCTCAAACCGTCTATATATATTCGAAAATCATCGAGTTTTTGCTTATTAATAAAGAGCCGCTCTTTTTGTTGATTAAGCCGTATTTTATTACGATTAAATATTAAACTATTTTTTTTGATCTTTGCCTGCGTCGCATCCCATTGCTTGCCTTTAGCGGGGCGAACCACATGCTTATTCGTCACTAAATAACAATCCTCGGTTACAAAAAAGCCAGATCCAGAACCAAGTTTACTTTTAACAGTAACAACAGCCTTCGTTGCTTGCTGAACAGGATTAGTAAATGGGTATTTACTATTTAGCAGCGTTATAAAATCATTCGACCTCTCGACAGAGGCGGTTGAATTTTTATATGCGCGAACCTCAGTAGCCCCATCCTCATTGATAGGCGAATCAGAAAACTGCCAATGTCCATCTTTATCCTTATATTTAAATATTTCCGCCACACAAGTGCTTGGAATATAAAGTAAGCAGACTGTTATTAAGGTGATTATAAAACGCATAATTTATATCAGTGTAAACACTGCCCTCATGGTCATATCAGTGATCATTTGACCTTAAAAAAATCCCCTTGTCGATAAAGAAAGTCTAGCTCAAATTTTAAATTTATTATCGGTCTCAATGGTTAGCATCAATTATTCAAAGGCTTTCAGGCCCTTCTCATCCTGCTTTTTCAACAAGTTTTATTGTGTAAATACTTAATAGTAGAACTTGCTTTAGTAGGGTTTCCTTCTTTTTATTTTCCTGATCTACATCAGAGTAGTTATAGGCATTAAACATTAGAATTTGCGCCACAGTAAAAACAAATATTACTTGAAAGCAACTGTATTTTATAACTCGTCACTTAGGAGAGCCTACTTTATGACTAATAATACCGACTACCATCAATTCCTTGATAATGACGAAGGCTGGGTCGATCGACGTATTTTTTGGGAAGAAGAAATTTATGAGCAAGAATTAAAACAAATTTTTGCTAAATCATGGCAATTCATCGCTCATGACTCAATGATTCCCAATGCTAATGATTTCTATACCACTTATATGGGCGAAGATGGCGTTATTGGGGCGCGACAAAAAGATGGTAGCGTCAAAGTTTTTTTAAACTCATGCCCACACCGTGGAAACAAATTCTGTTTTGCAGACGAAGGCAATGCTCGCTCTTTTATTTGTAATTACCATGGCTGGAGTTTTGGTATTGACGGCAAGCTAGGCGCTTTAGCGAACGAGCATGTTTATGATGAAGGCGATATTGATAAAGAAAAATGGAGCCCAAAACAAGCGCGTGTTGAAACCTATAAGGGCTTAATATTTGCGACATTTGACCAAGAAGCACCTTCGTTGGATGAGTGGCTCGGTGATTTTCGTTGGTACTTAGACATGATGTTTGACAACGATGGAGAAACTGAATTCATTGATGGCGGCATCAAATCGTATGTCAACGCTAACTGGAAATTTGGCGTAGAAAACTTTGTTGGTGATGCTTACCATGCGCTTTGGAACCATGACTCTGGCCTTAAAGCCATGAATAAAGGTGAAGGCTTTGGCCCAGCATTAACTGAAAACTCTTATCACGCAAGTATTAATGGGCATGGTTGGGAGTTTGGAACCGATGGCTACGCAGATGTAGTGATTGGTGGGTCTGAAAAGTGGCTTAATTATGTCAGAGACATCATTAAACCTAAAATTAAAGAGAAATATGGTGAGCTTCGCTCCAATATATTTGGTTCATTAGCCTCCGTTTCATTATTTCCCAATATTTCATTTTTACCTGGCATTCAAACATTTCGTGTTTGGTTACCTAGAGGGCCTAAAAAGTTAGAACTACGTGTTTTCACCATTGTTAATAAAAACATGCCCGAAGAGATCAAACAAGAAATTAATAATGCTTGCATGATGACCTTTAACCCAGCCGGTGTTCTTGAGATGGACGATGGGGAAAACTGGGAAGGCAATACACAGGTCAATAAGGGTTATTTAACTCGCCAAGAAAAACTTCATTATGGCTGCGGTATTACCCGAGAAATTGAGCACGAAGAGCTACCGGGCATCATTTACAAAGGCCAGTTTAACGACGCCAATCAACGACATTTCTATACCCGCTGGGCTGACTTGATGAATGCTGATTCATGGAATGACGTACCAACACGTTACAGACCCCGTCATACAAAAAACAACTAAATAGGAGCTAGGTCGATGACAAATTTATCAGAAAAAACAGCAGCAGTAGCAGCACCAGTACCGGCCTCTATGGAGCTTACTTTTGAGGTTGAGCAGTTTTTGTATAAAGAAGCTCGTTTACTAGATACCGAAGAATTTCATGCTTGGTTGGGTATCCTAACCGACGATATTCACTACTGGATGCCTTATCGTTATCAGCGTTATCGTAAAAACCATGTAGAACCAACAGTGAAAGGTATGGCTTATTACAACGATGATATACATAACTTAAAAAGGCGAGTTCTTCGCAATGATACCGGAACGTGTTGGTCTGAAGACCCAGCTACACGCTCTTCTCATGTTATCAGCAATATCGAGGTTGAACATACAAAGAACCCAGATGAGTACAAAGTGTATTCATTAACCACGGTCAACCGAAATATGAATGAAGATGAAGAACACCTAATGGTTGGTCATCGTACTGATATTTTACGTCGCGTTGGTGGGCAATTAAAACTGGCCAAACGTAAAATTATTTTGGATCAAAACATATTTATGAACAAAAGTTTAAACGTATTTTTATAAACATCTTTAAGCTTAACGAGGAGAGAAAATGGTAAAGGTAATAGAACTAGGTTATTTAGGTCTTAATGTCACTGACGCTGCTGCTTGGCGGAAATACGCGACAGAATGCATTGGTCTTCAAATTGTTGAAAGTGGTCAAGATGACCGCTTTCATCTAAGAATGGACCTTCAGCATCATCGTATTACTGTTCATGAAACAGCTGATTGTGATGATTTAGCTTATATGGGCTGGCGTGTCGCTGGACAAGAAGAATTCAAAGCCATGCAAAAGCAATTAACTGATGCAGGTGTTGAATTTCGCATTGGAACCCCCGAAGAAGCGCGTGAGCGTCATGTATTGGCGCTGATAAAACTTAAAGATCCATCAGGCACAGCGAATGAAATTTATTACAGTCCTCAAGTAGATGTTATGAAACCCTTTCACCCAGGACGCCCATTATTTGGCAACTTTATTGCTGGCGACCAAGGGTTAGGTCACGTTCTTGTGCGTTCAGATAACGATGAAGAAACGTATAACTTCTATAAATTATTAGGCTTAGTTGGCTCGGTAGAGTATAGAATTCCAATGCCCGATGGTAACTTTGCTGAGCCTTGCTTTATGCACTGTAACAGCCGTCAACATTCCATTGCTTTTGGTTTCCATGGCATGGTTGAGCGGCTAAACCACCTTCATATCCAATACAGTCACTTAGACGATTTTGGCCAATCTCACGATATTATTCGCAACCAAGGTATTGATGTTGCTATGCAGTTAGGTAAACATGCTAATGATCAACTGTATACCTTCTATTCAGCTACTCCTTCTGGTTGGTTGATGGAACTGGGTTGGGGTGATTATGTTAAACCAGAGACACAAGAGCATTATGCTGGTGACATTTTTGGTCATGGTGTAGAAGCGTCTGGTTATGGTATGGATATTGATATATAACAAGGCACTATATTCAGGCCATCACTGATTAGCACTTACTGAACTTTGGTAGTTTCAGTGTAAAGAACGCCCACTGAAGTGGGCGTTCTTTTTAAATAGCATAGGCATTAAAAAAACTACCTCTTTTAATCTATCGAATAGAAGTAGCCAATGCCAACCTCATCGTACTAACTCGTTTAATCATTAGAAATGAGCTATTGTTTTCGCTTGATAAACCTATTACATAAATAAGTGCAATCACGTTAATTTTCTGTGCAAAACATACCATTACAAAAAATCATTTTGTCACTTCAAAAAGGTAACGATTAATACAAAAAAAGTATTCCCCTTTTTTCTCAAGTGACTCGATTCCTGCCAACCAAGCCTCAGAGTCCTTATTAGTCACACCATTACGGTCAATTGCAAACGAGGCAATAATTTTAGATAACCAATAACTAAAATTTTTATCGTTATATTCAATGTTCATAATTGGCAACGCTTCCACCTTACTTAATTGCAGGCTTGCTGATTTAATGGCGCCAGCCAAACGCATAGGAACAGACTCTTGCGCACAATGCTGCTTCCATGCATGAATAATACGGTCACGACAATCAACATCCACTGCGCTCCAGTACGGGAACGCCCAATCTGTATCAACAATAACCCCTCGCCCACCTGGGCGAAGTACCCTTGCGAACTCAAATAAAGCAGCATTTAAGTCAGGAACATATTCATAGACCTGCGTTGAAACAACCGAGTCAAAACTGTTGTCGGCAAAGGGTAAGGACATTGCATCACCTTGCTCAAAGGTCACATTCAAAGCATCAGCACAAAGTTGTTTAGCCGACTCAACCATATTGTCTGCCATATCAACACCAACCACTGACCCTGTAGGACCTATATGCTGGCTAATATCTTTAGCTAATAAGCCAGGACCAGAGCCAATATCAAGCACCTTTAAACCGTTTTGTAGTTTAAGTGAAGCAATCACTTGACCTCTCGCTGACACAATATCCGGCGTTTGATAAGCCATTTTTAATGCATGACTTACCTCATCATTAAATTTTAAACCCTCTGCCATTGTCTACCCTCTTATTATTATTTTTAGATACCAATATTTTTTTATTTACCCACAGTACATTGTATCTCTTGCATCATCCTCTCGACACAGTCCATCCCTTCATCTATTGCCTCTTGTGCCCTATAAAACTCCAACAAACCCATTTGTGATAACTTAGGCGTCAGGATAATATCTGGGGGGTCTCCTGCCATACGGCTTCGGGTAATTCGGTCTTGGGTAATATTAACTGAGCCAGCAATCGCCTCAAATAAACTAGGCGTCTGTTCTTGGTTTCTATCAAATGAAAAAATTGAATCGGTATATTCAGCGACTAAATTGGTGAGCTTATCGACCACTTTTCCGGATGGTTTAATGGTTTTCTCTTGTTTTCCTATATGCTTACCGACAATGTCTCCATTTAAATTTACTGCAATCACTACATCCGCGCCTAAGGCTCGACAAGTAGAAACAGGCACAGGGTTCACTAAGCCTCCATCGACCAGCCATTTATTGTCATGCTGTATCGCTGGGAACAAACCCGGTAACGAAATAGAAGCCCACACAGCCTCTAACACTGATCCTTCAGACAGCCATATTTCTCTCCCCGTCTTAAGGTCTGTCGCTACACTGGCATAGTCCTTGTCAAATTCTTCAATGAGTGCTTTATCTGAAGCAACATATTGACTTAGAAAATGATGCAACCGATCTTTATTAACAAACCCATTAAATGAACGATTAATCTCAAAGAATTTAACTGTATTAAGCTTAGATAACGAAAGCGCCCACTGTTCCAGATCATCTAAATGACCCGATACATAGGATGCGCCTACTAGTGAACCTATTGATGTTCCACAAACGATATCTGGTTCTATGCCCTGTTTAATCAGCGCTTTAATAACCCCAATATGTGACCAGCCACGAGAGGCCCCACTTCCTAATGCCAACCCTATTTTCATGTCTGCCACTTAACCTCTCCTGAGACGTTTAATTCAGCTCATTAAAGCCTTTTAATTAAAAACGCTTTACTACCAAAAAAACGCCAGTCGCCATAAATAACAAGCCTACCAAACGCTGCATAGTAATTGAATACTGAAGTGAGCTTAATAAACCAAAATGATCAATCACAGTCATTGAAATAAGCTGACCTAACAACACAAAACACACAGCATTACCAATGCCAAATTTAGGGCCTATATAGGTAATCCCTAATGTGTAAAAAATAATAAATACACCGCCCAAATAATACTGTATTGGTATTGATGCATCAGGTAACCCACTAGGTAAGCCTTCTACAACAAACAAATAAACACCTGCAATCACAAAACCAACTACAAATAATATAACCGCTGCTAACGCTGGGCTTTGTAACCTTGCGCCTAAACCGCCACTTAGCGCACCCATGATAGGAATGCCTACCCCCGCCAAAAACATCACTGCAGCGTAGATAAAATTTTGACCAACTATATTCACTTCTTATTCCCCTTTATTATATTTATTGATACTGATAGTAATGTGCACCACGATCCCTGTTCACTAGGGTATGGCTAAAAACAATGAGGCTCCTGGGCCTAATGGAATACCCAACATTAACCATAGACTTAACAATAACCCCCAACTTAATAAAAAGGCTACTGAGTAAGGTAGCATCAGCGTCATGATTGTCCCCACACCAACCTTATCATCATAGCGTTTCATAAAAGCAAACACTAAAGCAAAATAAGGCATCAATGGTGTAATGATATTAGTAGAGCTATCCCCAACACGGTAAGCCGCCTGTACAACCTCTGGTGCCACTCCCATCAACATAAACATCGGAATAAAAACAGGGGCCATGATGGCCCATTTAGCTGATGCGCTACCAATAAATAAATTTGCAAATGTGCAAAAAAAGATAAAACCTAACATTAATGGAACAGCACCCAACCCACTATTTTTTAATGTATCAGCACCATTAATGGCAAGAATTAACCCCAGATTAGTCCAATTAAAATAATTAACAAATTGGGCTGCAAAAAACATCAAAACGATGTAAGTAGCCATTATTTCCATGCTTTTTTCCATGCTCTTAATCACATCGACATTGGTTTTAAAACAGCCAGACAATTTGCCATATGTTATCCCCATAAGAGCGGCACTTAAAGCAATTAAGGCAATCAGACCAGACATAAATGGTGACTTAATAATACCGCCTGTTACAGGGTCTCTTAACAACCCTTGATCAGGGATTAGCCCCCATAAAATACCCACGACAATAACCAGCCCAACTACAAAGGCCCCTTTTAAACCTTTTTGTTCTTCGCTTGTTAACACCGTTTTTAAATCACCTTGTTCTGCACCACGGTATTCGCCTAACATCGGGCTAATAAAACGCTCGGTTACCCACGTCGCCACTACAGAGATCAGCAGCGTAGAAACAACGATAAAATAGTAGTTTGCAGTAGCGGTTACGTCATAATTCGAGTCGATCAAGCGCGCAGCTTCTGTGCTTATACCACCGAGAATAGCATCGAATGGGCCAACTAATAAGTTCGCACTAAATCCCCCAGAAACACCAGCAAAGCAGGCCGCAATGCCCGCTAATGGGTGCCGTCCTGCGGCTAAAAATATAACGCCCGCCATTGGTATCATCACTACATAACCAGAGTCCACTGCAATACTAGATAGCACCCCCGCCAACACAACAATAAACGTTAAAAACTTTGTCGGCGCCTTCATCACCATTAAACGCAAAGCGGTTTGAATTAAACCCGATCGTTCGGCGATACCTAATCCAAGCATTGCGACTAATACAGGACCAACGGGGGCAAAAGTCATAAAATTTGAAACCATTTTGCCCAGTATTTGATGCAAACCAGCCGCATTAAACAGGTTTACTACGCTAATTTGTTCACCGTTAACAGGGTGTATAGCCGACAAACCAAGATAATGGCCTATCCATGACACCCCTATCACTAAAAAACATAAGTAAATAAACAACATCGTTGGGTGAGGTAAGGTATTACCCCACGCCTCAACTCTACGTAACAATCGTTGCGATAATCGGCGTTTAGCTTGTTGCATAGCTGCTCGTTATTTTAGTGATGATAATCCTAGTATTCATTTATAAAAACCAGGTTCGCCCTTAGGCCGAGTTTTAAAGCGCTTATGCATCCATAAATAGTCTGCCGGATGTAAACGTATTTTTTCTTCTAACCAATCCGTCCAGCGCTGCGTATCCGCCACATCATCACCCGTTGGGTAATTCTCTAAAACAGGCTCAAACTCAATTACAGAACCTTTTTCACCATCTCGATATGCGCTAAGTAACATCACTTGCGCATTCGTCTGTTGGGCATATTGTGGAATAGTGGTAATCGTCGCTGTTGGAATACCAAAAAAAGAAACGAATGCGCCACGACTGACACCAAAATCTTGGTCTGTGCAATAAAAACCGTCCCGTTATCAGCCAATTTTTCTAGCATTTTACGAATATCTTTACGATGGAATAAGGTTATTGGGTATTTCCCAGCACCCCGTTGATACAAATTTGCTTCCATTACTGGATTATTCATACGCCTATAAATCACGTCAAAGGGGGCCAAGGTACTCAGTTTACTAATGGCGTGAAAAAGTGGCGTAAAATGCCCAATGACTAACAAAAGAGGTTTATCTGCACGCAACGCCTGTTCTAGATATTCTTCACCAACAACCTTAATGTTAGCGGTCATATCAGCGGGTGGCCGCCAAATTATATTAAACAAATCAAATAACATTAAGGCTGATGACTTGATATTAGCGCGAACAAGTTCCTCTCGATAAGCATCTGTTTCATTAGCAAAACAGCGGTCAATATTTCGTCGAATAGTGCTAATGCGACGATTTTCTTTACTCGCCAGCCTATTCGCAATCCATTTTGACAAGCTAAACTGCCAAGACCTCGGAAGAATAGCCATACATCGGCTCACTCCAACCGCTAACCACGCTAGCCAATATTTAGGATGCAGGTAACTTAATTTAAATTTTTGAGTTGCCATGAGTGACCCTCTTTTTTTATTAAAACTATCAGCCAGTGCGATTTTTTTATTTCATATTAACCATCTGCAATAAAGATTCAAGCGGGCTTTGATCAATATTCCATTGCTCAAATAAACTAAACAACTGCTTAATAGAATCAAACTCTACAGTTTCATTGTCCAACTCTAATAAGAAGTGAGTATGCATATCATCAAGGTTTTTATATGACAAGACACCGCTCAATTGCGCCACCAGCTCAACATTTTTTTCCTCGCTCAACTGCTGAGGTTTACTAAATAATATTTTCATAATCTGACAGTTTTCTGATCATTAAGTCCGGTAAATGGTTTCAATAAGATGATAGCCAAACTTCGTTTTAACGGGGCCATGAACAGTTAACAATGCTTTTTTAAAAACAACATTATCAAATGCTTTTAGCATCTTACCTGGGCTAAACTCACCAAGATCCCCGCCTTTTTTTGCTGAAGGGCACTGTGAGTGCTTTTTAGCTAAATTTGCAAAATCAGCGCCACCAGCCAACTGTTTTTTCAGTCTCTCGGCCTCTTCCTTAGTTTTAACCAATATATGTCGTGCACATGCTTTTGCCATTTATATTTCCTTAACTTTTTCTTTCCAAGTGAGATTGAGGTATGCGCCTATGATAATCAAACCCGCCCCCAATAAGGTATTTAGACTTGGATATTCTTGATAAAAAAGCATACCTAATAACATCGCAAAAACAACTTGTAAGTAACCAAAGCTTGTAGCACGGCCGGCAGATTCAGTGCGCATACTTTTCGTTAGACCTACCTGACCTACTTGGGTTGCAACCCCAATGGCTAGTAGGTAAAACCATTCAATACCTACTGGTATGACAAAGTCGCCCCATAGCAAAATCAGACTAGCCGGTAAGGAAATTAACGGAAAATACATCACGATCACTAAGGGATGCTCTGTTTTCCCCAAGGCTCGAACTAAGGTATAGGCAACGGCACTACCAAACGCACCCGCAATAGCAATCATCACTGTGAAAAAATCAAAATCAACCGTAGTTGAAGAGAACAGAACGTCCGGTTGCACTATAATTAATACGCCGAAAAAACTTAAAACAATACATACCAGCGTGCCAACTCTTAACGCCTCTTTTAAAAAAAACAGTGCTAATAACGCAGTAAACATAGGGTGCAGATACTGTAAAACCATTGCTTCGGCTAAGGGCAAATGGGTAATTGCATAAAACACACAAATAAGGGCAGCAAAACCAATTAAGCCGCGTGCCGCCAACAAGCCTTTACGTGTACCCAATACTGCGATTCCTTCTCGCCTTAGCCCTAGGTAACTGATGACCAATGAAATGAGCGAGCGCGCAACAACTATTTCTAAAACAGGAATCCCGTGATCACCGACTAATTTTACAAACAATGCCATGATGCTGAATGCAAAAGCACTGAGTATCATGTAGCGAATACCTAGAGGGATAGATAGAAAAGCGTTGATGGTTATCTCCGAAGTGCATATGTAAAAAAACTTGAATCCGCATTTTACAGTGTTTAACGCAGTCTTTTCTGATGCTGAGGTATTTATTAAACCTCATTAGATCAAAACTATGTGACACTCACAACTTGACGCTACAATCACCCTTATACTCAAGACATTTCCATTACATTCAAAACAACGACCTCTTTTATGCCCTCTTTACCAACGCTTTATTCATTACGTCAGTGCCCTTATGCGATGCGAGCACGAATGGGTTTATTAATGGCTCAACAAGTCGTTACTTTGCGTGAAGTGAACATGAAAAAAAAGCCTGAAGAGATGCTATCTGTTTCAGCAAAAGCAACCGTTCCCGTACTGGTCTTAAATGATGGCTTAGTCATCGATCAAAGTATCGATATTATGCTTTGGGCCTTAAATAAAAATGACCCTAGTAACTTACTTTATAAGCACCAAGCCAGCATGCTAGAGGATATGCTTAAGTTCATTGAACATAACGATATCACCTTCGTAGACTCACTTAAAAAATATAAAGCGGCCTCTCGATATCACGACAAAGAGAAAAACACTTACCGCAGGCACTGTGAAGAATACGTTAAACAACTTGAGCAGCGACTTAACCGACATGAGTTCATCATGGGCGATAACCCCAGCTTAGTCGACTATGCGATTTTACCCTTTATCAGGCAATTCTCTCGTGTTGAACGGCAATGGTATCTACAAGCGCCTTATCCCGCTCTACAGCGATGGTTAACAGCCCAATACCAACAAACTATTTTTACAAAAGCAATGGTCAAGCACGAACCTTGGACAGAAAATCAAGCAACCGTTGTATTCGGTAAAGTTTAAATTTCGCAAACCTCATCAGCGCATTCATATACCTCAACGGTAATATGAGAAAGTTGCTGAAAGCCCGCTAATAGATCTTTATAGTGTTCTGTCGGCTTCGGGTCATGTGTGACCAAAGAAATAATTGCGGCATAATGATTTGCACTGACTTTCCAGATATGAATATCTGAAACACGGTTATCGGCGTCTTTTTCAATGCTGTCTTTAATGGCAAGCCTATATTTCTCATCAACACTGCCATCCAGTAAAATAGGGCTCGTCTGCTTTAATAAGCCATAAGACCAGCGAGTAATAATTACTGCCCCTACTATACCCATCATTGGATCAAGCCAATTAAGACCAAAATACTTGCCAGATAGCAATGCTACAATAGCGAGTAATGATGTTAATGCATCGGCGAGAACATGCATATAAGCCGCTTCTAAATTGTGGTCATGACCATGGTCATGAGCGTGGCCATGATGATGGTCTTCTTTAAGTAAAAAAGCACTAATAAAATTTACCAGAAGGCCAATAACTGCCACACCAATCGCCGCATTAAATTGTATCACTTGAGGATCAATCAAGCGTTGGATAGAGTCAATCACCATCACAAATGCTACAACAGCCAAGGCAACGGCACTGGCAAAACCACCTAGCACACCGACTTTACCAGTACCAAACGTGTAAGCCTTATTTTTTGCATGCCTACGTGCATAACGATAGGCATATATAGTGATTAAAAAGGCTGCTACGTGAGTGGCCATATGCCAGCCATCAGCTAACAACGCCATTGAGCCAAACACAGTACCAGCCACTATTTCTGCGACCATGGTAATAGCGGTCAATATCAACACATATTGTGTGCGCCGTTCTCCACGTTCATTTTTCAACGAGAAATCATGACTGTGTTTTAAATGATCTAACGTGCGTTCGTGCATACAGTCCCTCATATTTTTGACTTAATCAATGGCGTATTAAAACAAAAATCAATGCCAGCCTTAAACCATTAAGACTAGCACCGACCTTCTCATATTTTAAACGTCCTATGTTTTTCAAACCATGACTATTTGTTCCGGCACAACCCGATTAGGTGATGTAACACACAAATCCTATGAAAACACTGCTCCCTTACTCAACCACTGTAACCGACTGCCTTAATTGCTTAGCGGCTGTGACCATATTGCGTAACGCTTGTTGCACTTCTGGCCAAGCACGTGTTTTTAAGCCACAATCTGGGTTCACCCACAGTCTCTCCAATGGAATCCGCCTTGCTGCCTGCTGCATTAAATATTCTATCTGCTCAATTTTTGGAACATTTGGCGAGTGGATATCATACACTCCAGGACCAATTTCATTTGGGTATTGAAACTGTTCAAAAGCATCTAATAATTTCATGTCTGATCGTGAGGTTTCAATGGTAATCACATCAGCATCCATGTCACTGACAGAACTCATAATGTCATTAAAGTTTGAATAACACATGTGAGTATGAATCTGTGTCTCATTTTTCACCCCTGAGGTGGTAATACAAAAAGCCTCAATAGCCCTGTTTAAGTATTCTGACCATTGTTTTTTTCGCAATGGTAAGCCTTCTCTTAAAGCCGCTTCATCTATTTGAATAATGCGAATACCTGCTTTTTCTAGATCCAGTACCTCATCTCTTATTGCTAAGGCTATTTGTTGGCATGTAGTCGCACGGTCTTGATCATCTCTAACAAACGACCAATTCAAAATGGTCACCGGCCCAGTCAACATGCCTTTAACCGGCTTATCGGTTAACGATTGTGCATAGCTAGCCCAATTCACAGTCATTGCTTGAGGTCTAGACACATCCCCATAAATAATCGGCGGTTTAACACAACGCGAGCCATATGATTGCACCCAACCGTTTTGTGTAAAGGCAAAACCCTGTAGTTGTTCGCCAAAATACTCCACCATGTCGTTTCTTTCTGGCTCACCATGCACCAACACATCCAAGCCTAGCGCTTCTTGCTTGGCAATGACATCAGCAATCTCTTGTTGCATGACTGATTGGTAGTCTGCCTGAGAAAGCTCACCCTGTTTGTAACGTCGCCTGTTTGATCTAATATCGGTGGTTTGTGGAAACGAGCCAATGGTCGTCGTTGGGAAATTAGGCAGGCGCAAATGCTGCTGTTGAAGTTTAATCCGCTCGTTAAAATCTAAGCCTCGCTTTAAGCTTAAGCTTTTCACATTCTCTAAACATCGCTGAACGTCTTTATTATGCACCAGCGAAGAATTTTCTCTATTGCTAATGGCTTCCCTATTACGTGAAAACTCATCGCTTGATAAACAGTTATTATCTAACACCGCGGCTTTTACCAACCGTAACTCGGTAAGTTTTTCTGTGGCAAAAGATAACCAAGATTTAATATCATCCGATAATGACGTTTCAAACGCCAAATTAACAGGCACATGCAGTAAAGAGCAAGAAGGTGCCAGCCATAACTCGCCAGCCCAATGTTGTTGAATAGCTTGTGTCACGCTGACTGTCGCGCCCAAATTGTTTTTCCAAACATTTCGGCCATCAATAATACCGACTGACAACACCTTATAACTGGGCAACCAGTCAATCAGTTGTTGGACTTGTTCGGGGCTTCTAATCGCATCGATGTGCAGCCCTGCCACGGGCAAATCGCAAACAAGCTTTAAATTGTCAGCTAACTCGCCAAAGTAGCTTGCCACCAATAACTTTAGATCGCCTCGTTGTAATTTATGGTAGGCCTGTTCAAAGGCTAACTTCCATTGATCAGGCAAATCGAGGACTAAAATAGGCTCATCAATTTGTACCCATTCGACACCCAGATCAGATAAACGATTTAATATCTCACCATAAGCTGCCAGCAGTTGATCGAGCACGTTTAACTTATCGAACGCCTCGCCCTCTGCCTTGCCAAGCCAAAGAAAACTCAGCGGGCCTAAAATAACGGGTTTAACACGATGGCCTAATTGAAGCGCTTCATTTACCTCATCAAACAACTTTTCAGTGGATAGCTTAAACGACTGCTCGGGCTGAAATTCGGGCACGATATAGTGATAATTCGTATCAAACCATTTAGTCATTTCGCAAGCGCTAACATCACCACCATCAACAGAACGGCCACGCGCCATCCGAAAGTACGTGTCAATATCCACTGCACCACCATCATGCTTAAATCGTTCAGGTATACAGCCTAGTAAGGCGCTCATATCTAGCACATGGTCATACCACGAAAAATCACCCACGGGTATAAGGTCTAAGCCCGAGTCAGCTTGAGTTTGCCAGTTGTTCTTTCTTAATTGTTGGCCATTATTAAACAAATCTTGCGAATCTATCTCTCCTTGCCAATACGACTCTAATGATTTTTTTAACTCTCTTTGCGCGCCAATACGTGGAAAACCTAAATTATGTGTACGAATCATCTTTAACCTCATTATTTTTATGTTGCGAGAAGTATCCAGCAAGCATAGAATTGAATCAATCTCATAATTTTCACCATTAAGTTGAAATAAATTCACCATGATCTTAGAAATTCGACACCTCAGGGCCATTTACACCATTGCCCGCAGTAAAAACCTTAATCAAGCCGCACAAAAGCTTCATCTGACACCATCGGCCTTATCACACCAAATAAAAACAATTGAGAACCACTTTGAAACGACGCTGTTTTTCCGCCAACACAAGCCCCTCGGGCTTACTGATGCGGGGCAACGCTTATTAGATCTAGCTGAGCGAGTATTACCGTTGGTTGAAAACACCGAGCATGAGCTTAAACAAATTGCTAATGGCAAAGCAGGAAGGCTTTTTATTACCATTGAATGTCATGCCTGTTTTGAATGGTTATTACCAACCTTAGAGCAATACCGCAAGCAATGGCCAGACATCCATATTGATATCAAACTCGGTATGAGTTTTAATCCGCTACCGGCGCTGAGTCGTGGTGAAATTGACTTGGTTATTAGTACCGACCCAGTTGATAAACCAGGTCTTTCATTCTTAACGCTGTTTCCGTATCAAGCCTTGTTAGTGATGAATGATCAGCATCCATTGAAAGATAAAGCCTTCATTAACGCAGAAGACTTAGCCGAGCAAACGCTTATTACCTACCCAGTTGAGCGTAGTCGCCTTGATGTATTTAGACACTACCTAGACCCTGCCAATGTAGAACCCGCGCAAGTTCGTCAGGTTGAGTTAACCACAATGATGATGCAATTAATTGCCGTTGGCCAAGGGGTGGCTGCCCTACCCGACTGGTTATTGGATGCGCCAACAACAGCACAGTCATTAATTGGAAAACCACTGGGCGCTAAGGGCATGCATGGGATGTTACATGCTGCTTACCGTGACCAAGATATTGAAACACCTTATATCAGTGCCTTTATTGAATTAGCACGGGGGTTCAAAAATAAAAAATAACAAGCACTTGTAAATACATTAATTTTACATTATCTTGCTAGCCAAGAAACATTTAAGCACTATATATAGTATTTGAGGGGAATCTGGTTAGAATCCAGAACTGTCGCGCAACGGTGTTGTGAATCTTATATTCACTCAGTCCGATTACCTCTATTTTTTGCCAAGCCTCGCGTTAAGGATTGTAATCAGTGATGTATCAGCCCCGTATTGATATCACTTTTTCCCATTGTTGCCTCGAGGTTTGCCTAATAATCAACCTGAGGATTTAACAATGAACGATCTTTCTGTCGCTTTAACAACAGATCATCCAGCAGCTGCGCAAGCCGTCAACTATCAAGTTATTCGCCGCAACGGGCAACTAACCCAATTCGATGTTAATAAAATTTATATTGCCATCAGTAAAGCCTTATTGGCGGTAGAAGGTGAACATACACAACAATCTAGTCATATTCACGATCTTGCCACTCAACTAAGCAGCCAAGTACAACAGGCTATTGTTAGGCATCTATCGATAAGTGACACCATTCATATCGAAAGCATACAAGACCAAGTGGAATTAGCACTGATGCGCGCCGACTTACATAAGGTAGCCCGTGCCTATGTTTTGTATCGTGAACAACGATCCGCTGAACGTTCTGCCGAAGAAACAGCTGAACAATCCAGTTGGCAAATTCGCATCCAGCAAGTTGACCAGTCCCTTCAGGCCTTTAATGAAGAATCGCTGAGCAACTTAATATCAGAGTGCGCCGAAGGGCTTAATGATATTTCAGTCGAACGAGTAATCAACGAAATTAAAAATAACCTTTTTGATGAAATGCCCGAGTCCGCCTTCCAACAAGCCATTGTTATGGGTGCCAGAGGCTTGATTGACACAGACCCCGACTATAGCCAATTGGCAGCAAGGTTGCTGCTTAATAATTTACGCACCGAGGCATTAAGTTTTACTCACCAACAAACCACCAGCCGAAGCCAAGCCGAGATGCTCGCCCACTATCCTAAGTATTTCAAAGCGTATATCAACAAAGCCGTTTCATTAAACTTATTAGATGAAGAATTATCACGATTCGACTTAGATAAGCTAGCCGAGGCACTGCAAAGTGAACGAGATTTTAATTTTAGTTACCTTGGCTTACAAACACTCTACGACCGTTATTTCATTCACACAAAAGACACCCGTTTTGAGTTACCACAAGCCTTTTTTATGCGCGTAGCAATGGGCTTAGCAATTAATGAGGTTGAGCGAGAAGAACGAGCGATTGAGTTTTATCAATTACTCTCATCTTTTGACTTTATGAGTTCGACACCAACCTTATTTAATGCGGGCACACCAAGGCCACAACTGTCCAGCTGCTACCTCACCACCGTTAACGATGATTTGGCCGATATTTACTCATCTTTCAGAGATAACGCCTTACTCTCTAAATATGCCGGTGGGCTAGGCAATGATTGGACGCAAGTTCGTGCCTTAGGCGCTGAGATCAAAGGGACCAATGGCCAATCTCAAGGAGTGATTCCCTTTTTAAAAGTCGCCAATGACACCGCGGTTGCGGTTAATCAAGGCGGCAAACGTAAAGGGGCTGTTTGTGCCTACCTTGAAACATGGCATATTGATATTGAAGCCTTTTTAGAGCTTCGAAAAAACACCGGTGATGAGCGCCGCCGAACCCACGATATGAATACCGCCAACTGGATCCCTGATCTATTTATGCAACGCGTTATCGAACAAGATGATTGGACTCTTTTTTCACCCGACGAAGTGCCCCACCTTCATGCCTTAACTGGTGAAGCCTTTAAAAAGGCGTACCAGCTGTGCGAGCAGAAAGCTCAGCAAGGCGAGATAAAATTACATAAAACCATCAAAGCAGTAGATCTTTGGCGAAAAATGCTGGGCATGTTATTTGAAACCGGTCACCCTTGGATTACCTTTAAAGACCCTTGTAACATTCGCTATACCAATCAGCATGTCGGTGTTGTTAACAGCTCGAATCTTTGTACCGAAATCACCTTACATACCAGTGAGCAAGAAATTGCTGTTTGCAATTTGGGTTCTATCAATCTACCCGCCCATCTACAGGGTAACGAACTGGATCTTGTACATTTAGAAAAAACAATTACCACCGCCATGCGAATGCTCGATAACGTGATTGATTACAATTATTACAGTGTCCCGCAAGCGCGCAACTCAAACTTAAAGCATCGCCCAGTTGGCCTGGGCATAATGGGCTTTCAAGACAGTTTACAACAATTAAAAATACCCTACAGCAGTGAACAAGCGGTTGAGTTTGCTGATAAATCAATGGAGTTAATCAGCTATTACGCCATTAGCGCCTCCTGTAAGTTAGCCGCTGAACGGGGTTCCTACCCTAGTTTCAAAGGCTCTTTATGGAGCAAAGGCATTTTACCGATTGACTCATTAAAAACGCTGGCTGAGCTGCGTGGCCAGTATTTACAAGTTGACCAAAGTCAAACCCTAGACTGGGATAGCTTACGCCAGCAAGTAATGAACACAGGTATGCGAAATAGTAACTGTTTGGCGATTGCACCAACGGCCACGATCTCAAATATTTGCGGCGTTTCGCAATCTATCGAGCCAACCTATCAAAACATGTTTGTTAAATCTAATCTGTCTGGTGAGTTTACTGTTATCAATACTCATTTGGTGGCTGATCTCAAAGAGCTTGGCCTGTGGGATGAGGTCATGATTAATGACTTAAAGTACTACGACGGTTCTGTGCAACACATTGAACGTGTACCTGAAGCACTTAAAGCCCTTTATGCAACAGCATTTGAAATAGATTCGCGCTGGCTCATTGAAGCGGCTGGGCGGCGACAAAAATGGCTTGATCAATCACAAAGTCTCAACCTTTATATGGCTGAAGCATCAGGCCAAAAACTCGATAGTCTCTACATGCTCGCTTGGGCAAGAGGCCTAAAGTGTACCTATTATTTGCGCTCCATAGGGGCGACCCATATGGAACAAAATGATAATCATAACGACGCGACGTCCGAACAAGCACCGCAGGTCTGCTCTATCTTAGACCCTGATTGTGATGCCTGCCAGTAGGCCATCACCTAACATGTAAATTAAGAGGAATTATGATGCTAAATTGGAATGATCCATTTGCGAAAAACTCAAGCAAAGAAAACACATCAAGCAACAAACCCACTGTCAACCAAGCGCAAGCTGCTACGTCTTCACGGTCAGCTAACTCGCCCATTAACCCAGAAGATAAACGGGTAATTAATGGCATGGCTGACATTAACCAACTGGCCCCCTTTAAATATCATTGGGCATGGAATTACTTTATCAATGCGAATAAAAATCATTGGACACCGTTAGATGTCAATATGACTCAAGATATTCATGATTATCAACATAAACTAACGCCCGAAGAGCGCCATGTTTATGAAAATGTTTTAGCTTACCTGACCACCTCGGACATTCTCGCCATGAGAAATATCGGATTGGCGGTGATGGAAAAGATGAGTGCGCCCGAGCTACAAATTTATCAGGCTCGACAAGTGTATGAAGAAGCTATGCACACATGGACCTACCAACATTGCATAGAAACCATTGGGCTTGACCAATCAGAGATTTACAACCGCTATCGCGTTGTGCCGCAAATACATCATAAAATTCAATTGTGTAATCAACGGCTAGGCTCAATTATGCGCCCCGACATTGATTTAACGAATAAAGATGAACTGCAAAACTTTGTCATGGCGTATTTCTTTTTTGCCGCCATTTTTGAAGGAACTTGGTTTTATAACGGCTTTAGCCCCATTTTTGCCCTACAACGGCGTGGTTTAATGAAGGGAACTGCCGAGCAACTTCAATATATTATGCGCGATGAAGTCATGCACTGCTCTTTTGGTCTGCGCGTTATCAAACAAATTTTAATTGAAGAAAATATCCAGTTAGACCCACAGGCAGTACAAGCACTTTGGGAGGAAGCTGAAGCCGCCGAGCTTGACTATGCCAACTACCTGCTAGAGAAGCCCATTTTAGGCTACAACAAAGCTGACCATATTGAGCAGTTTCGCTTTATTGCCAACCGACGCTCACGCACCTTGGCATTAAAAGAGCCCTTTCCAGGCGCAAAAAACACCCTAGCATGGTTAGATGAGCAAGCTAATTTGCGTAAAGAAAAAAACTTCTTTGAAACACGCGTGACCGAATATCAAACAGGTGGTGCATTAAATTGGTAAATTAAAAATCGTCTTATAAAGGTGTTATCAATAAAAGGTTTGCCGACAATGATAGTTGCGGCAAACCTTCACCCTTAGATAAAAACACAGTTGATTGATGCTTTTTATAAACTATGGAGCTGTTTTCTTTTTAGACAAGCCGGCTGTCAATACTTGGCGCATAGCATCTTCTACAGACATATCGATGAGCTGAATATTCTCTTTTGATATATACACAGTAAACCCGCCTATTTGGTAGCTCATGGGTAGATAGACGGCCACTTTATCATCAGGCATATCAACACCAGGAAGCTCACCTGCCTCACTGACCATAAACCCGATTAATTGCATATTATTAATGCTAACCATCACCACTTTTTTAAGCTCTTTTTGCTCGCCTGATGGTGAAAAATAGTGCATAAAGTCGCGAAGTGCGCCATACACTGACTTTATCAATGGAATTCTTTCTAACAGTTTCTCACCAAGTCCAAATACCCACTTAAAGATCCAAGCATTAACCAATAAACCGACACAAAACAAAAAGCAAATACCGACTAACAAACCGATGCCAGGCACGTAATATTGCTCGGGGATAATGAACATAATTAAAGGACTCACCGTTTTTTCTATTGTCGTCACCAGCCAATAAAAAAAGTACAGAGTTAACAGTGCAGGAAAAACAGCAACACTGCCTTTCAGTAATATCGTCCATAATTTTTTCATAATTAAATTTTCAGTCAGCGATTGTCGAGTAAACTTGTTGGTCTTTAAGGTAATCAACATTATGTAGTAATTTTTCACTCATGCATACAAACACCATTCGTAACAAAAACCTGAACTTTATGGTTTTCTTTTCACTCGTTTTAGTTCTTGCAGCCTGTGAAAAAGACAATAGAACGGCCCCAAGGGTTATCGGCAAACATCAAACCTTCGATTACCACAGCGACATTAAACCTATTCTTGAAAAGAAATGTATTGCTTGTCATGCTTGTTATGACGCTCCTTGTCAACTAAAAATGCAGTCACCTGATGGCCTTGAGCGTGGAGCAACAAAGCAATCGGTGTACGATGCTACCCGTTTAAATGATGCCAGCCCTACTCGATTATCAATCGATGCTCAAAGTGCAAAAGAATGGCGAGAAAAAGGCTTTTTTTCTGTGTTAGAAAAACGTCTACAACACGGGGAAGAGAATAATAATCAGCCCTTGTTTAAAAACATGATTGATTTAGCCTTACAAAACCCGCTAACACCTAATCAGCCGATCCCAAAAAATATTCAACTTGGCTTAAAACGAGAGAATACCTGCCCTGCTCCCGGTGAGTTTTCTGACTACGCAAAAAAAAACCCACATGGAGGAATGCCGCTAGCTGTTGCCGGTCTAAATGAAAGCGAGGCACAGACCTTAAGCACTTGGCTGAGTGAGGGCGCTAAAATCGTCACAAAGAACATCGATATTTCACCAGAACATCAGGCAATAATTATCCAGTGGGAAACTTGGTTAAACAGTAACGATAAACGTACAGCATTGGTAGCACGCTATTTATATGAACACCTTTTCTTAGGCCATTTATATTTCGATCAAGTCAACCAATCTGCCGGTAACTCACCCAACGCAGGCATACAGTTTTATTCACTGGTGAGATCTTATACTCCCAGCGGTCAAAAAATTATGCCTGTTAATACAGCAAGGCCGTTTGACGATGTAAATCAGGCTTTTTATTATCGTTTAAAAGCTATCGAAGAAACCATTGTGCATAAAACCCATATTCCATATAGGTTTGATCAACAACGCTTAAAACACTTTAAACAATTATTCCTGACTCCTGGGTGGTCAGTCGACAAACTTCCCGGCTATTCTTATTTAGAAAGGTCAAACCCTTTTATCACTTATCAGGCTATTCCAGCAAAAGCCCGTTACCGTTTTCTACTAGATAACGCCGAATTTTTTATACGCAACTTTATTCGCGGCCCAGTCTGCCGAGGGCAAATAGCAACCAATGTTATCCGTGACCAATTTTGGGTTATGTTTGAAAACCCAAAACATGAAGTCTACACCAATAACCCTGATTACCAACATGCAATGAATCCTTACTTAGGGCTGCCAGGTGAAAAAACATCCTTACTGGATTTTGGTAGCCAATGGATGAAATATGAGACCAAACGAAACCAATATATAGGTCAGCGTCAACTCACCTATCAAAAAACATTTCCACAAGGTGCAACCAAGGAACATATATGGAATGGGGAACAGGTCAATGACAATGCTTTCCTTACCGTGTTTCGCCACCACGATAACGCTTCTGTTACAAAGGGATGGAAGGGAGAATTACCATTAACCACGTGGCTAATGGATTACCCCTTACTCGAAAGAACCTATTATGAATTAGTAGTCAGTTTTAATGTGTTTGGTAGCGCTTCTCATCAAACACAAACTCGGCTCTATTTTGATTTAATTCGTAATAGTTCAGAAGTTAATTTCTTGCGCCTAATGCCTGCTGATTACCGAGAACCACTGTATAAAAAATGGTACCCAACCTTCGCCAATATTAAAACCGAGTTTACCTATCATGATATAGATATAGATTCGCCGGTAGCCATTAACTACGAGACAAAAGAGCCTTACTCAGAATTACTTACGTCACAACTAAATGACTACCCAGCATTAAGCAAAGCAAAAGATAGTATTAACCGCTGTGATGCTGAATGTCATGAAGCAGCCAGCCTTAAAAAAGAAACGTTCGAACATCAAGGTACTCAAATAAACCAGTTACTCTCTAAGCTTGCCAGCACCCCTGCTTCGCAATTAAAGGCAATCAACTGGTTACCAGAAATCAGCTTTATTAAAATTGAACAGCTAGACGGTCAGTTTTTGTCTTACAGCATGTTAAAAAACCGTCGTCACAGTAGTGTCTCCTTTATTTTAGGTGAATCTTTAAGGCACCAAGATCAGCAAGATACCTTAGCTATTTTCCCTGAATTAATTGGCAGCTACCCTAACCTAATGTTTGTTATTAGCATCAAAGAGCTAAATGATTTTGTTTTTGCCTTATCTCAAGCAGACACCCCTGAGGCATTTGATGCCGTGATTAATAAATGGGGTATTCGACGCATGAATCCAAATTTCTGGAACGTTTTGCATGATTTCACCACATCACTTAATACTAAGCGGCCATTAGAATCAGGAATATATGACATAAATCGTTATGGGCGATGGTAGGTATGAAGAATGCCAACCTAAAAATAGCCTGACACCCTATTTACCTGAAAAATAAACACATATCATTGTTTTTAAAGAGCACCCAAGCTCACTATCTGCATACCGACTAGCTTCTTAGCCAAAGATAGAAAACTTTAATCTGCTTTAAAGTTTTTCATTTCAAGCCTTGTTATGGTTTAAACCGAGAAGTGGTTCCACTAATTAGGACAACCTGCTTAGGAGTTATTTTCCCAGTTAAT
>OJGD01000024.1_pt1 | contig 148970 bp, 124 predicted proteins | sample 1594571 | NCBI WGS metagenome assembly OJGD01 (sample SAMN05416771, study PRJEB24817) | seawater metagenome | isolation source: Sea water | place: Canada:Atlantic | collected 2013-11
GGGTGGGGGGGGACTTCCACAAGATTTGTGCGAATGTAGCCGTATTGCCATCTCCATTCTGGTTGCCGCGGCCTCTGCTGGTGCGGTTGCCGGCGGTCTTATTACCGCAGCTTTCATTAGCAGTCACGGCTGGCAAACCATCTTTTTGTACGCGGGCATCATCACCTTGATTCTGGGTGTGTTGATTCAACTGCTGGTTCCGGAATCCATTGCCTTCACCATTAAACGCCACCCCGAAATAGCACTGGAAAAAGTCAACCGGACACTGTCTTATATCGGCCAGGCAACGGTGACGCATATTCCCCCCGTTAGTGACACAGTAAAAACAGAATCCGCCTCGGTGACATCACTGCTCACCGCCGGTCGCCGCCAGGCTACTCTGTTGTCCTGGAGCGCATTTTTTACCGGCTTTGTCGTGGTTTACTTCATTAGCAGCTGGATGCCCCAGGTATTGAGCAACTCGGGACTGACACAGGAAAAAGCCATACAAGCCACCGCCGCCATCCCCCTTGGCTCAATTATCGGCACCATGCTGATGGGCTATCTGGGACAAAGAATACCCATCAATAAACTCATCGCCGGCGGCTTTGTGTTCGGAACCGCCTGCATATTTTTGGTAGGCAGCATGAGCAATGATCTCGGCCAAATACCTTACAGCCTTATTTTGACGATGTTGTTTTTTATCGGTATTAGCCTGATGGGCGCGTTCTCGAATCTCTACAATATCGTGATGGTTATATACCCCGCCCAAATACGCAGCACCGGTTTAGGTTGGGCGGCAGGCCTGGGGCGAGCTGGCGCGTCAATCAGTCCAATACTCGCCGGCCTATTGATGGGGCTTGGCGTATCAATGCCCGTACTCTTCACTCTATTTGCTGTCCCCGCCCTGGCTGCCGCAGCCTGCGTTTGGATGATTGAACCCAAAGAATTGCCGTAAAGACACTAATAACACGCTAGCAAAAGTGCAGGTGAAGCCAAGATATTAAACGCGGTTTGATGAGTGCTCACCTTAGAGAAAAAAATCAAAATGACTCGGCTTATCGCGAGATAAGAGTACAGCTTGGCATACTCAAATATCGCCAACCGTCAATTACTTGCAAATACCTTGCGCATTTCTATAAGCGCTCGGCGACATACCCAGCCAGCGCTTACATGCTCTCGAAAAACTTGAGGTATCCGAAAACCCTAACAAATAGGTTATTTCACTCATCGTATAATCTGCGCCCTGCAAATAATTCAATCCAAGCTGCTTGCGAGTATCGTCCAAAATCGCCGTATAGCTCGTGCCTGCCTCACTCAACTTACGCTGCATATTCCGCGAACTCATATTGATACGTTTCGCGACCTGCTCGTGCGAGGGCTCACCATTACTCAATAATTCCAGTAGGCAAAGATGCACTTTCTGACTGAGCGGATCGCGTGAAACACCGGCCAGCAGTCGCTCAAGTATGGCCTCATTATGCTGGGCCAATTCCTCATTCGCAGTCAGCAAGGTCTGCTCTATGGCATCAATTGCAAAATCCATCGACATCTCTTCTGCCGAAAACTCTACCTCTACCCGAAATATTTTCTCATAAGGTTTGCGCTCCTGCGGTCGCGGCCGAAGTAAACGAACAGCCAAGGGACTAAACTCCCGCCCTGCCAAGGACCTGCACATGCGCAAATTTGTTGCGAGCAGTGCATCCTGCGCAGCAAACGCGGGCTGCTCACCACCCAGTTGTAAAATACGAAAACGATAGCAATTCTCTAGGCGCTCGAATTTTACATCTGCGGCATTGCTCACAATATGAAAGTAGCGAACAAGGCGCTCAAAAACGTCTTTTAACGACTTGCTCGCGATTAATGAATAGCCCAAGGCGTGAAACGTAGTCTGCTGAACGAAATTACTCACCGTTAAACCAAAGGCGGGGTCAGCCGTGGCATCAATCGCTATTTCCCACAAGCGAGTAGTTGCCGCCAACGGTACACGCCCGTTGGGGTCTGCCAGTACGTCAGCATCCATACCAGCCTGCTGCAATAGCGCCATACCGTCTAAGCCCTGAGCGTCTAGCGCAAGCTTAATGGTACGCACCCAGCTACTCAAAGATGAAACGTGTGCGGAACTTGCTTTCATTGAATTGGCATCTTAAGTCAGAATCTTGGCGCCCGAAGCCCTGCGCCTGTCAATCGCATTAAATATGCTAGACGTGAACAAATACCCGGCGACGATATGATGATTAAGCAAAACAGAATACCCCAAAGTGCAGTGCTAACCAACGAAGAAAAAACAGCCTTCATTCGCAAATCCGTTTTACAGGCAGGTGACGAGCTTCGCGCTAAACACCGCTGGCTTAAACACCAAGACGCCATTGGTGCCAGTATCATGGTGTTGTCGCTATTAGGTATGCTTGGCAGCGCCTGGCTCTACTATCAAGAGATAATTAGCTGGTGGCTATGTATTCCATTAGTGGCGCTGTTTGCTTCATTTATTCACGAGCTTGAACACGACCTGATTCACACCATCTATTTCCGCAAAAACCCCAAGATCAATCGCATGATGTTAATCATCGGCTGGATTGCTCGCCCCAGCACTATTAATCCACTAGTAAGGAGACGCCTGCACCTTCATCACCACAAACATTCCGGCACCGAATCTGACTTAGAAGAGCGCGGAATCACCAACGGTGAACACTGGAATGTGAAGCGCCTTATCATGACAGGTGACAACAAACTCGCCACCAAGCTGCGGACAAAATCCATCCACGAAGCAGCTTATGCCTACATTGTTGCCCAGAAGCCAAGCGATGATGCGGAGCTAAAAAAACTTATACATGAGCAGCGCAACGGCTATTTCCCTATCGGAAAAATATACTATTTTGTATGGCATGGATGGCTGATTTTACAAGCCACATTAATACTAGCAACACTCGCAGGGATATCACCAGCACTGCCCAACGCAGTGAATACCGCAATCGACATTCTCAATTTTTTAGCTGTGACCGTCATGCTTCCCTGCTTTCTTCGCACCTTCTGCCTTCACTTTATTAGTTCAAATATGCACTATTACGGCGACGTTGAAGACGGCAATGTCATGCAGCAAACTCAAGTTCTTAATGTGTGGTGGTTATTTCCTCTACAATTATTCTGCTTTAACTTTGGTGCCACCCATGCCATTCACCACTTTGCGGTGCGGGAGCCTTTTTATATTCGCCAGTGGACTTCAAAACAGGCCCACGCAGTGATGCGTGAAATGGGAGTAAGATTTAATGATATTGGCACATTTAAGCGTGCCAATCGCTATACTATGGCGGCTAATCCTGCGGTGGAGTTAAACACTAACAATTAAGATAATTTCAACGCAGCTGCGTTCTAAGTCCTATAAAACTAAGTCAAAAGCATTCAAAGCACAGTTTCGCGACTCTACTATCAATGCTTCCACGAATTAAAACTCCAACTCCACTCGCGTAAAAAATGCCTACACCTGATTTTTGGGTTCTCACCTTGACGAGGAGTTATATAGTATTCGGTATGAGAAAAATTAAAGAGGAAATAAAGGCAATGCCGGACGAGATGTCTAACACTGCCTTATTTATGAGGAAAGGTTTATCTAAGTCCTCGGTCAAGAGCTCGACATTGACGAGCTAGCTGGCTAATTCGACTCACTCCACACTGGATAATCGCAATACCCTTTCGCACCCGGTGTGTAGAGGCTGCTGGGGTCGATATCGGCCAGCGGCAGTCCGTCCTGAAAACGCCGCACCAAATCTGGATTAGCGATAAATGCACGACCAAAGGAAATAGCGACAAGCTGGGGATCAGAGAGAGTCGCTTCGGCCTCGTCTTGATTATAGCTGTCGTTCAATATTAGCGGACCGCTAAAATTGGCTTTGGCCAAGGCTACATTATCCTGAATTTTAGGCATTCTGATCACGTGTAAATACGCCAACCTCAAAGGATCCAAGGCTTTTAATAAGGCAGCAAAGGTCTCTTGATTATCGTCGTCGGCCAAATCATTAAAGGGGTTGCCGGGACAAATCCGCATTCCAACTCGATCTGCACCATCAACCGCCGCCATTGCCTCAACCAACTCAAGCACGAATCGCAGACGATTTTGCAGGCTGCCGCCGTATTGGTCGCTACGGTGATTCGTGCCGGTCGACAAAAACTGAGCGGGCAAATAGCCACTTGTGCAGTGTAATTCCACACCGTCAAAGCCGGCGGCGTATGCGCGGCGCGTAGCGGCCACATAGTCCGCTATGGTGCACTCAATATCAGCCAGGCTCATTGCTTCGGGCACAGTAAAATCCAGCATACCCTGTTCGGTGTAAATCTGGCCTTTTGCGGTGATAGCCGAGGGTGCAAGCGTTCGTGCGACACTGCCATCAGCGGCGGTTTTATTCGCCGGATTAGCGACCCTGCCACAGTGCATCAATTGCAATACAATCTTGCCGCCTTCACTGTGCACCGCGGCGCAAATCTTCGCCCAGGCTTCTTGCTGGGCATCGTTATACAAGCCCGGCGTACGACAATAACCTTTGCCTTCAGCACTGGGGTGGGTGCCCTCGGTGATGATTAATCCTGCACCGGCACGCTGACGGTAATACTCCGTCATCAAGTCGTTGGGCATATCGCCGTCGACCTCGGCGCGAGAGCGTGTCATTGGCGCCATAACAACACGGTTAGCGAGTTGCATACCCCCCAGTGTCAGCGGGCTTAATAATTTTGTGTTTTCAGAAACCGACATAGTGCTGCCCTGTTAAAGCTAAATTTAGCGAACGCGAATTTTCGGTGCCGGCGTATCTCGGCGCATGGTTTTCAAAAATGCCTCCAGCGGCGCTGGGCTTGCTACTTCCGGGCTGTCTGCTGGCTGATTGGCCCAAAACTCTTTCCAGCTCGGGAATAAATCGTGAAACGCGCCATAATACGGTTCGCGTCCAGGCCAGCGCATTTTCATATCGCCGATAGGTGGCTTATTTAAATCCGTGGCATACCAATAACAGGGCAGGCGACGACGAAAATACCAGCGCCCATCAATACGCTGGTAGTCGTCCCAATACAACATTTGCATGATGACCCACTCACCGCCGCACTCGTGCTCGTTCTTGGAATACAAGACACCCACCGCATTGTCGGGATCAGTAAACTCAATAATGTGATTGCCGATGTGGTGAGACGTGCCGCTAAATTGATGACGGAGAGTGTCGTCTACCCAGGCTTTTAAATGGCTGCGGCCACTCAGTTCGCGACTGACTCGAATATCTTCCGCAAACAAATTCACGTGTGCATCGAGATCGCGCATATCCAATGACAGCGAATACTTCGCCACTAGTTGGCGAATGTCATCCAGCGACTCCAGCCTGTCGATACGCTCTTCAATGGATTTAGACATACTTAATCTCCCCAGGCCGCCGCACCGGTATTTAGCTCTGCCATACGCCCACCATCTACCGGCAACACGGCACCAGTAATGTATGAGGCTTCGTCGCTAGCAAGAAACAATATGGCATTGGCGCATTCCCGCGGATCACCTATACGTTTCAACGGAATGGTTTTCCCGGTCGCCTGCTGGCTTTTCTCATCGGGATTTACAGATTCTAATGAGGGCGTTAAAAAGGCGCCGGGGACAATAACATTGCACCGCACTTTAGGGGCCCATTCAATAGAAGCGTTGCGGGTTAGCGAGATCATCGCCGCTTTTGCCGCACTGTAACCCGCGGTTCCCACCGAGCCCGCCAAACCGCAAACCGAGGAAACGTTCACCACTGCACCGCGATTTTCTTTCAATTGAGAGTAGGATTCGCGCATTAAAAACATCGCACCGTCGAGTGACACCTGAAAATTTTGCAACCAGCCGCGGGTGCTGTGATTCGCCAACATGCCGGGGATCATAGCCACCGCATTATTGACGATAATATCTATGCGACCAAATTTACCCATGGTGTCGGCAACCAGTTTTTTCACCTCATCTTCTTTGCTGATATCTACTGACAGCGGCAAACATTCGCCACCCATTGCAGAAATTTTTTCCGCCACCGCGTGTAGAGGTTCAATACGGCGACTACAGATTACTACCTTGGCGCCTTCTTCGGCAAAACGAATTGCGGTTGCCGCGCCAATCCCTTGACCACCACCAGTTATAATGGCGACTTTATTCTGCAATCTTTTACTCATTTTTTGCTCCTAAAATTTGTATGCGCAGCTCGCTTAATTTCCTGCCTCGCTGCATTGATCTGCGCCGCGCTGAAAATAGCATCGACCCCCTATCCAGACTCTGTCGACCTTAAAATTCAATAGACTGTCATCACCTGCAAGCGGGTCGCGATCCAGCAATACCAAATCAGCGATCTTGCCTACTTCCAGTGACCCAATCTCTTGCTCTTTAAAACTTTGCCACGCCGCGTCGATCGTCAGCGCTCGCAGCGCTTGCATTGCACTGACTCTCTGTTCAGGTCCAAGCACTGCACCACTGCGCGTTTGCCGGGTGACACTGGACCACAACAGTTTATTGACATCCATTGGCACGACGGGCGAGTCCAGATGCACCGTGAAACGCATATCTCTCGCTACCACATCAGCCATCGGACTGATACGCGAGCCGCGCACAGGCCCAAGAAATTGATCGCGGTGACGATCGCCCCAGAAAAAAGTGTGGGCGATAAAAAAGCTCGGGCTAATATCCAGCACCTTCATCGCGTCAAGCTGATCAGGGCGCGCTGTTTGCGCGTGAACGAGGATGCTACGGGTATCCTGGCGAGAACAGCTTTGCTGCGCTGCGCGTATGGCCACAATGACCATATCGATGGCGGCATCGCCGTTGCCATGCAAGGCGAGGTGAAAGCCTTTGCAATACAGCGCAGTTACGCGTTCGTTGAGTTCATTTTGTTGATAGCGAGGAAAGCCACGATAGTCTTGATCTAATTGATCAGGCTGCTGCCGGTAATAGGGCTGGGTCAAATACGCCGTATAGCCTTGTATACTACCGTCGACAATCAGCTTGATCGCTGAGGCGGTAAATTTATCGCTATTAAAGTTTTCAAGATTCAATTCGCCATTCATTAATTTTTCAAAATTAATATCGGCGAGCGGCCAGGTAATTACCCGCTGAGGAATACGCTGCAAACGAGAGGCCCAGAACAATCCATTCAGCATGGGCATATCAACACCACCGCTTTGAACGGTAGTGACACCCGCAGCCAGATACTGCTTTGCAGCTTCATCGATCATTGCTAGGAAATCAATGGCGCTAAAATCCATCGCTATCGGCGCAATTAAATCTGTCGCATGCTCAAGCAGTAATCCGCTTGCCTCTCCAGTTTTCGCGTCCCTTACAATCATTCCGCCATCCGGATCCGGCGTGTCTATACCAATACCGCCAAGTCGCAAGCCGGCACTGTTAACCACTCCCATGTGACCCGAGCTGTGCATTAAGTAAATGGGTCTAGTGGCTGACACGGCATCCAAATCTTGTCGAGTGGGGTGGCGCGCCTCACTGAGTAAGGAATCATCGTAGCCAAAGCCGAAAAGCCAATCCTCGTCTCCGCCCTCGCTAAGGCCGGCACGCAACAATGTTTGAATATCAGCGATGCTGCTCACAGAGCCAATCGGTGGGCTACTTAAATCTATGCCGACTGCGCTCAGACCGGTGCCGGGGAAATGTCCGTGAGCATCGATAAAGCCCGGCAATAAACTGCGGCCATCGAGGTCAGTCATCACCGTTGTAGAATCCGCTAATGGGAGAATGTCTTCGTCACTGCCCAGCGCCACAATACGGCCATCTTGCACCGCCATCGCAGAGACAATCTGATCGCCACTGTCCATGGTAATAATGCGGCCGTTATAAAATAATTGCTGCGCGGGCAGCGCCGGCTCAGAACCTAAAAGCCAAACATAGCCACCACCAACGAGTAGCAACAGGAGTACAAGACTGGCAAAAATCCGTACTAAAACCGTTTTCATCACAGACTCACCGCCAGTTCACGGGCGCTGCGGATGGCACCCTCGATGTACCCTATCTCGGCGCTGTCGCCAATGCTATGAAGATCGACCTTGAGACTGGCAAACTGCTGGCGCAAATCACTGTCAGGTTCCGCACCTACGGCAATAATGACATTGTCGGCAACAGTGTGAGCTTCGCTCTCTCCTTGCGTAAACACCACGCGATCTGCCTTAATTTCCCGCACTGCAGCGTTGCGGTGTAGCTCCACGCCGTGTTCCTTCAGTTGATGCAGCACCCGCCAGCGACGCACCAGGCTCAATTCTGCGCCCAGGTCGCGGCCCGCCTCTAGCACCGTTACTTGTCGACCGCGCTCTGCGAGCAATTCGGCCACTTCTAAACCAACTAAACCGCCGCCTATAATGCAGACACGTTTGCCCAGTGGCATATAGACATGGCTGAGTTTACGCATGAGATCGATATTTCGACTCAGCCCCAATGCACCCGACAAGCGCGTCAACAAGCGCTGATGCCATTTCAATTTACCGTGAGCATTGCCAGCAAACAGCATATCGCGCAGCTCTTCGCCATCAAGGACATGGCTGAGTTGCTTACCGGCAATATCCGGGGCGCGTCGACGAGCGCCCGTTGCCAATATCACCGTATCAAAACCTGCAGCGTTGATATTTTCGCTATTCGCCGATTTGCCCAACTCGATATTCACCGGCAATTCCGCCAAAGCGTTTTTGAGATAACTCACTATTCGACCATTGGGTTCATAGGCCAATGCCGCCACTCTGGCGGTACCACCGAGTACCTTGTCGCGCTCCCACAAACTGACTTGATGACCACGCAAGGACAATACCCGCGCAGCCTCCATACCGGCAGGGCCACCGCCCACTACCAATATGCGGCGTGCAGCTTTCGTCGCGACAATCTGACCCAATTCCGCTTCGCGACCAGTACCTGGGTTAACAGCACAGAGCATAGGCTCATTGATAAAAATTTGGCTGACGCAGACATAGCAATAAATACAGGGACGCACGGTGTCTTCGCGACCAGCTAATAATTTATTGGGCAGCTCGGGGTCCGCCAATAATTTGCGCCCCATGGCAACAAAATCAAAGTCACCCGCCGCGATATGTCGCTCCGCTACCGCAGCTTCGATACGACCAACGGCGATCACTGGAATACTCACTGCCGCTTTTAACTCAGTGGCAAATTCAATATAACCACCGGGCGTATGCACCAGCGGCCCTTCGGTAAACGCAACCCCAACACTGACGTCAGCGTAAGCGCTGACATCGATTGCGTGACAACCCGCCACTTCGAGCAGCTTGGCAACGGCAACGGTATCGCTAATGCGAATGCCGCCTTCAAGCCTAAACTCGTGGGCATCAAGGCGACAGATTATAGGGAAATCATTGCCGATCTCTTCTTTGATCGCAGCGATAAGTTCCAGTAAAAAACGCGCGCGATTGTTAACATCGCCGCCGTATTCATCATCGCGGCGATTGCTGTAAGGAGACAAAAATGACGAAATTAAATAGCCGTGGCCGCAATGCAGCTCTATTGCATCAAACCCCGCAGCGACAGTGCGACGTGCGGCGGCGACAAACTTAGCAATCGCCCATTCGATATCGGCCTTATCCATCACTCTATAATGCGGCCCTTTTCCATCAGGACCCGCAGCTCGGACAAAATTGGCTATTTCTAACTGGGTTAAACTGTCAAACATATCTCCCTTTTTGCGATGGGGAACAGAGGGTACCAACATCGGTCGCCCCGCCGCAGTGTCTTCCTGCGCGACTTTACCACTGTGATTTAACTGCGCCGCAATTTTGCAGCCATGGCGATGCACTCGGTCAGTTAGCTCTGTTAATGCAGGCAAATAGGCATCGGAAGAAAAGCCAATCATATTCGGCATCGCCGCGCCTTTGGGCCAGGAAACCGATGAGGTTTCCAATACAATCAAGCCCACGCCGCCCGCCGCACGCGCTTCGTAATAGTCCATCAACCGCTCGCCAATCGAACCATCATCATTGGCGAACTCGGAGCCCATGGCCGCCATTACAATGCGATTTCGCAGTGCCAGGTTGCCGATTTTTCCCGGCGAAAAAAGCTGGGAATAATGAATATTTTTAGCCGCGATCATTATCGCAACCCTCGATCAAAAATTGGCTATACCAGCGCCGGAACTTGGCAAAGGGACCATCGCCATCGCATAGCATGGGCTTTTCAAGGTAGCGTTTACGCGCCCAAATAATTTTATCTTCTTCCATCTGCTGACGAATATCATCAATGATGGCCTGTGCAACTCGACTGGTTTTACCGCCATCGCGACGCTGAATGAAGGCGTATTTGGCACGGCTGCGAATCCCATTGATGGGTGTGATATTCGCCATTAAGACCGTGTCGCAAATACCGCTGAATCGCACCACAGAGAGTCCTGGCCCGACGCTGCTATTTTCAATGCGGCCTTCGACGGTGCCGCGGGGGGTGTCCATTTTTGAGACAAAGACACCGTGACGAAGGTGGTCTTCAAAACGAATCTCAGCTGGCTCAGGAATTTCGGGGGTACCGTGTACAAAGCAGAAATGCGCTGCATCGACGGCATTCTCGCCAATTTCCTGCATGTGGGTTTCAATGTCCCACTCGTGTATTTGCAGCTCACCCCAGTCGGCATTGTCGAGCCCAGCCTCGTCGATCTCGATGGGATCAAACAAAGGATCAACACCCTCCGGGTGATACCACACATAGATACACTGATTCGCTTCACGGACGTGCCAGCTAGGAATCACCTTTTCACAGCGCGCCACCCGCGGCGGTAAATTCTTCGCATACGGGATGCTCGTACACTCGCCCTCGCCATTAAACTGCCAACCGTGAAACGGGCAAACGATGCTTTCGCCCACCACCCGCGAGCCTCCACCTGCCTGATCGCGAATACCGTAACCCAGGTGCGCGCCCATATGGGCACAGTAAGCATCCAGGACCTTGACCGCGCCAGATTCAGTGCGAAAGATCACCAGCTCTTGATCGAAGTACTCCAAGGGCAAAGATTGACCAATAGCTAATTCTTGAGAATACAAAACCTGAAACCAGCCGAAGGGCATTGGCAGCTCGACCCGTGCCCGTTTAGAGGAGGCAATAAGCGTATTTTTGTCTGTCATGATTAACCCCTTACTGCACCGCCGCCATCCACAGAAAGCAGCTGACCAGTGATAAAAGATGCTTTTTCCGATAAAAGAAATGCAACCGCATTCGCGATTTCCGAGGGCTCGCCAAGGCGACGCATAGGCGTCACTTTATTCATCTGCTCTTCGGCTTTTGGTTGTTCCTTAAAATAGTTCTCTAATCCGGGGGTGCGGATAACGCCGGGGGACACCGCATTGATCCGCACGCCCTGCGCCGCATATTCTGCTGCGGCGCTCTTGGTTAAAATATTTACGCCACCTTTGGCCGCCGCATAGGCGGTGTTAAAAGCCTGACCGCGCAAAGATGCATTTGACGAGATATTCACGATGGCACCAGCGCCCTGCGCCAACATCGCCTCTAACTCGTACTTCATACACAGCCAGGTATTGGTTAAACACATCTCCAGGGTCTGATCGAAGACCGCGCGACTGAACTGATGGATCGGGCCACTGCCTCGGCTCAGCGCCGCGTTATTGCAAGCGATATCCAAGCGACCAAAGCGCTCAAGCACGGCTGTTACCATGGCTGATATTTGTTGCTCATCGCTGACATCGCAATAGAAAAAGGCAGACTCAACACCGTGGCGCTGCAAGGCTAAGGCAGCCGTTTCACCTGCGTCACGATTGATATCAATGAGTGCAACACTCGCGCCCTCGATCGCAAGCTGCTCGCAGATAGCGTGGCCAATACCCGTTGCACCGCCGGTTACCAGGGCAATCTTTCCCCGCAAAACTCCTGTCATGATTTATCTCCAAGGATAATGTTGCTTAAACCATTCGCTGGCTTTAAAGCGATATACACAATCGGCCAGGTGACTAAGGCTGAAACGAGGCCCATCAATACGCCCTTACTCACGCTGTAGCTAAAACGGCTCATCTCATAGAGCTCAAACAGCGGAAACGCCAGTAGCAAAAACACGGTCATCAGAACGAAGCCATACACCGCTAGCAGTCCGGCAATGGCGGTATTTCTAAAGGACGCCATATAAGAAAAAAACAAGGTATAGAATCGCGGCAGCGGCGCATCAACTTGCATATTTGCCGGCGCCTTCTTCCGCTGCATCGGCAATACGATCAATGTCAGAATAAAAATCAGAATGGCGGTAGTTGCCAAAAAATCATAAAACACTCCCCCACCACCATAAATGGGCAAATGCACTTTTCCGCCACTCAAGAGCCAAGCGCAGATGCCGTTAATAATTGAGTTACTGACACCGCTATGCAGCGCCGTTTTTAAAATATAATTATTATTTTTACTCACTGCCCTACTCCAGATGCGTAATTGACTTGTATCGAGCTATGGCTTCATATTAACCCTCACAATAATTCGCTAAAGCACATAATCTTTCATAAGCATCCACATTTAAGTTCAAGCACCGCAAAGAGCAGTTAATATGCATAAAATCAACAACATATCCGTTGGGAAATTCCTCCGGGTACTGGACTATCTCGACAAAGTTGGCATTGACTCTGCCGCTATAGCCAAAAGTGCCGGCATGGATGCCAATCATTTACTCAAGTCACCGCCAGACAGTGAATTGCCCGGATACAAATACTCGAGCCTATACGAGCACGCCGCTGCCGCGATGCAAGAAATGGACATTGCACTACCGTGGGGAGCGGGCATCGGCACCGATGTATTTCGCTTTATGTGTTACAGCATTATCAATTGCCAGAATTTGGGCTCTGCTATACAGCGCGCCGAACGCTACCAAAAAATGCTCCACCCCATAACCGGCTATCAGATTCACCTCAGCTGTGAAAACGGCATTGCTAAACTGCACTACGATTTTGATATAGACACGTTCAATAGTCGTTTCAGTCCTGACTCATGGGACAGAACCAGCCACTCAGACACCATTGCCAAAGCCTCGGGGCTGCGTGTGTGGTTTGCATTTATGGGTTGGCTGGTAGGCCGTGATATTGAAATTTCTGCGCTAACTATTTCGGCACCTCCGGTATCCAAGGCCTACAGCGACAGCTTAGAGAATTTAACCGGAGTTCAGGCTGAATATAATGCCACTCATACCGCGATCTATTTTAGTGAAGACTACCTGCGCTTTCGCACCGTACACACCACAACATCGCTTGAAGCCTTTCTGGAACACTCGGTATTTTCGCTCATCACTCAGGATTCGAAATCTGCCAGTACCGGCGCCGCCATAAAATCATTACTGGCCAAAAGTGGCACCGGTAGCTTACCCAGCTTTGAAGCCATGGCCGAAGATTTACATATGTCGCCATCGAGTCTACGGCGCCGGCTTCACAGCGAAAACACCAGTTATCAAGAACTCAAAAATGTATACCGAAGTGATATCGCGACCCGATTATTGCGAATTGAGAAATTAAAAATTCACGAAATTGGCGAGCAACTCGGCTTCCTGGAATCCAGCTCATTTATTCGATCCTTTCGCAGCTGGACCGGCTTAACGCCGAAGCAATTCCGTTCACAAATGGAAGACCAGCATAGTGATATCGACTAGCCTTCGGTGCACAAACGACGGGCGTAAAAAAGGCGAGTAAACTCGCCAAAAAACCTCAACAGGGAGACCCAGCAGACGTCATCATAAAAACCTATATTTACAAGCTTTACACCAAGACAACAATGCACCCGCAAGCGCGGGAACATTGTCAGTACTTATCGCTGCTGCAGTCGAAGCAAACTAGCTCAAGCCCATGCATCAATAGCTGTAACGGACCTCCATACCAAAGGTGCGCGGCGCACCGTACTGCTCAGTAATTAAACCCAAGCCCTGGAAGTTAACACCGTAAGATGGGTAATCATCGTCGGTAAGATTGTTTACCCACAGCGACACCATCAGATCGCCAGTCTCAACAGGGATCTCACTCAAGCTGAGCCGAGTGTTGATAATTGTGCGTGCGTCCATCGAGCTATTGGTATAAAGAATCGGTGTGCCACCCAGGATTGATGGCGACAAACTAACTTGCTCCCAGGTGTCTTGCCAATTCGCGTCGACAAACAGGTTGAAGTTACCAATCCCCGTGTGCGCAAAGGTGTAATCCATACTGGCAGTGACTTTATTGCTCGGTGAGTTACCGCGCTTGGCTGCTGCACTGCCGTCAATGCACTGGTTATTGGCACAGGTATCCGGAAATTCTTCAAAGTCGCCGTTAATATAGGTATATGACAGACTCACGACCATATCTTCAACTGCGGCTACGGCGATCTCAACCTCGCTTCCCCAACGCTCGGCTTTACCGGCGTTAATGGTTGTCGAGGTGACTCCACCCCCGGTGCTCTCAAGAGAGCTGGTCTGCAATTCGTCATACACATAAGTGTACAACCCTGCATTCACCCGCAGACGTCTATCCCACCAATCAGACTTCACACCAACTTCCAGCTGCTCAATAACTTCCTCTTCAAAACTATTGTTAAACACCTCGCCATTAAAACCACCCGAGCGATAGCCGGTGGCATAGCGCACGAAGCTGTTTATATCGTCTGTGATGTCATACGCTGCAGTGACGTTGTAGCTAAAGTTATAAAAATTTTCATCCCGCGACAGCGCGCGTGCCGGTGAAACACCAAACGGCGTGCTAACCGAACCGTAGTCGTAATTGATTGCTTTTTTCTCTTCGGTGTAGCGTATGCCGACGGTCAAGGCGAGGCGATTATCAAGCTCGGCAAAACGATAGGTACTTTGGCCGTAAATCGCCAAGGCATCTGTTTCCAAACTGTACTTCTGATCATCGCGCCCCGCCAGCGGGATAGCAAAAGCCGCCTGCCGATGATAGTTAGATTCATCTTCAAACCAAAATAAGCCCAGCACGTAATCAAGTTGTTCAGTCGCACCAATGAACTGAAATTCCTGTGACAGCTGCTCGTACTCAGACAGCGTATCTTGCATGCTATGGCCGGCGCCCTGTTGATCTATGACGTCCCAAAGTGAATCTACAGCGGGAAACGATGCGCCACCGCTGCCACCGTAATACTGAAGCAGCACGCCGTGAAGTCCGTCATTGTAAGCACCCACGCCATTGGCATCCAAGCTGCTGTCGATATCATCCAGTTCACCGGCAACATAGGTCTCGGTTTCCCGTTGAGCGGTGATCGATTTAATCGTCACGTCGCCTAGCATGCCTCGCTCGCCGAGCTGCCATTCCGCGGTAATCGCGTGACCATCGACCTCACTCTGAGTAATCGGTGTCGCCTCGGCTGCGCCGCCATCAGGTCGGCCCTCACCATTGGCTAACACCTGCTCATAGGCATCGATGGTTTTTTGAATCGATGGCAACCAACGACTGCTAATACGCGGGTCAGCACCCGGCGCCATTGCCAGTTGGCCTGCGGTAGTTTGAGCAAAACGCAGGAAGCTTAAGCGATCACCACCTAGCGCTGGGCCTTCGGTGAAACCGACCACTTTCTGCAGCGTGTTGACTTCATCTAACTCGCTGTGATCGTAAACATAATCGACGGTCACATTCTCAGTTGGCTGCCAGCGCAGTGCGGCGCGCCACGCTTGGCGATCTAAACTGTCAAAGTCCTCTCCGCCAGAGTAATTATCGTAGAAGCCATCGCGATCTTTGGTCATAAAACTCACTGCGGTGGTTAACTTCCCCGCACCTTCGCCAATCTCACCCAATGCATCAAAATCAACATTCGTTTTTAAGGTGCGCAAGCCATAATTGCCTATACCAGCTGTTACGTCTACCGCAAACTCTTCCAGCGGCTTTCTCGAAATAATATTCATGGCACCGGCGGTGGAGTTGCGACCGTACAAGGTGCCCTGTGGGCCTCGCAAAACTTCAATACGCTCAATTTGCGCTAGATCCAAGGCGGAACCCAGCATCTTGCCAACGTATACGCCGTCGACATACATCCCGACAGCGGGATCCAGGGAGATATTAGCCGGTGAACCACCCGATATACCTCGGATGCTCAGGCTGGTGATACCACGCGAACCAGGGGCTGAATAGCCACCCATACCCGGCATGCTGGCAAACATATCGTCGGCATTGCTAATACCGCGTTTTTCAATGCCATCGCTAGTCAAAGCAGTGATCGCAATCGGCGTATCCTGCATAGATTCAACACGTCGCTCAGCGGTAACCAACACCTCTTCCAGCACATTTTCGGCGTGTACGGAATTAATTCCACTGGCAACGCTGGCCAACACTACCGCTCTGATTGAATTGCTATATTTCATTTTATATATCCGATTTTTAGATTTATATAACGGTGCACTTGAAAAAAGATTGCGATCACACGCTGATCTTTTCATGGATACAAGATTAGCTAATCCGTTATTTTTAAGAAGAACAAAATCATCCAAAACTGTTATCGATTACGGTCACTGCCGTCCCGCACAAACGCCACAAGCTGAGCAATGGCCCCATCCAGGACACTTTCCGGAGGGAGTGGGGCCAAGCCCTCAACACCGCAGCGGCCGTTTACCTCCTCTTGAATTGAGCCGCACTCCGCCAATGGCATGTAAAACTGCTTATACCAGCGCCTGCCGCGGGCAAAGGGACCATCTGTTTTAATCTGTAGCACCCGCAATGCGGGCTTTTTCTGCTTCCAAATCCCAAAATCTGCGGCTAGCGAATCGAGCGCGCCAGCCTGCAATTGCTTTGCCTGCTCTACTTCATCAGGCCCCGGCTTAGCTACCCCGCTGTTTACCAAGAGGCCGTGCCACAATTTCACACGCCCATCTGCTATTGGTGTATTGGCGATGATTTCAATACTTTCAACGTCGCCAAACAGTTGGTGCGAAAGCAACACTCCCGGCCCGGTATACCAGGTTGTGGTGCGCAACATAGCTTGGTATTCCTTGTGGAAACCGCCCTGATGTTGAATATAAATGTGATCGCGGAATTCATTTTCAAAATACTCACACGGCGCACCGTGAGTAGGCCCTAAATGTCGTGCATCCGCCATGTTATCGATAATTTCCTGGGGATGAACTGCCAACTCGCCAAGGTGATCCAAACGCCAGTGAATCCACTCACTTTGCTGCCACTGTGGCACGTCCGGCACCGGATAATGAGGCTCATTGCCGTCATTGTCATACCACATCCATATGCAGCCAAGACTCTCTGCAACGACATAGCTATTCAGTTTTGCCGACCGAGGTTTGGGGCCGTCAAAGTAGGGAATATCATCACACACACCATCGGCACCAAAACGCCAACCGTGATACGGACAACGGATAGAATCACCTTCAATTTGCGCGCCCTCCCTCGCAATGATCGCGGTGTCACTAGCTGCAATATGGCATTGCATATGAGGGCAGTGGGCATCTAAAACCACAAGCTGACCGCTTTTACCTCGGTAGAGGGCAAAATCCTGATCAAAAAAACGCAGCGCCAGGGGACGCTCAGTGAGCTCATGTGACTCCGCAATAACATACCAGCCACGGGCGAAGATATTCGGTCCAAGACTGTATTCAGTAGATGTGGCCATAGTTAAACTCTAAATTGCATCTGGACGGAGCATGGCATCATGGCCTCCGTCGACATAAAGGATGGAGCCGCTGACAAAGCTCGCTTCAGAGCTCAGTAAAAACCCAATAGCATCGGCAATGTCTTTGACTTCACCGGCCCGGCCGAGGGGAATTGCAGCAAGGAATTCACGAATCGCCGCACTGAATTTAGGGTCGTTCTCAGTGGCCATCGTCATCGCCGTTCGGGTGTAGCCCGGCGCAACCGCATTGATGCGCACCCCTGCACGGGCATACTCTGGCGCATTGCGCCGCAGCCATTTCGATATTGCCTGCTTGGAACCACTGTATGCGGCGTGAGGGGATATCTCGCTCAGGGTCTGAGACAACAAGGCACGATCATCATTTAGCAGAGCGGCGACATAGTTGGGGTCGGTCTCGTGCGGCGCAGAGTTAGATGATGTCAGCACCGCAGAACCGCGAACGGCGGCCAATACGTCTTTCAAGCCCTCTAGCAAGGCGATGGAGCCATAAAAATTGACTTCCGGGATCAGTGCGGCGTTAGGGCTAGCACCGCCCACACCAGCGCAACAAACTAGACCATTCAAGCCCTGCTCACTTATTTCCAGGCATCGCTGAAGTGCCTTGCTGCGCCCCTCTTCACTGGCAAGATCGGCAATGATATCGCCTTCCTGGCGATCCAATCTGACCACTTTTTCGCCATCATCTTCCAAGCGCTGACTTATCGCTGCGCCAATTCCAGATGCCGCACCTGTCACGATATACAATCCCATTTTTTAATCCTCAATATCGGCCATAGACCTTATGACACTCGGGCTTGGCCGCCATCTAGCGCGATGGTCTGGCCATTGACATAGCGACTGTGATCACTGCACAACATGCTGACAAAATCGCCAATATCTTCCTTGCACTCACCAATGCGGCGCAGCGGGATGGAGGCGATGAATTCAGCGGCCTCTTGGGGCCTATTTTCTGTCCAGGTTTTTAATCCCGGCGACATGGCGTGAGGCAAAATAACATTGCAGCGAATACCCTCAGCACCCCACTCACAGGCCGCAGCTCGGCTGATCGAACGAATTGCTTCTTTTACTGCCGCGTAAGCGCCGTAACCCGACATATCCCAGCGCATGCCAACCGACGACGCCAAATTTATAATCACCCCATCGCCACGCAAATACGGATAACAAAGCTTCATAAGCCGTAAAGTCGCCATCGGCCCGGACTGCCAGCCAGCCTCAATTTTTTCCTCGGCTACCGCTAACAGTGCGCCCAAGGGCACCTCCTGAGCGTTGTTGACCAGAATTTGAATACCACCGGTTTCATTCACGACGCGCTCAATTGCCGCCGCCAATTCACCCGCATTCTTAACATCGACGGCAATCGTTATGGCCTTACCGCCAGCTTGCTCAATCAGGTTTCGACTGGTCTCCAGTTTTTCTAAACTACGACCCAGCAGGGCCACCGTCGCACCGCGCTCTGCGAGCGATATGGCAATACCTTGGCCGACACCCTGACCCGCACCGGTCACCACCGCCGTTTTATTTATTAAAAACCGATCGTTCATTCATCACTCCTTTTAATACCTGAGCCAATACTAGCGTCACTCGCGCGACGGCAAGCCCACAAAAACAACTAATTTTATGAACATTTTCTCGACTAGTGAGCTGGGTTGTTTTGCTTATCAATTTGAATGGAAATGTCCTGAGCATTATTTAGCGCAAGGACTATGCTGCGCAGCTGTTCACAGAATCGACAACACCGTGTTAAGAAACCCCTAACAGGAGAGCCAGCATGAAATTCAGTTTTAACCCCAGTATGTGTCCGCCGGATCAATATGCGGCTTTAACACTGGCCGCTGAAGAGGCGGGGTTTCATAGCATTTCGTTTCCTGACAGTCTCTGCTATCCAGAGCATTCATCAAATAACTATCCTTACAATGGCGATGGTTCGCGAGAGTTTCTAAAAGATCTTCCCTTTGTAGAACCGTTGGTTGCTATTCCCTACTTAGCCGCAATTACTACAAAAATCCGCTTCAACACCGGCGTTTATAAACTCGCGGTGCGCCAACCAGTGGCGGTGGCAAAACAAATATCGACACTCGCCATACTAAGCAATAACCGCTTTGATTTCGGCATTGGCTTAAGTCCTTGGCCGGAAGATTTTGAAGCCTGCCACATACCTTGGGAAAAACGCGGCGAGCGCTTTGACGACCAAATTAAAATTCTTCGGGGTTTGCTGAGCGGCGACTTTTTTGCCTATGAAGGCGCCCAGTTGAGTTTGAACAGCATCAAACTCTGCCCTGTTCCCACAGCCCCAATTCCGATTATTGTCGGCGGACATTCTGATGCAGCCTTGAGACGCGCAGCTAGATTGGGTGACGGCTGGATTGGTGCTGGCGCCAGCGCCGAGGAATACCGTGTTCTTATCAACAAGCTGCAGGAATTCAGAAAGCAATTTCAACGGGATCACCTGCCATTTGCCATCCACGTCAGCTCAAGAGATGCCTATCATCAGGCCGGCCAAGACGCACTGGCGGCCCTCGGTGTAAGCGAGTGTCATATCGCTTTCCGCAACCCCTACGACGGCAAGCCAGACACCCAAAGCGTCGATGCCAAGGTTCAACAACTTCAGCACTTTGCAAAGCAGTTTATTTTCTAGGGTCTCTCCCCGCATTCCGCCAACATTGTTGGCGGTTTTTTTATTTTAATTCTGGCAAGACAGCTATCTGTAATGCGGCATCGAGCTAAACAAATCACTATTGCAGATACGCAAGTAGCAACTGCAAAAGCTCCTCTCTGAATTCAGGATCAGCCAGTAAATCAGCTTGTTCTATTAATGCCTGCCTAAGATTTCCCTGCAGTGTCTGCTCTATTAAGCGACTGCGAAACCGTGAGTTACCTTTACATTGATGCTTGACTAAAAAAGGCTCCAACCACGCCTGCCAAGACGGATTATTCTGTAATTGCGTCAGCTCATTAATATAGCGATGAATATCAAAACTGTGTTGATACTCTCGAAAAAAATCGGGATCGAGTTTAAGCAAGGCCAGTAATTGTTCGCACTCTAAATCAATAATTTTGGCCAAGGTATCACTTAAAGAGTGATTCGAAAGTCTATTAAATTCTCGAAAGCGCTGACTTGCCTGCTCCGCCAGTTCCACCATTGTCTTGTCGTAAACGTCGGCAAGAATGGCTTCCTTGCTCGGGAAGTATTGATATAGCGACGCAATATTCACACCCGCAACATCCGCAATACGCTGCGTAGTTAATTTACCTGCGCCCTCTTCATCCAGAATTTTCAGGCATGCCTGCTGAATGGCGTGCACAGTAAACAGAGAGCGGCTCTGCTTGGGTAATTTCCGCGCTCGTGGCGGTTGCTTCTCTGTCATTGCGGCAAGGCTCAAGTGAAAAATGTAAACAGGCTGCTCGAATTTTTATAATTATTTAAAAAAACCAATACAAACATGGACTTACACTACTTCATAAAAACTCAAAATGCCAGTTGTTATCACTGCATCAAAGCCTCTAGGCTAAGTCTTATCGACAATCAAAAGGGACATATCTGGTGTATTTTGACTTTACCTATTATGCCCGTGTTTTACGACATGTGTGGTGTTTAAAAAACTGGCCAGGCCGATCTCGAATGTTGCGAAGATTACTGCTGTGGCTGCCCCTGCAATCGCTTTTTCACAGCCTGTGCTTTTTATTAGATTATCTGTTTTTCCCGCGCCTATGGCGGCAGCGAGTAGATCGCCCGGTATTTATTGTTGGCCACGCCCGCAGTGGCACGACCTTGTGCCACCGCCTCTTAGCGGCCGACGGTGATCATTTTAGCTATTTTCTATATTGGGAGCTGCTATTCCCTTCACTGTTACAAAAAAAACTCATTCGCGCACTTGGTAAACTCGATCGCGCCTTGGGACAGCCCTGCAAGCGCCGATTAAAAAAATGGGATGACAAAACCTTCGGCAAATTTCGCCATATTCACAATATGAGTTTGTGGAATGCCGAGGAAGATCAGTTTGTAATGCAAGCCGCTTTTGTTACCCAACAGTGGGCAGTCGATATACCGCTGATGGATAAAATCGATCTCTATCATGTTGATAATATGTCGGCAAAAAAACGCCGTCGGTGGATGCACCACTACCGCGAATGCGTCAAACGACAACTATTATTAAATGGTGGCAATCGCATTCACCTAAGTAAGAATCCGCTTATGTGCGGCTGGGTGGCCGCCATCATCGAGACCTTCCCAGATGCACGCATCGTCGTCATGATGCGCAATCCCAACGATTGCATTCCCAGCACACTCAAATTGTTAGAGCTTAGCTGGCAGGGTAAAGGTTGGAAGCCCTCTCAATATGCCTCCTCGCTTCGCGAAATGACCGACATCGCCTTTGACTCTATGCGCCACCCCCGCGAAGTCTTAAACAACCATCCCGACACGCCACATGTATTTATCGATTATCGCCAAATTACCGCCGAACCCAGGCAGGCCATTCATCGTCTCTATGAAGCATTGGCTATGCCGGTGTCTGCGGACTTTGACGCATGGCTAATGCATCAAGAAGACAAAGAGCGCAGCCACAAAAGCCACTTTGAATATACGATCAATGATTACGAACTCTCCCATCGCGAGATTGAATCGAAACTCAGCGATTTATTTGACGAGTACCAGTGGCCGCGTTTGAGCGGTGAGAATCCCTCTCAGACAATGGAGACAATAAATGGATAGTGCATCAGTCAGCCCTGACAACAAAGAGAGTAAAGAACGCCTTAAGGCCGCTTGGGATGATTTAATCGCGGAATTGCAGTTAGCCCGCGACGCCATCGATAATCCGGCGTTTTTTCCACCCGAGGCCAGCGATCGTAATTTAGCGGAAGGCTACCGCTACCTTGCGGGATTTATGCACCACGCCGTTGAGCGCGCCTTCCATGAAGATGCGGATTTCCCCACTTTCCGCAATGGTTTGTCGGTGTATAACAAGTCCACCATCGACAACGCCGACGCTATCTATTTTTACGCCCCCATCGACGGTAAAAAGCATTACCGCGTACATGGCAATATCGCCGACCACCGTCACTGGCGCGGTGAAGCGCGCGCAGAAAGTGGTCCACTGGCTCCTCAATACCTCATCTTTGAAGTTCACAGTGGACCGATGTCTGGCGACTCAGGTGATTTAAGAGAACTGGCCGCCGGCGGCAGAACCGGCTTTGGCAGCTTAGACACCTCTTCACTATCGGTGGCCGACAATGGCGACTTCGAATTATTACTCGGCCCTGAAAAACCCGCAGGTTATAGCGGCAATTTTGTGTGCACACGCAAACCGCCCAGCAAGCGCAATCCAGATGGCGATGATCGCTATGCTGACTATATAAGTGGCCGCCAGCTTTTCTACGACTGGGGCCGTGAGCAAGCCATACAATTAAATATTAGCGCCTTAGATACCGAAGGTTGTTCACCCCCAGCACTGGATAGCGAGCGCGGTGCTGAGCAGTTGCGCCACATGGGCGGTATTATTCGCGGGCAAATGCACTTCTGGTTGACGTTCTACGAAAAAGTACTGAACTGCAATCAGCGCGCGGTGGAACAGGGGCGCTATTTTATGCCAGTCAACGCCTACAACCAGCCCAACGCTGCCTCGGGGGATACCGGCGGCGGTATGAGCACCAATATTTATGCCGGGGGTATTTTTGATCTCGCCGACGATGAAGCGCTGCTTATCGAGGCCAGTTACAGCGGCGAGCCCGTGTATACCAGTATCCACCTCGGCAATCTCTGGGGCGAGTCACCAGATTACGCCAATCACCAAAGTAGCCTCAATGGCTTTCAGACGCAGATGTCCGCCGATGGTATTCAGCGTTGGGTCGTCGCCCACCGCGATCCCGGTGTGCCCAATTGGATCGACACCACCGGCCTAAGGCGAGGCTTTTTATCCAACCGCTGGGCCTATTGCCAGCTGCCAGAACAAGCGCAGTGGCCGCAAATCAAGGCGCGCAAAATCAGCTTTGACGAGATTGCCAGCAGTTTCCCAACAGACACACCGCGTATCTCAGCAGCCCAGCGCAAAGCCGCCATTGCCGAGCGCCAACAACATGTGCAACGGCGGTTCAGAGTTTTTTAATTTAACAAAGGAAGCAAGATATGAACGTATTAGGTGTCGGCGGATCTGGCCTGATTAGTGGCGAGATTGCATTACACCTCAAATCCCAGGGTCACGATGTCACTATCATGGCCCGCAAAGTGCGTAGGTTGGGGTGAGCCTCGCGAACCCCAACAAACCCAACGCTGGCACCAAGCATTTCCAAGCCGATGCCACACATTCACCAATCCCATTATTCAACCATTGTGCGTTATTCCGACAATGTTGGGGTTCGTGCCTCACCCCAACCTACCGTCATTGCCAAACTCATCAACGCAGCTCCGTGCGTAGGTTGGGGTGAGCTCCGCGAACCCCAACGCTCCCAACGCTGGCACCAACCCATTTCCAGGCCGATGCCACATCCACCAATCCCATTATTCAGCCATTGTGCGTTATTCCGACAATGTTGGGGTTCGTGCCTCACCCCAACCTACATCATGTAAATTTAAAACGACGTATCACTCGCCAAAGGAGCCATAAACATCGCTCTCATCCTTACCCCACTGACTATCCAAGATACCCTTTTCAACATATTGATGGAATGTGGAATAAGGCCACTGCGCAACGGCTGTTACGTAACCATGTTTAACCGGATTGAAATGAATGTAATTTACGTGCTCTTCAAAATCCCGAGCATCACGAATTTTATGTTCCCAGTAACGTCGTTGCCAAATTCCCCGCTCTCCTTTTTGTTTACGACTTCGGCTTATCGTTTCTTGTCGGGGTATTTGCCGCGAAAAAGTTGATTTTATTAACATCCAACGAGTTGCATAATCAGCGTCATTTTCTGGCAAGGTAAAAATAGCGTGTAAATGGTCCGGCATTACCACCATGGCATCGACTATAAATGGATGCCGCTTTTTTACTGTATTAAAGGCATAACGCAAGACATCAATCTCATCGGTCAATAACGAGGTTTTTCGATTCGCCAAATTCACCGTGAAGAAATACGTACCACCATTATCCAACACCCGCCGATAACGCATATCCAAATCCCTTTGTTGTATCCGCCTAATAGCAATCCATTGCCACATTCACTAATCCCATTATTCCGGCATTGTGCATTGTTTCAACCATGTTGGGGTTCGTGCCTCACCCCAACCTACCGTCATTACCAAACCCATCAACGCAGCTCCGTGCGTAGGTTGGGGTGAGCTCCGCGATCCCCAACATTCCCAACGGTGGCACCAAAGCATTTCCAAGTGCTCTTCCACCCACCTGAATCCAACATACAAATAAAAAAAACCAGTCTTGCGACTGGCGTAATATTGATAAGGCGTGTTTCACAAAGAAGGGATAAATTAAAACAGCCTAGGGGCGATTTGAACCCTACGGGCTGCGCCATTCGCAAAAACACACGAATAGCTTGTTCAAAACGCTGGCGCAATTGGTAATTCAATTCGCCTAGGGGCGATTTGAACCCTTCGGGCTGCGCCATTCGCAAAAACACACGAATGGCTTGTTCAAAACGCTGGCGCGTTTTGTCGAACCAGAGGGTTCTGCCGAACCTCCGTTCACACCATACAAATAAAAAAGGCCCCAATCTTTCGACTGGAGCCTTTTTTATTTGTATGGCGGAGAAGGAGGGATTCGAACCCTCGATGCAGGATTAACCGCATACTCCCTTAGCAGGGGAGCGCCTTCAGCCACTCGGCCACCTCTCCGGGATATCTCTCTGCTTGGTAATTCCGATTGTGCAATTATCCAAAAAGTAGAGTGTTAATCAGCACATAGCGCTGTTTAACGAATCGGGCGGCATGATACCACACTGAGAAAATAAGCAAAGACCTAGAGCCTATTTTTCGGCGTTTTACTTGTTGCCGTCTTTCTCTGTTTGAATGCGATCGTAGATTTCTTCGCGATGAACAGCGATATCTTTCGGTGCATTAACACCCAAACGAACCTGGTTGCCTTTTACACCGAGTACAGTGACAGTGACTTCATCACCGACCATTAAAGTCTCACCAATACGACGAGTTAAAATTAACATTTTGGCATCTCCTTGTAAGAGCCCACCGCTTCACTCTACTGCCAATCCTTCGACAACCTAGAGCTCAAGCGATTTAGATTAAATAGTGGGCTCCGAATCCAAATCAAACGCTGTGTGCAGCGACCGAACGGCTAGCTCCAAATATTTTTCATCAACCACCACAGAAATTTTTATTTCAGATGTTGTGATCAACTGAATGTTGATTGACTCTTCTGCCAGAGTTTTAAACATTTTGCTGGCAATACCAGCATGGGAGCGCATTCCTACGCCAACCAAAGACACTTTGGCAATTTTGTCATCGGTTTTGACTTCTCGCGCACCTGTTTGTTTCACCAGATTGCGCACAATGGCTTCAGCCTTTGCCATATCGCCACGACTTACCGTAAAAGTAAGGTCTGTGGTGTTGTCTTCTGCTACGTTCTGAACAATCACATCGACTTCAATATTTGCATCGCTGACTGGGCCGAGTATCTGATAGGCCAAGCCTGGGGTGTCTGGTACACCTAACACGGTAATTTTTGCTTCATCGCGGGTGAAAGCAATACCCGAAATTGCCGGGTTTTCCATATCTGATTGTTCCTCTAAGCTAATCAATGTACCGGGCCCGTCCTGGAAAGCGTGCAGTACCCGTAACGGTACATTGTATTTACCCGCAAACTCCACAGAGCGAATTTGCAATACCTTCGATCCCAAGCTGGCCATTTCCAGCATTTCTTCAAAGGTAATACGATCTAGTCGACGCGCTTTACTCACCACCCGAGGGTCAGTGGTATACACCCCATCAACATCCGTATAAATCTGGCACTCGTCTGCTTTCAATGCCGCAGCCAAGGCAACACCGGTTGTATCTGAGCCACCGCGACCTAAGGTCGTGATATTCCCGTTCTCATCTACACCCTGAAAACCCGCAACAACAACGACATTACCCGCCGCCAGGTCTTCTCTAATTTTGACATCATCGATATCCCGAATTCGCGCTTTGGTATGCGCTTCGTCAGTCAGGATTCGCACCTGCGTACCGGTATACGACTTTGCACCCTGCCCCAGATCATGCAAGGCCATACACAACAGGGAAATGGTCACCTGTTCGCCAGTCGACACCAGCACATCTAACTCACGGGGAGTCGGCGTTGCCTGCATGGCCTGAGCCAATTCGATCAGTCGATTGGTCTCGCCACTCATTGCCGACACCACAACAATGATATCGTGTCCCTGTTCGCGAAAGCCCGCCACCTTCTGAGCTACCGCTTTTATACGCTCGACTGTCCCGACCGAGGTACCACCAAATTTTTGAACTATCAGACTCATGATTCGCTTCTACTTAATGAACACCCGCCGCAGAGGGCGCTCATTAAACACCAGATCAAATTTAAAGGAAATGGCTCTGTGCCGGCTATACGTGATTTACGTAGCCAGCCGCTATTTTGCAAGGCAATATTCCCGCACCGCCTGCAGCGCCGCGGGTATTGCCGCACTGTCTGTGCCACCACCCTGGGCCATATCGGGGCGACCACCACCCTTGCCACCCACCGCTTCCGCGGCAAGCTTCATAATATCTCCGGCTTTAAAACGACCGGTAAGGTCTTTTGTCACGCCGGCAACCAAGGACACCTTGTCGCCCTCATCCGCCGCCAGCAATAAAACACCTGAACCCATCTTGTTCTTCAGCTGATCCGCCGTGTCGCGCAGTGATTTCGCATCGGCGCCGTCGAGCTTGGTCGCCAATACCTTAATGCCATTAATTTCCTCAATCAGACTCATTAGGTCATTTCCGGCGGAGCTGGCCAACTTGCCTTTTAGCGCGCTTAACTCTTTTTCCAACTGCTTTTGCTGAGAAAGTAACTGCTGGACTTTGTCGCCAAGCTTGTCGCGACCCGTTTTTAACAGGCCGGCCAATTGGCTCAATTCGTTTTCTGCGCTGTCAAATGCCGCCAGCGCCGCAGCGCCAGTCACTGCCTCTATACGGCGAACGCCAGCCGCAATGCCTGATTCAGCGGTAATACGCATCACGCCAATATCGCCGCTGCGCTGAACATGGGTACCACCGCAAAGCTCGATAGAAAAATCGCCACCCATGCTAAGAACCCGCACGCTATCGCCATATTTTTCGCCGAAAAGCATCATAGCGCCGCGCTTACCGGCACTTTCCATGTCCATCACTTCGGTTTTAACTTCGGTATTTAGGCGAATCTGCTGATTTACCAAGCCCTCGATTTCAGCGAGTTGCTGCTTGGTGACCGCCTCAAAATGGGAGAAGTCAAAACGCAGTCGCTGCGAGTCAACTAAAGACCCTTTCTGGCTAACGTGCTCGCCCAGAACTTGGCGCAAGGCCGCGTGTAATAAATGGGTGGCCGAATGATTTAGGGCCGTCGCTTGACGAACGTCACTATCAACCGTCGCCTGCAAAGTTTCGCCTTCAGCGATAACACCGCTCAAGACCACGCCGTGATGCAAATGGTGACCACCTGACTTGTGTGTGTCACGCACTTCAAAGCGCACGCCATCCGCCGTCAAATAGCCTGTATCACCAGCTTGACCGCCGGATTCACCATAGAACGGGGTGCGCTCTAAAATGATAATTCCCTCGTCACCCTCTTTCAGCGAACTCACACGTTGACCGTCGCGCAAAATCGCCAGTACTGGGGCGTCGTCGGCCAAGTCTTGATAGCCAGAGAAGGTGGTTTCACCGTCTAGTGCCAATTCGTCGCTCAAATCGACTTTGAAATTGGAGGCCGAACGAGCGCGGGTGCGCTGCGCTTCCATGGCCGACTCAAAGCCATCAAGGTCCACACTCAGGCCCTTTTCACGGGCAATATCGGCGGTGAGATCAACCGGAAATCCATAGGTATCATACAGACGGAAAACGGTATCACCGGGAATTTGGCTGCTACTTAAATCCTGTAAATCTTGCTCGAGAATTTTCATGCCCTGCTCAAGAGTCTTAGCGAATTGCTCTTCTTCTTGCAGCAATACTTTCTCTATTTGTGCCTGCCGAGTCATTAACTCCGGGTAGGCCTCACCCATTTCGGCGGCTAGTGGCGCGACTAATTTGTGGAAAAACGCCGCGTTAGCGCCGAGCTTGTTACCGTGACGGGCCGCGCGGCGAATAATCCGGCGCAGCACGTAACCGCGACCTTCATTAGACGGCATAACACCATCCGACACCAAAAAGGCGCAGGAGCGAATATGGTCAGCGATCACGCGTAGTGACGTATGTTCAAGATCGGCCACATTCAACACCGCAGCGGTTGCCGCGATCAGGTTTTGAAACAAGTCAATTTCGTAATTGCTGTGCACGTGCTGCATTACGGCAGAGATACGCTCCAGGCCCATGCCGGTGTCCACCGAGGGCGCAGGTAGCGGCGCCATCGTGCCATCTGCGTCGCGGTTAAACTGCATAAACACGTTATTCCAGATTTCTATATAGCGATCGCCATCTTCATCCGGGCTACCCGGCGGGCCGCCAAACACGTCTTCACCGTGGTCGTAAAAAATTTCAGTACAGGGGCCACAGGGGCCGGTATCACCCATCGACCAAAAATTGTCTGAGGCGTACTTTTCGCCCTTATTGTCACCGATACGCACCATGCGCTCAGCGGGAACACCGATTTGTTCATTCCAAATCTGGTACGCCTCGTCATCGTCGGCGTACACAGTAACCCACAGTTTTTCAGCGGGAATACCCATCCATGCTGGCGAGGTCAAAAACTCCCACGCAAAAGTAATCGCGTCGTGTTTAAAGTAATCGCCAAAGCTGAAATTACCCAGCATCTCAAAGAAGGTATGGTGACGGGCGGTGTAACCGACATTCTCTAAATCATTGTGTTTACCACCCGCGCGCACACAGCGCTGGGAACTTACTGCCCGAACATAATTGCGTTTTTCGCGCCCAAGAAAGGCATCCTTGAATTGCACCATCCCCGCATTGGTAAATAGCAAGGTCGGATCATTACCCGGCACAAGTGAACTACTGGCAACGTGGGTATGTCCTTTGCCTTCAAAATATTGAATAAAGGCTTCGCGAATGGCGGCGCTTTTCATTGAAACTTTCTCACTCCGTGGGCATTTTAGGTGGCTGGCAACAATTGCATAACAGTCACGCGCCACAGATGGATCTGCGGCGAAAAAACGCCAAGTATATCGAAATAACGGGTATTTGTATCTTGTTCAGAGCGTGCGCACAGCTTGGCCGTGCGACGCATCTACACTGGCAGAGAATTTAGACTAGCCGAGTTTTTCATCCGTGCTTAAAACTCGCGCCTCAGACTCCAACATCACCGGAATACCATCGCGAATGGGGTAGGCTAAACCGCTTGCACGGCACACTAATTCATTGCGCTGCTCGTCGTAATCCAGCGGCGCCTTGCTAACGGGACAGACCAGTATTTCTAATAGTTTCTTATCAATCATTGGTTTTTATACACTCAAAATTCATTGATTTCAGGTTTAGTGCAGCTCGTCGCAAAGCCCAAGCTGGCAACACAGCTATTCTGCCCCTTGCTGCTGCGGCATCGGCCCTATAATTAAGGCAGGATCAAGGCGTCGATCTGCCCAATTTATTCGCCAGTCTAAATGCGGCCCAGTCGCTCGCCCGGTCGCACCGACCTCCGCAATAGCATCACCCTGCTGCACCACTTGGCCTTCTTCCACGAGAATTTTACTCAGGTGAATAAAGGTCGACGATACACCCAAACCGTGATCGATAATCAAGGTGCCGCCAGAATAAAACATATCTGGGTAGGCCAAGGTCACGACGCCATCGATGGGTGCCGACACTCTGGTGCCAGTCGGCGCGGCAATATCTAAGCCGTAGTGAGGACGACCAGGGCTGCCATTATAGACACGCTGACTGCCGAATACACCCGTGATCGGGCCTAATAGCGGCCACGCAAACTCTTTAACAAAATCCTGCCGCGTAGAGAATTGACTGCGCGCCGCACTCACCAAAGCCCCTTCACGCCTAATTCGCTCCAGCACACTGGCCGGCGGCGTAACGGTTTGCTGGGGCACGCCATTAACGCGCTGAATATCATAGCTGCGCTGCGCAATGCTAAGTACCTGGTTTTTGCAGGCGCCCGCTGGGTTGCATACCTTTAGGGCGGCACTTGGTTTAGCGTCACGATCAAAGCCCGCCACGAACAATCCGTTATCGGCCACCGGCACAGACTTACCGTCTAGGCTAACCGTGCTCCCCAGCTCAACTGTCGCCCAAATCAAGCCGCCCTGTTCCAAGCTGCCGTTCAGCTCAAGCTCTCCACCGTAGGACATCGGCACTAGAGCTAATGAGAGAACACTTGCCGCAAACCACTTTTTCATCATTCCGCTATCCTTTAATCACGATCGCTGCGCTACCATACCGCGCTATGATTCCTTAAATACACCGCTGACGCCACTAACAATGACTCGCTACCGCCCCCCAAGCCCCAAAGGCGCCTGCTATATCACCCCCGAAGGTGAAAAAGCCTTGCGCGATGAAGTTCGTCAACTCTGGAAAGTAGAGCGCCCAACGGTCACCGCCACCGTACACGAAGCGGCAAAGAACGGCGATCGTTCAGAGAACGGTGATTATATTTACGGCAAACGCCGTCTCCGTGAAATTGACAGTCGCGTGCGCTTCCTCACTAAGCGCCTAGAAGAGCTGAACGTGGTAAGCCACATACCCAGCGACCAAAACAAAGTCTATTTTGGCGCGTGGGTCACCATTGAAAACGACAGCGGCGAAGAGAGTGAATATCGTATCGTCGGTCCCGATGAATTTGACTTAAGTCTGCGCAAATTATCGATGGACTCACCACTTGCGAAGGCGATGTTAGGTAAACGACTAGATGACGAGGTCATTGTCACCACCCCAAAAGGTCAACAGAGCTATTACATCACGGCTATTCGATACAATGAGGCCGCAGCTTTATAAAGCTAAGACGCGTCTTGGTATAAGGACTGCCACTCAGTCGGCAGTAGAGATCGCCATACGCATGACCTATTATGGTCGCACTAAATCTCCATCCAATAGAGAACACACTATGTTGCTGCTATCACTTATCTGGGCTTGGACGGCGTGGAATGTCTACCACCCCCACAAATCTAAACCCGAATTTTTGGGCATATTAAGCTTTATCCTTGGCTACATAACGGGCGAACTCGCCCTGCACGTAATCGCCATTGAAGTCGGCTTAACACTCATCATTATCATGCTCGGCGAGCTCAGCGGCCTAAGCGATGCACTGGGCCTTGCCATTGCGCTCTGCAGCTGGACCGCCATCGCCGTCTTTTACTTTAGAGCCCAGCGCGCCGACCCCATCATGGCTCAAGCCGTTCGCTATGCACTGCAATTAGCGCCGGAGCAAACACTGGACACATCTAGCTCGCTGCTGATAGAACCCGACGCGAAGCGCCTCGCCAAGCCCTTTTCATATAAGCTCGCAAACGTAAAACGTCACAAAAATATTGAATACTCCCGGGTAAATGGTCGCTCACTGCGAGTCGATATTTATCAAAGAGACGACGCACCCAAAAACGCGCCCGTGCTATTCCAGATGCACGGTGGTGCGTGGCTGGAAAACATGGGTAGCAAGAACGAACAGGCCCTGCCGCTTATGACGCAAATGGCTGCCAATGGCTGGGTCTGTGTCACGGTTGAATACCGCCTTAGCCCAGGATCAACATTCCCCGAACACATTATCGACTGCAAGCGCGCCCTGCACTGGATCAAAGAAAACATCGGCGAATACGGCGGCAACCCCAACTTTGTAATTGCTACCGGCGGCTCCGCAGGCGGCCATTTATCTAGCCTACTTGCACTGAGCGCCAACGCGCCGGAATTCCAACCCGGATTTGAAAGCGCCGATACCACGGTGCAAGGCTGTATACCGTTCTACGGCGTTTACGACTTTTTAAATAGCCAAGGTCAACGCAGCAGTGAATCTTTAAGTCAGTGGGTTTCTGCCAAGGTGCTGAAAAAGACGCGCGCGGAATCGCCGGAGTTGTGGCGCCAAGCCTCCCCTCTGTACTGGGTGCACAAGGATGCTCCGCCATTCTTAATTATTCACGGCGAGGCCGACACACTGGTGCCGGTAGAAGAATCGCGAGTCCTATATAACGCGCTGAAAGAAGTGTCGAATCAAGCTGTGAGCTTTGCCGAATTACCTGACGCACAACACGCATTTGAATTAGCGATATCACTGCGCACACAGATTGTTGTGAACCATTTAACGGGATATTTAAACGAGCTCTATCGCCGCCACTTAGAAAATAAAACCACCTCACCCGCTGTTGACGAAGAGCCGGTAGAAACAGAGCAACTCGAAGATCAGACTTAAAAACCGCGCAATAAAAAGGGGAGCACTGCTCCCCTTTTTATTGCCACTTGATTAGATCAAAACGGTATCCACGACTTTTTATCGCTGTAGTGAACATAGCCAACGCTGGCACCCGCTCGCAAACCCACACCAGTTCTAATTGGCGCCAGAACGAGATCACCATTTTTTTGATAGTTCACACCAACACCCGCGACCACATAAAAGCTGCCGTCAACGCCGGGGATACGCTGCATTAATTGCGTCATATCGGTCAAATTGTAAACCAACGTAAAGACCTTAGATGCGTTGGCGCCCATATCAAAACCAACCGACGGCCCCTGCCAAAAAATCGGCAGCACATCGCCACCGTAAAGCTGCACCTCGCCCTGCCCATAACGCACACCGACACCTAAGGCTGCAGACACTTCTTCGCCCGCAATAATGGCATTGGGACTGCCCTGCTCAGCAAACACCTTTTCAATTGCCTTAGCCAAGCCAGCAGTGGTTTCACCAAAAAAACCATCTGCCTTTTCTAACACCTGCTCCTTGGTAAAGCCTTCTGTGGACTTGGTTTTGCTCGCATGATCGTCAGCAAAAACTGACACTGAACTCATCGCCACAATGAACATAAAGCTACGTATCAGGTACTGAAATTTCGCATTTAAAAATCGCATTTCATTCTCCACCGTTAATTCCCACTTATCCGTGTATTGTATCTTTATAGCACAATTTACAAAAACTCCTCGCTGAGCGACGTAAAGACTTGCCGCGAATCACCCGCCGCGCTGTGCAACAACACCTGCAATTTCAATAAGGCCGACACGCTAATCGCGTCGGTGATACGGCCATCCAACGCCATCGCAATAGCGTCCCCCAGCGGTAAACGACAGACCTCAATGTCGTGTTCGCTCGCCTCTAAATCGGCATCACCCTGCACTAGTTCCATCGCCAAGAACACCTCTGCTCGCTCATCGGTGACCGAATTTGAGGTGTGTAAATCCATTAGTTTTGCCCAGCGCTTTGCGCTTAAGCCGGTTTCTTCAGCCAATTCTCTAGATGCCGTGAGCAGCGGCGAGCTACCTAGTGGGCAACCCCCTTCTGGAATTTCCCAGCTATCTTCTTCCAATGTATAGCGGTACTGCTTTACTAAAAACGTATTCCCCTCGTCATCAATAGGAATCACGCCTACCGCTACACTCTGAAAACAAATTTTGCCGTAAATTCCATCGGTGCCCGCCGGAGTCTTAACCTCATGGTGCTCTAGTCTAAGCCAGGGGTTTTCATAAACGACCTGGCGACTAACTTGCTGCCAAGGGCCCAGTTTTTTCGTCATATTGTCTCCAGTAGTGGCGCTATTCGCTCGCGAAGTCGAGGCAGTACATCGCACTCAAACCAAGGGTTGCGTCGCAACCACATTTGGTTGCGTGGCGAAGGATGAGGAAGAGGGAAAAACCTGCTGTCAGTGGGATAATTTTGCACCCGATCAGTTAGATTTTTAAAATTATCTTGCAGATAATAATTTTGCGCATACTGACCAATAAGCAAGACCAAGTCGACCGCCGGCATCTGCGCGAGTAAACGCGCATGCCATTGCGGAGCGCACTCTTTGCGGGGTGGTAAATCACCGGACCGCCCTTTGCCTGGGTAGCAAAACCCCATCGGCATAATCGCCAAGCGCGTATCGCTATAAAACTGATCGCGATCGATCGCTAACCACTGTCGCAATCTATCGCCGGAGGGGTCATTCCATGGGATACCACTCTCATGAACACGCGTCCCCGGCGCCTGACCGATAATAAGCAATCGCGCCGACGCATTCGCAATGACAATGGGACGCGGCCCAAGCGGCAAGTGTTCCGCACAAAGTTGGCAATCGCGGACAGCGGACAATAAGGCAGGCAAGGTTTCCATGCCGGTATTGTGCGCTGCCTAATTTGATGGCGGCAAGCCCAGTGTTATTTTAATTCAGCTAAAAATACGGGTTTACTCGCTAACAATACCTAAAGCAGAAAGGGTTTCTGAGGATAATCGCCCCGTCGCCAAGCCTTTTTTCTTTTGAAAATCATGAATAGCCGCCAGTGTGTGCTTGCCAAATACGCCATCTAAACCACCGGTGTCGTAATCCAATTTACGCAAGGCGCGCTGCACTTTATAACCGAGATCTTTGCTCATCTCTCGCTCGCACGGCACCATACGCCACGCCAACCGCGCATCACTGACCTTCTCACGATAGGCGTAATCTTTATACACCGGCGCGATCTGATGGGTAACCTCTCTCTCAGCTTGACGAACCCGCTGCGTTTTTACGGTTTTGTATTTGGCTGGCACCCGTTCCTCTATGGTGTGCTCGGGAACATCAACGACCTTTTTACGCAGCGTTTCATAAACACCAGGCTCAGTCGTCTTGCGGTATTTAGCTGGCTCAACAAGCACCTGTTTCTTGATTTGCCGATACCGCGCGGGGATTCGCACTTGATGAACAATCTCGCCACTTTCCTCATCAATTTTTTCGATATCGCCTCGCCCAACCTGCCATACCCATTCTTCTGGCGTTTCAATAACCTCCTCAATGACAACATCATAGCGCGCCGGACTCACCAACACCTGAGTACTCCTGGGAGGCAGCACCAACGTTCGCTCTTCCTGCCATTTATACGTTGCGGGCACAACGGTAAGACGGACATGGGCCTCGCTGACTAATACCTTTTCATCTACCCATTCCAGCTCAGCGGGAATAAGCTCCTTGCGCTCGCTGGCCTCCTTTACCAAACGGCGTTCAATGCGGTCTACATACACCGGCGGCGCCATTAACTTTGCATAGCAACGTCCGGTTTCTGCGTCAGGGGGAATCGCGGGGAGGATATCGCTGCCATCAACACTGGGAGCTCGCGCCTTCATTTTCTCAATTTCGATCAAGGCGTCGGCCAGCGAGGCCTCCAAAGAGGAAATACGCTCCTCCTTAGGGCTGGGCTCAGTGGCTAATTGGCCTACTATTGGTGGCGAAAGTGATGAACATGCACCAGAAGCCAATATACCCACCACTGCAGCACCGCGGGTTATTAGCCTGCACCATTTTCTAGGTGTACTACCCTGTCTAGCCAAAACCACCGCAAGCCTCTTAATAATGATGTTAGATCGCATCATCTTATAACGCGAAAGCTAAATATATCGAGAGCCTAAACCCGCTAAATCCTATTATTTTCAACGACTAAGGCACACTAAATCATTCCGTGTTTTACTGTTTTTAGAATCTCGGCGGCCAAGGTGGAATTGCGCCAAATTTGCGCAGCGTATAGCAGTTGTGAATATGCGAATTTGTATCGTGAATGTGCCGCTATCTGCAGCGAAGAACTGAACTGATCGCGGAAAATTGCCAAGGAAAAGAAAGCCTCAATATGGTTTAATGGCGGCCGCACTTCAGACCACGCAGGCAACTCAAAGAATGACCCAAAATCTCAGCGCTCTTTCGCAAAATGATGACTTCCTGACCCGCCACATTGGCCCAGACGACAGCCAAACTGCCGCGATGCTACACGCAGTTGGCGCCAAATCACTTGATGAGCTGATCCAACAAACCGTGCCGGCGTCGATTTTACGGGGCGATATGCCGCTGCCCGCCCCGCAAAGCGAAACGGTGACACTCAGTAAATTGCGCGCAATCGCCGCAAAAAACCAAATCGCGCGCTCTTTTATTGGCGCGGGATACCACGGCACCATCACCCCGCCCGTTATTTTACGCAATGTGCTAGAAAACCCAGGCTGGTACACAGCCTACACGCCCTATCAGCCAGAAATCGCCCAAGGTCGCTTAGAAGCACTGCTTAACTTTCAGCAAATGGTCATCGACCTCACTGGCTTGGAACTCGCCAATGCCTCATTGCTAGACGAAGCGACCGCTGCAGCTGAAGCGATGGCCATGTGCAAACGATCTGCACGCAAAAACAAAAGCAACGTCTTCTTTGTCGATAAGAGCTGCCACTCGCAAACTATCGCCGTATTAAAAACCCGCGCACTTCCCTTGGGCCTTGATATAGTTGTGGGCGACGCCGCAAGCGAGCTCGCCAACACCCCCTGCTTTGGCGTATTGCTGCAATACCCCGCAAGCGATGGCACCGTCTCTGACTTAACAGACATTGCCAATCAAGCTAAGGCCCAAGACGCGATGACCGTTGTCGCCGCCGATATTATGAGCTTGATTCTGCTCACGCCACCCGGCGAGCAAGGTGCCGATATTGTAGTTGGAAGTGCACAACGCTTCGGTGTGCCGATGGGATTCGGCGGCCCTCACGCCGCATTCTTCGCAACCCGTGACAGTTTCAAACGCTCCATTCCTGGACGCATTATCGGGGTATCTGTCGACAGTCGCGGAAACAAAGCACTGCGAATGGCAATGCAAACTCGCGAACAACATATTCGCCGAGAAAAAGCCACGTCCAATATTTGTACCTCGCAAGCCCTGCTCGCCATTATGGCGGTGTTCTACGCCATCTATCACGGCCCCGAGGGACTGAAAACCATCGCCCTGCGCATCAACCGTATGACGGGGATTTTTGCCGCCGGCATGGCGCAACTCGGTTACCCGAGCAATACCGCGTTTTTCGATACCGTCTCAATTCATACCGGCGACAAAACCAATACCATTGCCGATCAAGCCGAGGCCGCATTACTTAATTTGCGACGCGGTGCAGACCGCCTAGGCGTTAGTTTCGACGAAACCACCACGGCTAACGACATAGAACGTCTATGGCAGATTTTTGGCGGCGACAAAGCGATACCATCGGTAGACGCGATTGACCAAAGCCTGGAAGACACCCCCGGCATTCCAGCAAGCTTGCAGCGCAAAAGTAAGTTTCTTCAGCACCCCGTATTTCATCAGCACCGCTCTGAGACGGAAATGCTGCGCTATATGAACCGCCTGGAACGCAAAGACATCGCCTTGAATCACTCGATGATTGCACTGGGCTCTTGCACCATGAAGCTCAATGCCACCACTGAGATGATCCCCATCACGTGGCCAGAGTTTGGCAATATGCACCCCTTTGCACCGCGCAGCCAAGTCGGCGGTTATCTGCAATTGATAGATGAGCTCGAACAGCAGCTCATGGCGTGCACCGGCTACGACAAATTTTCCATGCAACCCAACGCCGGCTCACAAGGCGAGTACGCCGGCCTACTGGCGATTAAGCGCTACCATGAAAGCCGAGGCGACAGCGCCCGCGACATCTGCCTAATTCCTAGCTCAGCACACGGCACCAACCCCGCCTCTGCGGCGATGGCCGGTATGCGGGTTGTTATTGTCGGCTGTGACGAACTTGGCAATGTCGATATTGAAGATCTGCGCCAGAAAGCCGAACGCCACGCAGATCAACTGTCAGCCCTGATGGTGACCTACCCATCAACCCACGGTGTTTTCGAAGAAGGCATCCGCGAGATTTGCGACATCACCCACCAATACGGCGGCCAGGTCTATGTCGACGGCGCCAATATGAACGCTTTGGTTGGGCTTGCCGCGCCAGGCGAATTTGGCGCCGACGTATCGCACCTTAACTTGCACAAAACCTTCTGTATTCCCCACGGAGGCGGCGGCCCCGGCATGGGCCCCATCGGCGTTAAAGCGCACTTGGCACCGTTTTTACCAAACCACCCGGTCTTCCCGGTAGAGGGTTTGGAGCAAGATAACGACACAGTATCAGCTGCTACCTATGGCAGCGCGGGTATTCTGCCAATCTCATGGACATACATATCCTTAATGGGAGCAGCAGGTTTAAAGAAAGCCACGCAAATTGCCATTCTCAACGCCAACTACATTGCCACCCGCCTGAACGAGCACTACCCCGTGCTTTACACCGGACGCAATGGTCGTGTTGCCCACGAATGTATTATTGATTTACGCCCGCTCAAAGAAAGCACTGGCATCAGTGAAGAAGATATCGCCAAGCGCTTAATGGACTATGGCTTCCACGCCCCCACCATGTCCTTTCCTGTGCCCGGCACCTTGATGATTGAGCCAACCGAAAGTGAATCTAAAATGGAATTAGATCGCTTCTGCGAAGCGATGATTCACATCCGCCGCGAAGCTGGCCGCGTTGAGAGCGGACAATTACCGGCAGATAACAATCCCTTAGTGAATGCACCGCACACTCTCGCCGATATCATTGCTGACTGGGATCGCCCCTACTCACGTGAAGAAGCAGGCTTCCCTGTTGCCAGCTTACGGGACAGCAAATATTGGCCTACCGTCAACCGAATCGACAACGTATTCGGTGATCGCAATTTAATTTGCTCTTGCCCACCCATAGAAAGCTACATTCAAGACTAAATATATGCCCTCCTTGAGGGCATAATTGTTTCTAAGCATCGATTTTTACAGCCTTTTTTAGGGCAAAAGCTTTTTTTTATGACTAGATCACAGAAATTTTCACATTTTTAGCTCTAACATAGCGGCTTCACCGCACATTGTGTTGTTTTTAGGAATAACATCCGTGAAACTACGTACAGTATAAGTTTCACTATTTTTTGCGATTGTGTTTTAGCTAGTCTCTCCCGGAGGGGAATAAATGAAAACGAAAATTTTAGCCTTATCGTTGACACTTGCAGCGAGCTTACTCGTTGCCTGCGGTGGCGGTGGCGATGCCCGCAGCCCAGACCGCCCAAACCCAGGATTAGATCCAAGTTCACTCAGAATAGATTTCCCCCTCGGAAACCAACTTGCAGGTACTGGCACCAACAGTATTCCAGTTAGAATGCTAGCGCTTCAAACCGATGGCGTCGAAATAAACTTGGGGCCAGAGCTCAACGTGACCCGCGACACCCAGTGGTCTTTGAGCGGCACCTCAGATAGCCTTGCCGTCGCAGATCTAGCAGACGAAGTAAGAGACGCCGGTCAACTCCGTGAAGTGTTAGACATCCTTAGCACAGTAAGACTTGCCAGCACCGACACATTGAAAAACCTCAACATTATTGGTCGCTATAATTTTCAAGGTACGCCATACACAATCACCGAACCCTTTACGATTGTTCCACCTGTTGTTAGCGGACCAAAATACATCAGTGGGCAAACGGTTATAACTTTTAACCCAGCTGCAGCTGGCGCAATTCAAACTGCTAACTACCAACTTTTGCAGAATTTACAAGGACTACCTGGGGTAACCGAAAATTCTACTCTTAATGCAACGTTCTGCTCGAGTAATAACAGTATTTTCGAATTTGGCATTACCCAGCCAAACAACGGCAATGCCGTTGCACCGGCAACCATTACCAATCCGTTTACTGCCGACAGTCAATCTCAGATTCCCATTACCATTCGGGCAATCCCAAAAGATGCCGATTGCAACGATAATACCGTTACTGAAATCGCTTCATTAATCGTCAACCTTATACCTGCGACTGTCAGCACAGTCACTGCTTGCGTCGTAGCCAACCCCGCGGCGGACGTATGTAGCGGCAACACAACTAATCAGAAATTCTTTAACGCCACCAAATACCTAAGTAGCTGCAAAGGCTTAGACAATACCACCGTCAAATTACCTGCAGCACAGCGCATACAATTGGTTGCTAGACTTACCTACACCAACCCATCGGTTCCGAACCAAACTGCGTTCACCACGTATCAATGCTCTGAAGAAAACATCTTGGCCTGGTCAGCGACACCGACCGCAATATTCTCTGAAGGCCCAGACGCGACAGACGGCGATGCATCACTAGTCAGTCAAGCACAATTCGCCACTCTTTCAGAAGCAAACCGTAAGAGTGCCGCGAAGGCAAGCTACACAGTGGGTGAAACAACTCTCTCAGATACCGTAGACCTGCAGTTGGTCGATGCCGAAGTTAGTGCAGTGACGATTGTGCGCGCCGATGGCCTTATGCCGCCAAACGACGTCGATACCATTTTCTTAAACGTCTTCAATGACGGCATCGACTACATCGCGATGTGTACCTTTGTTGACTTTGATTCTACAGAGACTATTCGCTGCCCTGCAGGCCAGGTTAGTTGGTCAGTAGACAAACCCACAGTCTTATCTGTTAGCCCAGCGAATGCGTCAAATACCACTACAGCAAGTCCAGTGGATGGAACCACAGGATCTGGCAATGTTGTGCTAACCGCCAAGTACGTGGGCAGCGTGGGCAATAAATTCGCTAGTCGCACCATCAATACCGTTAATGATGAAGTGGTAGAGCTGCACCTCTACCAAGCCTCAAATGCGAATTCACCCGATGAGGTATCCATCGACGAGTTCTCATGTGTAGGGCGTACTGATTTAGTCGGCACAGTGGCTGATGGCGAAACCTATCTTCGCGGTGACCAGCGCTTCTATGCTTTCGCCCTGTTTGAAAGCGGCGAAAATGACATGAGTCCCGAATTTTTGGCCAACCCAAAAGCAGACGGCTCTCCACTAGTAGACGTAACAGATCGCGAGCGCCTTATCTTCTCAGCTCTCCCGGGCTACTGGTCTGGTAATGCCAGCAGCACACCTAGCTGCGTTACAACTGCTGCTCCCGGAATCCCTGGCACCGATGAACTACCTGGCTTAGATCAACTACCTGGCTTAGATCAACTTCCTGGTTTCGATCAAATCCCTGGTCTACCTGCAACATCAACCACGCCTGCTGCTAGCTTCAGCGGTGCAGATGGTGAAAAGGGCTTCCTTAAATCGCGCGGCCTGCTACGCCTAAGCACGGTATGTGTGCAAGCATTTATCGACAGCGATGACGACGGCTTTACAGAAGGTGATTTCGTTACAGAGGAAGGTTCTACTGTTCTAGTACTGCCTGCTGCAGACGACGACCTGCTTATCTTCTCGAATGAGCTGTGCGAAACACTTGAACCAGTACTGACCTTGGGTGGAAACTTCCCCGGCTTGGAAGGTCCTGGCATCGTGCTCCCGCTGGTATACACACTCAGCACCATTATTGATCCGCTTCTAGCAACATTAGCCACTAATGATGACGGCGGCCAGATTCCTGGCGAAGAGATTGTGCAAGCCCTCATTACTGGTGAGTTTTCAGTGATCAATGACATGATTCCAGACAGCCCAATTGGCGGCCTAGGTCAGGTAACAGATGCTTTAGTTGGTGAAGGTGCCCCGTTAAGTCCTGTCATCGAAGCACTAGATGCCTGCGTGGTTGACCCACTCACCACAGTAGTCGGCACCTTGCTAGACGCCATACTGGGTCTCAACCCTGGCGCATTCGGTGAGTTAACCGGTATTGATTTTCAGGACTGCCAAGACGTATTCGGGGCCTTTGCTATTCCCGAGCTACCAGGTGGCGGCGGTTTACCAGACTTACCAACGCCTTAGTAAAAAGAATTAACGCGGCCTGACGGCCGCGTTTTAATATGTGCTTGAATATGGAGATTATGTGAATGAGTCAACTGCGTAATATAACGCTTGCTCTCGCTGTAGGGTGCAGCGCCTTTTCTGCTTTTGCAGCAGACGACGAAGAAACGGTAATTGATAACCGCTGGCGTATGCACGGCATGCTAGGCTCTACTGTCGCCGATCAAAGTGACTTCGACTCTGGGAATCAAGGCAAAATTGGTATTGGTAAGCCAATTAGCTCCTACGTTATGTTCGATACTCACATTAACTACGGTGAGTTTAAAAACTCAAAAAACGACACCTATAGTCGTACCGCCGGTGGCTTAGACTTACTATACTTCCCGCGCGGCGCGTTCATGTTAGATGCCGACCCAGTTCAGCCCTATTTAGGTATCGGCCTGACATATCATGAAGTTGAGTACGAAGCTCCGGGCATTACGGCCAGTCAATCAGACTACGGCAGCGACGCGATCGCCGGTTTTACTTATGAACTGGATACTGTCGCCATACGCGGCGAAGTACGCTACCAGCTAGACTCGATTAAGCGTCAGGCACCGTTATTTCCCGATGACGACAACTTCTATACCTATGCATTTTTAATAGGTGTTTCTGTACCGTTTGGCGACAAACCACTGCCCTATAACTACGACTCTGACGGCGATGGCGTGCCAGACCGTTTAGACAAATGCCCAAATACACCGCGCGGCACACCGGTTGATGCTACCGGCTGCCCACTCGATAGCGACAATGACGGTATACCAAACTTCCGTGACCAGTGCCCCAATACACCACCAGGTGCACGAGTTAACGTAAATGGTTGCTCTATTGACGACGATGGTGACGGCGTACCAAACGATATTGACCAGTGCCCGAATACCCCACGCGGCGTGCCTGTAAATGCGCAAGGCTGCCCATTGGATAGCGACGGCGACGGCGTACCAGATAAGATCGATCAATGTCCTGGCACACTGCCTGGTTTGAAAGTGAACTCACGCGGCTGTGTTATTTCACAAACCGTTGAGCTGACTGGCGTGCATTTTGAGTTCAATAAATCACGCTTGATGCTGGATTCACAAACCATTCTACGCAAGGTCGCGGAATCACTCGCAAACGAACCTGACGTCAGTATTATAATTATGGGCCACACCGACTCGGTCGGCAGTGATGCTTATAATCAGAAACTGTCGCAAGAGCGCGCGCAGTCAGTGGTAAATTACTTGGCTACCCAAGGTATTTCACCTTCGCGTCAAACAGCGAAAGGCTACGGTGAAAGTAAGCCAGTAGCTGACAACAACACTGACGAAGGCCGTGAGCGCAATCGTCGCGTTGAGCTACAGGTTATCAGTCCGAATAATTAAGACTGATACACTCTGAATAAGGGCGGTTTTTACCGCCCTTTTTTACGCCCCTAATTTCTTAGCTCGACACGCCTTAGTTCAACCTGGCTATTCAATATCAGTAAATAAATCCAGCTGTTGCTCTGCAACGCCCTCAATTGAATTAGCACTCTCTTCATTACTCGCAAAACGCACTCCGATACCAATCAGGCGCAAAGGCGACGCCATCCTAACCCAGGCTTCCTCGAGTAATTGTTCAAATAGCACACTCGTTAAGTCGCCCTCATATCGCCTATCAATTGTCGTTTGGCGAAAGTCATCAGATTTTAACTTTACAAAAGCACCACTAAATTTCTTGTCGCCAAGCCTGAGCAGTCTTGTTTCAAGCTCAAGTAATAGCGGAGCGACTCGGCTCTTTGCCGCGCCGACTCCGACAATGTCCTGCGCAAAGGTTGTTTCGACACTGAGCGATTTTCTCTCTCGATGCGGCTTTACTGCACGCTCATCAATACCTCGGGCATAGTCGAACAACTGATGGCCAAATTTACCAAACAAGCCAAGCAACTCATCCAAGGATTTTTGCCGTAGATCAGCACAAGAAAAAATGGCCTCTGCCGCCATCCGAGCTGACATGACCTTTCCCACACCGTGAATTTTTTTTACGGGCAAGCTCAGTACAAACTCATCAACCTGCGAGGGCGTTATCACCGTTAGTCCATCCGGCTTATCCCAATCACTGGCCACTTTGGCTAAAAACTTGTTCGGAGCCACCCCCGCCGAAATCGTGATCCCAACTTCGTCGCGAACCTGTTGACGTATCGCCTCCGCAATGCGCGTTGCACTGCCCTGAAACGCATCACAATCGCTCACATCCAAGTAAGCTTCGTCTAAGGATAGGGGTTCAATTTGCTCGGTGTACCGGCTAAAAATCGCACGTATTTGCAAAGCAACTTCGCGGTACTTGTCCATGCGGGGTGTGAGAACGATCAAATCTGGGCAGCGTCGCAAGGCGCTGGCAGTTGGCATCGCAGAATGAATACCAAATGCTCGCGCCTCATAGTTACAGGTGGCGACTACACCTCGGCGCTCTGCCGCTCCGCCAACGGCAACTGGACGACCTTTTAAGCTGGGGTCATCTCGCAACTCCACCGAAGCATAAAAGCAATCGCAGTCGCAGTGAATAATTTTACGCAAAAACCACCACCCATTACACACGCACTTATAGCTGTATAAAAGCACAGTAAAATAGCAAATACCATCACGGAAGTCACCCGTGATTATGCGCTATACTAGCGGCATTGTTGGCAATCTGGATCGTTGAAAATGGCAATTGGCAGTTGGACACCCGAGAATGAAAAAAGCGCACTCTCAATAGATTTACAATGGCTGCAACGCTGCATTGCGATTAGCCGCGAAGACCGCCTAGAAGAATTGCCTGCGCCGTTTACCGATGAAGAACAGCAACGCTATGGCGTGTTTATGCGAGTGAGCCAAGATCAGTGGCAACAGGCAGCGGTAGAACTTAGCAATGACGATATTCTAGCGCTGATACGCTTTTTTACCCGCGCAGAAAAACTCATTAGCGGCTGGGATGCCGGCAAAGAGTCCCCGGCGATATGGCTAACTAAAGTACTGCGTAAGCGTGGTGAAAAACTGGATCGTGATATGCTCCTATGGATTCGCAACAATACCGACAATCGCTTTATTCCCAACGGTGGTCTTTAATAGCCTCCCCCGATAATAAACTTATTTATCGGGGCTCTTATTAACAAAACCAGCCAATTGTTCCGCACTAGCTTCTTGCTGAAATTCAGTCTTCCACTGAGAATAAGGCATACCATACACACGCTCTCGCGCCGCTTCGTAATCAATACTCATAGATTCTTGCTCTGCGGCGGCGACATACCATTTCGATAGGCAGTTGCGGCAAAAACCGGCTAGATTCATCAGATCAATATTTTGAACGTCCTTGCGCTCGTCCAAATGTGCCAACAGACGCCGAAATACCGCCGCTTCTATCGCATCAGTTTGTACTTTATCCATCGTTCATCTCCATATATCAAAGTTTCACTGTGTATTATCGCAAAGTTTGCTATGTTATGACTGTTACAAGTAGTGAAGTTCGTCGATTAATCATCATAAATACGTTTACCGAGGCTCGCTGATATGACAAATAAGAAAATGGATCCCGTTGCATTGATCCGCAAGGAAATTGAATCTCTAGAATCCAAGGTTGAACAGCTGCGAGATCGCTTAATGGCCGATGCCAATAAAGCAATCGACAAGGCAAAAGCTCAAGCCGAACGCGCCCGTGAAAAATTAAAATCCGAACAAGAAAAGCTTGGTGATTTACAGAAAAAAGCCAAAGCCAAAATGGACAGTCGAATTCAGAAACAAGTAGATCGGGCCCACTCAGCAGTAAATGGCGCGAAAGAGCTCGAGCTAGATGCCAAAGCCGTCATGATTATGGCGAAAAACCAACTGGCTGAACTAAAGAGCGACTATCAACGCGCCAAAGCGTTAGCAAAGGCAGCACAAGATGCCGCGAAAAGTTTCGATAGCAAAACAAAAGCGGCTCCCAAAAAAGCCGCGGCTAAAAAGGCACCGGTGAAGAAGGCCGCTGCAAAGAAAGCGCCAGCAAAGAAAGCACCAGCAAAGAAAGCACCAGCGAAAAAGGTTGCTGTTAAAAAAGCGCCCGCTAAGAAAGCCGCAGCTAAAAAGGTGCCCGCAGCAAAAGCCGCCACCAAAAGTAGCTAAATTTCGCGATTAACGTGAAACACGTGTGAGTTGCAAAGCCAATCTGCAACTCACACTTACTCTCCAGCCAACGTCACTACACTATTCAGTATTAATTGAATAAGCTGGGGCTGCCTAGTTACCCCTGTTTTCGAAAATACTGCCCGAAGATGCGACTTAGCAGTGTTGCGCGACACCCCTAAACTAATTGCAGCCTCATCTAAACTTAAGCCATTCACCAGCCTGATCGCTAAACGTGCTTCAGCTGGAGTCAAGCCAAATAGCGCAATGAGGACATCACTTGTGGCCTGCCGCGGCGCCATCGGGTCGCTCAAAAATACCGCTACGGCGGGCGCGGACTCACCACTGCGATCACTGAGCGGCAGTGGCCGTAACAGTAAATTTAGTCCCTGCAACTGCCCTACTTCGGCGATTCGAAAAGCCTTAACGCAACCGGCTAGCTGCTGATGATGTGCAGAAACAACCTCGCTCAGCAAACTCTTGAACGCTTTTTGCTCGTGAACACTCTCCAGCTTCAAACACCCCTGACGCAAAATTAAACCCCGAGCACTATCAATTAACCGCCTAGCGACTGGATTCGTGCTCACTACATTACCGAGTGCATCTAGTGTCACAATTCCGACTGCCAGCTGATCGAAGGTATCAGCATACAAACTTCGCTCAGTCTCAGAATCCCGAAGCCGAGCATGTATTTGTATAGCTTGCCGCAAATGCGGCAGTAGCTGCCTACACAGGGCCTTCTCTCTGTCGCCAAAATTATCAGTGCCTGCCGGCCTTGTAACACGTAAACGTGCCAGCAAACCTTCCTCACACCAAAGATCCGCACCCAAAATATGCATCACATTGCTTGGCTGCAGGTAGCTACGAAAATATTCAGACTGCTGAAAATCCTCAGTGGCAAGGAATTCTGCAATGGTCACGACTTCACCATCGGGTAAATTGACAAAGGGGTCGAGGGCAAAATAAGTCTGGTTGTATGCCTGGTAAACTCCGGGGGAAAATACAACTGAATTTAAAACTACGCCTTGTTCACGCACACTGGGAGGACGCAAAAGCAAGGTCGCAAAATTGCCGTCTAGGAGAGCTCTTAGTTCACCCAGAAATTGCTGCCATGGTGGCGATTCCAACAAGCCGTGGTAAATCGAATGAATTACCGCATCGGTCTGCGAAGAAAGCTCTAGATCAGCCATAAGGTGCGCGGGCCACGTTGTAAAATGTGACCCGATTCTAAAGCCTCTCCGTTCCGAATTCACTACCCCTTGCTAAACGAAACATCTAGCACTCCTTCAACATGATATTGAAGGAGCACTAGTGGGGTAAATATTCTCCACCATTTACATCAAGAGCGGCGCCAGTCACTGCGCAGGCATAGTCGGAACCGAGAAATATCGCTGCTTTGGCGCAGTCGGCGTCGTCTGGAATATGGCCTAGAGGAATATTTTTTGAGACTGCCGCTACCTGTTGCTCAACACTTGGGCCACCTGCATCGGCGTTCATTTGTAAATACCCCTCAACTGCTGGCCCCCACATCCACCCCATATACGCAGAATTCACGCGAATATTATAGCCACCAAGCTCTAGTGCTAGATGTGAGGTTGCGCTCGCCAATGCAGCTTTCGATGCGCCGTAGCCACCTTGGGTATGTAAAGGTTTGCGGGTAACCATAGTGTTAATCATGACAATCGCACCGCCGCCCTGCTTTTTCATTTGCGGGATGGTTTCGAGCGTTAAGGCCATTGTGCCAAATAAGTTAACGTCCATTGCGGCACGCCAACTGTCCAAATTCGCAGATTCAATCGGGCCAAATTCCCCTGGATTGTAGGCACTGTTAAAAAGCACATCGATACGACCAAAGCGGGAGATGGTTTTTTCAACTAAAGCTGCGCACTGCTGTCGATCACTGATATCAGTAGCAACTTTTAATACTTCGGTATTTAAACCTAAGGCCATGATCTCTGCCTCAGCCTCGTCTAGCTTACTTGCGGTACGCGCGCACATGGCCACGGCAGCCCCTTGCTTCGCTGCTTCTACCGCTAACTCCTGACCCAGCCCAGGCCCAATACCCGATACAATGACTACCTTGCCTTGTAAAAGCATAATTTAACCCTGCTATTTAAAATTATTAGGAAAACAGAGTATATCTTAGCGGAGTGACCGAGAACGGGCACCACCCATTCGGACGGTGTTTTTAAGTGGCATTGCGGGCTGGAAATAGCAATTTTTTCTTGGCTAGCGCACATCGTGATGCTCTGCAAAGTGAGCAATGCTTTAGCGGCAGTAATCAATTGCCAAGATGGCTATGTAAGATCAATAACTTTACGCATATTTTGTGAGATTGTCGTAGCAATTTGCTTCGCACGCTCTGTTTTTGGACCGCTGAAATCACGATCGGCAACGTAGACAAAATAACCTAACCATTGCGTAAAGTCGTCAGCTAACAAAGCCTGTTTAGCGTTCAACTCTCGGTGAATATTCATTGTGTGCCGATGGTAGTCATTTTTACCCAATAACAGTTTTTCCCAGTACGCCCTTATGCGTGGAAAATGCTCGCGAATATCGATATTAGCAACGTCAGTAAATATCGGTGCCAAGCGATCATCGTTCAACAAACATTCATAGAAGGCCTCGACGAACGCGGCGATATGCTCGGGTGTATCGAGATCTGGCTTTCTATTTTGCGGACTATGTGAAGACATGATACTAGCTAGATTCTGTCATTGAGCTGAGCGAGCAAGATTGACGTGTCAATATTGCTCGCAGGTGACGACTATCGTTTCTTTCTTTCCGACTTGGCTTTAGCAAAACGCATAACGCGCTGCTTTCGTTCTACTTGCCTTTTGGTAAGCTCATTCTTCTTACCTTCAAAGGGATTTTCAGAGGTTTTGAATTCAATTTTAATCGGCGTACCCATCATCTTTAATTCGCGCCGGAAGGTCTTTTCCAAATAGCGGGTGTAGCTGCTCGGTACTTTCTCGGTCTGGTTACCGTGAATCACAATAATGGGTGGATTCTGTCCACCGGGATGCGCGTAGCGAAGCTTGATCCGCCTGCCGTTAATCATTGGCGGCGAATGATCATGCACCGCGCCCTCTAATATCGTTGTTAACATCCGAGTCTGCAACTGACGAGTCGCTGACTCATAGGCCTTTTCGACCGACTCGTAAAGGTGACCAACACCTGTGCCGTGAAGTGCAGAAATAAAGTGAATTTCGGCAAAATCGATAAACTGTAAACGCCGGTCCAATTCTTTTTTAATCTTGTCCTTTTGATCAGCGGTAAGGCCATCCCATTTATTAATGCCCACGACCACAGCGCGCCCAGAGTCGACTACTTGGCCCAAGAGATGTAGGTCTTGATCAACAATGCTCTCACGGCCATCCATAACCAAAATGACCACGTTGGCGTCTTCAATCGCTTTCAGGGTTTTTACAATTGAGAATTTTTCTACGGCTTCAGAGATATGCTTACGCTTACGAATCCCAGCGGTGTCGATAAGGGTATACGCTTCACCCTCTCGCTCGTAATTTATATATACGCTGTCGCGAGTTGTGCCTGGCTGGTCGTAAACAACAACGCGATCTTCTCCCAGCATTCGATTCACCAGGGTCGATTTACCTACATTAGGACGCCCCACCACGGCAATTTTCTTTCCGGTTGCCAGCGCGGCCTGCTTGTCCTCTGCCTCCTGAGGGAATTGCGCGAGCACATCATCCATCAAGGAGCGCACGCCCTTACCTTGGGTCGCCGTTAATGGATAAATTTTTGCGGCGCCGGTTTTGTAGAACTCGGCCTTTGCCACTTCAGCGTCGGTGCCATCAACCTTGTTTGCGACGAAAAACACCGGTTTTGAGCAACTGCGAATATGCTTGATTAAGCCCTCATCCGCCGGCATGAGACCGGCTCGCGCATCTAACATAAGCAAGACAGCATCGGCTTCATCGATAGCTTGTTTAGATTGCTGCGCCATTGGACCGTCAATGCCGACTTCGTCACCATTAATACCGCCGGTATCAATAACAATATAGCGGCGATTACCATGACTGGCTTCGCCGTATTTGCGGTCGCGCGTTAATCCAGGGAAATTCGCCACCAAAGCGTCGCGGCTTTTGGTAAGCCGGTTGAACAGAGTTGATTTACCGACATTGGGCCGGCCTACCAAGGCAATAACAGGAACCATAATTCTATTTAACTCTGATCAGCGCTCGGCCGAATAACAATATGTTTACTTAACGGTCTTGCAGTTTGTACGCGATTAACTCGCCACTATTGCCGTAGACGTATAGCAGTTTTCCATCAGCCGTCATCGGCGCGCGAAGACCATCACCGTCGACTTTAGTGCGTGCAAGCAAATGGCCATCTTCCCGCGCCAACATGTGCAAATACCCTTCAAAATCGCCAACCCCAATGGCGCCCTCGAAAGCAACAGGCTCAGTCAGTTCACGGCGCGCTAAAACGGTTTGCGTCCACAGTGCGCCTTGCCCGTTGTCGTCGATAGCGTTTACGCTACCATCTGAGGTCACCACAAATACCTTACCCAAATTATCTGTCGCGCCGACGTAGCTAGAGGTATCCTTTACCCACAATGGGCGTCCGCTGCGAATATCGATCGCCATGACTTGTCCCTGGTAGCCGGTAGCGACGACGGTCTGACCGTCTTCCATCACCAACAAACGACCATCAACATCAACTAAACGCTCAATTTCAGTACTGCCCTGCGGCACGGAAATACGCTGTTCCCATAGTTCACTTCCGTTATCGATATCAAACGCAATAACGCGACCGTTCGCAAATCCGATCATCGCGATATCGCCAACTACTTTAGGAGTGCTCGTGCCGCGCAAGGTCAAGCGTGGAACTTGAGATGCGTAGCTCCACAGCAATTTACCATCGTCAAAATTAAGCCCCTGCACTTCACCGGCATAGGTTTGCACGACAACGACACTGCCATTACTTTGCGGCGCAGCCAAAACTTCACTGTTTACTGCTACGCGCCAGACGATATCGCCGGAGATACGATCAATAGCGACAACTTCGCCATCAGATGTGCCGATGAACAGCAGCGTTCCAGAGACGCCCACACCACCGGCAATTCTAAGATCGTAAGATTTTTTCCAAACCTTCTTACCGCTGGACTTTTTCAGAGCGGCCATTTTACCGTTGGACGAAGCGATAAAAATCTCATCTCCATCAATCACCGGGGTTATACGATGGTATGCCTCAGCTTGACCGTCACCCAATGAATAGGACCACACTTCTTTGAGCTTTTTTTCTGCTTTGAAGTCAGTCAATTTAGCCGGCTCACGACTAGTAGGGTCGGAGGCGCAGGCCACCATCATCGCACTTGCCAGCAATATACTGACCGCAGAAATAAACCGCATTACTTCGCCCCCTCTACAGCAGTCTTGGCTGCAGATAAGTCATTAATTTTCATTTCTAACATTGCATTATTAACCGGTGCTTCCTGCGTGCGAGCCAAGGATCTAGCACGCTGGTATGCTGCCAAGGCAGCTGCCTTATCGCCCTGTGCAAACGCAACATCACCTTCAAGTTCCGCCGCCTCTGCCGCATAACCCGTGCTGGCTAGTCCGCTCAAATAAGCAGTCGCTTTGCCGTATTCTTTTTGCGAATACAGTACCTGCGCTAAACGAATTTCAGTTTGCGCCTTTATCTGCGCACTCGGGCCCTGTTTTAAAACCCATTCGAGCTCAGCCGTTGCCGCCGCATAATCGCCGCTTTTTACCGCGTATTTCGCTTTAAACAAGGCAGCGAATTGGCCGTAACTCAGGCTCGCAAAGCGGTCTTTCAATGTGTCAGCCAAATGCTGAGCCGTACTTAAACTACTGCCATCGCGCTGCACGGCGGCGTCAGCTATCAACAAATTATCAAATAATGCTGAGGCTTCGCCTGCTTGCGTTTCCTGATGCCCCTGCCAGCCCCTCCAACCAAATACAATGGCCAACGCGAGCGCGATACCAAAGACGGTGGACTTTCCATTTTCTTGCCACCATCTTTTAATGGCTTCGATTTGTTCTTCTTCTGTGCGATACGTTTCCACTAAACTTCCTCTCCGACTTGTCCGGTCGCGTTTAAAAATGATTCTTAGAAATATGGTTAACCAGTTCCGCCAATGCGACTAACTGCTGCTCACCCTGCCCAGCGCGAAGTGGTTTAACCGCCGCTTCGCCGCCTTGCAATTCATCTTCTCCCAATACCACCGCCAGTGAAGCGCCTGATTTATCCGCTTTCTTAAACTGACTTTTAAAGCTGCCGCCACCGCAATTAATCAGCACTTTTACCGACGGCATGGCATCGCGTAATTGTTCTGCAATTTGCAACGCCGCAATGTCCGCTTTTTCACCCACTGACACAATAAAAATATCAGCTTGAGGCTGAATTTCAGGTGCGACATTTAAGGTTTCAAGCATCAGTACCAAGCGCTCAATACCCATTGCAAAACCAACGGCTGGGGTAGCCTTGCCTCCCAGCTGCTCAACTAAACCATCGTAGCGACCACCGGCGCACACCGTGCCCTGTGCACCTAAGCTATCGGTAGTCCATTCAAACACTGTTAAACCGTAATAATCTAGGCCTCTCACTAACTGAGGGTTCAATGTATAAGGAATACCCACAGCGTCTAAGCGTGCGCACAATCCCTCAAAGTGGCTGCGCGAAATATCATCTAGATAATCACTTAGTACCGGTGCAGCGACTAGCAGTTCCCGAGTATTAGGATCTTTGCTATCGAGTACCCGAAGTGGATTAGTCTCTAAGCGCCGCTTGCTGTCTTCATCTAGCTCATCTTGAAAGCCGCGCAAGTAGTCAACCAGCGCCTGGCGGTAATTGGCGCGCGACTCGGCATTACCGATGCTGTTTAACTCAAGAGTCAGTGCATCACTAATACCAAGTTCTCGCCACAAACGAGCTGTCAGTAAGATAAGCTCTGCGTCTATGTCTGGACCAACCATCCCAAAGGTTTCAACACCAATTTGATGAAATTGGCGCAGCCGGCCTTTTTGTGGACGTTCGTGGCGGAACATCGGGCCGGTATACCATAAACGCTGAATCTGATTATGCAGCAAACCGTTTTGATCACATGCGCGAACACAGCTCGCCGTACCCTCTGGACGCAAGGTCAAACTGTCGCCGTTGCGATCGTCAAAGGTATACATTTCTTTTTCTACAATATCAGTGACTTCACCGATAGATCGCTTGAAAAGCTCGGTGTGCTCAACAATCGGAAAACGAATTTCACTATAACCATAACGAGCAAGTACATCGCGCACGCGCGCTTCCACATACTGCCAAACCGGCGTTTCGGTGGGCAGAATATCATTCATACCGCGAATTGATTGAATACGTGCCAAAACTATTCCCTATCGACCAAATTTACGAATAAAAGCGCCAAAACATGGCTTAGCTGCGCGCAATGAGGTCTTTGTCTTGTTCTTGTTTAAGAGCGACCTTTTCGCGAATTAACTTTTCAAGATGGTCGATCAATACATCGTTCTTTACCTTGTGATCTGGCTTGCCGCCCACATACACTAAATTATTCGGCGTACCGCCAGTGAGGCCAATCTCCGCCTCTTTTGCTTCACCTGGGCCGTTTACAATGCAGCCGATTACCGCAACGTCCAGTGGCGTGGTCACGTCGTCAAGTCGTGACTCCAATTCATTCATGGTGCTAATCACATCGAAATTCTGCCGAGAGCAACTCGGGCAAGCAATGAAATTAATGCCCTTGGTACGCAGCTTGAGACTCTTTAATATCTCATAGCCAACTTTCACTTCCTCTACTGGGTCTGCCGCCAATGAAACGCGGATCGTGTCACCGATACCGTCCATTAGCAGTAATCCTAAGCCCACTGCCGACTTAACCGTGCCGCCTCGCAGACCACCCGCCTCGGTGATACCAAGGTGCAAAGGCTGCTCTATCTGAGATGCAATCTGCCGATAAGCCGCCACCGCCATAAACACATCGGAGGCCTTCACACTTAATTTAAAATCTTGAAAATTCAGCTTATCGAGAATATCGATATGGCGCATAGCAGACTCGACCAAGGCCTCAGGCGTCGGCTCACCGTATTTACGTTGCAGTTCCTTTTCTAAGGAGCCCGCGTTAACACCGATTCGAATCGGAACATTGTGAAATTTCGCGGCATCGATAACCTCACGGACTTTTACTTCACGGCCGATATTACCCGGATTTATCCGCAAGCAATCGACACCGTACTCCAATACTTTCAGCGCAATTTTATGGTCAAAATGAATATCAGCAACCAGTGGCACAGACACTTGTTTACGGATCTCACGAAATGCTTCCGCGGCCTCCATACTGGGAACCGAGACACGCACAATATCAGCACACGCCGCCTCTAAACGCCGGATCTGCGCGACAGTTGCAGCGACGTCACAGGTTTCTGTGTTTGTCATACTTTGTACAGATATTGGCGCATCACCGCCAACAGCTACATTACCGATATGAATCTGCCGAGATACTCGGCGTTTTATCGGAGATGCCATTTTCATAATTCACCTACTTGTACACGCACCACGTTACTCTTTGCCAATTCTTTTAGCTCAACCAAACGCTCATTGTAATACATCGACACCGCAGGCCAGTATGCTGTACTAAACGTGACCGGGCCCTGCAACTTGAATTGCAAAACCTCGCCCTTTTTCTGCACACCACTTACCACCACACTGTTGTAAGCGTCACGTAACTCTAACCACACATCCTCAGTGAGCTTGAAGGAAAGCTCGGCAATTTCACCTACAACTACCGGCACATCAACTTCTTCGGGTTTAACTGGCTCGCCTCCCAATAGCGATTCACCGAGCGACGGCGACTTCCGCAACACCGGTAGTACCGGTAGCTGTTGCTCTAAAACAACAACGGATAGCGCTTTTTTTTCCGGACCGGAAAATATCCAATAGGACAACGACCAAATTAACAGAGCCACAATTAGCGCCAAAATAAAACCCGCGTGGCCAGGCGCCTGAACCTTACCGGGGACTTGAACATGGCTTCGCTGGTTGCTCTGCTCTTCACGACGGCAAATCCGATCGCAGTCGCTCAATAAAGGTGCTTCATCCAAGCCCATGTACCGCGCGTAACTTTTTATGTAACCGCGCGCAAATAGCGGTGAATTGAAACGGGAGTAATCGTTTTCTTCTATCGCCTCGACATAGCTATTTAATAAATTCAGTGCTTCGGCAGTTTCGAGCACCGACTTACCCGCGCTTATGCGCGCTTCGTGTAATACTGATCCCGGCGGCCCGGGGTAACTATTCTTTGGTCCCGGCATATTAAATCCTTAGCGGCTACCCTGCTGTTTTTGTTTCATATACGCTTTATACAGCAGGTATTCCTCAGATTTTGGATACAAATTTTTCAAGGCCAAGGCAAAACTAGCATGCGAATTTTTGTCATCAAACTTGTCTGCCAAGCGAATACCCAACCACAGCGCCGCGGCATTTTGGCTTGGGTTTTTGCTTAGGTAGGCATCGTAAAAACGCTGTGCATCCGCAAATCGTTCCATACGGAAATACACTTCTGCCAATGACATGAGTACCGCCGCATCGTCACCCTGCATCAGGAAAGCACGCTTGAACGCGTCTTCGGCTTTAGTTAACTCATTTAATTGCAAATAACAGCGACCCAGATTGACAAAAGCTTCAACACGACGCTCATACAGTAGCTCTTGCACTACAACTTCAAGCTGCGTCGCCGCTTCCGCATAGCGTCCGCGAGCATACAAAAACGCTGCATAATTATTGCGTACCCTAGAGGCTGTTGGTGCCGCGCTAATTGATCGCAAATAATATTGTTCAGCTAACTCAAGCTCGCCGGTATTCTGAAAAACTAAGGCTAATGCCTCTAAAGTTTCGGGGTTATTTTTGTCTTCCGCCTCAACATACTGTAAATGGCGTTTAGCCTGATCCCAATTACCTTGCGCGATATAGCTTCGCGCAAGTTGCAAAGAAGTTTCAAAGGCTTTTTTATCATCTAATTTCGATGCGAAGCCGCCGCTTTTGGTTGTCACGCAAGCAGACAATAACAACGAAGAGATGAGCATTACCGATATCAGGGGTAATACCTTGATGCCTTTTATTCTTAACAACGACATGCAGTATGCTCCCAAAAATTTAGACCAAGCGAATAGGCTGTTCTAACTCCGCCCTTTGGCGATGCCGCTCACTGCGCTTGGTACGATCTTGCACTTGCCCTGCTAACTGTCCGCAGGCAGCGTCAATGTCATCACCGCGCGGCGTTCTCACAGTAGTTACATAGCCCGCTTCCGTCAGAGTCAGCCAAAAGCGGTTAATCGCATTTTTGCTGGGGCGCGCGTAATTCGACAAAGAAAAAGGATTAAACGGGATTAAATTAATTTTACACGGCAGCTCCCGAAGCACTTCTGCCAATTGTTTAGCGTGCTCGATACCGTCGTTAACGCCTGCGATCAGTGTGTACTCAATCGTCACTACACGGTGGGTGTCTTCTTGCTTAGCAAGATACCGCTTACACGCCTCGAGTAATTCCGCGATAGGGTATTTCTTGTTAATAGGCACAAGCTGACTACGCAATTCATCATTCGGGGCGTGCAGTGAGATCGCAAGCGACACTGTTGACACGTCACCCAGCCTGTCCAACATTGGCACAACACCTGATGTACTTAAGGTGACACGTCTCTTGGACAGACCGTAGCCGAAATCATCCAGCATCAAGCTCATGGCTTCAACGACGTTGTCAAAATTTAGCAGTGGCTCGCCCATACCCATCATCACGACATTGGTGACAATACGCTTATTACCGGAATTAAATCCGTCAAAGGACTTTATCGCCAACCAGACCTGGCCGATGATTTCAGAGGCGGTCAGGTCCCGCATAAAACCTTGCTTACCGGTTGCGCAAAAGCTGCAATCTAAACTGCAGCCAACCTGCGATGACACACACAAGGTGCCGCGCTGGCCATCTGGTATAAGGACCGTTTCAACCAGATTGTTCCCGCCAACTTCAACAGCCCATTTACGAGTGCCGTCGATGGAATCTAATTGTTTAACAATATTGGGCGGACGAATCTCGGCAAGCTCCTGAAGCTTAGCGCGCAAGGGCTTGCCGAGATTGGTCATCTCATCAAAATTGTCGATCCCCGAGTGATGAATCCACTTGAGGATCTGTTGGGCACGAAACGGCTTTTCACCAATAGAAGTGAGGTACGCTTCCATATTTTTGCGCGACATGCCGAGCAAATTCACTTTGCTCTGCTGAACAACCGCTGTTGGTGCTTCCATTATCGTGCCCTGCAATGAGCGAAAACGTAATTAAACGCGTTCACACAACTCACTGGTAGAAAAGAAGAATGCGATTTCACGTGCAGCTGACTCTTCTGAATCTGAACCGTGTACCGCGTTAGCGTCGATTGACTCAGCAAAATCTGCGCGAATAGTGCCAGGCGCCGCTTCTTTAGGGTTAGTTGCGCCCATAAGTTCGCGATTCTGTAAAACCGCGCCTTCGCCTTCAAGAACTTGCACAGTAACTGGGCCAGAAGTCATAAAATCAATCAGCGCCGGAAAAAACGGACGACCTTTATGTTCGGCATAAAAACCTTCAGCCTGTTCGCGGCTCAAGCGCAACATTTTTGCAGCGACAATGCGCAGGCCGGCTTTTTCAAAGCGGCTGTAAATTTCGCCAATAACATTTTTGCTAACAGCATCAGGCTTAGCAATGGAAAGGGTGCGTTGAACGCCCATCGGTCTTTCTCCAAAAAGTAAAACAAGAACAATTCGAGCAACAAGATTGCCCGTTACGAAAAATCGTAGAATTATACGCGTATTAATAGCAAATAGGTACGCGAGAGAGAGTATGACAGCGAGTTCTGGGCTGCGTTTCGGAAAACTCCTCCCAGATCTCGCTTTTAGTGTGATCGGACGGCTTGCGCGGCGCTCGAAAAGCAAAAACAGCCGAACTAGTCCTGCTCTTCAATCCATGCTGCCTGAATGGCTTCAAGCACCTTCTCACCGCAGCGCTTTGGGTCATCATCAAAATCGTCCAAGCCCATCACTTTGTCTCTTAAGTCTACAAAGTTGATATGAATTGGATCTACTTCTGGGAATTTATCGGCAAGTTCAATACCAATATCTAATACATCAGTCCATTTCAGACTCATTTCGACACACCTTTTTTACAAAGCCCACGGCTTAATGACGTTCAGAAACCATGTTTATCGTGTAGCGCGGCACTTCCACAACTAAATCGGTATCGCCAACCACAGCCTGACAACTCAAACGTGAGTCAGGCTCCAAGCCCCACGCTTTATCAAGCATATCCTCTTCAAGCTCATCCGCCTCATCTAGAGACTGAAAGCCTTCTCGAACAATGATATGACATGTGGTGCATGCGCAGGACTTTTCGCAGGCGTGCTCAATATCGATACCATTCGCCAACATAACATCACACACCGTTTCACCCGGGGTGGCGTCCAACACATCGCCTTCCGGACACAGTGCTTCATGGGGTAGTACTACAATGCGTGGCATGCCCGCTTCCTTAAATTTCATCGACTCGCCGACCGGCGAGTGCTTGGTTAATACTGGCGTCCATACGGCGCTCGGCGAAGACTTCGCTCGCCTTACCGACAATTTCAATATGTTTAGCTATGCTGGCGACCGAACCTTGCTCACGCTCGCGATGCAGAACCTCCATCTTAGCCAACAACTCACGCTGCTCATCTTCGCTCAACATGGCTTCGCCATCCTTAAGCAGTGCCGCAGATAATGCCTGCAGCAGACCCTCGGCCTCGATTTGCTGTTCGCGCAAGGCTCGCGCCTCTTTGTCATCCGCCGCAGAGGCCCATGACTGCTGCAACATATCGGCGATATCGGTATCACTCAAGCCATAGGCCGGTTTCACTTCGATACGACTTTCAGAACCCGTGCTTTCCTCTCTAGCGCTCACGCGCAACAGGCCGTCGGCATCAACTTGGAACATCACCTTAATCCGCGCCGCACCGGCAACCATTGGCGGAATGCCCTGCAACTCAAAGCGCGCCAATGAGCGACAGTCATCTATCAACTCTCGCTCACCCTGCACAACATGGATAGCCATCGCCGTTTGGCCGTCTTTAAACGTTGTAAACTCCTGCGCCATGGCAACCGGAATAGTGGTATTGCGGTGAATAATTTTCTCAGTGAGCCCGCCCATGGTTTCAATACCAAGGGACAATGGAATAACATCCAGCAGCAGCATTTCGTCGCCGCTGCGATTACCGACCAATTGATCAGCTTGCAGGGCCGCCCCTAGGGCAACCACTTTATCAGGGTCTAGATCAATCAGCGGTTCACGACCAAACCATTCTGCAACCCGCTCCCTAACACGGGGCACCCGAGTTGAGCCGCCCACCATCACCACATTATGAATATCGTCACTGCGCAGCTTGGCATCGCGCACGGCGCGCTTACAGGCGCGGATCGCCTTATCTATCAGCGGATCAACCAAGTCGTTAAACTGCTGCCGACTAAGCGTAGAGCTGATATCCGCCAGAGCCAGCTCAACCTCGTTTGCACTAGAAAGCTGCTCTTTTGCCTGCCGCGCTGCGGTCAATAAACTGCGCTGCTGAAACACATCGAGACTGTCGAGTTTATGCTCAGCGACAAACCACTGCGCCAGCGCGTGATCGAAATCATCGCCCCCTAAGGCTGAGTCGCCGCCAGTAGAGAGCACTTCAAAGACACCCTTAGTGAGCTGCAACACCGAAACATCGAAGGTGCCACCGCCTAAATCAAATACCGCAACAGCAACTTCATCCTGCTGATCAAGCCCATAGGCGACCGCCGCCGCGGTGGGTTCATTTAACAGACGAAGGACGTTCAAGCCGGCGATTCTTGCCGCATCTTTTGTTGCTTGGCGTTGGGCGTCATCAAAATAGGCCGGTACGGTAATGACCACACCGGTCAGCTCTCCACCAAGCGTTTCCTCTGCTCGCTGGCCAAGGGATTTGAGAATTTCCGCTGACACCTGCACCGGTGAAACATCGCCCGCCCGTGTGCGAATTTTAACCATATCCTGCCCTAAATCGAGCAGTTCATACGGTGACATCTTCACACCAGTGACATCCGTCACATCAGCAAAAGAACGCCCCATTAAGCGCTTAATCGACATCAGGGTATTCACAGGGTCGCTACTCGCACCCGCCAGCGCTTTCTCTCCGACTTCGATGCTCGCTTCTTCGCCATAAAGCACCACCGACGGCAGCAAATGCGCGCCATCAATATCCGCCAGCGTTTGTGCCGAGCCATTTCTGACCGTGGCCACTAGTGAGTTGGTGGTACCCAGATCAATTCCAACCGCCAGCTTACGCTGGTGCGGCTCGGGGGTTTGTCCTGGTTCTGAAATTTGCATCAACATAAGTGCTGTTTGGGCTCCCGGCGACGATAAGCGCCTTATTTAATAATCTAGCAATTCACTTTCTTTCAATTCCGCTTCACTGCGCAATTTTTCTAAAAACTGTAACTTGGCATAGCTGGCCAAGGACTCGTCGAATTGCTGCTCAAGGTAAGATGCGGAAAATATCGATTTTTGCTGATCTGCCGCGGCGTCTAGGTCGCGATAAAACGCGTCTAATGCCGCCTCTGGATCGCTGGCACTTTGCAATTCCGACAACTCCTCACGAAGCTGCATCTGCTGCATCAAAAACTCGGGATCGCGAAACGTGGTTGACGACATGTCACTATCCACCCCAGCCAACTTCAGAAGATAAGCCGCACGACGTGTGGGCGAAACCAAGGTTTCATACGCCTCGTTAATTTGCGACGAATATTGCACGGCACGCAAGCGCTCCCGCTCGCTCGCACCTGCGAATCGATCTGGGTGAGCTTCACGCTGAAGATCGCGATAACGACGACTGAGATCCGCCTGATTGACCTCATAGCTCTGCGGCACAGCCAGCAAAGCGAAGTAATTTTCCCGAGGATTAAATTCTGACATAGGATTATGGCCGGCCGGCGGAGCCGCTAGACGGTGAAACTTTCGCCGCAGCCACACTCAGCCGACACATTGGGGTTATTAAATTTCAGGCCTTCGTTTAGACCTTCTTTCACAAAATCCAATTCGGTGCCATCGAGATATACCATGCTTTTAGGATCGATATAAACCGCTGCGCCGTCACGCTCAAAGACCTGATCTTCGGCCTGCGCTTCGTCAACAAACTCCAGCACATAGGCCATACCGGAGCAGCCAGACGTGCGCACACCGATACGAATACCTAAGCCGCGACCACGACCGTCGATCTGCCGCTTAATGTGGCCTGCCGCCGCGCTACTTACTGAAATTGGCATTTATCTCTCCCCAGCTGCGATTCAGGACGCAGCTTTTTTCTTGCGATAATCTGATACCGCTGCTTTGATCGCATCTTCCGCCAACACTGAACAGTGAATTTTCACCGGTGGCAGCGCCAATTCCTGCGCTATTTCAGTGTTTTTAATGAGTTCAGCTTCTTCCAAAGTCTTACCCTTTACCCACTCGGTTAGCAGTGAGCTAGACGCAATCGCAGAACCGCATCCGTAGGTTTTAAACTTGGCGTCTTCGATAATACCCTGCTCATTTACCTTAATTTGCAAGCGCATTACGTCACCGCAAGCAGGCGCACCCACCATGCCGGTACCAATTTCGTCTGCGCCATCGTCAAATTTACCGACGTTGCGCGGATTCTCGTAGTGATCGAGTACTTTTTCGCTATATGCCATGATGTCGTCCTCTCTCTGAGTAGCTTAATGAGCCGCCCATTCAATACTGTCCAAATCTACGCCATCTTTGTACATATCCCACAAAGGTGACAATTCCCGTAACTTATCAACTGCGCCACGAACCTGCTTAATCGCATAATCCACTTCTTCAGGTGTCGTGAAACGCCCGAAAGAAAAGCGCAGCGAGCTGTGTGCTAGCTCGTCATTCAAACCAAGCGCACGCAGCACGTAAGAAGGCTCTAAGCTGGCCGATGTACACGCCGAACCAGACGATACCGCCAGGTCTTTCAGCGACATAATCAATGACTCGCCTTCAACATACGCAAGGCTGACATTCAGATTGCCCGGCAGGCGCTGTTCAAAATCGCCATTAATATGCACTTGCTCAATGTCCTTGAGACCATCCCAAAAGCGATTGCGCAAGGCCATTGAATGCGCCGCATCTTGGTCCATTTCTTGACGCGCAATTTCACACGCTGCACCCATTCCCACTATTTGATGGGTTGGCAAGGTACCTGAACGCATACCGCGCTCATGACCACCGCCGTGCATTTGCGCCTCAAGACGGATGCGGGGCTTGCGACTTACGTACAGCGCGCCAATGCCCTTCGGGCCATACATTTTATGTGCAGACATCGACAGCAAATCGACTTTCATCGTCGCCATGTCGATAGTCACTTTGCCGGCGGTTTGCGCCGCATCAACGTGAAAAACAACGCCATTGGCACGACAGACTTCGCCAATGCCTGCGATATCGTTGATGGTGCCGATTTCATTGTTTGCATGCATGATGCTAACCACAACGGTGTCTTCACGCAGTGCAGCAGCAATAGCTTCTGGTGTAATCAGACCTTTATCGGTGGGGTCCAAATAAGTCACTTCAAAACCTTCGCGCTCGAGCTGACGGCAAGTATCTAGCACCGCTTTATGCTCAATTTTGGAGGTGATAATGTGCTTGCCTTTTTTACTGTAAAAGTGCGCTGCACCTTTGATAGCAAGATTATTTGACTCAGTGGCGCCAGAGGTCCACACGATTTCACGCGGATCGGCATTCAACAGATCGGCAACCTGACGACGGGCATTCTCCACCGCTTCCTCAGCCTTCCAGCCAAATAAATGCGAGCGCGATGCGGGGTTACCAAACACACCCTCGGTGGTCAGACAGGCCATCATTTTCTCTGCAACCCGCGGATCAACCGGGGTGGTTGCGGAGTAATCCAAATAAATCGGCAATTGCATAAACTTATCTCCAAACTCCCGACCTCAGTCGAGAAATACACTAATCTATCGCAGTTAAGGTAATTGACTGCGCACTGCGCGCCCGCTGTAACTGGCGTGCAGAAACATTTTGCACATCGCGCCGCTCAACCAAACTAGCCAAGCTGATGTCGCTTAAAAAATGGTGAATCTGGTCACTTAAATCAGACCACAAATTGTGTGTCAGGCAGGTTTGGCCATCCTGACAATCACTACTACCGGCGCAGCCTGTGGCATCCACACGCTCATCAACGGCGTCGATTATCTCTGCAACGAAAATCGTTTCGCTAGGCCTACTCAGCCTATAGCCGCCGCCTGGACCTCGAATACTAGATACCAAGTCTTTGCGTCGCAGCTTGGCAAACAGTTGCTCCAAGTACGACAGCGAAATATCTTGTCGCCCCGACACATCAGCTAGGCTAATGGGGCCACGGTCACCGTACAGCGCCAAATCCAACATTGCAGTTACTGCGTAACGCCCTTTTGTCGTTAATCGCATAAGCTCACCTACGTTTTTCCACGCTGCAATTATGCAATAACCCAGCAAAACAGTCAACTTTATATCCGATGCTTTTAGTAGGATATAGACCGACTTTGGGGACAGGAATTATAGAGAGTCGCCGCCGCTATCACCATCCTTTAGCTTGGCCTTGCGAACCCAATACTGAGTCGATGTAAGAATGCCGCGCAAAATATTCACTTCCATTTCATCTAAGCGAGTGCGCTGATACAAACGCCGCAGTCGCGTCATCAGTTTTTTAGGCGCTTCTGGCCGTAAAAAATTGATATCGCGCAAGGTTTCTTCCAGATGCACTAAATAGCGCTCTAAATCGTCGGCGCCAGCAACCGGCACATCCCACTCAGCCATCTCATTACTAGTTAATTCGCCACTAAGCTGCGCCATTCGCAGTTCGTAACTCAACACCTGAACCGCCATCGCAATATTCAGTGAGCTGTAGTCAGGGTTTGCAGGGATATGGACGTGCAAGTTGCAGCGCTGTAATTCTTCATTAGTTAAACCGCGATCTTCGCGGCCAAATACCACAGCGACCTTATGGCTTGCTTCAGCTTCTTTATAAGCCCTTTCCATGCAATGACGCGGATCTAATAACGGCCAGGGCACCGTGCGCTCACGAGCGCTGGTACCAATAACGAGCTGGCACCCAGATATCGCTTCAGCCAAGGAGTCGCACACCACCGCGGAATCAAGTAAATCGCCAGCGCTTGCTGCACGCCAAGTGGCTTCGTCATGGGGATACTTCTGAGGTTCAACCAGATACAACTGCGACAAGCACATATTTTTCATCGCCCGCGCCACTGCACCAATATTGCCGGGGTGGGAGGTATTCACCAACACGATGCGGATGTTATCTAGGGCAGTGACAGACGAAGATTGCGGGTTCAAATTCTGTGAACTCATAGTAGGGGCTCTTTTTAGGAGCCGCGCATTCTAACAGAAGCCAGCAGCTAGGTCAGCGATTCCAACGCAAGTGCAAGATAAGCCCGACCTCCTGATCGGATGCCAAAAAACCCTCACAAATCGCGATATCTGCAATAGCGGCAAGATCATCATCGCAGTAAATAAGCGGCAAGGTGTCGCGCCGCCACGGCGGCACACCCCACTCCTGCAATAAGTTCTTTAGGGATTTGCTGTGCGCATGACCCGCAATACGACAGCGCTCACCGCCGCGCCGGAATCGAACGGTGACATTCCCACGGGGAACAAACTTGCCACCGGCACTGCTGCTAAGACGCCCCAGCCCGCTAATTTCGCATTCACCACCACGCCAATCGAAAATGCGCTCACTATCAAAGCGCCCTGAAACAGACTCCGGCACACAATAAAGACGGCCGCGAAAGGCCCTTAATGTCATCGCCTTATTCACGACAAATATTGGCTGGCTATCATTACTCGAATGCAAAAACTGTTCAGCCAACTCGCGAGTTTGAGCCTGATCTAAACGCTGCTCAGTGCGCAACAATACAAATTGACGAAGCAATGCCCGCTGACGACTAGTATCAAACTCCCTCAGTTCAGCAAGCTTAAGGTTACCGTCCTCATCGCTTAATTTAGCAATATCGGCATTGAGATAGGAGTCTAACAGTAGCGATGTTTCAGCCTGCAAGGCCGCTGCAGCAACAATAGTATTGCGGTACATTGGCCAAGCCTCAGCGACAACAGGCATCACCCGATGACGTAAAAAATTCCGGCGATAGTGCCAGTCACTGTTACTGGGATCTTCAATCCACGCCAAACCTTGAGAGTTAGCATAGGACTCAAGCACAGCGCGACTGACATCCAGTAGCGGCCGAACCAAGACACCGCTCCCCACACGGCGAGTCACCGGCATAGCGGCAAGACCGGCAGCACCCGCGCCGCGAAGCAGGCGCAGAAAAAAAGTTTCTACTTGATCATCTTGATGGTGCCCTAATAACAACACGCTATCATCGTCAATAAGCTCTTCAAAGACCCGATAGCGCGCTTCTCTGGCAAGACTTTCGATCCCTTGACGATGACCGTGGACTTCAACCAAGCGAGCCTGAAATGAAATACCATATTGTTTACAGACAGCCTGACACTGCTCCGCCCAATCTCCCGACGCAGACTGTAATTGATGATTTATGTGGATCGCAGATAATTCAGGGAAAGTGTCGCCGCGGCGCAGCGCGCTCTGCTGCAAGCACCAAACAAGATGAAGTAAAACGTGGGAATCGAGTCCGCCGCTATAGGCGATAACCCAACGCCGGCACCGCAAATAGGGTGCCAGCGCAGTCGAGGCAGTGGACAGCAGATCAGTCATAAACACTCCGCGCCCCTAAACTGCTTAGTTGGCGGACTTATGTCGACGAAGCTTAACTAACACCGTATGACATTAGGCGCTCGTAGCGGGTATCTAGCAGCTCTTTCTCCGACAAGCCCTGCAGGCGGGTAATCTGAGCTGCAATGTGATCGCGAACTCGAGAAGCACACAAGTCGATATCACGATGGGCGCCACCACGGGGTTCCGGAATAGTTGCGTCAACGATACCTAGCTCTTCAAGCACGGTAGAGGTCAAACCCATCGCCTCTGCCGCATCCGGCGCAAACTCAGAGCTCTTCCAAATGATATTTGCGCAGCCTTCTGGAGAAATAACAAAGTAAGTTGAATATTGCAGCATGGCGATATGGTCACCCACACCGATACCCAGTGCGCCACCTGAGCTACCCTCGCCAATAACAACGCAAACAATCGGTGTTTTCAGACGAGACATGACCGCCAGATTTTGCGCGATAGCCTCACTGATTCCACGCTCTTCACTGTCTATACCGGGGTATGCGCCAGGGGTATCAATTAAAGTCACAATCGGTAAATGATAGCGTTCAGCCAGTTCCATCAAGCGGAGCGCTTTGCGGTAGCCTTCCGGCTTCGGCATACCGAAGTTGCGTTTCACTTTCTCGGTAACACCGCGACCTTTTTCTTGGCCAATAACCATCACCGGCTTGCCATTAAGCTTACCAATACCGGCAACGATTGCGGAATCGTCACCAAAATGGCGATCACCGTGCAGCTCATCAAAATCGGTAAAAATACGGCGAATATAATCAAGCGTGTAGGGCCGCATTGGATGCCGAGCAATCTTGACGACATTCCACGGAGTTAGATTTGAAAATATCTTCTCCGTCAGCTTGCTACTTTTTTCACGCAGCTTGGTGATTTCTTCATTGATGTTGAGGTCGTTGTCACTTCCGACTAGCTGTAGCTCTTCGATTTTGGCTTCCAGCTCGGCAATAGGTTGTTCAAAATCAAGATAGTTCGGATTCATTGCTCTATTTTATTCGCTCGTCAAATTCCGGTACCGCCCACAATTCATAGAGATATATGGGCCCATTCGCAGGGGTGATTATACGTTAATCGTAATTGATCACCACGTTATTTGCGCCACACTCGTCACGTAATCGCAGTAATAACTCATCGTTTGGCAGGATTCGCCAATCCTCGCCCAAGCGGATACGGCACTTTCCCTCTGGCCGCTGGTAGCTAATAACCACCGGACAGCGGCCACCTTTGGCAATATTTAGAGCGCCTTTGAGACGCTCAATGCCCTCATTCTCAAGCGTGGCGCCAGATACAGATATCTGCAGCTCCTTGGCGCTCTGATCCCGCGCCTCGGCAATACTGCGCACCGCCTTAACCCGCATTTTTTTACCGCCGCTGTACTCGTCATTGCTGCAAATACCCTCAACAACAATAACGGTGTCTTTAACCAGTTTCTCTCTACACTCATCATAGGCGTCACTGAACAGGGCCACTTCAATACGCGCGCTGCGATCATCTAATAGTACAAATGCCATAGTATCACCGCGCTTATTTTTCATGGTCCGCATACTCATCACGAGACCAGCGATGGTTTGGGGGTGTTTTTCCGGATTCAGATCGACAATCTTTTTGGGTACAAAACGGCGCAACTCGCCCTCATAATCGTCAATGGGGTGCCCAGTCACGTAAAGCCCGAGGGTTTCTTTCTCGCCCAACAAGCGCTCTTTACTGCTCCAGCGACGCACGTCTTGAAATGGGGCATACACATCGCGACTTACTACCGCCAAGGTCTCGCCAAACAAGTCGGTCATACCGCTTTCAGTATTTTTCGCTGACTGCTCTGCCCCTTGCACTGCTTCTGGCATTGCCGCCATAAGTATGGCGCGATCCTCACCCCAGTCGTCAAAGGCGCCAGAGCGGATTAGCGCTTCCAGTGCTCTCTTATTTACTTTTCGAGGGTCTGTTCGCTCGCAGAACTCAAACAAATTGACAAAGGGACCACCGGCATTCCGCGCGGCAATAATGTTTTCTACCGGGCCCTCGCCCAAGCCTTTTATCGCTCCCAATCCATACACAATCTGGCCGCGGTCGTTCACAGTGAACATATACTCGCCTTCGTTTACCGATGGCAATTTATAGTCCAGCTTCATTTCCCGACATTCTTCGATGAAGATAACGATCTTGTCGGTATTGTCCAATTCCGAGCTCATTACCGCGGCCATAAACGGCGCCGGATAATGTGTTTTCAGCCATGCGGTTTGATAGGAAACCAAGGCGTATGCAGCAGAGTGCGATTTATTAAAACCGTAACCTGCGAATTTCTCCATCAAGTCAAAAATATTGGAGGCGAGCACTTCCGTAAAGCCCTTCTCCACTGCGCCGGCCTGAAACAAAACCCGCTGCTTTTCCATTTCCTCTGGCTTTTTCTTACCCATGGCGCGGCGCAATAAATCGGCGCCACCCAGGGTGTAACCACCCATTTCCTGGGCGATCTGCATTACCTGTTCTTGGTACAAAATAATGCCGTACGTGGGGCCCAAAACCGGCTTAAGGCAATCGTCCTGATACTGCGGGTGTGGGTAGGCCAATTCGGCACGACCGTGTTTGCGGTTAATGAAGTCATCAACCATGCCTGACTGCAAGGGGCCGGGCCTAAACAAGGCCACCAGGGCGATAATGTCTTCGAAGCAGTCTGGCAACAGCCTTTTTATCAAGTCTTTCATACCGCGGGATTCCAACTGGAAAACCGCGGTGGTTTCTGCGCGCTTCAACAGATCAAAAGTTTGTCTGTCCTGCAAAGGAATCGCCATAATATCCAGCGGATCTTCGCCTAGTTTTGCGCGCTGGGCATTCACAATTTTCAGCGCCCAATCGATAATCGTTAACGTACGCAAACCCAAAAAGTCGAACTTAACGAGGCCCGCATCTTCGACATCGCTTTTATCAAACTGGGTTACTAGACCGCCGCCGGTATCGTCACAATAGAGCGGCGCAAAATCGGTCAGTTTGGACGGTGCGATAACGACCCCCCCCGCATGCTTACCAACGCCTCGTACCACCCCTTCGAGCTGCACAGCCATATCCCAAATTTCTTGGGCCGCTTCGTCATTGACTAAGAACTCGCGCAATACTTCTTCTTGTTCATGCGCCTTCGCAAGGGTCATTCCCACTTCAAAGGGAATCATTTTTGAGAGCTTATCCGCAAGCCCATAGGCCTTGCCCTGCACGCGGGCTACATCTCGCACCACCGCCTTAGCAGCCATGGTGCCAAAGGTAATTATTTGGCTTACCGCATCGCGACCATAGTTATCGGCAACGTAATTGATAACGCGGTCTCGGCCATCCATGCAAAAATCGACATCAAAATCCGGCATGGATACCCGCTCCGGATTCAAAAATCGCTCGAACAGCAAGTCGTATTGAATAGGATCAAGATCCGTAATTTTTAAGGCGTAAGCAACTAGTGAGCCCGCTCCCGAACCCCGTCCAGGGCCGACAGGAATATCGTGATCTTTAGCCCATTGGATAAAATCCATCACGATCAGGAAGTAGCCGGGAAACCCCATCTGCAGGATAACGTTTAGCTCAAAATCTAAGCGCTCACGGTATTCTTTTTGATAATCCGCAAACTCGGGTGCCGCACTATCGAACAGAAAATCTAAACGCTCGTCTAAACCATGATGACAAAGTTCGCGAAAAAATTCTTCCTGGGTTTTGCCCTCAGGTATCGGATATTCAGGAAGATAGTAGGTGCCGAGCTGTATAGTAAGATTACAACGCTTGGCAATTTCAACGCTGTTCGCCAAGGCTTCCGGTATATCTGCAAACAGGGCCTGCATTTCTTCTGCACTGCGCAGACATTGTTGTTCACTGTAATTGCGAGGCCGGCGGGGATCATCTAGTACGCGGCCGTCGCGGATACATACGCGCGCTTCGTGGGCGTCAAACTCTTTGGAATCTAAAAATCGTACATCATTCGTTGCGACAACTGGGCAATCCGCTTGTTCAGCCAGCGCCACCGCAGCGTGTAAATAATCATCTTCATTCTGGCGACCAGTGCGCTGTAATTCGATATAAAATCTATCGGGGAATACGCGCAGCCAGCGGGATAAACTCGCCGCCGCCGCATCTTGCTTACTGCCAAGCAATAACTGACCGACATCCCCTTCTCTCGCACCTGACAACGCAATCAAACCTTCATTCGCTTGCTCGATCCAGCTTCGATTGACGTAAGCTCGGCCCTGATATTGACCTTCTAAATAGGCGCGGGAAATCAGCTCGGTGAGATTTCGATAGCCTGTTTGGTTTTGTGCTAGCAAGCAGATGATACTGATCTGATCTGGGTCATCGTCATCGCGAACCAAAAGATCACTGCCGAAAATGGGTTTTATACCAGCGCCTGTCGCCGCCTTCTGAAACTTAATGAGGGCATAAAAATTATTCAGATCAGTGAGTGCAACCGCCGGCATATTAAGGTCGGCAACCCGTCTTACCAGCGCCTTAACCCTTACAAGTCCATCAACGATGGAGTATTCGGAGTGAACCCGCAAATGAACGAACTGATCGGAAATCATTCTTCGGCCTCCAAAATTGCTCGAACTGGCGCATAGCTTCGGCGGTGAATAGGTGTGACGCCTAGTTTTTGTAGTGCGGCTAAATGCACTTTGGTCGGGTAGCCCTTGTGACCCGCAATACCGTAGCCTGGGTAGACAGATTCAAACGCTGCCATTTCTCGGTCGCGGGTGACCTTGGCTAAAATTGACGCTGCGGCAATTGCTGGCACTCGGCTATCGCCTTTAACGACCGCTTGGGCGCGGTAGGGCCAGTTCGGAACTTTATTGCCATCCACTAGCACAAACTCAGGCTGAACTGCCAAACCCGCTACTGCGCGATGCATGGCTAATAGACTTGCTTGCAGTATATTTAGCTCATCAATTTCTGCGACAGATGCGCGCGCAACACAATAACTCAGCGCCTTATCTTTAATTTCAATGAAAAGCGCTTCGCGGCGTTTTTCAGTCAATTTTTTAGAATCGTTTAAACCCACAATAGGATTTTCAGGATCAAGAATAACGGCAGCCGTCACTACATCACCACACAGCGGCCCACGCCCCACCTCATCGACACCCGCTGTTAAATCGGGAACATCAAACTCGGCAAACAGGTCGTCTATTTTAGGCATTGGGCGCTCCGACACACTGCAGCACCACATCAGCGGCGCGCTCACTTGCGCCCCGTGCTAATTGACGGTGAATAATTTGAAACTCTTCGATAAGAGTCTCCCGATGGTTCGCATTATTCAACTGTTCTAATAGCAGCGGACCAATCACTTCCGCACACACTTCATCCTGCAGCAACTCTGGCACTAGGGCGCGCTGCGCTAATAAATTCGGCAGGGAAAAGAATGGCGTTTTAATTAGGCGAGAAAATATCTTGTAAGACCACTTACCAAAGCGGTAAGCAACAACCATAGGACGCTGCAACAATAAGGCTTCAAGACTTGTCGTGCCAGAGGCCATTAACACGACATCTGCGGCAGCCATCACTGTTCGCGACTGACCAAGTACGACCCGCACAGGCAAGTCTTTAGATAGTGCCGCCACCGCTTGTAATATCTGTTGTTTACGCTCGATGTTCGCCGCTGGAATTAAGAATTCAATATTAGGTTGCGCACGTCGTAACCATTGAGCAGTTTCTAAGAATGGCGCAATGAGTTGAGCCACTTCACCACCTCGACTGCCCGGCAAAATTGCCAACACTGGATGCCCATCTTCAACATCTAGCTCCGCTCGTGCCTCGGCTCGCTGATCAACCATAGAAATCTGATCTGCTAAAGGATGACCAACGCAGGTGACGGGAACACCGTGTTCTTGGTAAAAATGCTCTTCAAAGGGGAACAGCGTCAGCATGTGATCAACCGACTTGGCGATATTTTTAATTCGGCCCTGACGCCACGCCCACACCGATGGGCTGACATAGTGCAACGTTTTGATACCGCGTTCGCGCAGAAAGCGCTCAATATTTAAATTAAAGTCAGGTGAATCTATGCCAATAACAATATCTGGCTGCCAGCTCAGAAAATGTAACTTCAACAGACGTCGTAAACGCAGTAATTCCGGCAAGCGCTTGAGGGGTTCGACGAAGCCCATCACTGACAGTCGATCCATCTCACATAGACTTCGACAGCCCTGTTCAATCATCAAGGGGCCGCCAACGCCTTCAAATTGCGCGTCAGGGTAGCGATGTTTAATAGCGCGAATTAAATCAGCGCCTAAAATATCACCGGAGGCTTCTCCAGCGATAATACCGATTCGCATTGCAGTCATAAAATAGCCATGTATCGCGGCCGAACGGCGCGAATTAACGCACGATACCGCGTTGAGATTGTGTCAATGAATCCGCCAACAACTGCACTTCCGGAAACTCGGCCGCAATGGGTGCCATCGCGGTCAACGCTTCGTCTACAGTATTATTTTGACGATAAATAATTTTATAGCAGCGCCGAATTGCCGCGATGCTCTCGGCACTAAAACCTCGTCGCTTAAGCCCTTCACTATTAATAGTTTTGGCTTCTGCAGGGGTGCCGCTAACTGTTACATAGGCGGGCACATCCTTACTGATACCGCAGCCAAAACCGGCAAAGCTGTGGGCTCCGATATGACAAAATTGATGCACCAGCGTAAAGCCGCTCAAAATCGCCCAGTCACCGACATTGACGTGTCCAGCTAAGGCAGCGTTGTTCACCAAGATACAGTTGTTGCCGATAACTGAGTCGTGACCGACGTGAACATAGGCCATCAAAAGATTTTTATCGCCGATAATCGTTTTACCGCGATCTTGAACCGTACCACGGTGGATTGTTACGCCTTCGCGAATAACATTGTCATCGCCAATAATAAGCTCGGTGGGCTCACCTTTGTATTTTAAATCCGGGGTGTCATCGCCAACCGTCGAAAATTGGTAAATGCGATTATTTTTACCAATTTTAGTCGGCCCCATCAGCACCACGTGAGACCGAATTTCCGAACCTTCGCCAATTTCAACGCCGGCACCAACCATTGTCCACGGACCAATTTTGACATTGGCCGCGATCACCGCACTCGGATCAATAATCGCGCGCGGGTCAACTGCAGCTGATGGATGAATATTATCTGTCACTATGGGCGCTGCCGGTCAATACACAGAATTGTTGCAGAGGCCGCCAACTTGTCTTCAACATAAGCTTGGCACTCAAATTTCCATAGCCCCTTTTTGTCAGAGACATATTGCGCTTTTAATATTAATTGATCGCCAGGAATAACTTGGCGTTTGAAGCGCGCCCTATCAACACCGGCAAACATATAAATAGAACCTTCAGACGGCTTTTTATCCAGGGTTTTGAAGCCCAAAATTCCTGCAGCCTGCGCCATTGCCTCAATGATCAACACCCCGGGCATGATCGGTAATTCTGGAAAGTGACCATTAAAATGGTTCTCGTTGCCGGTCACATTTTTTAGCGCGACGATAGATTCGCCCAAGGTTAATTCCAGCACGCGATCAACCAATAAGAAGGGATAGCGTTGCGGCAGGTATTCCTTAATTTCATTAATATCCATCAGCATATCTCAGCTTTCACCCTCATTTTTAATCTTCAATTGCTTTTCCAAGAATGCCACTCGCCTATAGAGCTCATCGAGCTTGCTAAAGCGTGCCGCGTTTTTTCGCCACTCTGTCGATTCAGACATCGCGAAGCTTCCGGAGTAAGAGCCCGATTTTGAAATCGACTTACTCACCAAGCAACGCGCCGTAATGTGAACATTGTCGGTAATTGTAATATGCCCAACTACTCCGACGTTACCGGCCAGTGTACAATTTTTACCAATAACAGCGCTTCCCGCGACTTGGCAGCAACCGGCCATCGCTGTTCCATCACCCACAATAACGTTGTGGGCAATCATAGTTTGATCGTCAAGAATGACATTATTGCCGATCATCGTATTTTCTATTGCGCCACGGTCAATACAGGAATTAGCGCCAATCTCGACCCGGTTCCCTATTTGCACACCGCCAAGCTGATGGATCTTCTCCCAACCTGCCGGACCTGGGGCAAAACCGAAACCATCACCACCAATAACCACACCGGAATGGACAATACACTCGTCGCCGATATTGACACCGTGATAAATCGTCACATTGGCATGAATATAACAGTGCTTCCCAATCCGGCTGCCACGACCAAGCACGACACCCGCCGCAATTACACTGCCCTCGCCGACTTCTGCCCCCGACTCGATTACACAATTAGCGCCGATCGCAACAGAGTCATGAATATTTTCAGCTACGACAACGGCACTCGGATGCACACCAGGACGCGGCTTTTCAAAGGGATCGAACAGCGCGCTAACGCGGGCGTACATTAAATAGGGGTTGTCAGATAACAAACAATTCCCAGTAAAGCCCGCCGCTATATCTGGGTGAAGTATAACCGCGCCAGCTAACGTAGTTTGAAGGCTGGATTTAAACTTACTATTGGACAAAAAACTTAGCTGTTCAGATCCTGCAGTTGCCAGTGAAGCAATACCGCAAAGCTGAGTCGCTGCGTCTCCTCTAAAATCGAGACCTAAAATCGTAGCGAGCTCAGCAAGGCTGAACGTTTTTTGTCCAGACATGGTTTTACTTGGCTTGGTTCAGCTTGTCAGCCACTTTTGCAGTGATGTCGAAGCTGGCATCAGCATGCAGGACTTGCTTACGTGGTAACAATAAACCGATATTTTCGGCCTTGATAAGATCCGGCAGTATTTTCTGAAGCTTCGGACCTAGCTCTTGAAGTATTGACTGTGCTTCTTGCTGATTCGCGGCCTCGATTTTACGAGCCAAATGCTCGCCATCGGTGCGCGCCGTGTCAATTTTGTTCTTGGTGGCCTGACGTTGTTCAACGCTTAAAATATCGAAATCACGCTGAAACTGCTCAACTTGCTTATCATAATTCTTTTTTAATGTTTCCAGTTCAGTAACATTCTTTTTGTATTCACCTTGATTGCGCATTGCGGTCAAACGCTTTTTAGCCAAATCGGTATTTAGTACCGCGGCCTCAACATCAAAAACCGCGATTCGGCCTTCTGCCACCGCGCCACATGCCCACAACACCATAACTGCCGCTGCGATTAATTTGTAAAACTTCATATACAACTCCTGCTGATTATTGTGCTACTAAATAATATATAAATAAGGCTTAAAAACTACGACCCAACGAGAATTGAAATATCTCAGTGTCGTCTATTTTTTCAGGATTTAAGGCTCTGCCCAAGCTAAAGGTGAGGGGACCAAAACCAGTAATCCACGTGACACCAACACCTGCCGACATTCTCAAACTAGAAAAATCTGGCGTAGAACAGTTAAGCTGCGTTGCACCGCACTGCGTGCTAAACACGTTACCGGCATCAAAGAAGAAGCCACTGCGAACAGAGCGCTGATCTTTAACAAACGGCAGTGGGAAGAGCAATTCCATACTACCTTCTACTAATACATTACCACCAAAGGGGTCAGTATCACGTCTAAAGTTATTCGCGCTATCCACCAGCAACAATCCGGTCGCCGGGTCGAGTACGTAGGCGCCTTGGGCCGACAATGCCAAGGCATTGCCCGACGCGTCTATCGCTGTAGCGGCCTGACTAATACGATATATATCTGCATTAGAACTACGTGGGCCTAGAGTATTAGCCCTATACCCACGTACCGAACCGAAACCACCTGCATAAAAATTTTCATAAAATGGTAAATTCTCTAACTCACCATAGCCGTCGCCATAACCTAACTCCGTTCTGAAACGCAGCGTTAAACTATTCGTTAATGGAACGTAGATTTGGCCTTCGTAACCCAGCTTAAAATACTCAAGATCAGAACCAGGTACCGCCACTTCTAATGACAGTGATTGCGAGGCACCTCTTGTTGCTAGTAAGCCGCGGTTCAATGTTGATTGGCGCCAAGATATCCCTGCGGTGAAGTTATTAAACTCTTCGCCATACTTATCCAAAAATCCTTCTTCGCCACTATCAACTAAGGCACTGGATGGCAGGTTGTTAATATCTTCAAGTACTTCGGCAACGGTGTACGTACCAGTAGCTGGATCGAGCTTACTCACAAAATAGTTGTCAATAACATCCAGCAGTCGCGGGCTACTCTTTATTTCTTTTACAGCACTAACACCAGCGTCGATAATCGTGCGATTAAAACCGAGGTCAAAGCCTAAACGCTCAGTTTCTGAAATCGGATAACCAAAATTGACACTTGTTCCGTAGGTATCCGACGTGTAACTAGCAACGTTAATTTCTTCAAAGTCGGTAGTCCGATAAAAAACTGAGAAACCGCGGCTTACACCGTCTTCAGTAAAATACGGATCTAAATAGCTAAAGTTAGCGCTGGTCGCAAAATCACTGCGGGAAACCCCAAATCCAACCTGCTTACCCGTACCGAAGAAGTTATTTTGCTGAATATTTGCACTCAGCAGAAGGCCGCTATCCTGCGAGAAGCCCACACTGGCGCCCAAACTACCTGAACTTTGCTCTTCAACTTTATAGCGAAGATCAATCAAATCATCAGTACCGGGAACCTCTAAGGTATCTACTTTAGCCTCTTTAAAGTAGCCGAGACGCTCCAAGCGGATACGCGATAATTCAATCTTGTCAGCTGACGCTGGTGCACTTTCAATTTGACGCATTTCTCGGCGCAGTACTTCGTCAGATGTCCTTGCGTTACCTTCAAAATCGATACGACGCACATAGGTACGCTTACCTGGGTCAATAAAGAATTTGATGTCTACCGTTTTGTCTTCTTCGTTTTGTTCGGGAATACCGCGAACCTTGGCAAAATTATAGCCTTCGTTACCTAGCCGCTTGGTAATAAATTCCTCAGTGCTCGTGACCAGCGCTTGGGAAAACACCTGTCCTTTCTGAACTAATACAAAACGCTTCAAATCTTCTTCGGGCAGCACTAAATCGCCAGATAGCTCAGCGCTACTAACCGTATATTTATCTCCCTCAATCAAATTCACTGTTATGTAAACAGATTGACGATTCGGGCTAATAGCAACCTGCACGGAATCAGCGTTAAACAACAAATAACCGCGATCCAGGTAATACGAATTTAATTTTTCGAGATCGCCTTTAAGCTTTTCACGCGAGTACTTATTGCTGCTACTAAAGAATGAAAATAAACCACCTGTTTTTAACTCAAAAAGGTCAAGAAGGGTTTCATCGTCATACACCGTGTTACCAACGATATTGATATGCTCAATCGTTGCATTACTGCCTTCATCTATATTAATGCTGATCGACACTCGATTGCGTTGCTCGGCAACCACGTCAGTCTCAATACTTGCGTCATAGCGACCCTGCGACACATACTGCCGAGTCAATTCCATCTTCATACCGTCGAGGGTCGAGCGCTTAAAAACTTGTCCTTCGGCCAGTCCCGCGTTTTTCAAACCATCCAACAGTGCCTCGGTCGCGAGTGCCTTATTACCTTCGAGGTTAATGCCGCTAATCGCTGGCCGCTCAACCACTCGCACCACAAGGACATCGCCATCCATACCAATCTGGATGTCGTCAAAATTGCCCGTACCAAAAAGCGCTCTCGACGCATTTGCCACCGTGCGCGTACTGACTCTATCGCCAATACTTATCGGCAATGCAGAGAACACCGTTTCGGACGATATCCGTTGCAGACCTTCGACACGAATATCTGAAATCGGCAGTGAATTTTGGGCGACAGCGAACAAACTCACCGACCACAGAATAAAACTAAGTGCTAAAAAGCGTTTCATCAACAGCTAAAAACCAAGGCTCTGGGCCAACGCCATAAAACTGACGCTGCCACTGTGTAAGATTAAAAGCATTGCATTATCTTAGAGACTAAAGGCGCAACACATCGTTATATAAAGCAAAAATCATCACAAATACTACTAACACCAGGCCCAGCTGATTCGCCCAGACCTGAACCTGCTCCGCCACAGGCTTACCGGTCAACCACTCTACCAGAGCGTAGACAATATGCCCGCCATCCAGGACGGGAATCGGTAACAAATTCAAAACAGCTAGACTTATACTCAGCAAGGCCAAAAACGTTAGCCATGCAAAAAACCCATACTGCGCCGAAGAGCTCGCCACTTTAGCAATGGTTATCGGCCCGCTCAAGTTTTTCGGCGACAACAGGCCCATCAACATCTTTTTTATTGCCGATAAAGTAAAAGCACTCATCCGCCAGGTTTTGTCAACGGCTGCAACTCCTGCGCCAACAAAACCGTATTCCATAGTTCGCTGCATCGACTCCGGCCAAGATGGCATGGCCACACCAACGCCAACATAACCATATGCCTGAGATTCGCCGTCAAGCTTTCGATCCGGCGTCATGGTTAACAGCACTCGTTGGGTATCACGCTCTACAGTGACAGCAATCGGCTCCTGTGGCTTTTGCCGAACATACTCCACCCACGCCTGCCATGATTCTAGCGGCCTGCCATCGGCCTCGACGACCAAATCCCCTGCGCGCATTCCCGCTCGCTCTGCAGGACTGTCAGCTACAACTGTTTCAATTTTCGGTACAACTTCTGGCACAAACAGGGTGACACCTAACTCACGGACCGGATTGGGCTCTTCGATATCGTGCATCCAGTCACGCAATGCCACCACATTTTCCGTAACAAGATCAGAATCAGGGGAGCGCAAAGTAATATGGACATCACCATCTTCACCAATACGCTCCAAAAGCTGCAGCTGCAGCGCCTCCCAAGTTGGCGTCGAGCGCCCATCTACCGATAAAAACTCCTGCCCCGCGACAATACCCGCCTGATCAGCCAACGAGCCCGGCTCGACCTTTGCCACTACTGGCGCTACGCCGCTGACGCCGTTCAAAAACACCAGCCAATAAACAAAAACCGCCAAGATAAGATTTGCAATTGGGCCAGCTGCCGCAATGGCAATTCGCGACTTTGGTGACGCGCGGTTAAATGCCTGGCCGACTAACTCTTCTGGCACCGGCGCTTCGCGCTCGTCCAACATTTTGACGTAGCCACCGAGTGGAATACCAGCAATGACGTATTCCGTACCGCTGCGATCAGTCCAAGTCAATAACGGCTTACCAAACCCCACAGAAAAGCGCAAAACTTTGACACCACAGCGCCGCGCGACCCAGAAGTGGCCGAATTCGTGCACCGCAACCAGAATAGCCAAGGTTAGCAGCGTCACTAAAATAGTTTGCAAAATATCCAGCACGTTTTTGCCCTTTAGCGCATAGCGACCGGTGTAATTCTGGCCACTATCGAGTCTCTGTTATCTGTTAAGCCAATGTTTTATTTAGAATAAATTTCATCGCACAAACGCGAGATTCTCTGTCCGCTTGTTGGACATCCTCGAGTGAGTGCGGTTCAACAATTACAACAACCGCCATAACCTGCTCTATGAGCTTGGCAATGGATGTAAAATCCAGTCGACCGTCAAGAAACGCTTCAACCGCGACCTCGTTCGCCGCATTTAACACTGCCGGTGCTGTACCGCCTCGCACCGCCGCCTCACGCGCCAAACGCAGGCAGGGAAAACGCTCTTCATCTGGCGCTTCAAAGTCCAATCGCGCCTGCGCAATGATATCTAAACTGCCAACCCCTGACGCAACACGTTCTGGCCAAGCCAAGGCATGAGCAATCGGGGTACGCATGTCGGGATTCCCTAGCTGCGCTAAAACTGAGCCGTCAATATACTCAACCATGGAGTGAATAACACTCTGAGGATGAACAATAATATCAATGTTTGCAGGTTCAGTATGAAACAGCCAACACGCTTCAATCAGCTCCAAGCCTTTATTCATCATGGTAGCTGAATCCACTGATATCTTGCGCCCCATAGACCAATTGGGATGCGCACAAGCTTGATCGGGAGTCACATCAGCCAATTCCGCTGACGCTGTATTTCGAAAAGGACCACCAGAACCGGTCAATAAAACACGCTTAACACCGCCATGTAAAAAGGGGCTTAATTGACCATTCCCTTGCTGAACTTGCATCGGCAAGCATTGAAAAATCGCATTGTGCTCGCTGTCGATGGGCAACAATGTTGCGCCACAGCGCTGCACCGCATCCATAAATAGCGGCCCAGCCATAACTAGCGCTTCTTTATTTGCGAGCAACACTTTTCTGCCAGCCTCAACCGCTGCCATTGTCGGCAACAAGCCGGCGGCACCAACGATCGCCGCCATTGTTACGTCAGCCTCACGCGCGACAGTACACAAACCCGCTTCACCACCGAGAATCTCAGTTGGCAAGCCGGCTTTTCTGACACGCTCCGCAAAGGCGTGCACTAATTCTATATCCGCCAATACTGCATAGCGTGGGGAAAACTGTTCAAGTTGTGCAAACAGCGTATCTAAGCTCCGATTTGCTGTTAAGGCATAGACACTATAACGCTCTGGATGGCGAGCCAGCACGTCTAAGGTGTTAACGCCGATAGACCCGGTCGAACCAAGGACTGTGACCGACTGCATTACACCCATCCCGTCGCCATCAAGCCCAGCGCAAATACTGGCGCCGCCGCCGTAATACTGTCTATTCGATCCATGATTCCGCCGTGCCCCGGCAATAAATGACCACTGTCTTTAATGCCGCGATGACGCTTCACCATACTTTCCAGTAAATCACCCAATACAGAGGCTAATACCGTAACAATCACCATGCATAATAAGGGCAGTAACGCGATGGGTATCGCACCTGGCAACAACTTAGCCAATGACACCCACAGCAGCGCCGCCAACAAACTGCTAGAGGCCAATCCACCCCAAAACCCCGCCCAAGATTTACCAGGACTCACCGCAGGAGCGAGCTTGGCTTTTCCGTAGGCACGGCCAACAAAATAGGCACCGATATCAGCCGAGGCGACAAGCGCAATAACCAACACAATTAACCACACACCGCCGCTTAAACTTCTTAAATAACAGATAGCCAGCCATGCAGGCACCAACACCAACAGCCCCATCAGAGCACGCATCCAGCGAGAACCCCAAAGCCCAGCACTGAGAGGGTAAGACTTAACCCAAAGCAACGCAATCGACCACCAAAGACTGGCAGCGATAACAATTTCTTGTACCTCGAGCTGATCCACGCCACTAAAAAGACTTGTTGTCCACGCGGCAACTATCATCAACAGAGCGCACACTATTACGTAAGTAAAGCGGGCCCCCTTAGCCGAAAAACCACTTAGATCGGCCCACTCCCAGGCAGCTAATAGCACAACAAGGGCAAACACCGCCGACAATATCGGCAGCGACAAATACGCCAGAGCCGCCAACAGTGCGAAGACGATCAACACCGCGGTGATGATCCGCTGCTTTAACATAAACTGGTTCCTTTACTCTGGCGCATCTTCATTATTATCATTTTCACGACCGCCAAAACGTCGATCTCGACGAGCATAGGCGTCAAGCGCCCGGTCCAACTCCTCGCCGTTAAAGTCCGGCCAGAAACAATCTGTAAAATAGAGCTCGCTATAGGCTATCTGCCATAACAAAAAATTACTAATGCGCTGCTCGCCCGCCGTACGTATGCAAAGGTCCGGTTTTGGTAGGTCGGCAAGTGCAAGGTGACGATCAAACAGCTCAACAGTAAACTCATCAGTCGTTAATTCGCCGTCCTTCACCTTTTCAGCCAAGGCTTTAGCGGCACTCACAATATCCCACTGACCACCGTAATCAACGGCAATTACCAGCTGAGTATCGCGGTTAAATCGCGTCAGCTGCTCACTGTAGTCCATTTGTTTGCGCAGTGCTGCGGTAAACTGACTGCGCTCACCAATAAATCGCATCCGCACCCCATCGGCATGCAGTTGCTTAGTCTCACTATCGAGATAACTCGAAAAGAGCCGCATCAAGGCTTGAACTTCCAGAGTAGGACGCTGCCAATTTTCGCTAGAAAAGGCGAATAAAGTGACAATCTCGACACCGTGCTCGCGGGTTAGCTTTAATAGAGGACGTATCACCTCTACTCCAGCTCGATGCCCCGAGGAGGACTTTAGACCGTGTTTTTTGGCCCAGCGATTATTGCCATCCATAATAATGGCAACATGACGGGGGACACGTTTAGGCGCGGACTCCCGCTTTGCTACTGACATTGAAACAATTCGGCTCGCCGCTCAAATTTCCATCAGGTCGGCTTCTTTCGCCACCAGCGCTTTATCTACCTCAGCAATATACTGATCGGTGATTTTCTGCACATCATCCTGCGCACGGCGCTCCTCGTCCTCGCTGATTTCTTTTTCTTTCAGCAACTCTTTTACATCAGACAGCACGTCGCGACGCGCATTGCGAATAGACACCCGCGCACTTTCCGCCTCTTGGCGAGCTTGTTTGATATACCCTTTACGAGTTTCTTCCGTCAGCATCGGCATCGGTATACGAATAACACTGCCAGCCGTGCTTGGGTTAAGGCCTAGGTCAGACTTCATGATCGCTTTTTCAACATCAGGAACGATATTCTTTTCCCACGGCGTCACGGTAAGTGTTCTTGCGTCTTCCACACCAATGTTCGCAATCTGTGACAGAGGCGTATCAGTGCCGTAATAAGAAACCCGCAGACCGTCTAACAAACTCGGGTGTGCACGGCCGGTACGAATTTTATTGAAATTAGTGCCTAAGGCTTCAATAGTCTTAGTCATGCGCTGTTTAGCGTCTTCCTTTAACTCATTTATCACGACGTTTCTCCTCTCGGGTTGCAGCAGCGCCTACCAGAGTTCCCTCTTCGCCACCCACCACAATATTCAACAAAGCTCCCTGCTGCTCCATTGCAAAGACTCGCAAGGGCATATTATGGTCGCGGCATAAACATATCGCCGTTAAATCCATAACTTCGAGCTTCTTGTCCAGCACCTCATCGTAGCTGAGATAATCATACTTCACGGCATCGGGGTCGCGCATTGGATCTGCACTATAAACACCGTCAACCTTGGTCGCCTTCAATACTAGATCCGCATCTACCTCAATACCGCGCAAACACGCTGCAGAGTCGGTTGTGAAAAACGGATTGCCTGTGCCCGCAGCAAAAATAACCACTTCGCCCCGCGACAGCAAACGAATCGCCTTGCGACGATCGTAGTGATCAACAACACCACTCATGGGAATTGCCGACATCACCGAAGATTTTATATTACTACGCTCTAGCGCATCACGAAGCGCCAATGCGTTCATGACCGTCGCCAACATGCCCATATGATCGCCAGTAACACGATCCAGCCCCGCAGTTTGCAGCGCCGCTCCGCGGAACAAATTCCCGCCGCCAACCACCAAACCAACCTGCACACCGATGCCAACCAACTGACCGACTTCGAGCGCCATGCGGTCTAACACCTTGGGATCGATACCAAACCCAAGGCCTCCCATCAAAGCTTCACCACTTAATTTAAGCAGTATGCGCTTGTATTTCTTATCCCGACTTTGGCTAGACATTTCCCTACCTCACCACATTACACGATATTTTCATGACACTGCATATCGCCTAAAGTAAAGCGGGGCCCGCAGGCCCCGCTAACTTAGTGGCTTAGCCTTTCAGCTGAGCAGCCACCTCGGCGGCAAAGTCTACTTCTTCTTTCTCAATACCCTCACCCACCTCAAAGCGAATAAACGCCTGGATATCGGCACTGCTGCTTTTCAGCAATTTACCCACAGTCTGCTCAGGATCTTTAACAAAAGGCTGATCAACCAATGAGTTTTCAGACAAGAATTTGCGGATCCGACCGTCAATCATCTTCTCGATGATTTCAGCTGGCTTACCGCTTTCTGCTGCCTGAGCAGTGAAGATTTCACGCTCTTTCACGATCTCTTCTTCAGGCATATCCGCAGATTTAGCAACCCGTGGATTCGTTGCAGCGACATGCATCGCCACATCACGCGCCAGCTCAGCGTCACCGCCTTTTAAGGCTACCAATACTGCGATACGGTTATTAGAGTGCACATAGCTATCAACCACACCGTCTTCAGCGCTAATAATCACGGCGCGACGAACAGAAATGTTCTCGCCGATCTTTTGAACCAGTGCTTCACGCGCAGATTCCAATTCACCAGCCATCAATTCAGCAACGTCAGTCGCCTTAGTGGCAAATGCCTTGTCGGTCACTTGCGCAACAAACGCTAAGAAGCCGGCATCACGTGCAACGAAATCAGTTTCGCTGTTAACTTCAACCACAACACCGTAGCTGCCATCTTCAGCAACTTTTGTGCTAACAACGCCATCTGCAGCAGTACGGCCAGCTTTTTTAGCTGCCTTCATACCACTAGACTTACGCATCTCTTCAATCGCCAACTCAATATCACCATTCGCATCATTCAGTGCTTTTTTGCACTCCATCATGCCAAGGCCAGTACGATCACGCAGTTCTTTAACCATTGATGCTGTTACAGCCATCCTAAATTCCTCTTAATTACCTTGAGCGGGTTAACTCAAGTTCAAGAACAGACCCAAAACCATGCGCCTGCTCAGACATTATCCAAAAAAAGGGGGCCTTGCCCCCTTTCGCAGACTGCTTAGCGGCCATATTACTCGGCAGCGCTTTCGCCTTCTGGTGCTACTTCAACAAACTCGTCTTTAGCAACAACGTCGTTTGCAGCAGCGTTAATAGCAACATCAGCAACAGCCGTTACGTACAATTTGATTGCGCGAATTGCATCATCGTTACCTGGGATAACAAAATCTACGCCATCTGGGTTGCTGTTGGTATCAACGATACCAAATACCGGAATACCTAGTTTGTTGGCTTCTTGAATAGCAATACGCTCGTGATCCACATCAATAACGAACAGTGCATCAGGCAAACCAGACATATCTTTAATACCACCGATGGAGCGCTCTAGCTTCTCCATATCGCGGCGGCGCATCAGCGCTTCTTTCTTAGTCAATTTGTCAAAAGTGCCGTCTTGGCTTTGTGCTTCAAGCTCACGCAGACGACGAACAGACTGACGAATAGTTTTGTAGTTAGTGAGCATTCCGCCCAACCAACGATGGCTAACAAACGGCATACCAGCGCGGGCAGCTTGTTCGCCAATAATCTTACTCGCTGCACGCTTAGTGCCAACAAATAGGATCTTGTTCTTATTGGCAGCCATTTTAGCAATAGCATCTAGGGCATTGTTCATTGCTGGAACAGTGTGCTCTAGGTTAATAATGTGAATCTTGTTACGCGCACCAAAAATGAAAGGAGCCATTTTTGGGTTCCAGTAACGAGTCTGGTGACCAAAGTGAACGCCGGCTTGCAGCATTTCACGCATACTTACATGAGACATGATATTTCCTTAATAAACATCGGGTTACAAACTTGCAGAGATCCCATAACCCAACCCCAACTATCGTTGAAGCACCCGGGATTACGTGCCGATTTCTGCGCGTCATTAATCCAATAACAGCTCGAGCCATTATTGGGGCGCGTATTTATACCACAGAGCCCCTATTACATAAAGTATAAACCGCTTTTGAGACTAAAATTCCGCGATGCCTTCGCTACCCATAAAGCGATGGTTTACAATAGCCGGCTTTAAATACGCCAGACGAAGCCGCCCACCGGTATAGCCCTATGAATGTAAGCATTAAATCGCCAGAACAAATTGCCGCCATGCGCGTTGCCGGTCGACTTGCCGCCGACGTGCTAGAAATGATCACACCTCACGTCAAACCTGGCATCAGCACTGGCGAACTAGACCAAATTTGTCATGACTATATTGTGAACGTGCAAAACGCCATTCCCGCACCGCTAAACTACAACGGCTTCCCCAAGTCTATCTGCACCTCTGTCAATGAAGTTATTTGCCACGGCATCCCTTCTGACAAAAAGATACTAAAAGATGGCGACATCCTGAATATCGATGTCACCGTAATAAAGGATGGCTGGCACGGCGATACCAACCGTATGTATTACGTCGGCAATGTGCCGGAGCACGCCAAGCGCCTTTGCGAAGTAACCCAAGAGTGTCTATATCAAGCCATAGCACTGGTTAAACCGGGCTGCGCGCTGAGTGATATTGGCACCGTGATAGCCAAACATGCGCGCGGCAAACATTACAGCGTAGTTGAGGAATATTGCGGTCATGGCATCGGGCTCGTCTTCCACGAAGATCCTCAGGTGCTGCACTACGGCGAAGGTTATAACCGACGTAACGATTTAGTGTTAAAAGAAGGCATGACATTCACCATTGAACCCATGATCAATGCCGGTAAAAAGCAAACCAAACTCAATACCAAAGATGGCTGGACCGTTACCACCCGCGACCGCCGCCTCTCTGCCCAATGGGAGCACACTATGGCAGTAACGGCAGACGGCGTTGAAGTACTCACCGCACGCCCAGACGAACCTTTTTACCGGAATATATAATGAGCCAATCCGCTTTACCGGATATTCATGCACTGCCCCAGCCCGGCCAGTCAATCAAGACCTATAAAACCTACCTTAAAACGCTGGCCGCCGACCTCAAAACCCGCTTTGAAGCGGGGGAGCATATTAGCGCGCTTGTCAAAATGCGCTCACTGCGCATAGACGAGTTATTGCAGGGCATTTGGCAAAGTTATCAATGGGGCGACGATATCGCCCTAATCGCCGTTGGCGGTTATGGCCGCGGCGAACTACACCCCTATTCCGATATCGACTTACTCATACTTACCAGTGACGAGGGCGGTGACTATCGTGAAAATATTGAAGGCCTTATCACCCTACTCTGGGACATTAATTTAGAGATTGGACACAGCGTGCGCACCATGAGCGAATGCGCGCAAGCCGCCGCTGATGACATCACCATTGCCACCAATCTGATGGAATCCCGCACCTTAGCCGGCAATTCCGAGCTACAAACCCAATTAATGAATCTGGTAGGCCCCGAAAACATTTGGTCTAGCAGTGATTTTTTCCGCGCAAAATGGGACGAGCAAATACTTCGCCACCGGAAATTTGCCAACTCTGAATACAATCTCGAGCCCAATATTAAAAGCTCGCCAGGCGGTTTGCGCGATATTCAAATGATTGGCTGGGTTGTTAAACGACACTTTGGCGCCCAGTCCATCGATGAACTCTTGGAACGGCAGTTTCTCAGCAAAGAGGAGCTAGACACCTTAAAAGAAGGCCAAGACTTTTTATGGAAGGTTCGCTTTGCATTGCACATTCTCGCCGGCCGCGAAGAAGATCGACTTTTATTTGACCACCAGCGCACACTAGCAGAGCAGTTCGGCTTTACCGACAGCGATGGCAAGCTCGCCGTCGAGCAGTTTATGCAACAGTACTACCGCTGGGTTATGCACCTTGGCGAGCTCAACGATGTATTGATGCAGCATTTCGACGAAACGATTCTGCGCGCCTGCGAAGCCGAAACCGTATTTGAGATCAACAGTCGCTTCCGAGTTCGCAACGGTCATATAGAAGTATGCAACGCCAAGGTGTTTACTAAAACACCCTCCGCACTGATGGAAATTTTCGTCTTAATGGCGAGCAATAACGCCATTGATGGCGTGCGCGCCAGCACCATTCGACTCATCCGTAAATCTCATCATCTAATTGACAACCGCTTTCGCGCCGACCCCAAGAACAAGCGCTATTTTTTAGAGCTATTACGATCACCACAGCGCGTAGCACTTAATCTACGCCGCATGAAGCGCTTTGGTATCCTCGACAAATTCATCCCCGCCTTCGCCGGTATTGTCGGTCAAATGCAGCACGACTTATTCCACATTTATTCAGTCGATGCGCACACCCTGGAGCTAATTAAAAATATCAGCCGCTTCCGCTACCCAAGCATGGTTGAAAAATATCCGATGGCGTGCCGAATTATGCAGCGCCTCCCCAAACCGGAATTACTCTACTTAGCTGGGCTATTCCACGACATCGCCAAAGGCCGCGGCGGCGACCACTCCAGCTTAGGTGCTGTGGATGCCCGCGAATTTTGTGAACAAATTGGCCTCAATAAGCGCGACGGCAATCTAGTCGCCTGGCTGGTTGAAAAACACCTTGAAATGTCATCTGTTTCGCAGCGCAAAGACATCCAAGACCCAGAGGTTATTCGTGACTTCGCCCTGACGATGGGTGACATCCAACACCTCGACTATCTATTCTGCCTCACCGTTGCAGACATCAACGCCACCAACCCCACTCTGTGGACATCTTGGCGCGCCTCGTTAATGCGCCAACTATACGCCGAAACCCGCCGCGCCCTGCGTCGCGGACTGGAAAACCCAATCGACAAACAAGAGTGGATTGCCGAAACCCAACTCGGCGCCATAGAAAAGCTGGAAGACTACGGTTTTACCGAGGCAGAAATTCGTGCGCTCTGGGCCAATACCGGAGAAGACTACTTTATTCGTGAGCAAATTGACGACATCGTTTGGCACACCCGCGCCATTGCCAATCGCGTCAAAGCAAATGCCACCGTCGTCCTAATTAAAGAAGGCGGCCTACTGGACCACGCCGGCGTCAGCCAAATATTCGTGCATACCCGTGCCCGGGTCGGTTTATTTGCCTTGCTCGCCGAGGCAATGGAGCAACTCGATTTAAGCATTCAAGATGCCCGTATTTACAATAGCGGCACTGGCTACACCCTAGATACGTTTTATGTCTTGGGCGCAGACGGCGAATCAATTGGCGACAACCCAAGCCGCATCTCTCACATTATTGAATTTATGCGCGAACACTTAGAACATCCTGAGCGATTTACTGAGGTGAATCGACGCACGCCGCGACAAATGCGCCTCTTTTCAACGCCAACCCGCACTAGCATGACCACAGATTTGAATAAGGCGCAGACCATACTCGAAGTGATCACCCCGGACCGACCAGGCCTACTGGCGCGGCTCGGGCGTATTTTCAATCAATACCATATACAACTTCAGAACGCGAAAATCGCCACCCTCGGCGAACGTGTAGAAGACGTATTTTTTATTACCGACGAAAATCAACGCCCGATCGACGACCCCAAACTGTGTAAAGAAATACAACAGGCGATCTGCCGTGAACTCGATGAAAAGGCCAATAGCAAAACCCTATGAATCCACATTTAAACGCCTTACAAGCCTACCCCTTCGAAAAATTGCGGGTTTTATTTGACGGCATAACTGCGTCGTCACTTAGCCCAATCGCACTGTCAATTGGCGAACCGAAGCACCAATCACCCGCCTTCGTCAGCACGGCAATTAGCCAAAATTTGGACAAGCTTAGCAACTACCCCACGACCAAAGGCATTCCCGAATTACGTCAAGCCATTTCAAGCTGGGCTTGTCAGCGCTTTCATTTACCCGCTCTAGATCCAGAGACACAAATACTGCCGGTGAATGGCACACGCGAAGCTTTATTTGCCTTTGCACAAACGGTTGTCAGCGCAAGTGCAGACGCACTGGTATGCAGCCCCAATCCGTTTTACCAAATATACGAAGGCGCAGCGTTACTTGCCGGCGCCCAACCCGAGTTCTTAGCTTGCCGGCCAGAAAACGGCTTCATTCCAGATTTTGACGCAGTTAGCGCCGACATTTGGCAGCGCTGCCAATTATTATTTATATGCACACCCGGCAATCCCAGCGGCGCGGTCATGAGCAGCCAGCAATTACAGAAGCTCATCGCCCTAGCCGACCAATATGACTTCGTTATTGCCAGCGACGAATGTTATTCAGAATTATATTTTGACGAAGACAGCCCACCCACTGGACTGCTTCAAGCCTGCGCCGAAATGGACCGCACTGATTTTCGACGCTGCGTGGTATTCCACAGCCTATCAAAGCGCTCAAATCTGCCCGGCTTACGCTCAGGTTTTGTTGCGGGCGACGCCGCCATTCTCAAAGATTTTTTGCTTTATCGCACTTACCACGGCTGCGCCATGCCGGTACAACATCAGCTAGCAAGCGTTGCGGCCTGGAATGACGAAACCCACGTCATTGCCAACAGAGTTCTTTACCGGCAGAAATTCGACGAGGTCTTAGGCATTCTCGACGGCTGCCTCGACGTCAGCTTGCCAGATGCGTCGTTTTATCTTTGGGCGAAAACACCAATTGCAGACACAGAATTCGCCCGCGGACTCTTTACCCAGCAACACGTCACAGTACTGCCTGGCAGCTACTTATCTCGAGAAGTTGATGGCTTTAATCCCGGCGCCAATTATGTGCGAATGGCTTTAGTTGCCGAACCAGAACAATGCGCAGAGGCAGCTCGGCGCATAAAAACCTATGTGCAAAGCCTTAACGATCAATCGACTAAAGGTATAAAAGGGTAATGCTAAAAAAGGAGCGCGCAAACTATATTGCCAATCGCCTGCAAGAACTCTACCCAACGCAACCCGTACCGCTAGACCACAAAGATCCCTACACCTTACTGGTGGCCGTTTTACTTTCGGCACAATGCACCGACGCACGGGTAAACCAAATCACTCCAGCCTTATTCGAGCTGGCCGACAACCCCTTTGATATGGCCAAGCAGAACGTTGAAATCATCCGGGCCATAATTCGCCCCTGCGGTTTGTCACCGCAAAAATCTAGCGCCATAAAACGCCTGTCAGAAATTTTGGTAGAAAAATACAAGGGCGTCGTCCCCAAAGACATGGCCGCACTGGAAACCCTGCCCGGTGTAGGTCACAAAACGGCCAGCGTTGTTATGTCGCAAGCCTTTGGTGTACCCGCCTTTCCCGTCGACACCCATATTCACCGCCTCGCCCAGCGATGGGGGCTGACTAACGGCAAGAACGTGGTACAAACTGAGAAAGACCTAAAAGCCTTGTTTCCAAAAGAAAAATGGAATGCACTACATCTGCAGATTATTTTTTACGGACGCGAATTTTGCAGCGCCAGAGGCTGCGATGGCACTGTTTGCGAAATATGTACCACCTGCTACCCCCGCCGCAGAAACCCCAAGAAAGTACACAAGCCCTAACAGCGCATACATCTTGGTCCCCCACTCCGGGACCAAGAACTCAAACAGCACATTTAGCCCAGTCGCAACTCACCCCTCATGGTGCTTATCGCTTTGCCAGACAAAACAACGATATCTCCGTCAATGGCAACGCCAAGCACGCCGCCTCTGCGGGAAACCTGCTTGGCCACAAAATCTGTCTTAGCTAGCTTCTGCGCCCAGTAATGTGCCAGTGCGCAGTGAGCTGAGCCGGTCACAGGATCTTCATCAATGCCGGCATTGGGAGCAAAAAAACGTGAGACGAAATCCAACCCTGAGCCTTGCGCCCCCTTAGCGCTAACAATTAAACCTCGGCTATTTAAGGCCGCGATGGCCGGCAAATCTGGCGTAAAGTTTTGTACAGCCATCGCATCATTCAACTCTATGAGGTAATCCTCACCGGCAATAGCAGCACCAGATAACAACGCCGGTTTAACTATGGTTTGCGCCCAGTCTGTGGTGTCGCTGTTTACTGTGACGGTGATCGGAAAACGCATACTAATTACTGCTCCAGTGCGCGAAACCCTAAGCTCGCCACTGCGGGTAGCAAAACGCAAAACTTCGTCGTTCACACCAAACTCTGTCCATAGTACATGTGCTGCCGCCAACGTGGCGTGACCACATAAATTCACTTCAATCATTGGAGTAAACCAGCGCAATGACCAACACCCGTCACTCTGAAGTGCTAAATAAGCCGTCTCTGACAAATTAAATTCAGCGGCGATTTGCTGCATCAAAGCATCGGACAAGTGGCCTTCGACTAAACACACCGCCGCCGAGTTACCGGCAAATTTACGCTCCGTGAATGCGTCTACCACGACATATTTCATTTTCTTTATTCCCTAAAAGCCATTCCAACACCGCAGCGACTAGTGAATATTCCACCCCCAGCCGTTCTCATGCGCCAAAACTAGTGTGTCGCCAGTGTGCAGAATCAATATACACCGCAGTATCGCAAACAGAAACGCCAACTCGGCCACCGCAACTCGCTGCCGAACAGCTGCTTCCAGAGGAGAGTACGATCGCCACTTACACCGCATGCGCGCTGCAGCAGCGAGTTCAATGAGCAGAATTAGAGAACATTTGGCAAAGTATATGCCGGCGGGCACGCGGATCACTCAACCCCAAGGTGGATACACCCTGTGGATCGAATTAGCGGAAAACATAGACACGCTAAAGCTAGCGGAGAAGGCAATCGCTGAAAATATCAGTATTGCCGCCGGCCCCTTATTTAGCGCCAGCGACAAATACAAAAACTGCTTTCGCGTTTCATGCGCCCTACCATGAAACGAGGAGATCGATAACGGCCTCAGACGCCTTGGCGCACTGATCCACTCTCTATCTCTCAGCTAAGTTAAGCCGGCAATTCGGCATTGTGGTAGACGTTTTGCACATCATCTAAGTCATTGAGCATGTCCATGAATTTTTCAAACATGGCCACATCATCACCCTCAACCGGCGAGGTGTTTTGCGCAAGGAACTGAATCTCATCCACGTCGAAATCTGCGACGCCCATTTCGATCAATGCCTGCTTGGCTTTGAAATAATCAGTGTTTGGCGCGAAAACAGAAATTTTACCGCCCTCTTTCTCAATATCACTGACATCGACATCGGCTTCCATCAGCGCTTCCAGGGCCGCCTCTTCATCTTCGCCATCAAAGACAAAGATCGCAGAGTGATCGAACATGTGGCTGACGCTTCCTTGGGTGCCTATTTTACTTTTGGTTTTGGTGAAGCATAAGCGCACATCGCCAAAGGTACGATTTGGGTTATCGGTTAAACACTCAATAATAACCATGCAATTACCAGGACCGTAGCCTTCGTAGCGGGCGAGTGAGAAATCTTCACCGCCTCCGCCTTTGGCTTTTTCGATGGCTTTTTCAATTACGTGGGTCGGCACCTGATCTTTCTTGGCGCGCTCAATCATCCCCCGCAGTGCCAAATTACCAGCCGGGTCGAAACCACCCGCCTTGGCGCACACATAAATTTCACGTCCGTATTTACTGTAAACCTTGGCCTTGGCATCTGAGGTTTTGGCCATGGAATCTTTGCGGTTTTGGTAGGCTCTGCCCATTGCGCTGCTCCGCTGAAAATAACAAAGACACGGATTTTACAGTCAGGTATTCAGATAGGGAAACTTTTCGTGACATTCCCGCCAATAACTTAGCTGCGCTGAGCATTACCACCCTAAAACGGCGGCAAAATCGCATTTTTATAAGCGCTAGCGGGCTCGTCAGCGCAAAAATGCCTGACCACCGTCGATAGGCAACGTGTGGCCTGTGATATAGGCCGCATCCGGTCCGCACAGAAACACCACAACTCTGCCAACATCTTCTTCGCAGTCGCCAACTCGACCCAAGGGGACAGTGCACAAGAAGTCTTCAACATCGTCACCACCACCTTCTACCCAGCGATTCATCGCCGGCGACATCGCTAGCGGCATGATGCAATTTACTCGGACATTATCTTCGCCCCACTCGCAGGCGGCGGCCCTACTAAGGGCGCGCGTGGCCTCCTTGGCAGCCGCGTAGGCACCAAAACCCGACGAGTCTGAACGCATTGCGGCTGAGCTAGCCAAATTGACGATACTGCCATCGCCTCGTAAGAAGGGGTAACAGGCTCTCATAAAACGCAGGGTCGCCAGCGGGCCGGAATCCATCCCATCGAGGTATTCGTCTTCACTTATTTCCAGGAGATTGCCGAGAGGGACGATTTGGGCATTGTTCACAAGAATGTCGATGCCGCCAAATTCATCAACAATCTCTAGGACCGCCGCATCGATATCTTCAGCTTCGGTAACATCGCATACAAAGGCCTGCGCTTCGCCCCCACGCCTATGTATTTCTGCACAGGTCGCTTCAAGCGTTGCTAAGGTTCGCCCCAACACCGCCACAGTGGCGCCTTCAGCAGCTAAGGCAAAGGCAATACCGGCGCCAACGCCTTGGCCGCCACCTGTTACCACCGCTATTTTGTTCTGCAGAATAGCCATCACGCACACTCCCCTAAGGACGAATGTGGCCAGCCAGATTTAGTCAGCCAGCTGTGCCACGCTTTTCAGAATTAACCGCACTAACAGAGTCTGCCTGCTAACGCCGGTTTTTGAAAAAATCGACCGCAAGTGCGTGCGTGCGGTATTGCGGCTCATACCGAGTGCCGCGGACGCCTCATCGAGGCTTAAACCATCGGCCAGCAACAGGGATAGCTGAGCCTCGGTCGGTGTAAAACCAAACAATTGAATAATAACCGCAACTGGCGCCTCAGCACCGTACTCCGGGTCACTAATAAATATTGCCACTGTCGGCACCGACTTGCCTTCAGACCACTCGGTGACTGGCACGGGCCTAGCGATAACACCCAAGTCTGAAAAATCACCGTCACGCGGCACTCTCATCGCCTCGACAACCGTCGGTTCGTCGCCAGCACGATGTTCCAATATTCTATTGATTAGGCGCTGTAATTTCTTGGTAGTGGCTTGGTCACCCAGTAGTAAATGCCCATCTTCAACCCGAACATCGGGCTCACGGGTAATCAAATGTTCAGCCATGCGATTACAGCTGAGCACACGACCATCCTCATCCAGAATAATAGTCGCCAATGACAAACTTTCAACCGCGCCCGCATATAAAGCGCGTTCAGACTCGACCTTGTTCAATCTGACATGAAATCTCAGTGCGCGTTCCAAGTGGGGAAGCAATGAGTAAATCAAGTCGCGATCGGCCTGATCGAAGCTTGCAGATTGCTCGCCGCGAGCAACCCGCAGACCGGCATTCATTTCACCGGGCACCACGATATCCACCCCCAGTGAATCATAAAGTCCCGCTGGTTTCATGCAAGATTTGTAGAGCTCACTCTCCAGCCAGCCATCGCTGGGCACCAACTCCATCAGGCTTTTTACTTCGCCGGGACGCAGTGACTGAAATGGGTCCATTGCGAATAGCCGCTCTTGATAGCGCGCTAGGGACTCAAGATTGCCACCCACCACACGCAATACACCGCGACCTTTCTCTGAAGGCTGATTTAGCACCAGCGTCACCGACACGGCCTTCATCATTTTGCACAATACTGACAGGAAATCTTGCCATGGCTCTTCTTCCAAAGGGCCCTGGTAAATAGTCGCAATTAATTCGTCAAAGGCGGGATCAATAAGCATATCGGCGGCAATCAGACCTTATAATTTATTGGGCCGCCAGTATAACCGAGAAAAGCACAGAGAAAAGGCCTTCGACCGAAGGCCCTTGAAGATGTCGCTAGGTGGACTAGCTCAAATTGCCTAGCTAAATAAGGCCGCGCGCCTTTGCCATGTCTAGGGCAAGATCTTCAATCATATCTTCTTGACCGCCAACCGTGCGCCGACGCCCTAACTCAACCAGAATATCCCGTGACGACACACCGTATTTTGCTGCCGCGCGCTTGGCGAACAACAAAAACGAGGAGTACACACCGGCGTATCCCAAGGTTAAGGAATCGCGGTCGATGCGAATCGGGTTATCCATAATGGGCGTGACCAGGTCTTCAGCCACATCCATAATCTTATACAGATCGATGCCGTGATTGACCTCCATACGATCCATTACCGCAACCAATACCTCCAGCGGCGTATTGCCAGCGCCTGCGCCTAGCCCAGCCACTGAGCCATCGATACGATTGGCACCGGCCTCAACTGCGACCAAGGAATTCATTACACCAAGGCTGAGATTGTGATGAGCGTGGAAACCCAACTCGGTTTCTGGTTTCAGTTCGCGCCGCAATAAGGCAATGCGCTCCTTAACTTGGTCTGGCAATAAATAGCCCGCTGAATCAGTGCAATAGATGCAATTCGCGCCGTAGGACTCCATGAGCTTAGCCTGCTCGACAATCTGCTCAGCCTCAATCATGTGGGTCATCATGAGAAAGCCGACGGTATCCAGCCCCATTTGCGCCGCCATACCAATATGCTGCTCAGAGACATCGGCTTCGGTGCAATGGGTGGCAACCCGAATTGTTGTCACGCCTAAATCCGCCGCCATTTTTAGGTGGTCGACCGTACCGATACCAGGTAGCAGCAGCGCGGAAATCTTCGCATTTTTAACCACACCAACAACAGCCTTCAGGTATTCCTCATCGCTGTGCGCTGGAAATCCATAATTGACCGACGATCCACCGAGGCCATCACCGTGAGTCACTTCGATTAGCGGCATGCCCGCCTCATCCAAGCCTTTAGCGATAGACATCATCTGCTCTAAAGAAATCTGATGTTGTTTGGCGTGCATACCATCGCGCAAACACATATCGTGTAAAACCACTTTTTTACCGCGTAAATCCATGTTCAATTCCCCTTAGACTGACGCTATTGTTGGAAGTGTAAAGCGCCCAGCCAGCATTTCTTCTGCAAACATTTCTGCGGTGCGAAGCCCAGCGGCAGTCATAATATCTAGATTACCTGCATACTTGGGCAAAAAGTCTCCCAGCCCTTCGACTTCCATAAACATCGACACGCGATTGCCATCAAATACTGGACCATTTTTAAGGCGGTAACCCGGCACATATTTTTGTACTTCCGCGACCATGTCATCGACTGATTTACGAATCGCATCCTGATCAGGTGTTTCGTCGGTAAGGCAGTGAATGGTATCCCGCATAATCAGTGGCGGCTCTGCTGGGTTAATGACAATAATTGCCTTACCCTTGCGTGCGCCACCGACTTTCTCCACAGCACCCGCTGTGGTTCGCGTAAATTCATCAATATTCTTGCGCGTACCCGGACCCACCGATTTTGAGCTAACCGTTGCGACGATCTCGCCGTAGCTAACCGATTGCACTCGCGACACCGCCGCCACCATTGGAATGGTGGCTTGGCCACCACAGGTCACCATATTGACATTGGTGCTGCCTGCGGCAAGGGCATCCTTCAGATTTACCGGCGGCACGCAGTAGGGGCCAATCGCAGCAGGCGTTAAATCAATCATTAAAGCGCCCTGCTCGTTCACTTTGCGCGAATTTTCGGCGTGTACATAGGCGGACGTCGCGTCAAAGCAAATCTGCACACCATCGGCCTTCATGGTCGCCAACATGCCATCAACACCGTCTGCAGTGACCTTTAAACCCATCTCTTTGGCACGAGATAGACCAGGTGAATCAGGATCTACACCCACCATCCACACCGGCTCGATCAGCTCCGAACGCAATGCTTTCATAAGCAAATCAGTGCCGATATTGCCGGGACCAATAATTGCTGCCTTAATTTTTTCCGCCATGCTGCTGCACTCTCTCATTTAGCGTTGCGTGGGCCAGCCCACTTTATACAAATTGCACTGACGCGCGGCCAATACCGTGTAATTCCATTTCCATTTTGTCACCGGCAACAACCGGTTCCAGCGGCACCAGCGAACCCGATAAAATCACTTCACCAGCTTTAAAAGGTATACCAAAACGCCCAAGGGTATTCGCCAACCACGCCACCGCAGTAAGCGGGTTACCTTGAACGGCGCTGCCCAAACCTTCGCTTAATAAGCTGCCATTCTTCCAAACCGTAATTTTCAAGTTTGGTAAATCGTGATCGCTAGGATCAGCACTCGCATCCCCGAGCACATACACACCGCAGGATGCATTATCCGCAACCGTATCTTGAATACGAATATTCCAATCTTTGATACGCGAATCAACAATCTCGAAACACGGCATAATACATTCGGTAGCGGCCAAGACATCGGCCTCGGTAACACCCGGCCCCTGTAGATCCGCCTTTAATTTAAAGCCGATTTCCGCCTCTGCACGGGGTTGAATTAAATTACCCGCAACCGAAATATCAGCGCCATTTGGATAGGCCATGGCATCAGTTAAAAATCCAAAGTCCGGCTGATGTACACCCAACATATCCTGTACGACTTTACTGGTAACACCAATTTTCTTGCCGACAATCACTTCGCCATCATCTTCAAGTCGGCGCTTAAGCATCTGCAGCGAAATATAATACGCGTCATCCAAGGTGATATCAGACAGCCGCTCGGTCAAGGGCAGCAGTGGTTTAAAATCACGCATGGCGTTGTACAAATCGTCGCCACACTGGGTAATTAGTTCTTTTTCCATCATTAGCCGTTTCTCAAGAAATCGTCGGTACTGCGGTTAAACATATTGCGGTGCTCAACCATAACCCAATGACCACACTGGGAAACCAGTGTTAAACGAATGTTCGGACAGCCTTTCGCGAGTTTTTGGATACCGGTTTCCGGCATCATTTTTTCATTCACGCCCCAAAATGCTAAAACCGGACAGCGAATCTCACTTAGGCGTTCCGTCATATTAGGCACCACCATTGAGGTGATAACCTGACTATTTTGCTGCTGAAAAATACCCCAGCGCTCATTGATTAATTGCTCATCAACCACGCTGTCGTCATACACCAAACCTCGACGAATAAAATCTTCCAAGCGCTCAGGCGCCATGGGGCCAGAAGTGAAAACTTCCTTCATAACCTGCATGCCAGGCATGTGAAAATAGTCAGCTTGTTCTTCAATGCCACCCGGCGCCATCAGCACTAACTTATCGACCTGCGATGGATTATCCAGGGTGAATTTGATAGCTATCGCACCGCCCAGTGAGTTACCGATTAAGGCGCAGGACGACACGCCTATGTGATCTAACAGTTGCTTTATACACTCAACAAAAAAATCGAGGTGGTACTGCGCATTGTCCGGCTTGTCAGAGTAACCGTAACCTATTAAATCAGGTACGATCACCCGGTAACCCTGCTCAACTAAATACGGATAATTGTATTTGAAATTGCTGTGTCCACTGGCACCGCTGCCACTGCCGTGAAGAAATACCACTACTGGCCCGCTGCCATTATCTAAATAATGCAGTCGCTGCCCATTCGGCAGTTCTGCATAGTTTGCCTCAGGCAATCCCGCGACTATCACTGCCATTTTTATCGTTCTCCAAAGACCAATTTCTTTACATTTCGCGAGTATAAGCGCTGATCACAGACCGCCTAGCCACTCTTTATAAGAGCCGCAATGGTACCGGTTTGGGCCAATACCCCTAATACCCCAAATGGATGACAGCAATGCAGACTAGGGCCTACAGCCGAGTACTATTGAACCACAACATCACTAAATTTCGTTTCCTCACCAAACATTTGCCGAGGTGAGGCCGGAAGACGCCCATCGACATCGGCAACGCCGTATTCGGCGCCAAGCTCGGCCGCATACCAAACCTTGCCACTGCGGGTCATACGCTTATTGTCGGCAGCCAGTGCGGCAATGACACGCCCGGTAAACTCTGGCGACTCAACCATCGCCGCAAGATGCGCATACAATTCTGGATCGGACTCAATGACCGCCTGTGTGCGCTCAGTATTCAGCAAACCCATCCACAGCGAAACCACAGCAACTTGGTGCGGTTCAAAGTCTACCGCCATGTCGCGGGCCATTTTATCGACCCCCGCCTTACCCGCACCGTAGGCGGGACCATGCATATAGCTACGACCACCTGGGGAAGAGGTATTCACCAACAAGCCGCCCCGCTTAATGAGTAGGGGCGCTGCGTAATACGAGGCGACATAGCTAGACCTTAAGCCGACATTTAAAATATCCTGCAAGGCGAGAGGCTTCTCCCAAAATGGACCGGGCAGGGTTAAGCCATCGGGGACGTTCAGAGCATTGTTGACCAAGATATCAAGGCCATCGTGATCCCGCGCGATTTGCGCAAATAAGGCCGCGACTTGATCATCATCGCCGTGATCACACACCACGGCGATGCCGATTCCGCCGCGCCGGCTTATTTCCTCTGCAGTGGCGTATATCGTCCCCGGCAATACCGAGTCGCCCTCCGCTTGACTGCGGCCGGTGACGTACACCGTAGCACCGGCATCACCGAGTGCCAACGCAATTCCCTTACCGGCACCGCGGCTTGCGCCCGTCACCAGTGCAATACACTCTTTTCCCAGAAACATAGGCTCTCCCTTATTTATGTTTATTCTCGGCATATATCACTGCCCCAGCGCAGAACCCACGCTGACAACTTAATATGACAATACTAATAGGCTTGAAGGCGAATAACCCTCCCACGGATAGACGAGATGAAATCAATACCCAACTTGAAATTGCCAATAACGCGATTTTGAAATATCGTTACACAAAGACACCCAGACTGGATGGAGGCCTGATCATGTTGGCATTTAGTAGAAACATTCGGCCCTATGTAGACAGGGAGTTATCCCTAGCCGCTGATGCTAGACGCGCAAAACAATATGCAAAAGAGTTTGAGCATCTCGAAAATGCCCATGTACTTGGCCAGGAATCCACCTATCAACACACCAAAGTGCACTGCTTAATGCTTGCGTGGGGCCTACGTCAGGGCAAACTAGGTGAAGTATGGGGACAATTATTCAGGATTATTGGCGCCGCCAGCAAAACTGCCTTGGGATTAGTGCCAAGTGGAAATACCGGGGGCAGCAATATAAGCCCTTTTGCTACGCGGTCATTATCAGCAGAACACAGCGCAATAATTGCAAAAGCCAAACGGCGTTAATAATTTAAAATGGCTAAGCAAAGTTTAGCCATTTCGTTTCACAGAAGGACTTCTAGACTTACGCAACTGCACAGCATTTTTTGTATTTTTTGCCGCTACCACAATGACAGGGCTCGTTTCGCGCCGGCGGTTTAGCAAGCACTTGTGTCCCCGGCGTCTTTAAGAGCACCGTCAATTCGGCAATATCTTCCACCGCCCCGTCACTCGCATCAAGAGCAATCTCTCCATGCAAATTGGCCTCGGCAAGCATCGCCGCCACTTCCTGCTGGCGCTCTTCACTGGTCACTCGCAGCGTCAAAGGTTGCTTTTTACTACCTGCCTTAACCATAGCCTTGCTCTGGTAGCCATGATTAATATGGCTTTGACGCGCATCTTTACGACCTTTAAAGAAAAACTTGGACACGTTAACAACCCTTAGAGTGATTCAAAACTGGCTCAGCTAAAACTACAAGCGACAGCGACGGCACAATACGTCGATATCCGCAGTTTGTCGCTATAAACCTGTGGCAATTTTTGAGTATTGCTCGTTAGCAATAAGCCAATAGAAATGAGGTGTGAGCGTGGTCGCTGTGCAAACATCGACGAAGGAAATGGGAGGCATCGCTAAAAACGCATCGCCAAGGGCAATAACAAAACAACAAGGCTACTAGGTTTGCGATTGATTTTGAGATTGAGTCGGTGTCATTTGCGGCGTAGAAAAGCCAATACCATTACCAACCTCCACTCTCGCCACATCAACCGCCACCGACAAAATTTGCTTTCCACCACCGCCAAACACCACGCCTTTTAAGGGCGTCACATCGGAATAGTCCCGACCCCAAGCGGTAGTGATATGCTGATCCGCTGGCATCACATCGTTCGTTGGGTCAAAGTCCTGCCACTCATCGCCGGGAATATAGACCGCGAACCACGCGTGTGATGCGTCTGCTCCCTGCATTTTCACCTGCCCCGGCGGTGGCAAGGTTTCAAGGTAACCACTGACATAGCGCGCTGAAAAACCCAGGCTGCGCAACACACCAATCGCCAAATGGGCGAAATCTTGACACACGCCGCGACGATTTTTTAATACTTCATCGAGGGGTGTAGCAACGGTGGAAAACCCCGGATCATATTTAAAGTCTTTGAAAATTCGCGAATTCAAGGCACTTACGGCCTCGAGAAAAGGACGGTTGGGGTTGAAAAGGTCGCGACCAAAATCCGCTAACTGTGGCGCGATAGAAATCATGGGCGAGTCAAAACAAAACTCTGTGGCCGACATATCTTCTTTGCCAGAACCAGCACTTAAGGCGGCAAGTACTTCAGCGCAGGTTATACCACCGCTGAGCAACCGCGGTTCAGAGGGCGCAATTTCAACCTCGCTGTCGACTATCACTTCCAAGGATTTATGCGGTCTTTCCACGGTAAAATGACACACCACATTACCAAAATAATCGACCCGCTTAATTCTGCTGGTCGGTGCCGGAATAATACGAATATCGCTGTAGTTAACCCGCTGGCCATTGCACTCTCGCGGAATGAGGTAGGCGACGTTATAACCCTGATTCACTTGATCTGCGTATTCGTAGCGAGTCGAATGTCTTACCCGATATTTCATGACACACCTCGGCCACTCATTTCAACAGGCTGCGGCCCCATTGCATGATCAAAATAACGATCTGCCAGCGCTTGCGATGCAGCTTTAAGATCTTTATCTAATTGATTTAGTAATTTGCCCAGATTCAAATGCTCTCCGGTCTTCTCATCGCGCTCAGCCAGTTCATCCACGGGTGTAAGCAATAAATTATTCGTCGCACGCAAAATACAGCGCATATCATCGCTTAGCTGTACGCCTTTGTTTGGACCTTCAACGTCTTCCAAGTGATTGCGTAGACTCTCGAGTTGAAACATCACCGAACGTGGGTTTTGACGATCGAATAATAATAACTCCATGCCTTTATCCAAACGATAACCGCTGCGGTAGTAGCGTTTGTAGACAATTCGCGACTCTAAACTCGCTAACACCGGCTTTAACAAGGGCACACCTTGGCCATCACTTTTATCGGTGACCAATACGTGACTCAGCAATTCTACGGTCTTTTGAGCTCGCTCCAAGCGACGGCCCATTTCCATAAAGCGCCACGCGCGACCGCGCACCATACTTTCTTGGCTGAGACCACACAGCGCTAACAAACTGGTGATTAGCGGGTCGAGCAACTCCTCTGGCGCGGCCTGTAAGCTGCTCTCAAGATTCTTGTTCAAGTACTCCATGCCATCGCGAATATCGTTAACTAAGCGCAACATGTCATTGGACAGCAATTCTTTCACACCGTCGGCGGAGTGCAGAATCGCCTCGAGACAATGGGCAATACTGCCCGGCCGAGAGCGATTAGACACAATATCGAGTAACTCATGTTCCGGGGTTTCAAAGTCTGCATCTTTAGCAGTAAAACCGGGAAAGGTGCCGGTAACCTTGGTAACCGAGCACAGCAGAACGCGGCGGTTATCCGGTGATAACGGCTCGATACTATTCAGTTCTTCAAACGCTGTTCGCACCAAACGCAAACCCGATTCCGCCCTTTCGGCGTAGCGGCCAAACCAAAATAAATTATCAATTACCCGGCTCGGCAGACTGAAGTTGCGGTCCATTTTTTGCCGCGCCAACTTCTCTGGCTCAAAGACACTGTCTTCAATTTCCGGCTCGGAGGCCAAAATCCACGTGTCTTTACTGCCGCCGCTATACTGGCTAACAATATGCTGAGTGTCAGTGTGGGTACCAATATGGGTAAGCCCGCCAGGCATCACACTGTAAGAGCTGCCACTCGCCACGGTAAATCCGCGCATTACCAGCGGCCGACTACTGAAGACTTTGCCGTCCAAAGCCGGTGTCTGGGAAGGACGCACGGCAGTTTGGGCGACGTAATCAATGGGCTTTGCCAACACTTTGGCGAGTAAGGTAGCTCGCTCTTGGGGGTTGAGATCAGCCACAAACACACTGTGCCTGCCGGGCATACGACAGGTGTGACGAATTAATAAGTCATCAAAGTGCGCCTTTACATACTCTAAGTCAGCAGCATCACCACACCACCACGTTGGCACCGAACTCAAGCGCAGATCGCGACCGAGAAAATGCCGAGCAATGGCGGGCATATATTTAGCGAGAACGGGACTTTCTAAAATGCCACTACCCAAGGGGTTGGCGATGATAACGCCGCCGGCGCGGGCCACTTCGGTTAAACCGGGCACACCCTGACCAAAGCTCTGCCGCGATACCACGGGGTCTGCCACGCTATCGTCGATGCGGCGTAAAACCACATCTACTTTACGAAGCCCATCCAAAGATTTTAACCACAACGCGCCCTTGCGAACGGTTAAATCTCGCCCCTGCACCAGAGGATAACCAAGGTAGTTAGCGAGGTAAGCATCTTCAAAGGAGTTCTCTTTAAACGCCCCTTGAGTCAGATACACCACCAAGGGCGCATCCTTTGTTGGACTAAGTTCGGCTAATTTGCGACGCCACTGTAAAAAGAAGTTAGAAAGCCGATGCACGTGGGCATCGCGGAATAAACTCGGCATCACCCGTCGCAATACGGTGCGATTCTCCAGGGCGTAGCCCGTTCCCGAGGGAGCTTGAGTACGGTCGCCAATGACGAGCCATTCACCACTTGCGGAACGGACTAAATCGGCAGCGTGGAATATTAACTGGTGTTCGCCAGGTAGCCGAACCCCGTCGCAGGCGCGAAGAAAACCTGGATGGCTAAAGATCGCCGCAGGGGGGATGACCTTGTTATGGATGAGTGTTCTCTCACCGTAAAGATCACTGAGAATAAGGTTAAGTAATTCGGAGCGCTCGCGAAGCGCATTTTCGATAGATTCCCACTCCTGACTCGACAGAATCATGGGCAGTAAGTCGAGACTCCATGTATGACTGACGTTTAACTGGTCGCCAGGACTATAGCTGGCACCGTCGTCACGGAGTATGCGCTTTGCAGTGCGCTGCCGCTCAAGAAGGGCATCCATACCCATGGCATTAAGTACCCGCATAGGATAATGCCAATGCTCGCGGACATTGCCATCAGTCCCGATGACCTCATCGTATTGGTCATGTTGCGGTTTATATACAAAGCGTTCAGTTAGCATGGATGTGGTGCCAAAAACGTGCGTTGAGTAAAAGTCATACCCAAGGTAAAGGGAACATCACCACGGCTACACTCGCAAATCCCTAATCGCATACAGCAATTACGCACCATGTTGGTGCCGGAATCGCGACCGCCACCAACAGCAAATCACGATGGAGAAGACTACCGTATGTGCCTTATCTGGGCAAACCCATCCTGCTACGAGAAGTACTTATTTAGGGCCTGCCCACACGAACAGGCCCTAGCACGCTATGTCGGCTGGAACCACGTATCTTGAATCGCCTTGTGAATGACGATTGAGTTTTTTTCCAACTCAGTGAGGTAAGCTGGGAAACCCGCCGATACATCGCTGTAATCGCTGCCACTGGTCACTGTTTTCACGAAATCATTTAAACAGGACATTACCTTCTCGCTTGATGGCAACTGCTTGGCTGAGTCCTGCATTCTTAATAAGCCACAGGTAACCGCGCGGGGAAACAGCGTGTCTTCCAGTAAAAAACGCGCAGCATCATCGCCTTTTATTGCCACCTTCATTGTGCGGCGAAACGGCATCGTCGCGTTCAAGGTGCCCAATACACTGCCCCACACCGCGTCCAAGACATGGTTGGTGTCATTTTCAATAAAGTCGCTAGACATGCTGGCACCCGCTTCCAAAATACGGATAGTCATATCAGCGCGCTCCAAACTGCGCCCCATATTTAAGAAATGCCAAGCGGCATCACGGCGCATAGTGTCGGCGATAAGGCCATTAATTTGCTGACAGGTCTTAATAATCTCTTCAAGAAACTCATGCCGATAGCGGCGGTTTAAGCCCTGGGCGATATTCTCAGATACAAATATTTGAAACTCGTTGACCAACTCCCAACTTTCCTGAGGCACGATATCTCGAGTTGTTCGAATATTCTCACGCACCATCCGCAGTGACGACGCCAAGGAGCTGGGATTGCTGAGATCTTCCAGCAAAAATTTCACCACCCGCTTTTCATCCTGCACCGAAAAACGCCGGTTATATTCGCCGTGACTGCCACTGGCGATAACCAAATTATGCCAGCTTATACCCGTGTCTCTGGGCAAATCGAATAGTAAGCCGGTATAGACCTGTATTAATCGAGCCATACTTTCGACACGCTCAAGGTAACGCGCAAACCAATACACTCGCTCTGCAACTCGCGATAACATCATTATTTTGCGCCTCCTTCCGCTACTATCCAGGTGTCTTTACTACCACCACCCTGTGACGAATTGACGACCAGCGAGCCTTTTTTCAATGCCACCCTCGTCAAGCCCCCCGTTGTCACCGCCAAGTCCGTGCCCTGCAATACAAAGGGCCGCAGGTCTAAATGGCGCGGCTCAGCTTCGCCTGGGCCGGTAATAACCGGCGCCGTCGACAGCATTAATGTGGGCTGTGCAATGTAGTTACGGGGGTTTTCCTGAACTAGCTTGCGGAATTCTTCGTGATCTTTCTTCGTGGCGTGCGGCCCAACCATCATGCCGTAGCCACCGGATTCATTGGCCGGCTTTACCACCAGCTTTTCAATATTTTCCACCACGTATTTAAGCTGCTCTGGATCGTCGCAGAGGTAGGTTTCAACATTCGGTAAAATCGCCTTTTCACCAAGATAGTATTCGATCATCTTGGGTACGTAGGCGTAAACCACTTTATCGTCAGCAACACCGGCACCCGGCGCATTGACCAAGGCTACATTGCCCGCCTGCCATGCCCGCATGATACCCGGCACACCTAAAATGGAATCGGGATGAAACGCTTCTGGATCCAGGAACAAATCGTCAATTCGGCGATAGACAACATCAACTCTTTCCAAGCCTGAAATAGTCTTCATATAGACGCAGTCATCTTTGTCTACAAATAGGTCGCTGCCCTCCACCAATTCAACGCCCAACTGTTGCGCCAAATAGGCATGCTCAAAATAGGCGGAGTTATAAATACCGGGAGTGAGGATAACGATTTCAGGTTGCCTAACTTTTCGCGGCGACACCGACGCCAGCATGTTAAATAATTTTGCAGGGTAATCATCAACAGGCAGAATATTGTTAGTTTCAAATAACTCTGGCAACACGCGTTTACTTATCTCGCGATTTTCCAGCATATAGGCGACGCCGGAGGGGACGCGCAAATTATCTTCCAAAACATAAAATTTACCGTCTGCATCCCTTACCAAATCGCAACCGCAAATATGCGCCCACACCCCTTTCGGCGGTGTAATGCCAACACACTCAGGACGGAAGTTTTTTGAGTCTTTAATCAGATACTCCGGCACCACACCGTCTTTAAATATCTTTTGCTCGTGATAGACGTCGTTGATAAACAGATTGAGTGCGCGCACTCGCTGCTTTAAACCGTTTGCCGTTTGCTCCCACTCCTTTGCACTAATCACCCGCGGAATAAGATCAAATGGCCAAGTGCGATCGATATTTTCACCATCTGAATAAACGGTGAAACTGACCCCCATATCGCGAACAGTGCTCTCCGCCGCGACTCGACGGCTTTCAAGCTCCTCTCGGCTGAGCTGCCCCAAGTGTTTAACTACGCGCTGACTAGCACGGCGAGCCCCGCCTTTGGGGGTTATCATCTCATCAAAAAAATCACCGCCTTGATACTGACTCCAATCGATACCACCAGATTCCTTGTCTGCACCTTTTGTCATCTATAAAACACCTTATTGGAAATTATCTTCGTCTAAAACGCAGTGCACCAAAATAGCGCAAACGCGGTCAGAGTCTCGCGTTGTGTTAGCGCATAATCAAAAGATATTCTCTGTTATGCACCGAATACAGCCAATCTGTATCATTATCATCAGCAATAGCTAGGCCAACTTGCACAAAAATTGATATCGGCTTGCCTTATTTTTACCGACTAATTGACTCATTGGCCAATTAAGCACACGCAGCTTTTATCCTCAACAGCAGCGATGTAATTTTTTAGCGCCGCCTCCGTCAGCCAGTCTACACAACAGCAATGAAATCGGGAAATAGCACGCTTATGGAAACCCAAGAACTTGCGTTTACGTACGCTACTGATAAAGACCAATACGCAGGAAAATATAGAATAGAAATCTGTCAAAAAGCTGTGTTCCTATAATGACACAGCTTTCTTTTAAACTCGCTATCTTAGCTCATGCACAGATACTTGATGTACCGTTGAATTCCCGAATGGGCCAACACAGCTGAAAAATCGAACAGTGAAAAATGGCGCCGGCAAATTTCACCGCCCACCAGGACAATTATTTACAGCGCCTGTTGCAAACTAAGCAGGATAAAGATTGGGGTATTTGTGGCGTCGAACTCATATCGACCGACGCCAAGTTATCTCAATTCATACTAACTAAATTGCTATAATCGTTAAGGCTGTACACACGCACTGGCAACATGGTCTGTACGGCATCCAAGGTAATGTCCTGCGACAACTTATCAGTCAATCGATTTCAATTGCTGTCACGCGGCCCTTACCCGCAGACCATTTAAAAAAATGTCCTCTGCCAATTGCTCGGCAATAGCTACTGTCGATAAGCCACTTGCCTCGGATTGTGTAAATATTTCTAATAAGGAACTAGATATATTACTTAAATGCGCTGCGGTTTTAGTAGAACCTCCCTCGGCACGCTGGTAATACACATCAATAATGCCGCCAGCATTAATCACAAAATCTGGGGCGTATAAAATACCTCTGCGCAGCAGGCGCTCGCCTTGCGCGTTGCTAGCCAGCTGATTATTTGCCGCACCTGCAACAATACCTGCTCGGATTATTTCAACGCTGCCGGCGTTAAGAGATGCCCCCATCGCGCACGGCGCCAAAACATCTGTATCAAAGCCCATGATGTGATCACAGGGTATAACCACCGCACCGGACTGCTGCGCGAGTTGGCAGTGCTTAACATTCACGTCTGCTGCGAAGACGATTGCACCCTCAGCGATGAGCAGCTCAATTAAATGGCGCCCAACGGCCCCTGCGCCCTGCACGGCTACTCGCACGCCCGAAAGATCATCGCTACCGTGTTTAAAAGCCAAGGCTGCCTTTATACCCAAGAACACACCTTGTGCGGTATAGGGCGATGGATCCCCACCAAAGCGGCCACCCTCCACTACCCCGCTCACGTACGATGTGCGCTCTGCGATGATTTTCAAATCAGTTACCGTCGTGCCCGAATCTTCAGCGGTGATATAGCGCCCTCCGAGATCGTTAACAAACTGTCCCATCGCCAATAGTAAATCACGAGATTTTAAGATCGCCGGATCGCCGATAATAACGGCCTTACCGCCACCTAATGGCAATCCTGCCAGAGCCGATTTATACGTCATCCCTTTAGACAAGCGCAGCACATCATCAAGTGCATGATCATCATTCGCGTAGGGAAACATTCGGCAACCACCTAAGGCGGGGCCCAAGTTCGAGTTATGCACCGCCACAATTGCACGCAGACCACTCCGGGCATCTTGGCAGAACGACACCAGCTCATGATCATCGTAATGTGACGAGTTAAACACTGACATGACTTACTCCTTTTTTCGGCACTTAGCCTGATCAAGCTGCATTGTGAAGATCTACCAATTGCACTACATCGCCACGCAAGCGCTTAAGAAGTTGATCTCGACGCAAATCGTATTGACTAATAGCCGCTTCTTTTACATGGCCAAAGCCGCGCACGTCGTCTACTAAGCCAAACAATTCGATGGCAAGCTCAAGGTTAGTTTTGTCGAGCCTAGCTAAAACACTATCTATTTGCTGAATAAACTCGGCCAACAAAGCCCGCTCAGCTTTGCGCTCGGTGGTGTAAGAAAACACATCCCACCGTGTACCGCGCAAGCCTTTGAGTTTTGCTAGTACTTTAAACACCGTAAACATGCCGCTTGAAAATACCCGTTTCACCGGATGGCCATCAGCACCTGTTTTTGCGAGCAAGGGCGGCGCCATATGGAATTGCAGCTTGTAGTCACCTTCAAATGCGTCGTTGAGTTTTTTCAAGAATTCGCCGTCGGTGTACAGGCGCGCCACTTCGTACTCATCTTTATAGGCCATCAATTTGTGCAATGACTTAGCAATCACCAGCGAAAGCTGCCCTGCGCTGCCGTTAATCTCTTCGTCTTTTGACTTAACAGAAGTCAAAATATCTAAATACTTATCCGCGTAATTTTTATCTTGGTACTTCACTAAATGGTCATAGCGATATTGAATAATATCGTCAACGTCATTCAGCGGTGACCAATGTTCTACGGGAACGCCAGCGGCTTGTCGCACCGCATCGATATCGTGCGCCGCGCGACGGCCCCACAAAAACGCCTGCTTATTAAACTCAGTCGCCACGCCATTCAACTCAATGGCACGATCGATGGCATCGAAACTGACCGGCACATAACCCAGCTGGAAGGCATAACCCAGCATAAAGAAATTGCTCGCCACGGTGTCACCCAGCAAATGGCCAGCTAACTCAGTGGCGTCGACAAAGCTCACTTTGCCTTCACCGACTTCTTCCACAATGAGCCGCTTCATAGACTCGGTCGGGAATACCGCATCGCGATTATAAATAAACTCCGCTGTCGTCATTTCGGTATCATTTACCACAGCGACGGTTCGCTCTAGATTTACCTTAGCGATCGCTTCGTCGGATGCCGATACCACCAAATCACAACCCAAAAGCAAGTCGGCATCGCCCGCCGGTATCCGCACCGCATTAATAACATCCTGACTATTGGCCACGCGCAAATAGCTCACCACAGGGCCAAATTTTTGCGCAAGTCCTGTTTGGTTCATCGTCGCGCATCCCTTCCCTTCAATATGCGCAGCCATGGCCAATACCGCAGTAATGGTCAGTACACCGGTGCCACCAACCCCGGTAACCACCAAGTTCCAAGGATGCGTTATGGCCGGTAAAGTCGGCATTGGAATGAGGGCAAAACCGTCAGCCGCGACCGCGGTATTTTTCCGCGGCGCCCCACCGATCACCGATACAAAACTTGGGCAAAAACCATTCACACAGGAATAGTCTTTATTACAAGCACTTTGGTCGATTTGACGTTTGCGACCAAACTCAGTTTCCTTTGGCAGCACCGACAGGCAATTAGATTTTTTACCGCAGTCGCCACAACCATCGCAGACCGCGTCATTGATAAAAATACGGCGATTGGGATCAACCATCGTGCCCTTTTTACGACGGCGACGCTTTTCTGCCGCACAGGTTTGTTCGAATATAAGTACCGATGTGCCAGCGACATCCTTCAGTTCGTTTTCAATGGTCAGCAAATCATCGCGATGACTAATGGTGAAGCCATCCTTTTGCGGCCAACTGTAATTCTCAGGATGATCTGACACCAAAGCAATGCGCTTAATACCTTCGCCACGCAATTGCAGAATAAGTTGTTCTACCGTTAATGAGCCATCTAGAGGCTGGCCGCCCGTCATGGCAACAGCGTCGTTGTACAGAATTTTGTAAGTGATATTGACGCCCGCGGCAACGGACTGTCGAATAGCTAAACTACCGGAATGGAAATACGTACCGTCGCCCAAATTTTGGAATACGTGTTTGTTTTCGGTAAATGCGGCCTGGCCTACCCACGTCACGCCTTCGCCACCCATTTGGGTAAAAGTCGTCGCTGGACGTGTGGGCATCCACGTACTCATATAATGGCAACCGATTCCTCCCAGCGCGACGCTGCCCTCAGGCACCACGGTCGAGGAGTTATGTGGACAACCAGAACAGAAATGCGGTGTGCGATTGATGATGCCATTCTTATTGGCAATGGATTGCTCTTTCTGATCGTAAAACCTAAGGCGCTTTTCTATCTCGTCGCTTTTATAGAACCGGCGAATACGCGCCGCAATCGCACGCGCCACCATGGCGGGAGTTAGCTCGCTTAAATTTGGTAGCAAGTCCTTACCTTGCTCGTCAAACTCGCCAATAACACGGGGGCGCTCTGACACCGGCCAGTTGTACAACTGCCCGGTAATTTGATCTTCAATGATGGAGCGCTTCTCTTCCACCACTAAAATCTCCTCTAAACCCGAGGCAAATTCGTGTGTGGTCAATGGCTCTAAAGGCCAGGGCATGCCAATTTTGTAGACCCGTAAACCGATAGCGGCGGCATGCTGCTTGTCTATTCCCAAGTCTTCCAGGGCTTGCAATACATCGAGGTAAGCCTTGCCACTGGTCGCAATACCCAAGCGCGCCTTGGGGCTGTCGTTCACAATTCGGTTCAAATTATTAGCGCGGGCAAATGCGCGCGCAGCATAAATTTTGTACTTGTTTAGTCTCAGCTCCTGGGCCAAGGGGGTATCTGGCCAGCGTGCATGCACACCGTCTTCCGGCATCATAAAGTCTTCCGGCAGTACAATATTTACACGACGGGCGTCGATCTCAGCAGAGATCGCCGAATCCATGTTTTCGGTAATGGCTTTTAGGCCCACCCAGCAGCCAGAATAGCGCGATAACTCCCAGCCATAGATGCCCAAATCTAATACTTCCTGCACATTGGACGGCGCCAGTACGGGAATAGATGCCCCCATAAACATATGTTCAGACTGGTGCGGTAAGGTTGAAGACTTAGCCGCGTGGTCGTCGCCAGCCACCGCCAACACACCACCAAATTTAGACGTACCCACGGCATTCGCGTGCTTGATCACGTCCATGCTGCGGTCCACACCCGGGCCCTTGCCATACCACATACCAAATACGCCGTCGTATTTGGCGTTCGGGAATAAGCCAACCTCTTGGCTACCACGCACGGCGGTGGCCGCCAAGTCCTCATTCACGCCCGGAACAAAGTGAATATTATGCTTATCTAGGTATTTCTTGGCCTTCCACATGGCCTGGTCAACACCGCCCAAAGGGGAGCCCCGATACCCTGAAATAAAACCCGCAGTATTTAACCCACGCTCTACGTCGCGCTGATGCTGGAGCATAGGCAGACGCACCAACGCCTCAATACCCGTCATATAGGCACGGGTATGATCCAAGCTATACTTATCATCCAATGAGATTTTAAGGGCATGTTCTGACAAAGGCATAGCTGTTGTTCTCCGACAATGGCTAACAAACGTTTAAACACAAGCTTATATTTTACGCGCGGAATTTATTATTTTTTAATGCACGAAAGCGGCGATAAAATGCATTTTTTAGACCTAAATAACGACAAAAACATATGATTTAATGCAGAACATTGAATTATATAGCTATTATCATCACCTTATTCTTATGCAGCGATAATCTATACAGAGCGCTTTGACGCCATCATGGCCAAAAACAACTCCGCCGTTGCCAACGCATCGCTCATGGCATTATGAGGGGGGTATTCTGGTAGATTATAGCGCTTCCGGCATTGTCCTAAGCGCAGCTCGCCGGAGCGAATTATCGGCTGCCGAGAATCCAGTCGTTTTCTTTCCACGGTGAGAGTATCAACGAATGGCATTAGCAATCTCGCGCCATGTAAACGAACACACCATTGATCCAAAAACGCCATATCCATGGCAGCACAATGAAAGATGAGCACTCGCCCTTTTAGCGCTTCGAAAAACAATGGCATCACCTCACTAACGGATAGAGCCTCGCCCAAATCACAGTCACGGATATGATGAAAGGTCGCACTGTGACCAACGCTATCATTGGTGCTTAATAAATAATGGGCGGCTTGGCCCATATCAATCTGGCCGTTTTCAAGGGGAACCCAGGCAATACTCACCACCTCTCCCTCGTCGGGATTCAATGCCGTCGTTTCCAAATCTACCGCTAAATAGCGATTTTCGTGATACTGCCCTAGCCGAACTTTATTGCTGCTCTGCCACAATGTCTGCAGCGTGGCGTCTGCCTGTCGGCGATGCCAGTATTGACGCAGGCGCAGGCTTAACATCTATTTAGCTCTGGGCCACGCATTAATCCAGACCCTGCAAATAACTAAGACGAATAGACGCTTGGGCGTCATGAACAATTTTAAACGCGTCGCGAAGATTCACCTTACTCAACTTTGACAGCATTCGCGGATCGCAGTAGTTATTTACCTCTTCTCCCGCCGCAAGTTGCTTTGCCTGTAAATCAATTCTTAGCCTGGAAATAAGAGCAAACGCATCTTGCAAACTTTCCACGTCACTGCTCACCATCACTTTGCGCTCACCGAGCTCGCGCAATCTATCCACAGTGCTAACAGCGCCAATGCCGTTAGCCAACGCCCGCAATCTAACCAGTTCAATAACGGGAAGCGCGCCACGCTTTTTAAGATTAAGTTGATCGCGATATTCGCCATTTCTCTCAACAACAAAGCGTCGTAATATTCCCAAGGGCGGCGAAGTCTGCAACACATTTCGCGCCAAGGCCGCCAGAAATATACTGTTGCGTTGGGTGTGACTCAGCATATGTTTTTGGAGCTTGCGGGCTAATTGATCAGGCCCCCAAATCGCTCGTAGATCAAAGAAAATACTCACCCGCATCACGGCATCGGGGGTTGGACTTTCCATCCAACGATCCACGATCTTCATCCACGATGCCAAGGTCTGCCGCCATTCAGCCGTTTTAGCCATAACGTCACCGGGGCAGTATATATAGCCGCAGGCATCCAGTCCGTCGCACACAAAATCGGCAAGCTGACTAAACCACTGCATATCTTCATCATTGGCATTGTCGGCAATCAGCAAACCGTTATCTTGATCGCCCCCTAACAACTGCTCGCCCCGAGCTTGAGAGCCAAAACTAAGCCAGCAAAATTCGGCCGGCGCAGGTCCTAGTTTCTGTATTGCCAACTCTATTAAGCGCCGCGTTACGGTTTCGCTAACCATATTACTCAAGTGGCTAATATGATTGGCGGGGATACCCGTATTTGCCCAATGCTGGAACAATCTGGGCAGGCGTTTTTGCTGCAGACTTAAACTAGTAATATCAGATTGTCGTGACAGTCGCTGAACAAAGAATACTGGGTCTTCTTCTCTGGCCAGAGAAATATCTGAGGCGGTAACAATACCAAGCGCGCAGCCATCTTCGGCAACAGGTAGATGATGAATACCATAACGCGTCATCATAACCACGCAGTCAAACAAACTTAACGCTGGTGATACCGTATTGGGATCAGCCGTCATCACATGATGAATAGGCAAGGCACCACTCAGGCCGGGGGCCACACACCGCGAACGCAAATCTCGATCGGTGACAATGCCCACTAATTTTCCAGACTCTACCACCAGCGCTGAAGACACGCGCTTATCGCTCATTTGCTGCGCCACAACCTGGATACTGGATTCCGGATCAACCTGTAAAAGCGCGGTGCTCATCCAGTCTCGAACGGGTTGCATTAACAGGGTTGCAGCGTCGGGATGATCTTCGGCGCGGCGCAAACGCAAACTCGCCTGAACTTCAAAAAAACGGTTAAACTGACGATGATGACCGCAGAGATATTGATAGAACTCCTCAGGTAGGCGGTAGCTAAGACAGTCTTCCACCACTCTGATAACACTGTCTTCGCTGCCGTCTCGCGACTCCTTTAAGCGAAAGCCGTCGCCCTCTTCAACGCGCTGTAAAAGCGTGCCCCGGTCATCAAAAATATCAACCACGCCGCTTCGTAATACATACAAGCCTTCGCCGTCTTTATTAGGTAAAAAACGATGTTTACGGGGGAAGTAACTCACCTTAATATTGCGAGCACAGTTCTCTAAGTCTTCAGGAGACAGCTCATCAAATAGCAAACATTGCGCGAGAAATTCAACGATAACGGCAGTTTCAGGACTCAGGTTTTGATTCACGTCATCCTTCCCCAAATAACGGCAACAACATGTTCAGACAGCAATATCAGGTCTTAAGCTAGCCCAGAAATCAGACAAGTCCCGCTTAGTTGTTAACGGAATGTCGAAAGTCTTGGCCGTAACCAGTTTCATAGTGGGTAAAAATCAAGCCACTACTGCCGTAGTAATAATTATCACCGGCGGCAACCACTACCCTTATTTCGGTCTTATTCTGATCATCAAGAAGGACAAGCCATTCCTTGCCATCCCCAGCGGTTGCCATCATATCGCTGGGCAGACCGTCGACATCATCTTCATCAGCCAGTGAAACCTTGGCGTCTTGCAAGGGGAAATCTGAAACCATGCGCAATGACAGCACGCCCTCGCTGGGCCGATCTGCATGAATCACTATTTTGAAATTACCATTAGTCAAAATACATTTCCCGCTTTCATAGCGACACTTTGAACCTGAAACCAGTGGATAGGTCTCGCCCTTTACGGGTGGTAAAGCGGGTTCAGTCACCCAAAAGTCAACCGCGAAATACGCCAGGATGGAAAGGATAGGCGTGATAATCATCGCTGCGATAAAGTGTTTATTAGTTAACATTATTTTTCATCCTAGGGTTTGAACATCGTCAAACTCAAGAAAACACGACGGCCCACACAGGCCGCCGCTAGCTCCTTTACTTCGTTTTAGTGGTCCTGGGCAGCCTCAACACCAACTGGCACCCGGATGAACTCCACTAAATCTTGCACGTCTTGTGGAGGCGCTTTAGTCACAGCCGATACCGCAAAGGCTACTGCGAAATTGACAACCGCACCTACTGCGCCAAACGCATTGGGCTCAATACCAAAGAACCAGTTCTCTTTCATATCACCAAGGAAGGCGGTACTGGCAACAAACATAATGCCCTTGTGTTGAAAAACGTAGAACAAGGTTACGCCTATACCGGCAACCATCCCCGCGATTGCACCTTCTTTGCTGATACGGCGATTAAAGATACCCATCATCAACACTGGGAAGATCGAAGACGCTGCCAAGCCAAAGGCCAAGGCGACCGTCCCGGCGGCAAAGTCGGGTGGATTAAACCCCAGATACCCCGCTACACCTATCGCACCCGCCATCGCAATCCGACTCGCCAGCAGCTCAGCTTTTTCGGAGATATCCGGCATCATCACCCCCTTCAGCAAATCATGGGATATTGCCGACGCAATCGCCAACAGTAAGCCAGCTGCGGTAGATAATGCTGCTGCAAGACCACCCGCTGCCACCAATGCAATCACCCAGTTCGGTAATTTAGCGATCTCGGGGTTAGCAAGCACAATGATATCTCTATCTAAGGTGACCATCTCATTGCTTGTCGCATCCGGAGTATATTGAATATAGCCGTCGCCATTTTTATCTTCAAATGCCAGCAGCCCAGTTTTCTCCCAGTTTTTAAACCATTGTGGACGTTCTGCATATTCCAAACTCTCGGCAGAACCAGGCTGGTTGATGGTGTTGTGAAGATTCAAACGCGCCATGGCCGCAACCGCTGGAGCAGTGGTGTATAGCAAGGCGATAAAGATCAAAGCCCAACCCGCAGACGTCCGCGCATCTTTCACCTTAGGTACCGTGAAGAAACGGATAATAACGTGAGGAAGACCCGCCGTACCGATCATCAACGACAAGGTATACATGAACATGTTCAGCGTACTGCCACGCACATGGTTAGTGTAATCAGAAAAGCCTATCTCAGTAACAACCTGATCAAGTCGATCCAGCAGATACACATCTGTACCGCTAATGGTACTACCCATACCCAGCTGAGGAATCGGGTTACCGGTTAGGTTTAAGGAGATAAACACCGCCGGAATGGTGTAGGCCAGAATGAGTACACAATACTGCGCAATCTGGGTATACGTGATGCCCTTCATCCCGCCGACAACAGCGTAGATAAAGACAATCGTCATCCCAACCAGTAAACCCACCTCATAGCTCACTTCCAGGAAACGGGAAAATGCGACCCCAACCCCCTTCATCTGACCAATAACGTAGGTTACCGAAATAATAATAAGGCAAACCACTGCTACCATGCGCGCGGTGTTGGAGTAAAAGCGATCACCGATAAATTCGGGCACTGTAAACTTGCCGTATTTACGCAGGTAGGGCGCTAAAAACATCGCCAGTAATACGAAACCACCGGTCCACCCCATCAGGAAAACCGAACCACCATAGCCCATGTAAGCAATCAGCCCAGCCATCGAAATAAACGACGCCGCACTCATCCAGTCAGCCGCTGTGGCCATACCGTTAGCAATGGGGTGAACACCGCCACCCGCCACGTAAAATTCTTTGGTGGAGCCCGCTCGAGCCCAAATCGCAATACCAATGTAGATCGCAAAGGTAAAGCCCACCACAATATATGTCAGAGTTTGTAATTCCATGGTGTCAGTCCTCAGCTCTCGTCATCAACGCCGTATTTACGGTCGAGTTTGCCCATTTTCGATGCGTACACGAAGGTGAGCACCACAAAAACGTATATAGAACCCTGTTGCGCAAACCAGAAGCCCACCTTAAAACCACCGATCCGAAATTGATTGAGGGTATCGACAAACAGGATCCCGCAACCGAAGGACACGATGAACCAGATAATTGAGAGCACGAACATCAGCCTGACATTTTCTCGCCAGTAAGCTTTGGCCATCTCTTTGGATTTAAACGCCATGATTCTTCTCCTTCTTGTTATTTGTAAAACTGACAGGCCAAGTATGCCTGCCAGCGCTGCTTAGCTTCCATTGGACTTTAGTCGCCCTATTAAAAATCATACTTCACACTGAACTGCAGCCGATCGAGATCACCGCTGTCGTCACCGTTCACAGGAGCCTCTATATTTTTAGTGGCGTGAATAAATTCGGCGCCCAGAGTAAGTGCCTTAACGGGGCTGTATAAAAGATTGCCATGAACGCTTTCATAGGAGGACGCCGTAGTGCCAGCGACTTGATCGGGGTTATCTGCAGACGAGGCTGATAGCACAAAGGTGCTACGCCACTTATCGGTCCAAAAATGACGGTAGGAAACAAAGCCACCCACTTGATCGATAAGCTCAATATCACCCTGATCGTTTATCACGCCGTCGCGATAACTTTGTATACCTAGGTAGCGCCCCAGCGCATCACCGGCATTCAACTGCAGTTTGATATCATCGGCGCCCAGTTTCCATATCGCAGCAAAACTAAGGCCGTAACCTATTTCACTATCATCGCCGCTAATGTTCACTGCCATGCTATTGCTGAAGTCCTGCTTGTAGGCGATCTCCCGAACCAATGCTGCCAAGCTATAGGAAACATTCCCCGTACTGACGTTATAGCGCAACACTATATCGGGCAGGGCATTATTATCATAAGCACTAGCACCCGCAGCTGAACCTCCCGCGCCGTAGAGACCGCTTGATGGATTTTCAACTGCAAACATCAACGAACGCCCGTCACTTAAACCATGAGTCCAGCGGACCTGGGACTGACGTTCAAACAAGGTGCCAACCGGTCCAACAAAATCCAGGGTTTCAGGGAGGGTGGAAACATTAAAGAACGTAGACCAAGTCTGACCAGCAAGCAGTGAGCTATTTTCATCATACTGCCAGTTAACGAAGGCGTGACGAACTCGGGTCACCGATGAGTTGCTGATACGTTCGTCGCCAATCTGATTGACGCCAAAATCCATTTCCAAATGACTGGATATATTACCCGCCTCTGTAGGCGTAACGGTCTTAAACCAAATCCGTGAATGGCGCGCCTGCATATCAAAATTGGCGTCGCCAGATTCGCCGCCGACAGGGATAGTAGATGGCACTAAAAAATCATCACCAACCGTCGATGTCGGCCGCTCGCCACCGCTAAACTTACTGGCCAAGGCATCCAGTTTGATATAGCCGCCAAAGCTATAGGTGGTTTTCCCCAATGACTTTTCTTCCTTTTGTGTTTGGGTGTCTGCAAGCGCGGCTTCTAATCTAGCCACCCGCTCCTCTAGGGTTTCAGCAGATGCTGACATTGTAGAAAAGCTAAGCGGTAAAGCCGCCAATATCGACGTTAAGGCAAGAAGTCGTCGTTGCTTGTTATTATCTTTCATTGGTTTCGCTCCCGTTGGAATTTGATCATGCCTAGTGTTTATAGGCCGAGAACGGCTTGCTGAGTATTAGCCATTAGTCATGTGTAGACTAAAGTCTAAGAAACTTTCGCTCATTTACGAGCCTCAGTTTCAATCCACTTTTAATCGGTCGATCGACTAAGGTCTAATTTCTATTGGCTACGGCTTAGGGAATACTTCCAACAAAATAAAGGAGGATATGTGATGTCATCAACCCGCTACCCAGTGATAGAAGCCGTTCGCAAGCAAGCTAATCTCAGCGCAGAGCAGTACGAAGCGATGTACCAGCAATCGATAACTGACCCAGATACCTTCTGGGCAGAGATTGCTAAACGTATTGATTGGAATCACTTCCCCACTAAAATCAAAAACACTAATTTTGACAAAGACAATCTCGATATCCGCTGGTTTGAAGATGGCCAGCTCAACGCCAGCCACAACTGCCTAGACCGGCATATCGCAAAACAGGGTGATAAAATAGCACTCGCATGGGAAGCCGACAGCGAGAACGAAGCTAGCCGCAAGTACAGCTATCAACAACTGCTCGACGAAGTCTGTAAGCTCGCCAACGGCCTCAAATCACTGGGCATCAAAAAAGGCGATATCGTTACGCTTTATATGCCCATGGTGCCTGAGGCGACCATTGCCATGCTGGCCTGCGCCCGCATTGGTGCGGTTCACTCGGTGGTTTTTGGTGGTTTTTCACCTGAGGCCCTAGCGGGAAGAATTAGCGACGGCAAATCAAAACTGGTTATTACTGCCGATGCAGGACGGCGCGGAGGCAAAAGCGTCCCCCTCAAACACAATGTGGATGATGCCCTAGCACTATGCAAAGCAGATTTCGTGCAAGCCGTATTGGTTCTCCGTCACACCAACGATGAAGTAAATTGGTATCCGAAGCGAGACGTGGAGTACCACACCCTGGTTGACGGTCAGTCAACTACCTGTGCCGCAGAAAATATGAATGCCGAGGATCCGCTGTTTGTCCTGTACACCTCTGGCTCAACCGGCCAGCCAAAAGGCGTTGTACATACCACCGGCGGCTATCTGGTTTACACGTCCCTAAGTCACCATTATATATTCGACCACAAAGCCGATGACACCTACTGGTGTATGGCTGATATCGGCTGGATCACTGGCCACAGCTATGCCGTGTATGGCCCCCTGTTGAACGGCGCAAGCTGCGTGATGTATGAAGGTGTGCCTAATTACCCCGATGCCGGTCGCCTAGGCCGTATTATTGACAAACATCAGGTCAATGTTCTTTATACCGCCCCGACAGTCATCCGCGCACTTATGGCAACAGCTGACGAAGCACTGGCAGGTAATCACAGAAATTCACTGCGCTTACTTGGTACTGCCGGCGAGCCCATTAATCCAGAATCTTGGATATGGTTCTTTGAAAAATTCGGTAACGGCCGCTGTCCCATAATGGACACCTGGTGGCAAACCGAAACCGGCGGCGTGATGCTCACGCCACTGCCCGGTGTTACTGAATTAAAACCCGGTTCGGCCACCAAGCCCTTCTTTGGAATTCAACCCGCACTGCTAGACAACGAGGGCAAAGTTCTGACTGGCGCCACCAACGGCAATCTGGTTATCTGTGATAGCTGGCCCGGCCAGATGCGCAGTATCCTTGGCGATCATCAGCGTTTTGCCGACACCTATTTTTCTAGCTTTGCAGGTAACTACTTCAGCAGCGACGGAGCTCGCCGCGATGAAGATGGCGACTACTGGATTACCGGTAGGGTAGATGATGTGTTAAATGTATCGGGACACCGCATGGGAACCGCAGAGCTAGAAAGCGCTTTGGCCGGGCATCCGGCGGTTGCCGAAGCCGCCGTAGTGGGCTTCCCTCACAATATAAAAGGTGAAGGCATCTACATCTATGTGACCTTGGTAGAAGGTCAGCACAGCAGTGCTGAACTCCTTACCGAGCTGCGTCAGACACTGCGCACCGAAATCGGCCCGATTGCCTCCCCCGATGTGATTCAGTGGGCCGACGATCTACCTAAAACACGTTCTGGTAAAATTATGCGCCGCATTCTTCGCAAAATTGCCGCCGACGATTACGACAGCCTGGGCGATATTTCTACCTTAGCTGATCCGTCAGTGGTCGCCCGATTAATAGATGAGCGGCGTGCAATTTTAGGCAACGAGGTATCATAGAGGCTGAACGGATATTAGCCGCTGAGCTATCTAGTTTAGCGGATAGCACCCATCGACAGCGGCGTGGATCATTAAAGTGCAGTGCACTACTCTGGTTTGAAAAATGACATTTGCTATAAGCTTGCCCCGCCAGTCGGGGCTTTTTTATACTCGATGCATCAAAATAATAAAACAGCTGAGAGATATCACAGAGCTTGTCGCTACCCGCTCGTCCGCGCCTTGAATTAACTAGCCACACCCTCAAACCCGCCTGATCATCGGCAGAAGTATCAACACAAGGGGAATATCTAGCCCACCAAATGCCGAATCTGCATTCTAAATAGACCAAATAAAGGCCATAATCTGCATAAATCAGCCGTAAAATATTCAATATCTAGATTAGGCCTGCACTATGAGCACTGAACTAAGCAAACAGGACCTTAGCATTCTCGGCATCCTTCAAAACGATGCGAGTAAAACATCAAGTGACGTTGCGGATATCGTGGGCATGTCGCAATCACCATGTTGGCGGCGTATCAACCGTATTGAGCAAGAAGGCCTAATTCGCAAAAAAGTTGCACTTCTAGATCGTCATGTCTTGGGCATGGATTTGGTGGTTTTTGCAACGATCAACCTCACCACATCAGGTCGCCAAAACCTGGAGGAATTTGAACACTCAGTGCAAAATTTTGACGAGGTTATGGAGTGCTACACCATGACCGGCATTTGGGATTACATGCTTAAAATTATTGTAAAAGATATTCGGAACTACGAGAGCTTTGTGCGAGACCGCTTACTATGCCTTCCGATGATTCGCGAAATTCATTCCCATATCGCGGTAACCGAAATCAAAAACACCACCGAGCTACCACTAAAAACTCAACTTTAATCACTGAGCCCGTACAATTGGGATATAAACTCAAGATGGGCTCAAGAAAGCTTTATATCCCTGCACGCCAAAGTATCGAATCGATTTTTTAATCTTTATCTTTTTTGCAATCAAGGCATCATCGCGATATATCTTAAGGACCTGCTTATTGGTGTTGGTATCCATCTCAAAGGAATGCGCACTATTCTGCTGAAGATTTTCAAATTCCGTTTTCATGATTAGTATCATGCTGCTTTACCCATAAAGAAACTTATGTCAAATCCAACTCGTTTTTACTCCAGCGCCATCTCGACGTCAAATACTCGCTTGGATTATGTACTCCTATTTATCGTACCGACAATCTACCCGAACTAAGCAGATATTCAGACAAGCTAAAAGAGCTCGTCGATATGATCATGAACTCTAAACTGAAGATAGAACAAACCCTGCGCAGCGAAACTTCCTATACGAACAAAACCTACGCGCTATATTCAACGTTGCGGCATTTAGCCACCGCTCGGGGGATTTGAAACTTAGATCAATGAAGGTGGCACGTCCCTGTGCCCCCTCATATATCGGCGCAAACGCCGAACTATGAGATAGGGAGTAAACATATTGCAAATTCAGCCATGATCATTTGCAACAGCCACAAGCAAATACCCGATATGAGTTTTGAAGCTAGCAGCGCACTCTGCATATAAATATAGTCAGATTCAAAACAATGCACATCCCCCTATTTAGGGGGCTATCTTTATATGCAGTACTGTAAAAATAGGCAATAAATCAACTAACACTGGCGCCTAGTCGGCAACCGAAAACCGACAACATCTAATATATTGAGGCAACACACCAAAACTGATCAAAATACTTACCACTCAATTGTCGGCTTGTACTTGAGCAAGTACTTCCAAGTAAAGCCGTTAAAAGAACTATCTCCAAGTCAGCGCCACCCTAAGAAAAGCGTACTAGAACCATAAGTGCCCGAAAATTTTCAATACTGCTTAGCAAACACAACCTCATAACCCATTGAGCTGCCCCAATTCCAATTACGATTCGCCAAGTTGTTCACCGCATCCATTTCTGCCGCGCCAATCGACTGACCAAAACCCATACCGTAGGTCTGATTATTTGCCCCGCTGTAATCCTTCCCCTGCCATATCACGACCACTAGCGCGCCAACCTGATTTTCATCATTGCGTTCGCACGATGGCGTCGTATTGTGCTCAGCAGCATGAAGCTGTCGTGCCAGCCCGTCAGCCTTCAACGGCGTAATATTGCGATCAAAAGTGTAAACATATGCGAGGTCAGTCTTAATATTGTTCCCATTCCGTCCCGTCGCAACACAAACAGCAGCACCACCATCTCCACTTCCTTTCGTAGTGTTGACGACTGACGCGGCGGCAGCGGCCACTGAGCCAGAACCGGATGCCATGGCACCGGCTTGCCGCTCATCCTTAAGCCGTTTAGTTTTCGCTTGCGCCTGTGCGATCGCATCCTTTGTGCTGAGGCGATTGGATACTTTACCATTTATATAAACGCTCCCACCGCCAGTTGTATCTAATGACTTAGACGGCATAGCAACTGGGACAATGATGGTATTTGCGGGCTGTTTTACCACCGAATGTTGACTGGCTAAATAGACTGCATTACGCGCTTTAACATCAGCGATTTGGTCATCAACCGACTTTCTCGCCGCCGCAATGCTGCGGTTCATAGATTCGCGCTGTGCCTTTTTTGCCAACCGATCAGCGTTTAAAGAGGACTGAAGCTTACCGAGGAATTGTGCCATTGCCGCATTGCGTTTGGCCTCCTTCAGGCGATTGGTCCAGTAATATATATCGTTGGTAAGATCTGATGCCTGCTTGTAATAGCTGCGGTTAAGCTGATCCAGCGAATCCGAAAGGTTCTGTTTAAAGCCACTAAGCGCCGTTACGAGCTGCGCCATGCGCTCAGGGTTCGGCTGACAAGAACTGTTGTTAACATTTTTGTAGCGATTGAGGGCGTCCAGACGCTGATCAACATCCTTTTCCATGCCAACCAGGTCGTCCCAAACATATTCCTCGAAATCGGTCATTGGTGTGTGCGTGGCGCTGATGCGATTGATGGAGGCGCCCATGTCACCCCAAAAATCGTCCAACACGTATTCGTATTTCGAAAGACGCCTTTCAATACCTGGATCAAAGGCCAGTGCTTTTTCAGCGTCAGTAACCGCTGCGACCATCTTGCTGCAGGTCTGCTGATCTCGCCCCTGGCTTGCAAACTGAACCAATTTGTCCGAGAACGGATCTTTACCCGTGGCCAATGCGGTCAGTGTTACCTCAGACTCAACCGCTTGCTCAACCATAAAGGCATCGACAGACCAACGGTAGAACGCCTCCTTAGGGAACTGCCCTCCGGTTAAAAGATAGACACTGCGACGGTCAATATCTGACCACACATTAACGACGTACTGGTTCGCCGACAATTGGGTCATTACCGTTAACGGAAACAGCGGCGCGTCAGGGTCACACTGTCCAGACAACACCACCATCCCCTGGGTTTTACCCAGGCATTGCTGGTTGACGCTCAGCTGCCCATTAATAACAATCTCCTTCAGAGCCGGTAAGGTCAAGGCTGGCGCCTTCTGATAAGCTTGCAAATAGCTCTTTCCCGTCATGGCACTGTATACAAAGGCCGATTGCCCTTCATTGATCCAGGCATGACGTGGGCCCGTTGTTTCATATACGTTTGACTTCGTTTGTGTCGGCTTGAAAGGCCTCAACAACAAATAATCGGCATTGATTCCTCGACTCTTAAACAGATCGAACAAGGAGTATTCCCGGGTAAACAAGCCGCGATCCGTTTTCCATGAAGTCAAGCTAGTCAATTGCTCAGGGGCCGGCAGCACAAACTCAAACTCAGGCAGACCGCTTACCTCGGTGTAGATAGCACTTTTTTTGCCCGTAGCTGATGTCAATAAGATTTGCCGATCAGTCCATTCCGTGTTTGCCAGATAATCACGATATTCGTCAAACTTGTTGTAGAAAGTGTGGTAGCGGTTGATAAGGTAACGTTTCCGAGTCAAAACGTTATCTGAGTCATAGCGCTCCTCAATTCCCTGTTTAAAGAGCCTAGCATTCGCACGGGTCTGACTGAGCCAGTGTTCTTTGTAATAAAGTGCAGAAAAGGCCCCTGTATAGACGGCGCGGCTGCTATCTTTGCCATACATGGTCATGCGCCCAATATAAGGCATCGGCTCACCCTGATTCTTTTTCCAACGTAGCATATAGCCTGAATAAAATTTCCGGCCCTCCAGCCCCGGTGCCCCGGCCGTACCTCTATATACTTCAAAACGTGTTCCCGGCTCGGTGAGCAATAGGTCGTACTCACCCTTCCTACCTATCAACAGTAAACCGTCGCCCGCATTCTTGTACTGCGAAAGATCAATGCCATTCAAAGGCTGGAATAACGGGTCTTCATAGTTGATTTCTGCTGTGGCAGGAGCTGCCGGTAACGGGGCAGTAGCGGGCGATTTAGCTGCCGGTAACCCACCTGACGCCGCAGCGACCAAAGGCGTTGCACCATCATCCAGAATAGCCGCTACAATCTCACTCACATCGCCGCTACGCAGCGACGCCGGCATTTCCGATATCAAGCCACTCTGGCACAAAGCCGCGTCATCGGCATGATTACAGTCTTTCAAACGATCTGGAATAGACGAGGGTTTCAGGGCCAATGCTGCCCTGGCGATATAAGGCTCTACAAATGTGTATTCTTTCTTTACCTTGTCCCGAACTTCATCCCAAGACAACGCCGCTAATGCAGGCTCATTACCAACAAAAAGGGGATCCGTACTAGTCCACGCCGCCCACTCACCTGCACCGCCGGTTTTAAGTGACAGCTCAGTTTTTCCGCTGTCCTTATCATAAAACGTGTTTTTAACAGCAAAGGAGTAATCCTGATTCGGCAACAGTTCGAGTTTGATTGCCTGCCCCGTCAGAAAATTTCCCACCATGACATCATTTAATTGCAATGCCAAAGTACTGGGGAAACCATTCAGAGCAATACCCATATCACCGCCAGCGTGAAGGTAATCCACAAAAAGATAGAGAGTAAAGACGTCGTCGTTTCGCTGTAAAAGAGCCTCGCCGTCTTGCACTGGAGATATTGCCGCCGCTGGCGGATAGGGAGATTTTTTGGTGGAGGACGAAATCGATTCGTCACCAGTAGTTGCGCATGCAGCAAGTACCGCGGCCATCATTAGGATGAAAATCCGATTTTTCATAGTCCTTCCCGTTAAATCTTTTGTACTAGCGCCATAAAGTAATTAGCACGCCATCTATATATGTTTTTACCGATCTAAATCGCCCATACCCACAAACTAAATTTACTGTTGGACAACTACATCGAAACCCTCAAGGTTCAATCTCAAAAACGAACAGAAATAAGTGTTTTCATGGTGAAAACGACACTGTAGTCAGAATCACAGTAGAACCTGCTGACTGTTAGTTAAATGCATCTGACGCGAGGTTCAGTAAAGGGTACTAATATAGAACGAAGGCGTAAACCTTAGCGCAGCTGTTTTTTGCCAAAAAAATATCGATATCTGAGGCGCTATTCAAATATTAGCAACTCGAGCATGGCGACTTGGAACTCCAATCAACAAGCGCGATGCTATTGTGAGAAGCAACCGTTCGACGATTACTTCAAGCAATCTATAGATTGCTTGAAGTATCGACCTCCCTAAATAGCGGAGTGAAATTTATCGAAAGTCAATCAGGCCCAACCGCTTCATTTTTTCCACTTCAATGGCGGCGCTGTATCTTAGTGGCAGCAAACATCGCAACGGCCTGGGCATCATTGAACAATCTGCCGATTAGCGACATCGCCAGCGCCTTGCATATATACCGCACAGTTATTCTGAATTGGGTAGCTACATTTATAAATTTTGCGCTTCACCCTTATATATCCAGGCATACCGTAATCCTTAGCAAGGTCCGCATCGCTCTCTGCTAACGCCTTCTGGCAATGCATCACGTAGCCCGACTTATCATCGTATTTCCACGCTTGTTTATAATTATCACTGGCATTCAAACAACCAGCTAACCGCGCTTGTTGCAGTAGGCCAGGCTCGAAAAGGGATGTCGCGTCATTAGCCAAGCTTTTATTGTGACCGGGCCCACGGCAGCGCCAATGGTCTTTTTTGGTGTCGTGCTCCCAGCAAAATGCGAGCGACTCGACAACAAGCTGATATTTTTCCGGTTGTTTTTCTTGCTCTTGCTTTCGCTGCTTTGCCAGCGCAACTTGTCTTGCAAAATCTGCCTCTCGCTCTTGCGCCTGCTGCTGTCGAGCGCGGTCGATTCGCTGCTGCTCTATACGTGCCTGCTCTTGTCGCGCTCGATCTCGTCGCTGCTGCTCTATACGTGCTTGCGCTTGGCTCTGCTCAGCTTGATAAGCCCTCTCTTCGGCTTCCCGATTCCTTTTCGCCTGCGCGTATTCGCGGTTTGTTCTATTAATTTGCTGCTGCAGGTTTGCGGAAGTTTCCTCAATACTAGGTACACTCGCATTAACGCGATCCAATGCTTGATACAAGGAAGCTGCCGCACTTGTTGATGGCCGATTAAGTTCTTCCTGCTGCAAACGTGCTATTTCTTGCCACTTCTCTTTCTTTCTTCGCTCTTCATCCCGCTCACGCTGCTCCCTTCTTTCTATCCTAGCAAGACGCCTCTGCCTTTCTTCTTGCTCTTCACGGCGCAATACAATGCGTTCATTGCTCAGACTCCGCCTTAATAAAGATACCTCCGCCTCCTGCTCCTTATTTACTGACAAGTCGTCCGCTGCGTGAATACTACGTTCAGCACACCTAAAGCTACGGGCTGCTATACACTCCCTAGCCTCATCCACCTGCCCTTGAAACTCAAGCTCATCCAACATGTCTAGCTGCTGTAATAATCTCATTCGACTTTCTGCATCAGCAGCTAAAGTAGGCAGAGAAAAAAATAGTACCGCTAAAACAATATACTTTCGAAACATAGCCTATTTATTTCCTAATTCTTTGTAACTATTAATATTATTTATAATCTCCGCCCAATAATATACAGCCGTCTTCACATCCGCCCACGCCTCTGGGTCTAATGACTCCAAATAAAGGTTGACCTGCTTCAACAACTTCGCTTTATCTTCTGCTTGACAGGATTTACGTGTCGATTCGCTTGCGAGCTCAAGCGAATCCGGAATGCCATCGCGGCGTTTGATAGGCTTAATTCTTTCTCGCAGGGGACCAAGTACACATTCTGAAAATGCCACATAAGACTCGGAACTCATACTCTGATGCATATGCGCTTCAATCTCCGCCACACCATACTTGCTAAAAAAATAGCCCATCTCGGCATTTATTATTGACTCGAATTTAACCAGGCTAAGTTCTTCGAGCAACAGCTGCGCTTCGAGTAGATATGCATCACTTTGCAGTCTAGCTATATAGCTTGTATTTTCTTGAACAGCGTTATCCCGCAAAATAGGATTAGTCGATAAATAATCACTAAGAGACGAGTATCTATGATCTTGCATAGCTTCATTAACAACGTCGAAGGCCTTGTTATAAATAGCTTCCGTACTGGCAAAATAGAAACCGCCCTCTTCCGCCAGCTCTAAATCGGTAAGTGCTGAAGAAGTAGCTATAGCCGTCGCTTGCAGTGCCTGGAAAAACGAATCTGGCCGCCAGTAAAGAGTCTGCAGTGACAATTCATCGGAAAAATTTGGCCACATTGCGGACAACGCCAACTGCATTAAGCTAGAACAATTGCGATGAGTGAATTTATAATCTCCAGCGAACCCCCAGTGAATTTCAGCCAAAGATCTAAGCATACCCTCCCGCTCTTGCTGGCTTAATTTTAAAGGCATGGAAGAAATATTGCGGAACTCGCTAATGGTGTATTTTTGATACACATCCATAAAGCTATTGGCGTAGAGGTAGGCTTTATAATCGCCGAACAGACCTTTCAAACGATTAATTTTTATATCATCAACATGGGCCATATACCCCAAGACTATGTGTTGATACAAATTAGCATCGCACTCCGCATCAGTACTATTTTCCTGCGGGCAAATAACCAGCCGAAGAGAAATATGACCAAATTTGGACATCATATTGTCATCTTTGCTGGCGAATACGACGTGAATATCTCGCAGCCGCTTTGGGTCAACATAAACAATATTATTCGCGGAGTAACGCGATAGCACATTGAACGGGATTGCCGTTTCGCAACTTACCTCTTTTTCATATAAATTATAGCGTGCCTGAAAATACTGATAATACAGTGGTTCTTTACATGCAAAGTCAGCCTTGGAGATATATCGAGCTAATACTGACCAATACACATCTTTAGCATCTAGATCATTATCACTAACAATATCTGCTAATTTTTCAAATCCAGTATCTTCTGACAAGCCTTTCAAATCAGCCTTATCAAAATTTTCCAACAGCCATTGTTCTGCATTTAGGTCTGCTGCGCCCGCCGTTTTTATTAAGTTTTGGCGATCAACAGAAAGGGTAGAAAGATTGCTATCGAATTGAATAATCGGCATACCATTCTCAGCGGACAGAATGATATACAGTTGCTCTTGGGCTATCTGCGGCGATATCGAGCAGGCCGCACTGAGTAGAGCCACTAGGGAAAACGCGATCAGCAATCGCGCTTTCACGTAGATATAAGGCATAAAAATTACTGCTGTGCGTAGGCTTTGGCTACCATTGAGTTGGGTTTATCCCATACCGCTGCACGAGCATTCAATTCATTTTGTAATTGCCGATGCGTTGTGGCATTAAACGGTGCCGATACAAGGTCCGTTGCCAGCCCCACTGCCGTTACCACAAGTACGGTTGGTGAAAATGTCACTATTGAGGACGCAGCACTGGTATCTCCAGCCTTAGCATCCATACCAACCATTTTACCCGCAGCTATAAAACCGCTCAGATAAGCTTTACCGGATTGATAACCCCAAAGCTCTGCTTCAACTTCTTGTTTTCTCTTTTGATTCGCTTTAGCCAGAGCTTGCTGCACCTTTTCCTCTGCAGCCTTGGCTTCCCACTCAGCCGCTTTTTCACTACTTTTATCGATCCCTTTACCCTCACGGTAAAACTCTGCCATTTGTTGCATAGCAGCGATATCACCTTTTTTAGCTAACGCTAATACGCGACTGGTTTCTTGGTTTTCTAATACAGTAATAGCCTGCTCACGCTTTTGTTGCCAAAATTGCGCTTCGGCCTCACTTCTCTCTACCCCTTGACCTTGCTCATAAAGAGTTGCTAATTGAGCCATGGCGTCAATATCACCAGCCTCCGCGCGTGTCAAAATCGCTCTCGCTGCATTTTCATCTTGTTTATCTATGGCTTGACGAGACCAATATTCAGCGTTCTCTGCGTTTTTAACCAAGCCTAATCCTTTCTCATAGAAGTCAGACACTTGCTGCATGGCAGCGATATCACCGTCCTTGGCCTTCTGTAATGCTTCTTGAGCCTGGACCTTCGCGGCTTTTTGGTTTAACTGTGGAGATGCCAGTACCACATTAACTATTTCCGGCCTGTTATCTCTTAGCATCAAGGTAGTTTCGAAAACTCGCTCACGTTCAGCGTCGACCGTTTTGACAACTCGGAGCGAAATCTCACCGGCGTCTAAGAATATATCCGCAGGACATTTGCCGTACGATTTACCGTTGATAAAAACAGCGGCATCGCTAGCAGAATCCTTGCACTTAACGCGCAATACAGATTCCGCACTAGCATATGAAATTGCAAACAGCGAAAAAATGAGGGTGATACTGCATTTTTTTAATAGTTCTTTTACTAACATTATTTATACCATCTCAATACACGTCGATTTATGTTCAAGCAGACTTGTTATGCGCTCGCCTGATGATTAACCCAAGGAAAATCACACAACAAGATAGAATATGGACGTAAGAAAATTCCCAAAGGTGACAGAATTAATCACCGCAGGCTTGGCGTTAGAGCTCTGCGCGTAATTTAACGATTAATCAGGGAATGGGCCTCCCCAATATAGGGGAGGAGGCACTGAAAATGCGATTGCACAACGATCCAAGAACGAGTAGATGGTTGGTGGAGATCAAAATCAGTCATTCAAAATTCCAGACTGTAGGACCGGGCTTAAATTGATGGCTTAGAATAGAGCCGCACTTACCTACCGCTGATTACCTCCAGCCTTAGTCGGGCCTGCCGCGCTACAGAGACATTCGTAACGGTAGGCACCCCAGGATACGCGAGCCCATTAGGCCTATCCTTCGCATCACAAAGTTGTTCTTTCTTCTAACTAGATGGCGCCAACAGCCAATTAAGAGAACCTGTCTGTAAATTGTAGCTCCCCTCCAATACCGGGGCTCCACCTTTAATAATCGGCGTCGAAGGAGAAAAACAACACAGGGCGCGGAACAATGGCGCCCTGTGGTTTTAGAGGAGGGAAATTACAATAGCAAACGCCGTATATCCACCAGCAACTCACCCAGGTAGGTGAAGAATTGCCCGGCATCGACGCCATTTATGGCGCGATGATCATAGGATAAAGACACCGGCAACATCTTGCGCGGCACAAACTCGCTACCATTCCACTGTGGCTTAACAGCAAGTTTAGATACGCCCATAATCGCCACTTCTGGCGCATTAATAATGGGTGTAAAACCGGTACCGCCAATGCTACCCAGACTGGAAATCGTAAAGCATCCACCCTGCATATCTGCGGGTTTCAGTTTACGATCCTTGGCCTTTTGCGCTAACTCGGCGGACTCTGCCGCCAATTCCCAGAGGGATTTTTTATCGACGTCGCGAATCACCGGCACAACCAGGCCTGCCGGGGTATCCACCGCGATGCCAATATTGACGTATTTTTTGAAGATTATGCTTTCGCCGTCTGCACTTAGCGATGCATTGAACTTAGGGTATGTACGCAGGGCCAAGGCCGCTGCCTTTAACAAAAACGGCAGTGGCGTCAGTTTTACACCGCGCTGCTCGCCCTCTTTTTTAACACTGGCGCGGAAGTCTTCTAGCTCACTAATGTCGACGTCGTCAAACTGGGTAACATGAGGAAGATTCACCCAACTCCGGTGCATATTCGCCGCCGTGAGCTTGTGTAACTTGCTCAGCGCCTGCACATCAATCTCGCCGAACTGACTAAAATCTACTTCCGGGATAGCGGGGATCCCTGTGCCCGTCGACGCCCCTTTACCTGTGGCGAGATCTTTAACAAATTGCTGCAAATCTTCTTTTAAAATACGTCCGCGCGGGCCGCTAGGCGGCACCTGTTCTAACTCCAAACCAAACTCGCGGGCGAGCTTGCGCACTGCTGGGCCAGCGTATACATCGGCGTGACTAACCACAGAGGGTGACACCGGTGCAGTTGGTTTTGCTGCTGGCGGTGGTGCAGAGGCTGCGACTGGCGAAGCCGGCTTTTCAGGCTCAGCGTCGGCTTGGGCAGGCTCTTCTTCCACCGCCCCCTCCTCCGCCGATGCCTGATACTCAATCTCTGCTATGGCTGTACCTTGCTTGGCGCTGTCCCCAGCTTTAATTGCCAGGGAAATTATTTTGCCGCTGTACGGTGAGGGAATCTCCATCGAGGCTTTATCTGACTCCAGTACAACTAAAGAGTCACCCTCACTAACTTCATCACCTTCGGCGACACAGACTTCGATTACTTCAATACCATCGCCACCGCCAATATCCGGCACTTTCACAGTCTCACGCTGCAAGTCCGTCGACACTGTTTTTTCAGCACTAGCTGCTTTAGGCGCGGGACTCTCCTTCTCCCTCTCTTTCTCTTTCTCTTTCTCTTTCTCTTTCTCTTTTTCTGCGTCTGCATTCTTGTCAGCTTTTGCAGATTTAGATTCTGCCGAAGTTTGCTCGCTAGTATCTTGTTCCTCAGTATCTTGGGTAGCCGCACCAGCCTCTACTTCCAACTCAAGAATGACGTCCCCTTCATGCACGGTGCTGCCATCTTTAACACTAATACTTAGCACCTTGCCGGCCAGTGGCGAGGGAATTTCCATCGACGCTTTGTCCGACTCCAATACAATCAACGAGTCTTCTTTCGCGACTACATCGCCAACTTTTACACATACCTCGATGACGTCGACATCTCCGCCACCCACATCAGGAATTTTTACCGTTTCTTTAGCCACAAAAAAATCCTTATCAACGATTAGCGAGAAAGCGGATTGATTTTATCCACGTCTAAACCAAAGGCCTTGATGGCTTTGGTCACTTCGCTCAAAGCAATTTGGCCATCATCAGCCAAGGCCTTTAACGCCGCAATCACAATATATTGCCTATCCACTTCAAAGTGTTGACGAAGCTTGGCGCGGGTATCTGAACGGCCGTAACCGTCAGTACCCAATACGACATAACGCGCCTCTATATACGGACGCAACTGCTCGCCATAGGACTTAATATAATCTGTTGCGCAAACTACCGGTCCCTGCTTGCCGCGCAGCAGTTCGGTCACATAAGGCACACGCGGCTCACTCTCTGGGTGCAGCATATTCCAACGCTCACAATCCAGACCATCACGACGCAACAGATTAATACTGGTTGCGCTCCAGATATCCGCCTCAACCTTATAATCCGCTTTTAGGATTGCCGCAGCCGCTTCAACTTCCCGCAAAATAGTACCGCTACCCATCAACTGCACTTTTAGTTTCGGCTTCTTAACCGTCGATGCGGTAAGGCAATACAAGCCTTTTACAATGCCCGCCTCGCAGCCTTCCGGCATATCTGGGTGACCGTAGTTTTCATTCATAACGGTGACGTAGTAAAAGACATTTTCCTTGTCTTGATACATGCGCCGCATGCCATCTTGAATAATCACCGCCAGCTCATAGGAGTAGGTAGGGTCGTAAGACACACAGTTTGGAATCATATTCGCCATTAAATGACTGTGCCCGTCCTGATGCTGAAGGCCTTCACCATTCAAGGTGGTCCGTCCCGCTGTGGCGCCAATCAAGAAGCCCCGCGCCTGAGAATCACCCGCAGCCCAAGCAAGGTCCATAATCCGCTGAAAGCCGAACATAGAATAAAAAATATAAAATGGAATCATCGGGTAGTGATGATTGCTATACGACGTCGCCGCTGCCAACCACGCTGAAAACGCGCCAGCTTCGGTGATGCCTTCTTCTAAAATTTGGCCCTGTTTATCTTCTTTGTAGTACATGACCTGATCGGAATCGTGCGGGGTGTACCGCTGGCCCTGCGAGGAATAAATCCCGAGCTGGCGGAACATACCTTCCATACCAAAGGTGCGGGCTTCGTCCGGCACAATGGGGACGATCCGAGAACCAATTTCCTTGTCTTTTACAAGACTGGATAAAATACGCACAAAAGCCATAGTAGACGAAATTTCGCGCTTGCCCGTGGCTTTTAGCTGCGCGCTAAAGGTCTCTAGCGCAGGTGTTGTTACTGCCTGAAAATCAGCTTGGCGCGCGGGTAAAAAACCGCCGAGCTTTTCGCGGCGCTTGCGCATATAGACCATTTCAGGACTGTCTTCCGCAGGACGATAATAAGGTACGGATTTCAAATCGTCGTCGCTGATTGGCACGCCAAAGCGGTCGCGGAATTTTTTAAGTTCTTCCAAATCGAGTTTTTTGACTGAGTGCGCCTCGTTTTGCGCTTCACCGCCTTCGCCCAAACCGTAGCCTTTTACGGTCATCGCCAACACAACGGTGGGGCGACCTTTGGTCTCCATTGCCTGCGCGTAGGCTGCATACACCTTATAAGGATCGTGACCACCGCGATTGAGATACATAATATCTTCGTCAGAGAGATCTTTGACCAATTCCAATAATTCAGGGTATTTGCCAAAGAAATGCTTGCGGGTATACGCACCGCCATTGGCCTTATAGTTTTGTAACTCGCCGTCTACCACTTCGTTCATGCGGCGACGCAATAAACCAGTCGTATCTTTTTCTAATAATTTATCCCAGTGACGACCCCAAATAACTTTGACAACATTCCAACCTGCGCCGCGGAAAACCCCTTCCAGCTCCTGAATAATTTTGCCGTTACCGCGCACCGGGCCATCAAGTCGCTGTAAATTACAGTTCACAACAAAGATAAGATTATCGAGGCTTTCACGACCAGCCAGCGCGATAGAGCCCAGCGATTCTGGCTCATCACTCTCGCCGTCGCCCATAAAGCACCAAACCTTGCGATCGCCGTGATCAACCAAACCACGACTCTGCTGATACTTCATCACGTGGGCTTGATAAATCGCCTGAATCGGTCCCAAGCCCATGCTCACGGTTGGGAACTGCCAGTAATCTGGCATTAGCCAAGGATGTGGGTACGAAGATAAGCCATTGCCATCAACTTCACGCCGGAAGCCATCGAGCTGCTTCTCATCTATTCGGCCCTCTAGGTAGGAGCGCGCGTACATGCCAGGTGAGCTGTGGCCCTGATAGTAGATTAAATCGGCCTTTTCACCGCCACGGAAAAAGTAGTTAAAGCCCACATCGTACAAGGTTGCCGATGAGGAAAAGCTCGAAATATGACCGCCCAATCCCTCGTTGTTATCGTTGGCACGCATCACCATCGCCAAGGCATTCCAGCGAATCATCGAGCGAATTTTGCGCTCCATAAACAAGTCGCCCGGCATGCGACGTTCATTATTGGGTTCGATGGTATTGCGAAAAGAGGTGGTAATTGCGGAAGGAAGTTCAGTACCCGCACGTGTCGCGTGCTTGGCGAGTCGTTTCATTAAAAATGCAGTACGCGCGCGACCACCGTTTTTAAGGACACCATCAAGGGCTTCAAGCCATTCTTGGGTTTCTTGGGGATCGAGATCTTCACGCAAATCTTGGTCTTGATACATACACAGTCCTTTACCAATACAGTGGGCTGTCTAGACCAGCAAGCATGATGCTTGGATGTGCTCCGCTTACAACTGATTCACCGGAGAGCGATCAGCTCCGTGTGTTTAAAATCAGCCTGTGAGTGACGGTTATCACCTGGCCCAGTTGGGTTAAGCACAGGCCTTTTGAGCCTGCGAACACCCGAATACAGGGTTAATTCCATCGCTCAAGGTCTGGTTTACAGACTTTGAGCGATGGAAATTCTCACAGCTTTTCAACCATAAATCAACTAAATGTAACTATTTATTATATGAATAAATTATTAAAACATCATCATAGAATCTATCAAAAACAACGGCTTACGCCCAATGTCACAGCAACACCCCGTCACTCAAAGCGATAAAACGGCAGTGCTTCTTTAAATTGTGCAGGCTCACCACTAGGCTTGCCCTTTGGCTGTGATTGCGGCCACTTACCGGCGTTATAGACCAAAAGTGCGCGTTGTGCCGCGCCCAGATCCCGCTGAGTGACCGCCAACCAATCTGCATAGCTCAAATCAGTTAAGGCCTGAACCAATAAATCTCGACTATTAAATTTCAGGTAGTCATCCAATAAATCCTGCCAGTGACGACTGGCCGCATCCCATAAATTTTCAGGCTGCTCTGCAAGGCGCAGCAACAATCCCGCTTTATGCTTTTCAAAACTAGCTTCATCAACCCCGGTCTTCAGCCACTGCTGAATATAGGCGTTGATCTCAGCCTGCACCGATGCGGGATCCATTACCGGCGACTGCACTAAAAAGATCATCCCCGCCACTTCTCGCTGGGGATAAACGCTGGCGCTCACCACATAACCTAACTGCTTTTGAGTGCGCAGTTGATGATAAAAATCCGCGCTCAACATTTGCGCACTCAGGCCCATTGCCACCCTCGCCTGCAGACCTTTTACTGCGCTCTGAACATAGAGCAGTACCGCGCTATCATCGTGTTCAGCGTCGATTTCCCGCACGGCCGTACCCACCGGAAGATGACTTATAAACTGCGACGGAGAACGCCTTTCCGTTACCGTCGGCAACGTCGTGGTCACTACCTCTGCCAACGACCTGGCGTCGTCTTCACTAAAGTTGCCGTCGACCATCATCCGCAAATGCAACTGCCCCATCACTGCCTGCGCATGATCAGCAACTGCCGCCATCGTCGCGGCTTTGGTTGCGGCTTCGTGGGCCTTTAATCCAGGGTTTTCAAGATTCAACATCCGCGGTAATTCAGCCACAACTTGTTGATACGGTGATTGGCGCGCCGCATTCTCAAACTGGCGCAGGCGCTGCGCTTTTAAGCGCTCAAAACGATCTTGCTGCCATTCTGGCTTTTTCAATACCGCCAGCAATTCGCGCAGCAGCTCACCCTGCTTTTGATTAAAGCCACCCACGCTGATTTGAATTCCGCGCCAGCCTACCGACACGTCAAAATCCAGGCCCGCCAATTGCGCCGGGTAGGCAAGTTCATTGAGCTGGTCTTTCACCATCCGCAGCCACAAATCACTTTTCGCACGCCGATCAGCATCGGCGACCACCTCCTCGGATTCAAGCAGCAGATACACTCTGCCCTTTGGCAACTCAAAAATATCGTCGGTGTTTAACCACAACTCCAGCGGTGCATCGGCGAGCAGTTTGGGGCTTGCCGAACCATCACCTTTTTTGAGCGCAAAGTCAGAAGCAATAAAATTGTTCTTAGCGGGCAAATCTAATCCCTTTGTACTCACGGGTATCAGGGCAGTCAACTGCTCCGCTGTCACCTCCCGCACACCGTAATTAACTTGATAGCGGGGAATTTCAATATCTGCATTTACGCCTGGTGCAACCAGACTAATAAAACTATTTTCCGGCGTCATTTCAGCCAAAAACTCTGCAAGTAACTCAGGACGATACTCATCCATTAAGTATGGGCCGCGCAATAACTCTTGCGCTGGATAGCGCTGCAAACCCATAGACAACTGCACAACTTCGTTAATTGCGGCAGGCTGTGCTCGAAACATAAACTCCTGCATCGCCAACCCTGCTTGCTCCTCAAAACGCCAAGCCTCCACGCCCTTAAGACGCAACTCAGCAATGCTTTGATATACCAAACCGACAATCTCATCGACATGCTTTTGCCCGGACACCGTCAAGGCCACATCGACACCAAACAGCGCGCCCCCCTGATAATCAAAACTCTGCCCTGCGCTTAAGCTGTCAGCCCAGCCCCGCGCTTTTAGAACGGACAGCAAACTACCGCTGCCTTCGTGGCCAAGAATATTACCAATGTAGTTCAGTGGCTTGTTATGCCAGTATTTTTCCGCGTCCGGCACCGGGAAATTTATGGATAGCGAACGACGATTTTGCACCGGCTGAATATTCACCCAACGCGGCAAATCACCCGCCGTGAAAAGTGGCTCTGTAATCGGCGGAAGATGCCGGCTGCGATTTTTAACATCGCTAAACTTTGGCAGCACCATCGCCTCTAGCTCGTCGAGTGACTCCCTGCCTATCACCGTCAAGGTCATAATATTGGCGGAATAATTCTTGCGATAAAATTCGAGCAGCTGTTCCCGCAGTGCAAGCTCGTTGGTACTCTGCAAGGTATCGAGATTGCCGACAGAAAATTTTGCAAAGGGATGGGCTTGATTGACTTGCGCTTTGAATACCGACAATTCTCGACGTGCGTCATCGCGGATCCGGGCTCGGTACTCAGAGTTCACCGCATTGACTTCACGCTGCACGTACTCTGCATTGAACAAGGGCGCCACAAAAAATTGTGCAAATTGATCCAGCGCTGGCGCTAAGGAATCGGCACTGATATCAAAAAAGTAATTGGTGTGTTCAAAACTAGTAAAGGCATTGTGACTGCCTCCGTGGGCAGTGATAAACGCCTGATAGGCGCCAGCTTCTGGGTATTTTTCAGTACCCAAAAACAACATATGCTCTAAAAAGTGGGCTAAACCTTGATAATTTCCGGGGTCTTGGCGACTCCCCACATTGACGTCTAGCGATGCCGCCGCCTTATCTGCACCGGCATCGGAAATCAGCATCACTTTTAGACCGTTCTCAAGCTCTGCGTAGCGGTATTCCCGTTGATCGCTGACCGGTTTTAAAACCGCGCCACTATCACTTTTTTCAGCCAGCCAGTCGGAACCCAATCCACTGCAAGCCGCCAACAGAAAAACAAATACCAACACACCAAGAGATTTCAAATATTTCACAAACGGTCCTTAAAATTGTTTACGCTTTCGACGCCCTACGCGAATCACAGCCCAAGCCCTGTCTCGCTTACTCACTCACTGATAGCTCGCTAACATCCGGCTCCGGAATCTTTGGTCGCGGCCAAGCGTATAAAATCGCCTTCACCAAGGTGGCCAAGGGGATCGCAAAAAACACACCCCACATACCCCAAATTCCACCAAATACCAGCACCGAGACTATGATCGCGACCGGATGCATATTCACTGCCTCAGAAAATAGCAGTGGTACTAATACATTGCCATCTAGCGCTTGGATCACGCTGTAGACAATAAACAGGGTCAAAAACTCCCCGCCCCAACCCCATTGAATGAAACCAACCAACAACACCGGCAAAGTCACCACCGCCGCACCGATATAGGGAATCACAACGGAAAGCCCCACGGCGAGCGCCAGCAAGGCGGAGTAATTCAAGCCAATTACGACAAATGCGATATAAGAAACAGACCCGACAATGACAATTTCGATTGCTTTGCCGCGCACATAGTTTGCAACTTGAACATTCATCTCGGCCCAGACCGCGTTCAACAGAGGGCGCCTATACGGCAGAAAACTCGACAGCCAAGCGAGAATTGTTGCCTTATCTTTCAGAAAGAAAAACACCAGAATTGGAATAAGTATGATGTTAATCATCAAGCCGACAACATTAGGCAGCTGCGCGATCGAAAAGCTTAGCAAGTATTGCCCTACCGACCCCAGCTCCTTGCTTGCAAGGGCCATCCAGTCTCGAATTTGTTGCTCGGTGAACATCTCTGAGCGCTGGGGAAGCAACAATAGTAACTGCTGCAATTTACGCAGCATGGTGGGTAATTCCTGGAATAAATTAGTTAGCTGCTGCCAAACCAACGGTAATAACACCACCAGCACGCCAAAGAAAACGCCCACAAAAACAAGATAGGTAATGGTGATGGTAAGCCAGTGGGACACGCCCATACTGCTAAGACGAGCAATAATTCCCTGCATCATAAATGCCAGCACAATACTGGCAACAATAGGCACTAGCACATTACCGAGAGTCAGCATCAGCAGTAGACAAGCGACAATTAACAGCAGTAAGACCACGGTTTCTTCTTCTGCAAACAGGCGATCAAACCATGAACGAACAATACCCAGCATGACTGAGGTTCCTATAAGATTAGTGATGTAAATCGGGCAGTGTTACTTCTTTTCAAATAGATAGCGATAGGTGCCGTCGTTATCCTCGCTTAGTAATAAGGTATTGCCACTTTGCTTGGCAAACACCTCAAAATCGCGCACAGAACCAACATCCGTTGCTAAAACCTCTAGCACTTCTCCGCTAGCCATGCGATTAAGCGCTTGCTTTGCTTTTAATAAGGGCAGCGGGCACTCTAGGCCCATGGCGTCCAAAAAGACATTTATATCAGTCATAATTCCGTGGCATAACACAATAAAAGGCTAGTATAGCCTGCGATGATGGCAGTCCCAAGCAAGGGCCTGTTCACACTAATTCGATTGTCACTGTTGTGACTAAAAAAGCGTCAATCTAGGAGCGAGGAAAGCAGTTTGGTGATTCCAAATAAACGACGAGCAACGCGGAGTGTCGCTTTTTTAGCCACAACCCGAAGGGCTGGTGCCATTTTTGCCCCCAGCATTGTTGTACCCAAAGCATTCGCTACACTCATGGGGCAGGCTCTCAATCACTTGTTTAGAATGACTAAACGGCGCGACTGCCGCCCGGGCGGCGCTCCGCTAGCTGGAAGCAAAAATGACCGCCAGCAGTGATAATCGAATTAGTGTGAACAGGCCCTAACACTTTTCGTAATTAATAGGGTCATAGGCTACGCGCTCTTGTATGATGAATAAGTGCCCCAGATTCCGCGATGTAAGGTATATAAGATTGACAGTGTTTAAACATCTACTCGGTATTGGCCTGTTGCTATGCGCAAGCTTTAGCACAGCTGATTACAACTCCTCAGATAATCTACCTGACCTAGGAGACGTTACCGCATCGCGCTATTCCGCCCAGCAAGAGCACGACTTGGGCAGGATGTGGCTCAAAATGTTCCGCAGTCGCGTAAAAACCGTTGATGACCCCCTGATGCAGGACTATATCGAGTCACTGCTATACAAACTGGTATCTAACAGCGAACTCAAAGATCGGCGCCTCGAAACCGTCGTGGTAGATAACCCGACGATCAACGCCTTTGCCGTGCCCGGCGGCGTAATCGGCGTTCACAGCGGTTTATTCCTGAACACCGACAATGAGGCCCAGCTTGCCGGGGTGCTCGCCCACGAAATCGCTCACATCAGTCAACGCCACTTTACTCGCTCGCTAGACAAATCTGCGCAAAGTACTATTCCCACTTTAGCGGGGCTACTGGCCGGCGTAGTACTCGCCGCCACCGCCGGTGCCGATGCCGGCATAGCTGCCATCACCGCAACCCAGGCCGCCGCCCTCGACAGCCAGCTGCGCTTTAGTCGGCAAAATGAACAAGAGGCGGATCGCCTCGGCATGGAAACCTTGGCCAAGTCGGGTATGGATCCCAACGCGGTGCCCGCGATGTTCGAAAACATGGGTAAAAACCTGCGGTATGCGCGCTCCAAGCCACCGGAGTTTCTGCTCACCCACCCCCTCACGGACAGCCGTGTCAGCGACAGTAAAAACCGCGCCCGCCAGTATCCGCGCAAGGTATATACCGACAACCTCAATTATCAGCTGATGAAAATGCGCGCCACGCTATTTCATAGCAATAATGCCGAGGATCTACTTAAAAACTGGTCTGGGACGAATAGTGTTAACGGCGAGGCCCATCGCTACGGGGTAGTCATCGCCCTGATCAAACTAGAGCGCTGGGATGAGGCGGCACAAAAACTCGCACCCTTACTCGAGGACGATGGCCAGCGAATCGCCTACCGCATTGCCGAGGCCGATATTCTTATTGGTAAAAAGGAGTATGACAAAGCGATTGCCATGCTGAGTAATCAACTGGCTATTACGCCGGGCAACAACCCTTACACCATGGAGTTGGCGCAGGTATTTCAAGAGGCCAACCGCTACAACGAAGCTGACATTCTACTCAGTAGGCAGTCGCAGGAGCGACCTGACGATCCCAATCTATGGTATCAACTGGCAGAGGTACGCGGCTTAGCCGGCAATATTTTGGGTGTCCACCTCGCCCGCGCCGAGTACTTTATTCTTGTCGGCCAATTTGAGCGGGCCAAACAGCAATTGCGCTATGGCTATGAGCGCACTGGCAACAATCATATTGAGCAAAGCCGAATTCGCCAGCGACTAAAAGACATCGCTGATATGGAAGAAAAACTGAAGCGACTATAGGGCACCTTTATTAAATACTGCAAAACAAATACAAAAACGCCGCTATTTCAGCGGCGTTTTTTTTGGACATGACGTTATGCTATCAACGCTTACCCGCTGCAAAATCCAACATGCGTGTCAGTGGTTTCATAGCCTGCACGCCAAGTTCTGGGTCAACAAACACTTCATTTGAGCCGCTTTCAAGAACCGCCGCCAAATTATCAAGTGCATTCATTGCCATCCAAGGGCAATTTGCACAGCTCCGACAAGTCGCGCCACTGCCCGCTGTAGGCGCAATGATAAATTCCTTATCTGGCACCAACTGCTGAAGCTTATAAAAAATGCCCTGATCGGTAGCTACTATCATTTGCTTATTAGGTAGGTCGCGCGCCGCATTAATAATCTGGGTGGTGGAACCAACCATATCGGCCAAGGCAACAACGCTAGCGGGTGATTCAGGGTGCACTAACACCGCTGCATCGGGGTACACCTTTTTAAGATCGAGAATACCCTGTGCTTTAAATTCTTCGTGGACAATACAGGCGCCATCCCACAACAACACGTCGGCCCCTGTTTCGCGGCGAACGTAGTCACCGAGATGTTTGTCGGGCGCCCATAGAATTTTCTCGCCCTCGCCATCCAAGTAGTCAACCACATCTAAAGCAATACTTGAGGTAACAACCCAATCAGCGCGCGCTTTTACCGCTGCCGAGGTATTGGCGTACACAACCACGGTACGGTCAGGGTGCTCATCGCAAAAAGCAGAAAACTCGTCTATAGGGCAACCAATATCCAGGGAGCACGTTGCCTCCAGAGTTGGCATCAGCACGCGCTTTTCCGGCGACAAAATTTTTGCCGTCTCGCCCATAAATTTAACACCGGCAACCACCAGCGTCGCGGCCGCGTGGTCTCGTCCAAAACGCGCCATTTCTAGAGAGTCAGACACACAGCCACCGGTTTCTTCGGCCAGCGCCTGGATTTCAGGGTCGGTGTAATAATGAGCAACAAGCACCGCATTTCGCTCAATCAACAGGCGCTTAATTTTTTCACGCAAGGCCGCCCGCTCTTCTGCGGGCACCTTGGGCTGCTCATGCAACTGCGCCAAATGTTCGCGAACCACTTGTTGCGCTGAAGCTTGTTCCGCCATAACTCTATCTCTTTGTCACGGATACTGGGTCGCGAAGTTTAACAGAATTGCTTTAAGCAAGCCCAGCAAATGGCCGCTAGATAGACCGCAGCGGTAAGAAGATTTTTGTACTGTTCAATATTCACACAAGCCAAGAAAACCTATAAGCACCGCCCAAAGAAAGAAGAAATTACAAAAAACCCATAAAAATCAATATATTGAAATCGAAAAAGAATAGCAGAACACATGAGCACGACAACAAAAAACTTAGTACACGACTGTTGACAAACTCCTCTCGCAGCCTTATTGTGCACACATGTTCACTAATTGATTTTACCAACACTGTGAGTGGCCTAACACAAGCCCCCAGTAAAAGGAGAGAATATGAGCCTTGCCACCAATACAACATCCCGCAGTGCTTGGCGCCGTATTATTGACACGCCGCTGATCAATGCACTTGCTGCACCCCACGGTATCGGCCGCTATTTAGAAGTGATCAATCCAATGTGGTCGCTGGACAAAACTCGCATCCCCGCCCGAGTTAGCGCTATAACGGCAGAAACCCACGACACGGTAAGCATCGAATTATCACCTAATGGCGAGTGGACCCACTTCCTGCCTGGACAGTTTGTACAGGTTTATATCGAGATCGATGGTCGCCTTCACAGTCGCAGTTATTCGCTTAGCAATAGCGCCTACCACCAAAAACCGCGTATTACGGTCAAGGCACACGAAGATGGCTTTGTATCCAAATACATTAATAGCGAATTACGCGTAGGTGATCGCATTAGTATATCGCCCGCAGCGGGGGACTTCGTATTGCCCGCTGACATTCCCGCTGCACTGCTATTTATTGCAGCAGGCAGTGGTATCACACCAATGATGGCGATGCTAGAAACTCTATTTGAGCACGGCCACAGCGGCGCCATCACCCTGCTTTACTACAGTCGCAACAGTGCGGACTGCATATTCCGCAAGCGCTTAGAAGAGCTGGCGCAACGCCATGAAAACTTCTCATTGCTACTGGTGTATAGCTCTGCACCCAGCCAGCAAGCATTGCATGGACACTTCAATCAACACCATTTACTCAATGCGCTAAGCACCAACAATGGTCTTGCTGATCACACTGGCTCAATTTCGCTACCACTGACTTACGTTTGTGGTCCCGCGGCATTGATCGATCAGGTCAGCGTTGAATTCGAGTTGCTATCACAGGGTGACAAGCTACACAGCGAGCGGTTCAAACCGGCTAATCGCGCTTTGAACACAGATGATATCAGCGGCAGCATCGCGTTTAGACAGAGCCAATTCGCCATTGAAAACGATGGCAGCACATTATTAGAACAGGCCGAAAGTGCCGGTTTAAGCCCGCAGTCTGGCTGTCGTATGGGCATATGCCACACCTGCACCTGCTTAAAAAGCAGCGGCACGGTGCGCAATATTAATAGCGGTGAAATCAGCCGGGGCGAAGAGCATATCAGACTGTGTATTTCGCAGGCAGTGGGCGATGTCACGCTTTCGCTGTAATCACTCAATCACACTTAACACACCTTACAAAGGGCCAAAGCCATGGGTAAAATCGCACTTAATGCAGAACAACTCGCCAACTTTGGCGAGGAAATAGACGCGATAAAACAGACCGCGCTATTGCAGCGCGGCGCACGTGACGCACGCTATATAAAGCGAGTGGTGGCTTTTCAACGCGCACTCGCTATCGCGTCGCGAATGAGTATTTATGCCGCGCTGCCATTTCTACCGTCGCTGGGTCTTTCACTTGCCAGCTGGCCACTGTTTTGGACGCTAATCTGCGCCGGCAGCATCGGTCTTGGTATCGCTAAAATTCTCGACAATATGGAAATTGGTCACAACATCATTCACGGTCAATACGACTGGATGGGCGACCCCCGTTTCCACTCCAAGCATTATGACTGGGATACCAACTGCCCAAGTGAACAGTGGGCCCACTCGCACAACTACGAGCACCACACCTATACCAATGTAGTCGGTAAAGATCGCGATATTGGTTATGGCATTTTGCGCATGGACAAGGCGCAGCATTGGCACCCCGCTTACTTAGCGAACCCCATTTTTGCGACACTGCTAATGTTATTTTTTGATATGGGCGTTGCACTTCACGATGTAGAGATGAACAGTCTGCGCACAGGTAAACGATCGTTTAAAGAAACCTGGCCAAAACTCAAGCAGTCACTGCGCAAAACTGCGCGCATCTGGGGCAAGGACTTCATTTTGTTTCCCGCACTCGCTGGCCCGTTATTTCCGGTGGTCATGGCGGCCAACGCGGTAGCCAATCTAATTCGTAATATCTGGAGCTTTACCATTATATTCTGCGGGCACTTCCCCGCCGAAGTGCAGACGTTTCCGGCGTCGGTTTGCGAGAACGAAACCCAAGGGCACTGGTACTACCGTCAACTGCTCGGTTCAGCCAATATAGAAGGCGGCAAAATTTTCCATATTATGAGTGGCAATCTATCTCACCAGATTGAGCATCATCTGTTCCCAGATGTACCTGCGCACCGCTATGCGGAGCTGTCGGTGGCTGTTCGCGAAGTGTGCGATAGATACGGCATCCCCTATAACACCGGACCGTTGTGGAGCCAGTACGCATCCGTGTGGGCAAAAATATTCACCCTAGCACTACCAAGCCGACACACTGGCAACACCCTCCCAGCTTGATCAATAGGCGAGCCTTGTACAGTCCCCGCTGGTCACATCCAGCTGGGGCTTGTAAACTTAGGCCCACGTCCGATAGATCACCGATGACCGTCGCAACAACGCGATAGGGAACTCGATGGTGATGACACAACTCTCAACCACGAGTTACACGTATTATGAGTCGTCCTCAAAAGCGCCATCGCAGCCACAGTGATACGCTAATCAACACTCGCCAAGCCTTACTCGAAGCGGTATTAGAACTGATAAACCGGGACAAAAGTTTCGATGGCATTAGTCTGCGTGAAGTAACCCGCGAAGTGGGTATTACTCCCGGCGCCTTCTACCGGCACTTTCCAGACATGGACAGTCTCGGTTTAGAGTTAGTCACCTCCTCGTTTAGCACCCTTCGCACTATGTTGATCACGGTGCGCGCCAACCCCATTCCCGAAGAATTAATTATCCGTCGCTCCGTTGAAACCTTTGTCACCTATGTTCGCGCTCACCGGCGTCAGTTTCAGTTTATTAGTCGAGAAGCTTTTGGTGGTGTTGCGGTTATTCGCAATGCCATCAACGACGAATTTAAACAACTAGAGATCGAACTCGCCAGCGACTTAGCCAGACTTGTTAGCAGCGATGACTGGAGCGAAGACGACTTGCAAATGCTCGCCAGCCTAATGATTGGCTCAATGATCCAAATCGTGACGCAGCAGCTCATGGGCAGACCACGCGGTGAAGACGACGCCGAGATCATTCAAAAAGCGGAAAAACAGCTGCGCCTCATCGCCCTAGGCGCAAATGCGTGGCATAGCTCAGGAGCGAAAAATGACGCTTGATCAAGATCCGCAAATTTTAATCGATGCGGTGAATCAGGTCATGCCATTTGGAAAATACCAAGGAAGGAAACTGTTAGAACTACCGGAACCCTATTTAGTGTGGTTTCACAAACAGGGCTTTCCGGCAGGTAAATTAGGCGATCAGCTGGCACTGATGTATGAGATAAAACTCAATGGCCTCGAAAATATGCTAAGGCCATTGCTGCGTTAATGTCGCAAGGCTTACAAACCCAACAGCGGCGTATTTAACAAGGGAATTTGCGGAATGATAGTTAGGCCTGGTGAAATAATCGTACCGCCACCCACAATATAATCCACCGTCGTCATTGGGCTATCCACCAACACATCAAATATAGGTATCAACTGACCTTTCAAAGGGCCACCCAAACCGATTAGTGTGTCTATCGGAGTTTCACCACTCAACAAAATATCTGAGCCCGCCAAAAATAATGCGGTGCCATTTTCAAGCCCAGGCGGTAGTAATCCCAAGTCGCCAATTGGCGCATAGAGCGGCGCCAAGGGACCGGTGCGCAGTGATAGCAAGCCAGCCAACTCCGCCTGAGCTAACACGCGATCGCTCATCGTAAAAAGGGATGCAGCGAGTATCGACACGGCGATGACAGAGTTAGAAACGTAATCTTTTAATTTCATATTTCATTCCTTTTATTCTAGATATTAAAAAAGCGGAGGACACGCCGTCACATATCCTCCGCAAGGGTGATTGCGACCGATTAAAACAGGGTGTCAAAATCCCATTTCAACTTAAGTCCGTAGGTCCGCGGCGGTGCCAACGTTACGGTGCGACCGAAGTCTTGTTGCACCATAGCCTGGGTATAATCCTTGTCTTTGGCGTTATTCACAAAGGCCGTCAACTGCAAACCCAGTGGATCGTAAAAATACGATATACGCCCCGCCCAGGTTTCGTACTGATCTTGTTCAAAATGCGGCGACGCTTGTGGCGTTGTGTTGTAGCCACCGTTGTAATAGTAGTCGACACCAAATTCCAGGTTACCGAAATCACCCATACTCAAGAACTGGTTAGCAGATACACTTGAACTAAAGCGCGGCGTCCGAACAATCCGGTTACCACTAAAGTCACGAGCTGGATCACCCGTTAAACTGTCGTCACCAAAATACAGGCCGGTATCATCGTCAAAGCCCGCCCCATTTTGATAATCGGTATAGAAGGCATCTAAATAGGTTGCACCGCCGCTGAATACCAAACCAGGGTTTAAGTCAGCCATCGGCTGCCACTGAAAATCGATTTCAGCACCTTCTATCTCAGCCGTGCCTGCATTTTTAAAGCTAACAATCCCGCCCGAAGGAATGGCCACCAACGCCGTTAATAAACTGGATCTGCACCACTTTAGCGGACAGTAAATAACTGTCTGACTAAAGGGGTGTTC